>WFLX010292763.1_pt1 | contig 20882 bp, 11 predicted proteins | sample 4967041 | NCBI WGS metagenome assembly WFLX01 (sample SAMN12857096, study PRJNA449069) | gut metagenome | isolation source: stool from male and female vole | host: Microtus ochrogaster | place: USA:Florida | collected 2017
CTTCGAGGCGAAGCCGAGCTTCTTCCAGTCTTCCTGAGCCTGGAGGATATGGCGGGTCATCTCGTTCCAGGCGTTGAAGCTGTTTAGCGAGTCGAAATCGAGGGCTTCAACGCGCTCGCAAATAGCGGTTTTGGCTGCCTCGTTCTCGGTTTCGCGAGCTTTGCGCTCTTCGAAAAATGCCTGGTATTTCTTATTGATGATAGCCGACGCGTCTTTAAACTTAGCCCATATTTCCTCGCGAATCTCTTTAGCCACGGGTCCGGTCTCGCGCCATGCGCTGTGGAGGTCCTGCAGGCGGCGGAAAGCGGAGATAGTGTCCTCGTCATTGGCAAGTGTCTCAGCCTCGTCGATGAGCTTCTGCTTAACTTCGAGGTTTTTCTTGAAGTCGTAGTCGCGGAGGTCCTTATTGATTTTGAGCATATCGTAGAAATGCTCTTCAGCTTCTTTATATCGTTTCCACTGGTCGTTGGCCACCTGGGGCGAAACCTCGCCGGCGGCTTTAAACTCGGCCTGGATGTCGCGGAAGCGGGGGAAAGAGCGGTTGACGTTGTCGGTGTCGGCGCTGAGGGCCTGCAACTCGGCTATGAGCGCTTCCTTTGCCTCGAAGTTGCGCTGCTGCTCAGCTTCGATTTCAGCCGCGCGGGCCGCTTTCTTGTCTTTGATTACCGTCAAGATGTCCTTGAATTTCACGTCGGCTTCGCTTTCGGGAGCCTGGAAACCTTCGGGGGCGTTGCCTGCGGCCACAAACTCGTCGAGAAGAGCCTTGTCCTCAACCTTGCGCAGCGAGTAGAACACCTGTTTAAGTCGGGCCACCTCTTCGCGCTGAATATCGTCGGCGCTTTTCTCCGAAAGCTCGGCGGCGAGTGTAAGCACCTCGTCGATAGTTTCGGGGAGTTTCTTATGCTCTTCAGCGGGGAGCTCTTCGGTTGTCGCGGGGGCTTCGGTTGCCGGCGCTGCGGGAGCCTGCTCGGCAGCCGCTTCAGCGGGGGTGACTTCTTTAACTGACAGATTTTCAGCGGATGGCTGAGCCTCGTTCATGGTAGGATTTGTCAGTGAATTGGTTAATTCCTCTGACTTTTCACGCGTTTCCATATACAATAATAATAGATTGAAAATGTAGGAGACTTTGACGGTAACTCGCAAAGTTGGCTTCAAATATAAGCAAAAAAAAGTTAACAGCCTAACCTTTTCTCGCTTTTTTCGGAAAATACGCTATCGATTTCTTATTTTTTGACCTTTATTACCTAATAATTATCCTTTTCACATATTTATATGTAGTAATCAATGCGTATATCCGCTGCGAGATTAGCACTAAACCTCTTCTCGCGATTGCCTGCCTCATCGGCAGCGAGAAAGTATTTTTATGCAAAAAAGATGAATACCATTCTTCTGCGAGAGAAATATATGCATTGTTTTGCGCACTAAAAGATTATTTCGTAACTTTGCGTGACAATTAAGCGACAAAATGAAAGTTTACCATCAATAACCAATCCACCGGGATACAAATTATTTAATCATGAGAAAATTTTACCTCGCTTTTGCTGCGGCTATCGCAACAGCAGCTTCGGCCTCTGCAGCCGACGCAATCGTAATCGCCGACCAACCCGACAACACCTGGCAATGCACCGACATGAGCGTTTGCTCAGCCGAGACATACGCGGGAGGCGCGAAATTCACCATCTGGACTAACCATAAACCCGAAGGATGCGTCAATTCAAGTCGTCTNTGGGCCACTNNCTCGGGNCAGGNNTGCGACGACTGGCTTATCTCACCGGCGCTGACAATGAAGGGGGNCGTTAGCTATCAGATTACTGTCGACTATGCGCAATATGGCGTCAACAACGTCTGCCCGTTGTTTGAAGGTTTCTTCTCATCCACCGCTCCCGACAACTCGAAGGCAACAGCCGACGCGGTGGCCGCGACTACCCCCGAATTCAAGCTTGAGAACTTGGTAGCGACAGCTTCTGTTCAAAACAATAAACCTTGGCCTCTCTCCGAGTCGTTCACCGTCACTCCCGCTGCCGACGGCGACTACTACGTTTGGTATCATGTATCAGGCTTTGTGACCGGAGGTTTCTATCTTGCCAAACTTACCGTTAAGGCCGACGAATATGTATTCCACCCCGCGGCTCCTACCGACGTTAAGGCCGAGTTTGTCACCGACGACCCCGCCAACTGCGTCCTCACCCTGTCGTGGGCCAACCCCGCGACCGACACCGAGGGCAACGCGCTGACTGCAGACCAGGCTATAACTAATGTATATATCTACGACAACGGCGAGGAAGTGGCCGCTCTTGAAGGTGACGCCACCTCATGGTCGATCTCACAGGCCGAAGGTCTCGCCAAAGGCCCCCACTCCTATACCGTAGCCGTTAAAGCCGCCGACTCGATGAGCGCCCAGAGCGAAGCAGCCGTCATCGACATCGTGTTCCCGGTTGTCCCCCTCAACCTCCCCTACTCTATCAATTTCTCTGAAGGCGAGGGCAAAACCGCGATTGACGACGGCGTTTGGTCGCGTTGCACAGGTCCCACCAACATGAACAGCGCCTGGAACCAGCAGGCCGTTGGCCGCATCGCCTACATTTACTCGGGCAAAACTTCCGACGCATGGCTTATTTCGCCTGAAATCGTCCTCCCGCAAAACGCCGAAATCACCATTGGCGTCTACGGCACCACCAGCACTGCCGTTGAGCAATCATATATCGAAGTGGGCGTCGTTGACTCAACTGAGCCGACCGAATTCCTCTCTAAGCTGACCGACTCGCTCACCCTCCCCGTAGGCTCAACCGCTCCCGCCGAAGACGCTACCGTGACCGGCAAGACCCAACTTCCCGCCGGCAACTACCGCATCGCCTTCCACGCCGCAGCTCCCGCAGGTCTCTCCAACTACAGCACCTACATTTTCGGCACATCGATTAACGCCAAGCAATCAGTAAGCTCTATCAACGGCCTTGAAGCCGAGGATGAGGTTGTTGCCTCTGAAGTCTACACCATCGCCGGCCAGAAAGTCGACGCCGACAACCTCTCAGCCGGTCTCTATATACGCAAGTCGCTCACAAAGAGCGGCAAAACCGTTACCGCCAAATTTCTCCAAAAGTAACAATCCATAGTATTTTATAATGAAAGCTACTCGAATTTTATCGTTCTTAGCCCTCGCCGCGGCGCTGACAGCTACTGCTGTCGCGCCGCAGAAGGCCAAGAAAGCGGCCTCGAAGCCCATCCACCGCATCGCGGCTCAAGTCACCACAGCGGCTGAGACTTCCGCCGCCAACTCCCCCCTTCTCACTCCGACATTAGCCACCGAGCGGACCAACTCCGCTCTCGGACTATATTCCCTTCATCAGGCCGACGGCGCCCGCTTCACTCCCCCAGCGAGAGTGCTTGGCGACGGCACCACAATCTACGGCGGCCTGATTTACTCTACCACCTGGACCTCTGGCGCCGATTACGGCCTCTACACATTCCCCGCCTCAATTTATCAGTCGCCTAAGAAAGTGGCCACAACCTATGAGGCCAACGGCGGCGGATGTTACGGTAAGGGCAAATACTACTTCAACAGCTACGTCTACACCGACGAGATGGGCTACACTTTCACCACCTTCTGCACACTCGATATGCTGACCGGTGAAACCACCCGCACCATCCACTCATTCATGGAGGACGGCTTTGACCAGTCGCTCATAACCAACGGCATGGCCTACGACCCTACCACCGACAAGATGTACGCGCTCTCATACATCGCAGTGGAGCTTGTCGAGGGGATGTTGCAGAAATATTATCCCGCCATCTCCGAAATCGACACCTACAACGGCTTCACTACCCCGATTGCGCGAATACCCGAAATGGCCGCTATCGCCATCAACCGCAGCGGCGAACTCTTCGGCATATCGATGGGCACCGACGCTCAGCTCTACCGCATCAACAAGACTACCGGCGACTGCACGCTCGTTGGCTCTACCGGCCAGAGCGCACGATTCATCCAGTCGGCCACCTTCGACCCCGTCACCGGAAAGCTCTATTGGGCCGCCGTGCACACCAATGGCGCGACCGCTCTCTATGAGGTGAACACCACCACAGGCGCCGCCGATCAGATTTGCTCTTTCGTCAATCATGAGGAGTACGGTGCTCTTTTCATCCCCGACCCCGTTGTGGCCGACAAAGCTCCCGCCACCGTCGCCGACCTCAAAGCTGAGTTCGACGGCCCCTCCCACACCGGCAAAATCACCTTCACCGCCCCGACTTTGGCCTCCGACGGAACCCGCCTTTCCGGCGAGCTGTCGGTGCNGCTTAGNGTNGANGGCAAAGAGGTGATGAACAAAGACGCCCAGCCCGGCGAGCGTATCGTCTACGACCTCNCCCTCGNCGAGGGTATCCACGGCTTCGTGGCTTCGGCAAGCAATGACTACGGCAACAGCGCTACCGTAGGCGCGAGCACCTACGTTGGCATCGACGCCCCCGCGGCCGTCGGCAATCTCACCGCCAAGGCCGACGCCGACCACAACGCCATTATCTCATGGACCGCCCCCGCTAAGGGACGCAACGACGGCTACATCGACCCCTCGCTCATCACTTACACCATCAAGCGTCTGCCAGAAGGAGCAATCATTGCCACCGGCATTAAGACCACCGAGTTCACCGACCGCACTATCGGCGCCTCGGGCAACTACTCCTACGAAGTGACTCCCTGGCTCGATGGCCGCGAAGGCATTGCCGCCGCTACCGACGAAGCCCTCTTCGGCTCAGGCACCGCACTCCCCTGCCGCTTCAGCTTCGATGCTCCCGAAGACTATAAGCTCTTCACCGTCATCGACGCCAACAACGACTGGGAAGCTCAGTATCACTGGGGCGGATGGATGTACTCCCCCGACTTCTCTTACGCCGAGTCCGACACCCCCTGCGCTGTCTACGGCTTCTCGCCCGAAGGCCCCGCCGACGACTGGCTCATCGCTCCCCCCTTCATGGCCGAGAGCGGCAAGAAATACCGAGTGACCTTCAACCTGAAGATAAGCTCATCGCCCGAGACACTCACCGTGACCGCCGGAGCCGACAACACCGTCGCCGCCCAAACCGTCACCGTCGTGCCTGAGACTAAATACAGCAACAAGCAATACGCCACTTATAGCGGCCAGTTCACCGCCACCCGCGACGGCAACTGCTTCATCGGGTTCCACGTGACCTCGGCTAAGAAAGCCGGCTATCTCTACATCGACGACATCTGCATCGACGAGGTGCCCGACGACGATGCCCCCCAGGCCGTCGCCGACCTCACCGCTACTCCCGGCGCCAAAGGCGCGCTCGAAGCCACCCTGTCGTTCACTGCCCCGACTAAATGCGTCAGCGGCAACGCTCTCGCCTCGATCAGCCGTATCGACATCTTCCGCGGCAATTCCAACGACGTGACCCACTCCATCGCCGCCCCCGCTCCCGGTTCATCGCTCAGCTGGACCGACATCGCTGCTCAGCCGGGTTGGAACGAATACCGCGTCGTGGCCTACAACGCCGAGGAAGTTCCCGGCGAAGCTGCCCGCGTGACCGTCTATGTCGGCGAAGACCTCCCCGTCGCTCCCGTTGATTTCTTCCTGACCGAGGAAAATCACCACCCCGTGCTCCGCTGGAAAGCTCCTACGGCCGGTCTCAACGGAGGCTACATCGACACCGATAATCTTACATACTTCATCTATCGCAACGACGGTTCAGTCGCCTCCCGCGCGGCCAAAGGCACCGAATTTATCGACATGGCTATCGACGGCACTGCCAAGCAGCACTTCCTGATGTATCAGATCTTCGCTCAGAGCACCGCGGGCTTCGGCGACTACGCGATATCCAACTCCCTCGTCGTAGGCGACCCCTATAAGGGCACCTTCTTTGAGTCGTTTGCCGACCAATACACGCAGAACGACCCCTGGACTCTCCGTATCGTGAAAGGTCGTCAGCAGCTCTGGGGCCTTGCCTCGCAGGGTGTATCCCCCGCTTGCCCCGCCGTTGACGGCGACGACGGCGTTGCCACCTTCAGCTCCACTTCAGGCTCTGTAGGCGATGACTGCCGACTGATTTCTCCTAAGCTCAACATCGCTTCGATGGCCAACCCCGTGCTCTCGTTCTACTTTTACCACAACGTTTCGTATGACACGATGTATGGCGAAGAGCCGTTCCTCGACCGCCTCGTCATAGAGGCTCTTCTCCCCGACGGCGAGTTCGTGCAGATCGCCGAGCCTATCTTCGTCGACGACCCGACCGTGGCAAGCGGCTGGTATGAATACACCCTTCCCCTCTCGGCTCTCCGCGACAACGAGTGGATACAGCTCTCGTTCCGCGGCATAAGCGACGTTGAGCAGGATATCAACATCGACTGCGTGAAGGTAAGCAACATCGACTCCTACGACCTCGGGGTATATACCTTCTCAGGCCCCTCCCGCGTGAAGGCCAACTCTACCGCCTCGTTCTCGCTGTCGGTCTACAACTCTGGCTATTACGACGCCTCTGGCTACTCCATCGTGCTCAAGCGCGACGGCAAGGAAGTGAGCCGTATCACTCCCGACACCGTTCTCGCTTCTGAACGCTACGCCAACTTCAGCTTCGACGTGCCTACCACCCTCGCCGACGAGGGGAAAGTCTACGACTTCAACGCCGAGATCCAATGGGCTGCCGACCAGGTTGCCGCCAACAACGTATCAGAGACCGTCACTACAGCCGTCACTGCCCCCTCTTATCCCGAAGTGTATAAGCTCAACGCCTCCCTCGACGGCTCCGACGCGCATCTCAGCTGGGACGAGGCCAATGCCCTCCACGTCAACGACGACTTCGAGGACTATCCCGCGTTCTCCAACTCCAATATCGGCGACTTCACCCTCTATGACGGCGACAGCGGCTACACCTACGGCTTCGGCGACATCTACTTCGAGCACACCGGCGAGCCCGGCTCTTACCTCGTCTTCAACCCCGACGTGCTTCTCATCTCTATGATCGACGACTGGAAAGCCCATTCAGGCAGTCAGTGCCTCGCATCGTTTGCGGCATGGGATCCCGCGACTTACGCCTCTATCCCCAACGACGACTGGCTGATTTCGCCCGAAGTGTTCGGCGGCCAGGTTGTGACCTTCTGGGTTAAGACCGCCAACTACGAATTCGGCGACGAAACCTTCCGGGTATACTACTCGACCAAGTCGCAGAATCCCGGCGACATGGTCTCGAAATGGGAAGAAATCGTGGCTCCCAACAAGTGGACTAAAGTTACCGTCACTCTCCCCGACGACGCTAAGTACTTCGCTATCGTCTGCACCAGCCTCGACAAGTTCGTCTTCTATCTCGACGACATTAGCTTCGTGGCTAAAGCCGACGCTTCGCAATTTGGCGGCGTTACAGGCTACCGCGTTTACCGCGACGGCCAGGCTATCGCCGACCTCGCCGCCGATGCCCGCTCATATGTCGACGCCGGCATCAAGGCCGACCATAGCTACACCGTCCGCACTCTCTATGGTGCCCGCGAGAGCCTCGACTCAGACGTGGCTCAGGTGAAACTCTCCTCCGGCATAGACCAGATTCAAGCCGGCGCAGTATCCGTCAAGGGCGGTAAGAGCGTCATCACGGTCAGCGGGGCCGAAGGCCTTCAGGTCAAAGTGACCAACGCCGCCGGCACCCTTATCCACAGCTCAGTCGGCGCTACTGATATTCCCGTCAACGCGGGAGTCTATGTAGTGACCGTCGACAACCGCGCCTACAAAGTGATCGTGAAATAATCTCACGATCACCCCTCCCATAACCCAAGCGGGTGTGCCAAAATCATATACGCGGATTTTGACACACCCGCTTTTTCAACTCCTCCTCTACTCTCTCCCCTGATAAAACAACTCAGCCCCCGATATGCGAGATGCGTATCGGGGGCTGAGTTGTTTCTATGTATAGCTTAGAGCTTATCGGCTACTTGTTGACTTCGGCGAGGTATTGGTCGAGCGCGGCGGTGACGCTGGGAGCCTTCTCGGTCGGAGCCTCCATGTCGAGGCGNAAGCCCGCGTCGCGGATANCCTTGGCCGTNNACGCGCCGAAGCATCCGATGCGCACGTCGCCCTGCTCAAAGTCGGGGAAGTTTTTCTGCNACGAATTGATGCCCGAAGGGCTGAAGAAGAGCAGCATATCGTAGTCAAACGGCTCATCTTTCGTGAAGTCGTTGCTTACCGTGCGATACATTACAGCTTTCGTATAGTTGATGTTATGGTCGTCGAGAATCGACGTGTTGTCTTTATGCACGTCGCTGACGGCATACAGATAACGCTCCTTATTGTGCTTCGTCAGCTGCGGAAGCATATCGTCGAGTTTACCTGTCTGACCGTGGAAAATCTTGCGCTTGCGATACTGTATATATTTCTGCAGATAGAGCGCGATCGCCTCCGTTGTGCAGAAATAGCGCATTGTGTCGGGGATAGTGACGCGCATTTCCNCGGCGAGACGGAAGANATGGTCGATTGCNGTGCGCGCGGTGAATATNACCGCCGTATANTCGCTGATATTGATCTTCTGCTGGCGAAACTCCTTCGACGAAAGGCCCTCTACTTTGATGAACGGACGAAACACGAGCTCCACTCCGTGGCGCGCGGCGATGTCGTAATAGGGCGACTTCTCTGAGGATGGCTTAGGCTGTGATACGAGTATTTTCTTAATCTTCACGCTATGAAACAATATTAAGAGTGAGAAAAGTTGGTGTGATAATGATGTTATTTGACCTGTTGCAGGCCGTTTTAATCTTCAGTTTTTTGGACAAGAGAGAATAAAGTCACCTTAGAATTTAAGCTCGCCGGCGGCTGCTGAGGCCACGAGACGGGCTATAAATACAAGGGGCGTAATTTCTAGGGCGCAAAGGTACAAAATAAAATACAGTATTGAGGGAAAATTTTTATAAAAAATTCTAAATCCCTTACAAATAAACAAAATTCGGGCCAAAATATAGCAAATCAGTCCCGCCGCGACCATTTTCCCGGCCTCGTCGGGATAATACAGCGCTATCAGCGCCGGTATCAACAAAAGGAATGATAGCACACACTGCGACGCGTTGAATCCGCGTATCCACTGCCCCGCGCTTATCGCGTCGGTAAACGCGAACCCTATCACCTTGTATATCGCGAGCTGCGCCATATAGAATAGCGCCGCGCCTCCGGCGCAGAGCATTGTCAGGCCGAACGGCGTGGCCCCTGTCGGAATCCCTGTTTGCGCCACAACCCCTGAGAACAACAGTATCCCCTCGCTGAGGCAGAGGAGCAACAGTATTATCAGGTAGGTGCGTGTTTCGTTGGCGGTATGCTCGTCGAAGGCGTTCTGGCGACGCCGTATCCCGAACAGATCCTGCGGCAGTCCGGCGAATATGCGGCTGCAATTTCTGAAATTGAGCGCAAGCAGTATCAATAAGCCGAGTATTATCGTCGACAGCCATGAATTCTCACCGTAGCCTACCGGGCGGCTCATACCTTCGAGGCCCGACTTATAGGCGGTTGAGGAGGTCTTGTGGGTCATCGCCCGTTCCCTAGCCGACCATGGGGCGTCGGCCTCATGCTCTCGGAGCGTCCAGGGGGCTATGCCATGGAGAGCCGGCAGATTGGAGGTGTCGCGCGCCGCTACCGTCGTGTCGCTGACCGAAGTGGCCGTGTCGGCGACCCCTGCCATAGCCTGCGGGGCTTTGGCGGGAGCGGCTTTCGTTGAATCGGTGACTGTATCGGTAGGCAACGGCATTGTTTACGATTAATAGGGTGTTATTTAAGTTTCTGCGAGAATTCGCGGTGAGCGGCCGGCCTGATGGCCAGCTCTACAGCTTGATCGACTGTCTCGGCCACGGCGTATAGCTCCCGGTGGTCGGGGTTCATGAAATGCTCGGCAAACATTCGCTCAAACATCTCAAGCAGAGGGTCATAGTAATGATTCACGTTGAGTATCACCACATTGCCCTGATACAATCCGAGCTGGCGCCACGTGATTATCTCGAATAGCTCGTCGAGAGTGCCGCAGCCGCCGGGCAGTGCGATCGCCGCAGCCGACATCGATGCCATGGTCTGCTTGCGCTCGTGCATGGTGTCGGTGACTATGGTCTGCGTGAGTGATGGGTGGTTCCACGCGCGGTCCACCATGAAGCCGGGTATCACTCCTACGGCTTCACCGTCGCCGTCGAGCGCGCCCTCTATCGCCTGCTTCATTAAGCCGTCGCGCCCTCCGCCGCATACTATGTCATATCCCTTCGCGGCCAATTCGCGGCCAAGGTCGTAGGCCGCTGTTTTATACACAGCGTCGAGCTCGGGGCTCGACGCGCAATATATTGCTATTTTTTCTCTTTTCATTTCAGTCTGCGATCTGGTCCGAACTCATCTTTCACCGTGTCAACCACGTTGATAATATAGTCGCCGGTCTTTTCGAGCGTCGCGATGAGGTCCATGTAGTATATCGACGCCTGATATTCGTAATGATGCTCGTTGATGTTCTCGATATTCTGGCTGCGGAACGTGTTGCGCAGGTTGTTGATCTCGCGTTCGCGGTTGTATGATTGGATAATATCGTGCTTCGCGTTGTTTTCGAGATTTTTGATGAGAAGCAACATGTTGTTCATCGCGAGCTGCACCAAGTCGAACATCGCGTCGATATTGTTGTGTATCTCCTCGTTGAAGTGGATATTCGACTGAAGCTTGCGCTGGAGTATCTTGCCGCAGCCCGAGCAGCAGTCGGCTATGCTCTCTATCTCCGAGATGATGGCGAGCATACCCGAGATGCGACGCTTACCCTCGTTCGAGAGTCGGCCTTCGGCGCATCGGTTGAGGTAGTTGGCTATTTCTATCTCCATGCGGTCTGAAATATCCTCGTATTTCTCAAGCCGCGAGTATAGCTTGTTGAAATCCTCCGACCCTTGCTTCGTGTGCACGAGGTCGCGGGCCATTGACAGCATACGGGCGACTCGGTCGGCAAACACGCTGATTTCCTTCTCGGCCTGGGTGATATTGAGCTCCGAGGCGCTGAGCATACCTGATGATATGTATTTGAGCTGGAATTCGTCCTCCCCTTTGTGCTTCGCGGGCACGAGCCATTCCACGATCTTCACGTACACGTTTGTGAACCATATCATTATCGACAGGTTGATGAGGTTGAAAATCGTGTGGAACACCGAGAGGCCAAACGACACGCTTACCTGCATCGCGGCCATTTTGGTCAGATGCCCCGTGATCAGCGGGTCGTTGTTGGGCAAGCTCGACTGCATAACCTTGTTATATATGTCGGGCGAGGCCGTCTGGAGGTTGTCGAGATAAGGATAGAGCGCTTCGGGATTTCCCTGGCCGAGCTCTTCGGTGACCCATGCGGTCAGCGACACGAAGGGGAAGAATATAGCCAGTGTCCATATCGTGCCGAGGAAGTTGAAGAGAAGGTGGCCCATAGCGGTGCGCTTCGCCGCCACGTTCGCGCCCATCGACGCGAGCAGCGGGGTGATTGTCGTGCCTATGTTGGAGCCGAGTATCAGGGCGCAGGCGAGGTTGAAGTCAATCCATCCCTTCGAGCAAAGAATCAGCGTGATGGCGAACGTCGCTGCCGACGACTGGATTATCATCGTGAGCACCAGGCCCACGAGGCTGAATATCAGCACCGACCAGAATCCCATCGAGGCATAAGACTTCAGGAATTCAAACATTTCGGGGTTCTGGCTCAGGTCGGGAACGTATTTGCTGATCATCGACAGGCCCATGAACAGAAACGCGAAGCCGATGCAGAACTCGCCTATCGACTTCGTGCGACCCTTCTTCGAGAAGAGCAGTGGCACCGCCACGCCTATCAGCGGCAATGCGAACACGGCAATATCGACCTTGAAGCCGAAGAGGGCGATCACCCATGCCGTGAACGTGGTGCCGACGTTCGCGCCCATGATCACAGCCATCGACTGCGCCAGGGTCATCAGGCCGGCATTAACAAAACTCACCACCATGACCGTAGAGGCTGACGAGCTCTGGATCAGGGCGGTGATGGCGAAACCGGTCACTGTGCCGGTGAAGCGGTTGCGTGTCATGGCTCCGAGAATGTTGCGCAGACGGTCGCCCGCGGCTTTCTGAAGGCCTTCACTCATCACTTTCATGCCGTAAAGGAACAAACCCACGGCACCTAATAGACATAGGAAATCGAGAAAACTGTAATTCATAAATCGGTTTTGCGGAATGGGGAAGCTTTGCCGTTCCGTCCAACGCTTGCAAAGATAAGACAATTTGACCAACCGCGCAACAAATTATCGATTTTCCGCGGAAAATCGATTTTGAGCCTCCCGAAAACTTTTTTGCGCCCGCGAGGTTAACATTATATACAATAAATATGGCCGCACTTTTGCCGCCTCCCTCGCCTTCGGGCATCGGCCCTAACTTCCAACCCGTAACACTGATATTCCGCCATGGCCTCAACTTCTATATGCAATCAGTATCTGTCGCTCTTAGGCGTGCCCCACACCGCCTGCTTCGCCGACAAGATTTTCACCACCCATCCCTATTCAGGCACCCTCAAAGGATTTCAAAGTCTGCTCGACCTCTACAACGTCAGCTCCGAGCTGCGCTCGTTTACCGACAAATGGAGCGTGTTTTCTGAGAAAGCACCTTTCCTCGCGATGGTTTTAGGCAAACTCGAGATCGTGACCGCCTTTGGCGACGATAGCGTGACCATCGTCAAGGGTTCAAAGACCGAAACGATGACTAAGGCCGATTTCATAAAGCAGTGGAACGGAAAAGCGCTCTTTGCCACTCCAGGCTGCGAGTCGTGCGAGCCCGAATTTCGCAAGCATAAGCAGATTCGCGGCGTCGCGCTTGCGCGCCGTTGGGGCATACCGCTCTGCGCTGTCGTCCTCTTCGCCCTGTTCTATATCTCCAACGGATTATATCATTCGCTCGGCGCCACTCTCGTGGCCCTCTTCGACATGGCCGGCATCTACGCCTGCTATCAGCTGCTCCGCGACCAGCTCCACGTATCCTCTGCCGCCGGCGACGCTATCTGCGGCTTCCTCGCCGAGAAGGGCTGCGAGAAAATCATGGCCCGCGACATCTCTAAGATTTTCGGCGTGATCGGATGGGGCGAGGTCGGCATGGCCTACTTCTCCGTCAGCCTCGTCGCGCTGCTCCTATTCCCCTCCTCGATTGGCTATCTCGCTCTGTTCAATGCCTGTTGCCTCCCCTACACCGTTTGGAGCATATCGTATCAGAAGTTTGTGGCCAAGACGTGGTGCACGCTTTGCGTCGCCGTGCAGACCCTCCAGTGGCTCCTGTTCGGCTCTTATCTCCTCGCCGATGCCTGGCACGGGCTTTGGCCGCTCAGCGCGTCGCTCTTCATCCTCGGCTTCTCTTATCTGGGCGCGTTGCTGATTATCGACAAGCTTCTCAGCGTTATTGCCCCGGCTATCGATAATAAAACCACAAGCGTAAAATTCGACAATCTACGTCTTCGCTCCGATGTGCTCGCTATCGAGCAGAAAGATGAGCCAGAAATCGCTCCCCTACCCGACGGCGCCGCCTTACTGTTCGGCGCGCCCGACGGCGCAGAGCCGCAGGCCGTGGTTTACTGCGACCCGACATCGCCCGGGGCGCTCGACCTGCACCGCGAGATTGACACGATACTGAAGAAAGGGCTTTCCGCGGCCTACGTATTCGCTACCGACAAGCCTGAAAATGAGGCGTTGGCTCGCAAAATCGTTTCGCTTTATCGCTCCAAAGGCGCCGAGGAGACATGGAGTACCCTGAGCCGGCTCTTTGCCGGCGAGGCATCGGAGCTAACATCCGATTCGCTCGACACTCAGGCCGCCGAAGTGACCGACGTGATATCCAAGATGCGCCAATGGCAAGCCGACTCCTACATCTTCGCCGCACCTACGATCGCCGTCAACGGCCGCTTCCTCCCTTCGCTCTATTCACTCCACGACCTCGTCTACATCTACTGAAACCTTCTCAGCCACTCGCTCAAGGCCGCGGTCCATTGCGGCTTGTAGACGAAGCTGTCTCTGAATCCCCAGCCGTGTCCACCCGTGGGATACACGTGCATCTCGTTGCCACGCACCCCGGCCTCAAACATCCGGCAGAGATAGCGCGCCGAGTTTTCGGGCACTACAGTCTTATCGTCCGACGACAGCATGATAAACGCCGGAGGTGTCTTTGTCGTGACAAGCTCCTCTACCGAGTATTTCGCCTTATCGGCGTCGGTCGCCTCCTTGCCGAGCAGATTGGTCTGCGAGCCTTTGTGAGTCACTCCGTCGCGCATCGATATCACCGGGTAGAAAAGTATCTGAAACTTCACCCTGGGGTCGGTGTTGGCGGTATAGGCTGCGAGATGACCGCCCGCCGACGAGCCCATGATGCCGAGTCGCGCCGGGTCGATTCCCCATACAGCCGCGCTGTCGCTCAGCACGTCGAGCCCCTCTTTGGCGTCGATCATCGGTCGTGCCTCTACGCCCGCCGCCGGCATGCGGTATTGAAGCACAGCGTAAGTGATACCCCGCGCGTTGAACCAAGGGGCGAGATCCTTACCTTCGTGGCTCATCGCCAAATGGCTGTAGCCTCCGCCGGGGCAAGCCATTACAGCCATACCGTTAGGTCGAGCCGCACGATAAACGAGCAATTTCGCGCCCTCGTTGGAGAGCTGAATCTCATGGCAATCCTCAGCCTTGTCGTTGAAAGCCACAGCAACCATAGCTACCATCGCGACTAAAAACTTCTTCATACAATTTATTAGGAACTTATTAGGAATTTATTAGGAATTTATTAGGAACCTATTAGGAATTTATTAGGAACTTTCTCAGGAAAAGCATCTGCAAATATAGCCAATAAATCGCTCAAATCCCCCTTATCCCCAAAATTCTTGAAAATCCGTGCAAGCCCATCCGCTCCATGAAGCGGCGTATCAAACAACATGGAGCACAAGTCTTCCCCAGGGTATAAGATTCCCAATACCATAAGTAATTGAGATTCAGCCGCAACACTCACTGACCAACTTCCATCAACAACAATAATCAGTTCTCTCACCGCTCTACCACATCTTCGTTTCTTCTTGTCGTTAGCCAATTCGTTTTGATTTAGGAATAACGAAATGCATAGCTCTCGAAAGTATAAAGTAACATTTAGGGGAGCGGTTGTATATCCTTTTTAAAATCTTTACTAAAGAGACTCATCATTATCTATTTCAATCCTGAAAGAATATGATTCTCTGTAAGATTTCTCAAGCTCATGGAAGTTCCTTTTTCCAATTCTTGGCAGCAACATAAGAATAGTGCCATTTGTCTGGTTTAATTCTGATTGCGCATACTCCTTAATAGGATTATAGGGAATTTTTTCGATTAATGATTGAATCACGTTCGGAACAAGAACCATCGATTTCATGATACGCAACGAATAGCTGTTAGACAAAGAGCCGTTTACAGCTACCCGGTAATTGTAAGTCGGTATCGCGACAAACACTCCCCTACACTTCGATATGTCAGGAATCGCTGCCATTTGAAAGTGGAATATCAAATCTTCTCTATATGATATTGAGTCACAAAACCGTAAATCTTTTTCAAAAAGAGATGCTTTCATTAATCCGTTCCATACCATAGGATGCGGCAAAACCACCTTTTCAAGAAATTCATTTAGAGGCATTGACTTATTATCATAAACAGCTCTTCTTTCATTCCACAACGACAATTTCAACGGTTTCCCCGTCAAAATAACACTGTGGCCTCCTTTTATATATTCCGGGAAGCAGTGGGCTTCCGCAGCTTCCCACAATTCAGCGAGCGCATTAGAAGGTATATTGTCATCCGGATCAACAAAATAAATATACTCTCCCCGCGATATTTTTATCCCTGCGTTGCGGGCAGCTGACACGCCTCCATTATTCAAATGCAATACCCTGACTCGCTCATCTTTATCCCCATATTCATCGCATATCGTCGGGCAGTTATCGGGAGAGCCATCATCAACTAAAATTAACTCAAAATTCTTAAAGTCTTGATTCAAAACCGAGTCAATTGACTCCCTCAAATACTTCTCAACATTATATATGGGCATAATGATTGAAATATGAGGAACAGGACTAATACTCATTGCCGACATCTGAGCCTACTGATTCCCTGAGTTGGCGGTTAGGTTTGGGTACAAGAAAAGAGGNGAATTCATCGCGCCTCTATCATACTTACATCAGGCTCGCCAAAGCCCACACACTGAATGATATACGAGGGTAGAATAAACTGCCCCTCTGGATTTGTCTATGCTATGATACGGCACGAGCAGCCGCGGTATAGATGCGACAAAACACAGAAAGAGCGTCTAATCTCACTCTGTCTCAGTGTGTTATTGAATTGGCGATTCGATGTAACTGAGAAAGAAAGCTTGACACTTTTCTTCTCCGGCGGTATTTCTCCTCCGACGGATAACGCAAAGTTAAGCAATTTATTTGAGATTGGACGCCCTTGATTGNAATTTATNCTACANTNTATTACAGGGTTGTTATTTTCGGGGGAGAAATGAGNANCGANAGCGGANTTTTTNGTATNTTTGGCTTGCCGTTGCGANTANTCNGCNGCNNAACCCATTTTTAACNTNTNTCACNCTCCNCTGCNTNTCCCCCATCNTGCTCCTCCNCTCCCGCCNAACAATCATCATATCAANNATTTCGTCCATTTCAGGCTATGAAATTAGGAATCAAAGTAATATACACCCACTCCAATATCTCCGACGGCCCCGTATTCAACAACAACGAGACCCTCGCCTGCCATGCCGGCGACGTGCGCCCTTATCTGCGAGCCGCGTTCCCTACTCGGCAAGAGCTTGCCGACGCGGGCCTTAACCCCCACAACGCCCTCGACGAGTCGGAGCGAAGCGTGGTATTCGTCCGTTTTTTCGGCACAGCTGGCTATCTGCTCGCTATCGTCAAGGCCCGCCCCGCCGCCGTAGGCGACCCTTACGACAACACTACCGTGTGGGTTCACTTTCCCGCCAAAATCGACATCACCGGGGAGCAGACACTCCAGGTGATCGAAGAAATCTTCGACACTATATCCGACCCTGACAACATCAACGCTAATCATCTCCAGGCAATTGCGGCATCTGACTATCCCGAGCTCCGATCGCTCATCGCTCCTATCAACTCAGGCGGCAACCAAGTTGGAGTGATGGAATACGGCGGCGACACCGACCTGCGCCTCGCCGACCTCCTCGGCCCCGAGCTGCGCCAACCATCATATACCGCCTTCGACGGGATTTTTCTGCTCGACCGCGCCGACCGTATCGCCATTTCATCGCCCGAACTGACAATCAAGTCGTTGCCGCTGCCTATCGTCACTATCCCCGTGCCCGCTGATACCCTTGGCTTCAAGCCCTTTATCGGCGGGCTCCCCTTCGACCGCCCCGTGCAGGTTGCCGCCGGCCAAGCGATCGTGGTCACATGGAAACGCCAGGGCTACAAGGACATACTGATCGAGGTCGACACCACCCGCACCCCCATCGACCCGAAAAACTACTCACCTACGCCCGATATGCTCATCGTAGCGCTACGCCGCGACCGCTTCATCATCGTCGACCAACGCAAGCACGCGATTCTCGACGCGGCCATAACCATCAATGGCAAAGCCCTCGGCGAGGTAATGGAGATACCAGAAGCGAGCATCTCCGGCGGCCTCTCTATAAGCGTCAGCCGCCAAGGCTTCACCACCGCCACCGATAAGCTCACCTCGCTGCCCGACCGCATAAAATTCACCCTCAACAAGAAGCTACGCCACTACGAATTCGCCCTCCCCGTCTACGACCGCAAAGGCCGCGAACTCCCTGAGAAGATGAAAGTTACGGTCGAATCGCGCGACCCCTTGACCCGCTCCCCCTTCCGGGGCTTCTCCCTGGTCAACGAGACTATCGTAGAGGGTGAAGGCTACTACAAGACCAACGCCCTCCGCCGCGACGAACGCTCCTCGCGCTCCAAAATCCTCTATGCCATAGCCGGAGCCGCACTGGCCACAATAATTTTTTACGGCATAAGCCTTTGGAAATCATCGTCTGAGTCAACGAGCAACCGCGTCGAGCACGCCTTCTCCTCAACCACCGTAATGACCACTCCGGTCGCCACAGCGGTAAATGAAGCCGTCGAAGCAGCCGAGGCAATCGCCGAGACGCAGGCTGAGACACAGCAGCTTGAAAGCGCTAAGACCGAGGCCCCAGCCTCGTCGGCCGAAGATCTCGCCCGCGCCATGGCCTATCTAAACTCCAAGTGGACATGGGATTACGACGAGCTTGAGAAATACAGCTCCACCAAGGGGCTTTACGACGACATGAACAACTTCAATCTGAAGCGTCTCTCCGACTACTGGTCGCCCAAATTTGCCGACTGCCAGAAATTCCAGAACGTCATGGCCGAGGTCAACAACGCTATCAAACGAGGATTCGACCCCAAAAACGGCCACCCCGACGCCACCTTCGTCAAAGGCCACAAAGGCATCGTGCTCGAAGAATACCGCCAGCACATGATGCGGCGCAAGCCTTCCAAGCCCAAAGCGAAAGCCGACGAAAAACCCGCCGACGCTCCCCAGCCCGCCCCCTCCGCGGAGAATTAATGTAGCGCAAACAAGCAAACCCGCCTGCAGCTAACGCCGCCACGCAATCTGGTTTAAGAAAATGAAAAACAATGCGATTGGCTTATTTAAAACAATTTCGACACTCAGTAAAGAACTTAATATATACAAACCATAACTTATGAAAAAACCGCTATTCGCATTGATATTTCTTTTACTTGCGGCGCGGCCCGGTTACGCTCTCTCGCCTTTAGAGATGGCAAATAAAGGTTGGGAGGCCGAACAAAAGTATGATTATACCGAGGCCGTAAAGTGGTATCGAAAGGCTGCTGAGCTGGGAGATGTAACGTCTCTAAAGAGCTTAGGCCGAATGTATGAAAATGGTCAAGGAGTAACCCAGGACTATTCCGAGGCTATAAAATGGTATCGTATGGCCGCAGAGTTGGGAGATTCCAATGCTCAAAATAATCTCGGAGAAATGTATCAATTTGGACAAGGTGTCACCAAAAACTATACCGAGGCAGCTATGTGGTACCGTATGGCAGCAAATCAGGGAAATGCTACAGCTTCGTACAATCTTGGAAATATGTATTATCATGGTTACGGAATGGCTAAGGACTACAACGAAGCCGTTAAGTGGTATCGCAAAGCTGCCGAGTTAGGGGAAATTTATGCACAAAATATGCTTGGCAGAATGTATCATCAGGGCTTAGGTATCACTCGTGACTACACGGAGGCAGTGAAGTGGTATCGAATGGCTGCGGAACAAGGAGATTCCAACGCTCAGAATAATCTTGCAAGTATGTATGTTTATGGTTATGGTGTTAATAAGGACTATTCTGAGGCTATGAAGTGGTTTCATATGGCCGCAAAACAAGAAAATTCGACGGCAAAGAATTTTCTTGGGTGGATGTATGAAAATGGTTATGGAGTGCCTAAGGACTACAACGAGGCTGTTAAATGGTACCGTAAAGCTGCCGAGCAGGGAAATGCTACGGCTCAGGGTAATCTTGGATATATGTATCGAAATGGTTATGGTGTAGCGCAAGACTACAACGANGCTGTTAAATGGTTCCGTAAAGCTGCCGAGCAGGGAAACTCATATGGTCAAAACAATCTTGGAGATATGTATTATTTTGGTCGAGGTGTCTCCAAGGATTACTCCGAGGCTGTTAAATGGTACCGNAAAGCTGCCGAACAGGGAAATGCAACGGCTCAAAGTANTCTTGGATGGATGTATCNTAAAGGNTANGGTGTAACGNAAGACTACTCCGAGGCTGTTAAATGGTACCGCAAAGCTGCCGAGCAGGGAAATACGATAGCTCAGTATAATCTTGGAGTAATGTATCAAGATGGGAAAGGCGTACCAAAAAATCTCTCTGAAGCTCGTCAATGGTATGAAAAAGCCGCCGCGCAGGGAAATGCAGATGCAAAAACCATGCTTGCCAAGATGGAAAAACGAGTCATTACGATATTGGACAAAACAGATAACGAGCCACTTATTGGTTGTTCTTTAATTTGCTTCAGAAATGGTCAAGAGCTGTTTGGCAAAGTATCAGATATTGATGGCCAATTTATAATAGACGACATTCGACCGGGAGACATACTTAAATTTCAATTTGTCGGCTTTAAACCAAAGGAAATAAAACTTAATTGCTCTAAAGTGCCTGATAACATGACCTTTTACCTTTCGCCTGGAAAGAGTAAGAATACTGAATACGAGACGTTAGGCGATTGATTTTCTCTACCACATAAAACAACTAACCACAAAACATGGCCGCGGCATAACCAAAATTACGTCGCGGCCATATTTTGTGGTTTCCGTTAATCCCTTTTAGCGGAGAGCAGTATTTATCATGTCATAAAGTGGCATTAGAGGAATGCTTTGCAGCAAATATCAGCGATCCAGATCCAGAGCGGGCAGAATCCCATGAAGAGGATTACCGACAGCGTAAGTGAAGATGTACCGGTCGCCACGTAAGTATCGTATTCGTCGGCGATGATGATACCTGAGAATGCCGGCGGAAGAGCTGCTGCCACAACGAGCATCTTAAGGTTGTTGGGCTCCATGTGGAACAGAAGACCCAGTGCCAGAACTATTGCGGGCATCACAATCATCTTCATGATGGAACCGAGCACTACCTGCCAGTTCATCGAGAACTTGATAGCCGAAAGGGTGATACCGGCCGAGAACACTGCCAGCGAGGCGTTGGCCTTGGCTATAAGGTCAAACGAGGGGCTCAGCTCCTTAGGCCAGGGTATACCGGCGAGCACCCAGATGACGGCCAGGATAGGAGCCCAGGCCACAGGCTGCTCCAGCGCGTGAAGCACAGGCTTCCAGGCGCTTTCTTTCTTGGTGGAGCCC
>WFLX010378507.1_pt1 | contig 20871 bp, 16 predicted proteins | sample 4967041 | NCBI WGS metagenome assembly WFLX01 (sample SAMN12857096, study PRJNA449069) | gut metagenome | isolation source: stool from male and female vole | host: Microtus ochrogaster | place: USA:Florida | collected 2017
ATAGTACAAAGAAAAAATCTCGCCTACCGAAACGGTACTTGAGGGACGTAACGAATCGTTACTACCCTAAAATCAAAACCGCATCACACAGCCCTCAAAAGGCTTTGTAATGCGGTTTTTGTGATATCGTTACCAAAAAGATTTTTTGGAGAATGATCATAAAAATACGCTCCCGTTTGTTGGGAGCGTATTAGCTGCCCGGCTTCTGGGTTGCGAGATCGTTGCCAAAAAGATTTTCCATTAAATATAAAACCGAACAGCAAAATCCTAAGCTCATTCAGATATTTCGCTTTCAGACTTAAACTTTCCAAACAGCCATTTGCCCGAATCCGACAAATCGTCCTCTGACCAACCGGACGTTTTAGAATTACCATTAGTTAATATGTTGCAGCTGTCCGAACCGTTGGCAATGCTCCAACACATATAGCTGAGATTGTATTCCTCTATCAGTTCATACCATTTGTCGCCCTCTTCAACATTGACATAACCTTTTCCGCTTGCATCGCAAATATTGAATTCACTGATAAAAACGGGCAATCCGCTTTCGATACAGCTCTTTGCTCTCTGTCTGAGCCAGTCTTTATGAGTATCTGCATAAAAATGCAAAGTATACATCAGATTGTCATATTTTAGAGGATCGGCAAGAGCTTTATCTATGTCCTGACTCCATGTGGGTGAGCCTACAAGAATTACAGCATCATTATCATTCTTTCTGATTATGGAAATAACTTCTTCCGCATAGCTTTTGACCGAATTCCAATCAGCAGATGTGTTTGGTTCGTTGCAGATCTCATAAATGATATTGTCGTGATCCTTATATAGATCTGTTATTTCATCAAAGAAGTTGATTGCTTCGTCTTTATATACATTGGGGTCTTTGTTATTAAGAACGTGCCAGTCGATAATTACATACATTCCAAGCTCGTCTGCATATTCAACGCCCGACTTTATCAGCCCTTTCAGTTTTTCCTTATCCCCACCGTTACAATAACCGCCGTTTTCATAGGTGTACAATGCAAGTCTGACGCAGTTTGTGTTCCACTCATCACGCAGGGTTTTAAATGCGTCAAAGTTTACATATTGCGGAAACCATGCCAACCCGTGAGTAGACACTCCATAAAGCTGATACTTTTTTCCGTCTTTGTCAACAAGATCTGTTCCGCTTACGCTGAGTCTGCCATGCTTGCCAAAGGGCGTACTGTCCTTTACAGACTCCTGCTGATCGTGTTCGGTTTCGGATGTGTCTGTTTTTACAGTATCATTCTCGGACGCAGCTTCATCGGAAATATCACTCTCCGAAAAAATATTATCTGAAAAATTGTCCTTTACAGAAGTGCCTGATGTATCAGCACAGGCGGAAAATGTCATTAAAATTGCCAAAGCAAAAATCCCTGCAGCAGATTTTTTCATCACGCCCTCCTGACGCACCATTCGGTGCAGTTAATAAGCAGCTTGAGATACTCGGGCTGGCTTAAATTCTCATAGGAGTGTCCCGGAGTTATTCCTATGACTTTGCCAAGTCCATAAGAATGACACCACAAAGCAGGCTGTTTTCCATGTTGCGAAACAGTATATCCAAGAACATTGGTTTCGCCTGTTATTTTCATCTGATAATGCTCGTCAGGATTTGAAAATGTAAAGGAGGTAACGCCCTCTGTGATCTCATTTCCGTCCGCAGGCTCAAAAGAAACCTCACACTGAGGAGGGTGGGTAATAAAGAAGGCTCTTAAAATATTCTGTGTAATAAAATGATTTTCGGGAATGTCGGCAATTCCGCAATGCACTGCCATAAAGCCCATTCCTTTATTTTTTATACAGTCGTCAAGTCTGTTTGTCCACGCATCGTCACACCACAGCGGAGTTGGTATCTGATCGTTTTCAATAACGTCCTTAAAGGACACAAACAGATCCGGAATATCATTGTTTTCAAGCGCTTTGGGATCTGTTGTTACAGTCATATCCCACTTATCCTTCGGAAACAACTTATTCAGCATCGGTTCTATTGATTCTTTCGGATGCCAGTAATCATGGAGAAGTACGGTTACTTTTTTCATTTTCTCACCTCTATTATTATTTTTCAAAGCCTGCGGGAGCAGCTATTTCGTAATCATTGTCGGAATTTATCGCCCTCATCATCGCTGAAATAAGCTCAGGCTGAGTAATTTCGAGCGATGTTCTGTTAATTATGCCAAAACCCTTATCGCCGTTATAACCATTGTCCCAATAAACGGGAATACAACCGTTATCCTTTGCTGCTTTAACCACATATTCCATCCAATAGCATCTGAAGCCTGTGAATGTGTCGCTGACGTGCTGCTTGTTCTGAACTCCCATTTCTCCGATGATTACAGGATAACCTTTGCTTACGAATACGTCATTCAGCTTTTGCATAGTGCTGTCAACATAGTCCTCCTGTCCCCAATTATCGTAGTTTTCAACAGCATATTTTCCCCACTGCGTCTTTGCGGAGGACATATTTTCGTCAAGTGTGAAATTGTAGGGATCGTAGTAGTGAACTGAGATCATCAGTCTGTTTCCGTCAGCCTCGCATAAACTGTCCTCAGGTATAACAAATCCGAAATCTCCTGCTGTGTACTCAATATTTGTATTCCAACCGGGCATCAGCAACCATCGTTTAGTGTTATTTGAGCCGGTTTTTCTTACCGTATCAACGAAGATCTGATTATAAGCGTTAATATTCTCATAGCCCTTTGCTTTAGGTTTACCGTAAGTATTGTCAAACTCCTCATTCATGGATTCAAAGATGAGATGCTCATCATAGTCCTTGAAACGCTCTGCAATTTGTGACCATACCTTTTCGTACTTAGCCTTTATCTCTGCTTGCTGTTCATCGTCCTCAACACACAGTAGCCAGCTTTTGCTGACAGTGTAGTAGCCATCACCGTGCATATTTATAATGGCAAACATACTATTGTTTACAACATAATCAACTACTTCCTGAATTNTGTCAAGCCATTCTTCATCAATTGCGTAATNGGGTNNTTCACCTATTTTCAGCAGATATGAAACAGGTATTCTCACAGTGCCAAAACCCTGTTCTTTTATGGACTTGATAAGCTGTTCGGTAATTACGGGGTTTCCCCATGCGGTTTCGGAAGGGATTCCCCCGTTGGAGGCTTCAAGCTGATTACCCAAATTCCAACCCATTCCCATTGCCGATGTGATTTCTTTTTGACCAAGCTCATCCCATTGCACAAGATCTGTTGATACCTCTGTTTCGGTTTGTGAAGTGTTCTGTGATTCGTCTGATTGGGAGTTCACGGATGTATTTCCTTGGTTTGCTGAGCAGCCCGAAACCGCAAATAATATTGCCGCCATCGCTGTACAGCCGATTTTTTTCAAAAAGCTCTTCATGAATTGCACCTCTATAAAAATAAAAAATATGAACACTATAAAATATCTTAGAATATGTTCTTTTTAAGTATACTGCTTTTCTGCAATAAAATCTATAAGATTTGCGTGTATTTTTATAATTTTTGCGACATATTCCTTTGATCTCTGCTTTGACGAAACTTCAGCGGAGGAACTCCCGTATATGATCTGAAAACCTTTGTGAAGTAACTTTGATCGTTAAATCCGCATTTTTCACATACTGCGCTTATTTCTTCAGTTGTTTCAAGCAGCATTTTTTTTGCATGATCTATTCTCAACTCATTTAAATACTGAACAGGTGTTGTTCTCAGTGTTTTTTCAAAGCAGCGCTTGCACTCTCTGACGCCTATTCCCGCACTCAAGGCAATGTCGGCAAGCGTTATGCGTGTGCAAAAGTTCTTTTTTATATAATCCATCATTGTTCTTATACGATAGGTATCTATATTGAACATATTACTGCTATCGCTGCCCGAAAACGGATACAGCATCATAAACATAGCAGAGAGATTTTCACGCAGAGAAAACTCGTATCCCCATTCCTTGTTTTCCGCTGCATTCAATGCACTGTTGATTTGTTCAAGAAAAGGCTTGTCCGATTCGTTATCGGCCCGAAAAATGCGATGGGAAAGCCCTGCGCTGTTTATGACCGGTGCGATATATTTTTTGAACATCGAGCCCTCGTGACCACAGATAAAGGCAGGACTGAACACAATATTCGGCATTATACAATTGATATTTTTAATGCCGCTGCCATATTTATGCACAACCCCGGAATTTATAAATATTCCGTCATTCTTGTTAAGAATATATCGTTCGCTGCCTATCCAAGCTTCAACTGCGCCTTCTGTGACAACGGTTACTTCGATCTCATCATGCCAGTGCCAGTGATAGGAACTGTTGAAATACTTGTCAATATAAACCGCACAGGGAATGTCGTCGGTTTTGTGTTCTGCGATCTCACGGAGGTTTGAGTCAACAGGGAAAAAGACATTTATATTACTCATGCGAAACTCCTTAAATAAAGAAAAAACGGCAAGTTTCTTTTTTGCCGAAACTTATCGTTTTCTTTGACTTTGCTGCCGGAAATTTTATGAAAAAATTCTTGTTTCCTGCTTACATTATAATATATCGCTACATGAATGTCAATGCCATTTTGTTAAACGTCTAACTAAATGAGTATGTTAAGGTTTTATCATAGCTCCTGCAAACAGCTTGTTTTTTATTTATGTTATCGTTTTCACATTCCCATAGACATCTATATCTTTCAGACTCGTCTTGCCACTCGGTTTACTCTTCGGTTCTGTCATAAATGCTCGCGCAATCGTTTGCAGTGATCTTGACTATGTCAAAAATTGAGCCGCAGTAAACAAAGAATAGAGCGAAACCCTACTCTCTAAAACGGGGAGTGGGGCGAAACTTCAAAACTGTCGTTTTGACAAAATAGTATTTACCGTCAAAATAGGTACTTCGTGTTTCACGAGGTACCACATAGATGGGGATATAGATGCGTACACAATCTCACACAAACACAGCTGAACCTCAATACAGGATCCAGTTGCAATGATTTCAAAAATTGAGCCGCATAAAACAAAGAATACGGCAGAACAAAAAACACCCGCCCTAAATTAAGGCAGGTGCCTCTCAACTACCGTTTTGGTACTCGAGAAGCATGTAACGAAACGTTACGCCTTTAAAAAACAAACCGCATTACAAGGCAAAAATGGCTTTGTAATGCGGTTTGTGGTCGAGGCGACGTGATTTGAACACGCGACTTCTACGTCCCGAACGTAGCGCTCTACCAAGCTGAGCCACGCCTCGATTATCAAAAAGTTATTGAATTTTTCACACCCAAATCAGTGTAAGTGGTCAAACATGTGGTCAACCGATTTTCTGCCCAAAATTTTCAGTCACAGAAAACCCCGCAACCCTGTACTGTCAAACCCAATTCGCGGCAACCAGCTTCGCAAAGCACTCCCACAGTTCTATGCTCCCGAACGCAGCGCTCTACCAAGCTGAGCCACGCCTCGAATACATGCGGTCAAAAAATTCCAACCGCTAAAAAATCTCTATAAACATAAACAAAAAACAAAAAACAAAAACTCAAAAACCGATCTTCAAACTATCACCTTCCACAGCAACACCTCTACTCTTAGTAATAGGCAGCTTCTGCTCGGCAGTGAACCCAATAGTTTCGCCGTCATTAAGCACCACATCTCCGTCGGTAACATAAGCCGCCACATCGGTGAGAAAATCTCCCACTTCCTTGGGTGAATGGTTGCTTTCTATTATCTCGATCTCGTCAAAGCCAAGACTCCGCAGTCCCTCGGTATATCCGCAGATACCTGTCTTTCCCTTATAAAGTCCAAACCAAACCAGATTGAACAGCGGGAAATAATCCTGCTTGAGCATTTCTGTAAAGTGAAGATAAAACTCGGGCTCATAAACCGTTCCGTTGGCATAAATTCCCAAAACACCCTTTTGCTTGCAGGCGGCTGCAACTACCTTTACCAAAAGCTCTGCCGCTTTCTTCACAGGCATTTCCTTGCCCATAACGGAAACTATCAGATGCGCCTTGTGCCGCTTCGAGACCTCCACTGCATCAGACCAGCGGAAATTGCTCTCGGCATGATAAACTATCTCTTCCTCAGGAATAGCCGCAGGCATAAGAGAAACCGCAGCAAGCGCGCCCTGATAGCTCAGTATTGCCATTGTATCGTCTTCTTTTTCCTTATCGGGCTCTTCGTCTTCGATCTGCCATTCCTCTTTTAACTCACGCAAAAAAGCCTCTTTGTCAAAGGTATTTTCATCCAAAAGAACAAAGTTTACAAAAACTCCCGCAGATTCCTTTTTCTTTTCCTCACGCTCNGCCTGTTCCTTCCAGAAGGATTCCACATATTCAATANGCTTNANNGCNTCCTGCTCTGCTGTCTTTTCCTTGTATTCCTGCATTTCGCTGAATACATCACCGCAGTGCTCGAGGGCGTCTCCCTCATATCCGCCGCAAATTCCCAAAAGCCATTTTCCGAGAGCGGATTTTTTATATTTGAAAATATAATAGTGAAGTCCCTTATAGTCAAATTCTCCCCCGCATTCTATTTTTGCGGGCGCTTTTCCCAGCTCCTGCGGGTGGGAAAGCCAGCTTGTCATTTCCCTTTTGGCGTGTTCGCACTGTTCTTTGTTCATACAATGTCCCTCTGAAAGTTATTTTTTGGGGAAATGTGCGGTTTTCAGTCCACACCGTACTGCTTTCTGTATTCATACATAGCGGNCANATANTCCTTGCCCTCAATAACNCNGTTTTCNATAGCGGAAATAATATCCTTAATGGTAACAATGGAGTAAACCTTTATGCCGAAATCGCGGTAAACNTCCTGAACGGCGGACAGATCGCTGTTCAAGCCCTTTTCCATACGGTCAACGGTGATGACCATTCCAGTAACATTGACCTTAGCCGCGCCCTCCAGCTTGGGCAAAACCTCGCGGAGAGCCTTTCCGCTTGTCATTACGTCTTCTATTATAATAATTTTGTCTCCGTCCTCGGGCTGTTTTCCCACAAACATACCGCCCTCGCCGTGATCCTTGACCTCCTTTCGGTCAAAGCAGTAGTAAAGATTTTGCTCAAACTTGCTGTACATTGCGGAAACCGCGCTGACAGCCAAAGGAAGCCCTTTATATGCAGGTCCGAAAAGCACGTCGCCCTCAATGCCGTTNTCCTTGATGCAGTCNGCGTAAAATCCGCCCAGCTTGGCGATCTGCGCGCCTGTCATATACTTTCCCGCATTGATAAAATAAGGAGCTTTTCTTCCGCTCTTTAAGGTGAAATCACCAAAGGTCAGAACGCCGCTTTCACTCATAAATTTTATAAATTCTTCTTTGTAGGTCATTTTTACGCTCCTTAAATTTACTGCTGTAATATTGTACCATAATTCTTGAAAAATTTCAAGTGGCGGCGCAAATAAAGTTTCGATATCCTCACCTTTTTAAGGAAGTATGTTACCTTCTTCCGTCCCCATCATCAAAATCCGGCAAAAACTCATTGACCTCCGCCCCTCTTCTTACAATAGCCCTCGCATGCTTAACGTCCTTGATCTCCCCCAAAGCAATAAGCGTACACATAGCGTTACCGATAGCGGTAGCCTCCGAGGGACCCGCCACAACAGTCCTTCCCGTAGCATCGGCAGTGAGCTGACACAAAAATCTGTCCTTTGAGCCGCCGCCGATAATATACACTGTGGGGTAGGTGTTCCCCGTGATTTTTTCCAGATCCTCAAGAGTTCGGGCAAATTCCGCCGCCAAGCTTTCATAAATTATCCTTAAGGTCTGAGCTATGGTTTTGGGCTTTGTCTGCCCCGTTCTTTCGCAGTATTCCGCCACCTTTTTGGGAATGTTTCCGCCCTTTAAAAAAGAGGGATCGTTGGGGTCAATGGTGGCGACGCGGGGCGGCGCGCTTCTGGCGAACGCCTCCATATCGTTAAAGGTGAAAATCTCACCCACCGAATTAAAATACTTTCTGCATTCCTGCAAAAACCAAGTGCCTGTGATATTCTTCAAAAACGTGGTGGTGCCGCCGTAGCCTCCCTCGTTGGTGAGGGAGCTTTCAAAGGTCTCATTATTTATAACAGGTTCCTCCAGCTCCGTACCGAACAGCGCCCAAGTACCGCAGCTGATATATGCGAACTTCTTTTCCTCCGAGGGAACAGCCAGAACCGCCGAAGCGGTGTCGTGAGAGGGAGCCGCAAAAACGGGCACAGTGCGGTTGGTGTAACTTGCCTTTAAGCAGCCTATTTTTTCTCCCGGCATTATTATTTTGCCGAAAATCTTTTTGGGCAGCTTTAATTTTTCGATAAGCTCCCAATCCCAATCCTTTGTTTTGGGGTTGATAAGTCCCGAAGTGGTGGCTTCGGTGTACTCATTAAACATTTCCCCCGTAAGGTGATAATTGATAAGGTCGGGCATCATCAAAAGCCGTTCAGCCTTGTTCAGCTTTTCGGGCTCTTGTTTTTGCATAGCCGCAAGCTGATAGAGGGTGTTTATCTGCATTTGTGTAATTCCCGAGCGCATATAAAGGTCAATTTCGGGAATATCCTTAAAAACCTCTTCGGAAATACCGTCAGTCCTTCCGTCACGGTAGCAGACAGGCTTCTGCACAAATTCGTCCTTGCCGTCCATAAGGGCAAAATCCACGCCCCAAGTGTCCACGGAAATTGCGTCAAAGCCGAAATTTTCCGCCTTATCCAGTGCCTTGTCTATCTCCCTGAATATCATATCGATATTCCAGCAGGACTTTCCCTTTACGTTTACGGGATTGTTTGTGAAACGGTGAATTTCCGTTGAGATAAAGCTTTTGTTTTCGTGACTGCACAGTAAAGCCCGCCCCGACGAACCGCCGAAGTCAAAAATAAGAACCTTTTTCATAGCTGCCGCCTTTCGGAGTTGTTTTTGTCAAAAAATCAGGAATACTTTCTGTATCCGGGGTGACGGAGAGGACAGGTCTTTCCTATCTCCACACATNCCTNTATCTTATCNATAGGCAGAGGATTTGCTCCGCCCAGCTGTCTTGCAANCAAGGAAANCTTTGCGTAATGCTCCAAGGTCTCCATGCGGTAGTACGCTTGTGTNAGGTCAACGCCTACGCACACTGCGCCGTGGTTTTCCATAAGTATGGTATCATGATGCTNCAAAAAAGGCTTAATGNNTTCAGCNAAACCANCCGAGCCGGGAGTGTCATAAGGCGCAATAGGCACGCTGCCCAAAAAGATAACAGCTTCGGGCATGGAATAATCGTCAAGGGGAATGTGTGCAATGGCAAAACCCGTAGCTGTAGGCGGGTGAGCGTGAACAACAGCCTTTATGTCAGGGCGCTCCGCATAACAGCTAAGGTGCATTTTAAACTCCGACGAGGGCTTATAGCCGGGAGCTTCCTTTATTACCTCGTTTTTTCCGTTGACAAGTATCAGCATTTCGGGACGGAGTATGCGCTTGCTTGTTCCTGTGGGGGTGGCAAGAAACACATCGTCATCAAGCTTTACCGAGATGTTTCCGTCGTTGGCGGCTACAAAGCCCAGCTTCCACAGGTTGTGTCCTACCTCGCAGATAGCTTCTCTTGCCTCGTTTTCGGTCATATATGACATTTAATATTCCTCCTTGCAAAAACATTTGTAATTTTACTTATATTTTAGCACTTTATTTGGATTTTGTCTATATGTTTTTGCAATGAGAATAGCATTATCAATTATTTTTGGCTTTTTTCACTTTGTTTATTATAGCCAGAACCGCATAATAGACCGCAAACACCAGCATTATATAAACGGCAGTATACCATAAATATTCCTGATGCCAAAAAATCACCATTTTGAGTTCTTCGTCATACCATGCTATGCTGAATATTTTCGTAAGGTCAAAGAAAAATACAAACAAAAAGTTTCTTATTGCCGCCGGTATAAGAGAGCTTACAGAACTTTTGTTTTTGATAAGGAACAGTGTTGTAAACACAATAAACACAAAAGCGCAAGCTAATGCCGATATATCAAAACCGTTGCTGATTATATAAATACCGTCGTCATTAACGAGAGGAGGTATAAACCTTGATGCTATTATAAGTGCCTGTATAATAACACACAACCCAAAATGCACTATATTCATTATCCACATCTCTTTCCCGTCCGGGTCATTGGGATCTTCCAAACTGCACAAGCCTGTTATCAGCCGATAATAAGGCTTTCTGCAAATCAAAACAACAAACACCAGAATCAGCACTATTCCGCCAACATACAGCCTGAAATAATCGCTAAAGGCAATCACGCTGTAAGCATCATAAGCGCTCAGTACCAACGGTACTGCGAAAAGCACCGCAGCCAGCACCGCAAAAAATGAAGCAAAGGAAAAAGAACCGAGAGCGCGGCTAAATTTGCTTATCAAGGAATCCTCCGCCTCCTCAAACAGCTCGTTATCCGCCTTGACCGCCTTTATTTTACTCACCGCCACAATAGCGAGGAACAATGCCCCCACTTCCAGCAGCATAGTTACCCCAAAGGCTATTATGGGGCGGAAAAATCCGTAGGAGATACCGAACATACATATCATACCCACCACTGAAATTGCCGCGGATATATAATTCAGCGTTTTAAATTTCGACAGGGTTCTGTTGACAAGGCTTTTGACCTGCTTCTGAACTCTTGGGTCTTTCTTATCCTGCTTTTCCCGATTTTCTTCCTGCGAGCCCTCCTCTTTGTTTTCATACATGGCATACGGATCAATGATCCTCTGCCCTTTCAAAATCTCGTCGCAGGTGACACCGAACATCTCCGCTATAGCGGGAATCAGCGAAATATCGGGTGCACATTCGTCCCGCTCCCAGCGGCTCACCGCCTTATTTGACACGTTCAGCCGGTCGGCTACCTCCTGCTGTGTCATACCGTTGGCTCTTCTTAATGCGGCTATAAACTGCCCTATTGAATTTCTTGTCATAGCAAGAATCCTCCTTTAATTTTTTCAATCCTCGCTGTCCGACCTTCCTAAATTTGAAGGCGGGAACAGCCAAGGGTTTGAATTTTTACAGCCTCATTCTACCAAAACGGCACAAAAAATAACAGCCCGTAAACCGAAAATCACTCCCGCAAACCGAGAATTTTTGCTCAAAGCCGCATTAAATCAAGGTTTGGACAATCTGTCAAAATCCTCCTCCACCGTAATTTTTAAAGCGGATTTTTCCCCCTNCACAATTCTCACTTTNCGTCCTGCTCTGAAAAACATNCCGCAAGCGNCGGTTGCAGNCCTCTNTTCCTCCTCGGAAATCGATTCCCAAACCTCTTTAAACAGACCCAATTTAAAGCATTGCGGTGTCTGCGCCAAAAACATTTCCTCTCTCGGGGGAGCGGCGTAAATAAAACCGTCCCTGCACTGCAAAACGGTATCCGTAGCAGAAACCGCCGTGCCGCTTGCTCCGTACTCTTTTGCCGCTTCTGCGCATCTTATAAAGGTTTCCTTTGAAACAAGGGGACGTGCGGCGTCATGGGTTATCATAACATCATCTGCACTGCCCATGCTCAGCGCTCTTTCCGCCATAACCGCCACAGTATCACTGCGGTTTTTTCCGCCCTCCATGACCTCGATCCGACTGTCGGTGAAAAGTCCCTTACAATATTCAACGAATTCCTTTGATACAGCCACAAAAATTTTTTCTATTTGAGGGCATTTCAGCATTTCTTCCACCGAGTAAGCCACAACCGGCTTGCCCTTTAACAAAACAAACTGCTTCGGGGTATCTCCCCCAAAACGTGTGCCTTTTCCTGCTGCGCAGATTCCTCCGAAATACATAGTGCTTACCTCTTTCTTTTTGGTGGGGGAATTGCTTGGTTTCCTCCCCGATGTTGTCACTCTATGATGCCATATCTGATTTTAGCCGTCAGAATGCGGTACACGCTTTCATCAAGTCTGTTTTCGTCTATCTCCCCGTTTACAATGCCTTGGTACAAGGCGTCATAACAAGCGGTGCCGTCGCTTGTACACAGTAAATCATTTCCTGCCAGAAATGCGTCCGTATAAGGATTATCGGTATATTCGGTAATTGCGCTCATTCCCAGATCATCTGTGACGATTATTCCCTCAAATCCCAATTCCCTTAAAGCCCCATGAACCTCGGGTGCAAGGCTGGCGGGAACGGTTTCGTTATAAGAGGTGACAATGTTGTGATTTACCATAACCATCGGCGCACCTGCTTCAATGCCTTTTTTAAAGGGAATAAAGTCCTTTGTGATAAAGTCGTTTTCTGTTCTTTCGTCAACAGCTATTCCCGTATGAGTGTCCACATTTGAGCCGTAGCCGGGGAAATGCTTCAGACAGCACATTATATTATATTGATTAAGCTTTTCCGCAAGCTCTGCAATAACATTTCCCGTTTCCTCATAATCCAAGCCGCATGTGCGGTCAAAAATATAGTCCCATTCACTTTCCGCCACATCAGCAACGGGGGCAAGGTTAAGATTAACTCCCCCTTTTTTCAGCACCTCCGCCATTTTTTCGGCAAAGTGTGCAATATCTATTGCGCCCTCGCTTAAAGGGGGCAGTGGAGCATCGGAAAACTGCGGATATCTGCTTATCCTTACCACCGATCCGCCCTCTTCATCGGCGGCAATAAAAGGCGGTATTGATGAGGAAGCGGAGATTGCCGCCAGCTTTTCCTTTATGCTTTCCTCTGTTTCATTTTGAAAATCCTTGGCATACAGCGTGTAACCGCCGAAGTGATATTTTTCCTGTAATTCTCTGGCATTGTCGGGATAGCGGCATAAAATGACCTGTCCGATTTTTTCCTCCAAGCTCATTTGTGACAAAAGCTGTAAGGCTCTGTCTGCGGGCGGTTCATCGGCGGGTGTTGTGACGGGGTCTTCCGTTGATTGTGAGATTGCAGCTTCCGTTTCATCAGTGCTTGCCGTAACAACTGACTGCGCTGTATCGTTTATGTTTTCCGCTGTTGTGCCTTTAGTATCTGTTATTGGCAGCGGTTCGCTAATATGGGTACAGCCGCCTATCAGGAGAACTGCCGACAGTAATGTGCAAAGTATAGTTTGTTTGATATAGTTTTTCATAGTTTTAGTATCTTTTGTGATGTTATGGATATTCGGTTGTTTTTTGTTTTTAGATGTGACCAAATTCTGCTTGCCGAAACTGTACCGTGCGAGGATAATCTCGCAGGACAATGTTGTGCTGACAGCAAACAGGGGAAGCCCTCTCGTGCAGGGCTTCCCCTCTTTCAAAACGCCCCACTGGGGCGTTTTGAAATTCACCCTTTGCGGAGCGTCGATGTCTAAGAGAATTTCGCTGTCTGCGGACAGCGACCAAAGGGCGCCGCCCTTTGGAAACCTGCCAGCCTTTGAAAAGGCTGGACCTAAACTTCAAGCTATTTAATTTATTACAAGCAGCCTTATTATTACCAAGCGATTACTTTATAATAGAGCTGTTACTTTTCATCATCTGTTCTTGTTCTGAAAGGTGCCAGCGGCAAATCGTTAATACCGAAAACATTAACATTTCCGTAATTAGTCCAGCAATATCTCGCATAAAGCGGCTCCGAAACCTCCTCCGAAGAAAGAGTGATCTTACAGCCCTCGATCTCCGCCTTAGCAGACTTATACTCTTTATCTGCCCCCGCTATCTCAAAGCCCAAAGATTCATCAGCGCCCACATTTTCCTTGGCAATAACATCTTCCTTGACCTTAAATCCAAGACAATGCTCAAAATGCAGCTCCAATTTTCCTTCTTTAACTATGCACTCTTTATACATAGGACTGAAGGCGGTATGCTCCAGATTCTTCAAATCGTAAACGCTGTACAATGCCTGCAAAGCAAGCCGATGTCCCACAGGCTCTTTTGATTTGGGATGAATTTCGTTAAACTCTCCCATATCCAAAGCCACAGCAATTCCAGTGTTCTTTACAGTCTGATACGTCTTCATCTGCGCCTCTCTGATAAGACACCAATGCTTATAATCGGGATCGGCTTTGTAACGGTGCATAGGCAGCTGCACAAACAGGAAAGGCAGCTCATTATCTCCCCAATCCTCTCTCCAAAGCCCGATAAGCCTTGAAAACAGCTTACAATAAGTTTTGGGACGGTGATCGTCACTTTCGCCCTGATAGTATATAAATCCCTTCAAGGTATAAGGGCAAACCCTCTTTATCATAGATTCGTAAAGAGTTGTGGCAGACATAGGGTTATAGGGATTGCAGGGTCCCGGATAAAGATTCTTTCCGCAATACTCCTGAACCTCGTCCCAAGTGCCGTCGGGGTGTTCCGCATAGAAAACAAGGCTTTTCTGATACCATTCACTGTCATACTTGCAGTAATCCAGCCATTCCTTCTCCATTTCCTCCTCGGTTTTTCCCGCCGAGTTTTTGTCCATATCCAAAAGGTATTCATTTGTGTCTTTGTCAACCTCAAGGCTCTCCCTGCTCATCCAGTACGATGCGGAGGTGCCGCCCCAGTTACAGCCGATAACGCCCACAACGACGCCTAACTTTTCCGCCAGCTCTCTTGCAAAGAAATAGCCTACCGCCGACCAGCACTTTGCCGCTTCACTGTCAAACTCCGACCAGCAGGTGTTGTTTTCGCACTCCAAAAAGTCCTTTTCCCTGATGTTCTTTTTAGGGGTATAGTAAAATCTCACATTGGGCGTTTTGTCCTTTGTCAATACGTCCTTTTCCTTGCAGTTTTGCAGCTCCAGCTCCATATTGGACTGACCGCCCGCAAGCCATACCTCTCCGTAAGCCACATTGTCAAAGGTCTTTATGTCCTCTCCGCAGCTCAAAGTAAGGCTGTAGCCTGTACCTGCCCTATGAGAGGGAAGCTGAACCGACCACTTTCCGTCCCTGACACGACCCGAGGCTTTTGTTCCGTCAATGTGAGCGGTTATCAGTGCGCCTTCCTCACCCGTACCGAAAATCAGAACAGGCTTTTCACGCTGTAAAACCATATTATTGCTGAAAACCGCCGCCGCTTTAAACTCTGCCATGATAATATATACCTTTCATAATAAACACAACTTCAGCCCATTGCGCATAATTCCGCGTCAATACTGTCTGATAGACTCTGCCGCAACGGCGATTATCAGCCATACGAAATTCCATGCTGTCAGAATGCTGGGACACAAAAGCTGCGTATTTCCCGACCATGCCGCCGCCGCTGAAAGAACCACGCCTAAAACCACTCCGATTATCATAGTCCAGCTGCCGACTCCGATATCCTTAATCAGCTTTTTGGCAGCTATCAGCGCCTTTGAAAATCCTGTAAATGTTCCTCCGCAGCTCACCGCGCCGCTGCCCTTAGGTACATAGTGTGTGAAATTGTTGAACTGCTCGTGCATGCTGTAAGGCAGTATCTTTATATTTTCGGGAGGAATTTCAAACACCTCCGCGATTTTGGATACCGTAACAATAGAGTCGGTGGTTTTAATGACCACGGAAACCTCGTTCTGAGTCAGCTGCTGAAGGCTGTTCTTGACCTCCTGATTTGCAAGCAGCTCCACAAAGAACATTATCACTATCTCTCCGCCCACCGACAGGAAAATAGTTTCGGTAGCGTCAGTGACATACTTGTTGTATTTCTTCATATCGGGCAGCTTGATATCGTGACGTTTCATCTGCTCACGTCCGCCCAGTATCATTCTCTTGTTTCCGTACCAGCCCAGTACGCCCAGATTGTCCTCATAAACACAGTTCTCCACTTTGACAAGAATGTCCTCCTTGTCGTTTATCATATTCCTGAACATATTGGACATTACCGAACCGCTTTTTATGGCAAGGCTTGCAGCCAGAATAATAGCTTGGTCAAGGGCGATATTGTTCACCGAGTTTGGCTGCTTGTAATGCTTTATATTGGTATAAATAACCGTTCCGGGAGGGAAAAGCAGGGAAGCGTCCACCATGACCGAGTTGACCTGTGAGAATTCCTCTGCCGCCTGATATCCCAGAATAACGCTGTCTGATTTTGCAAGGTTCTTTCCCGCCTTTGTCAAGGGCACATTCACCACAAACATTACCGAGAAAGGCGCAGCAGCCGTCAGAACCGCGGTAAATACTGACAAAGCGTAATTAAGGTTATAGTTCATGCTCTCGATTCCGTAGGGAATGACATAAGCGATCACGGCTACAAACAGCGCCAATCCCAGAGAAATGGGAACCAGCTTTCTGCTTATTCTGTCCGCCTTGTCCTCGCAATAGCTGCTTTTGAGGAAATCGGTGAGCAGCTCGGTTTTCCTTATTGCCGCAAGACAGGGCAGCTCATTTACCACGCCTCTTGTAAGAGCCGAGGCAGGTTGTTCGTCCACCAAAAGGGCGGAATATTTGGCGCTGTCTCCCGAAATAAATCGGAAATTCCGCTTTGCCCTTGTTATCATCATCAGCTTGCCCAAGGTGTTGAACATAAGCCCCGCAATAGCCGTTGGGATCAGCACAAAAGCATAGCTTAACAAAACCGCGTCCGAATCGGCAATATCAACCACAGTTACAATAAGGGAAATTACGGTGGTGACAGCGCAGACACTGTCGCAGTCGGCTTTCAGCTTAAACAGCTTGGTAAGTCCTCCCGAAAGCACCGAGCCGCAGATACCGCTTGCCAAAACTCCCATAATAAGGCTGTAAAACAGGAAGCCCTGCACGTCCGCCCTTCTGTCAAGGAATGTGACAGTGGATCCGAAGAGCTTGAACACCATTCCGTTGTTCAGATCCCCCATAAGCGCCACAAATCCCATAAACAAGGTGATAGCCAAAAGCAAAAACAGTCTCAGCTTAATTACCTTATGAGATTCGCAAAGATCCGACCAGATCTGACCTGTAGAATCGTAGCTGTCGAAGTCCTCCTCCTGCTCGCTTTCCTCATCGTTTTCCGAATCCATCATAAAATCGCGGAGCTTCCGCTTTGAGTTTTCCTTCGCCTCCGCCTCTATATCGGGAATGACCCCCGTAGCCTGTATTATCTTATCTTTATTTAAATTAAGTCCGTTGGTGGGGGATTTTAAGATCTCGGAATTTCCCACAGAACCCGAAAGTCCCAGAGTTTTCTTCTTTTCCTCCTCTTTCTTATGCTGCTTGGTAAGAGCCAAATTCAGCTTTTCCAAAAGCGCCTCGTTGCTCCTCTTTTCCTTTTCGGAAAGAATTGCTGCCGCCTGAGCCTTTTCCGCTTTTTCGGCTTTTTCCTTTTGAGGAACATACTCCTTGACGGCAGGCGCAGTTTCCACTGTGGGGCTGTCGCTTACGGGCTCTTCCTTAGCCATTTCCTCCGACAGCGCGTTGGGCATAAGGCTGCCCAGATCGGTAGAGGTCTGATACAGCTTGACCTTTTCGTCAAAGGCTTTAGGGGAAGCGTTTTGCTCAGCCAGCTTTTTCAGCTCGTTGCCCGCAATGCTCTGTGTGTCGCCGCCCGCAGAAACCGCCGTCTGTTCCGCTGTGACGTTCATTTCCTGAGCCTTGCTTTTCACTTCAAGAGGATTGAGAAAATCGATCATCTCTTCGGGATTTTCCAATTCCTCCTCAGCCTTGAGCTGCTTGTCTATCAGCTTCCGCTGAGCGGTATCGTACTCGGTACGCTTGGAGGACTTTTTGGGCTTTTCCTCCTCCTGAAGCTTTTTATCCTGAATTTCGTTTTTATTATCGCTTTTATTTTCGTCCTTGCTGTCTTTCTTGCTGCCGTCTTTGTTTTCGACTTGGCTTTTGACAGCGTTCTGAGCCTTATCCGCAGCGCCGTCTTTCGGCTCTTCCTCGGGGAAAGCTATATCGTCGGCGTTTTTGCCTGTTTTTTCCTTTATCTCCTCATGTCCCGAGGAATCGGAAAGCTTGCGGGCAAAGGCTGCAAAGAAATCAGATTTCGGCTTGCGCTTTTCCTTAACGGCGTCCTCAGCGCCCTCCGCAGACTTTGTGCTGTCGGCTTTCGGCTTGTTCCCTACACTTTCGGCAGCAGCCTTATGTTCCGTTTTAACAGGTGTGCTATCGGTTTTATTGGTTTTATCGGTTTTCTCCGATCTTGCGGGCTTTTCCGCCGCTTCTTCCGCTTTGGGACCTTCCTTTTCGGCATTCCGAACCGTTTCCTCTTTTTTCGGCTCGGGTTTTAACTCTGCCTTTTTTCCCTCCTGCGCAGCCTTAGCCTTGCCTTTATCCTTATCCGAAGCGGTACCGCCCGAAGCACCTTCGCTCTTTTTACGTCCGGTGCTGTTGATTATGGATGTAACGCTGTACTCCGACTTGCTGCCCGAATTTCCCTTAATTCCGCTTAAAGCGGCGTTAAGCTCATCCTCGTTTATTATAGATGTAACGCTGAGATCGCTTTTTTGGCGGTCGGAATTTTTTTCTTCTCCCTTGTTTGCCTTCTTGGCGTCTATCTCCGCAAGTATATCGTCCAATGAAAAATTGTCTGCCATTTTGTTCTTCCTTCCTGATCGCTCGCTGTGCCTGCCGTGCCTTGCCTTTTGTGCCTGTTGGGATTTTATATCTGTTTATATGCTGAGTATATTATGTCTTTTGTGTCTGCCATGTCAAGCTTTTCTGTTCTTTTTCCGTGCTTTAAAACTATTTCCCCCGTCTGTACTTGACCGCCTCATAAATAAGTATTCCTGCGCTTACCGACGCGTTAAGCGAATTGACGTGACCGTACATATCTATGGAAAGCACCTGATCGCATTTTTCTCTCACCAGTCTGCTCAGTCCATAGCCCTCTGAGCCTATCACAAGACAGCAGCCGCCCTCTAACTTGGCTTGATAAAATGGTGTTCCGTCTGCCTCAGCTCCGTATATCCATATATTTCTTTTCTTCAAATCCTCCAAGGTTGACGCCAGACTGTTGACCCTTGCCACCTTTATCCAGCTTGCCGCCCCAGCTGAGGTTTTAAAAGCGGTAGAGGTGAGAGAAGCGCTGCGCCGCTTGGTAATAATTACTCCGTCTGCCCCTGCCGCCTCGGCAGTTCTTATGATCGCCCCCAAATTGTGAGGATCTTGTATCCCGTCAGCGGCAATAATAAAGGGGGGAAGCCCTTTTTCTTCGGATACTTTGAGAATATCCTCCACCTCCGCATAGCTTACCGCCGCCATTACCGCCGCAGTACCGCCATGCTTAGTTCCTGCCCCCAGAAGAGCCGTAAACTTTTCCTCGCCTACCTCTTTGACAACCGCTCCCGCTTCCTTGGCAAGAGCAATGATTTTTCCCATTCCTCCCGCGTTTCTCAGAATATAAACGGTGTCAATTTCGCTGTGGGACAATAACGCCTCAGTAACGGCGTTTTTTCCGTATATGACCTGACCTTCCTCTTGCTGTAAATCCTCCGAACCGTTTTTAGAAACGTTTGCATCGGAAACCGTATCGGGCTTTTTGTTCGGTCCTTTTTGGGTTCTGTTTTCGGAAACAAGGTCAAAAGAAGGCTTTTCCCGTCCCTCCGCGGTGTTTCTTTTATCTCTGCTGTATTTATTTTTATTGTATTGGTTATCTCTGTTTTTTCTGAAATCTCTGCTGCTCATTTATATAAAAATTACTCCATATCAAGCTTTTTCGCTCATTCTCAAATACGGCGCTTAACGCCTGCCCGACTGTCCTGCGGGACGTGAAGCGCTTTTCTTTTCAAAGCCGCCCCTTGATGCCGTTTTCATAACCTCCAGCAGCTTGGAGCCGTTTACCGTAACGCCGATAACATGAGTATTTTTAAGGCGAACATAATCGGAAAGTGCCTTTGCCCACTTTGTGTCAGCCAGCACCACCAACGGGGCGTTTGCAGTTTTCTGCTCTGCCCTGAGCTTGCGGTAAAAATCTATAAAACAATCGGTATCATTTCCGCAGTAGAAAACAGGGATCGTGCCCTTTTTTCCGTTTATGAGCGTTTTTATTGCTTCATCATTGTTCACTGCCGAAACGGCGTTATAATCGTTTGTACAAAAATGCCGCCATGCGATCCGTATATTCTGCGCCGAATTGCTGACAAGAAGAACTTCTATCATCGCTTTATCTCCTTATATCATTTACTGTTCGTTTGCAATTTTATCTGCTGTTTGTTTTAGCCCGTTTTGTTTATTGCCTGCCGTATTTTCGATTATTTGAAAAATTTAACTTTGTTTTTTCCGTCATATCCCGACCAAGCCATTGCCTTATCCGCCGCAATCAGCATATCTTCGGGAGAATAATTGTAATCCTTGCTCTCGCAAGCTCCCGCGGGAATGTAGATAATCGGCTTTTCCGCCGCCTCCAGCATTTCATCGATAGCGTCGTTCAGCCGCTTTTCGGTGTCCTTAACGGGCTTATCGGTGGGCAGAAAGCCCAGAACGATATTTCCGCTTATGCCGAGAAGAGCGTCATCAAACCTGTTTTTAAGCGCAAACACCGCCATCTGTATCTGCAAAGGAGTTGAAGGATTGGCGGCAAAGCTGTACGCGTTGAGCGACACGCTGAAAAACACGCCGTCGGGTTTTTTTCTCATAAGCTTGTTCAGCTTGTAATCAAACACAGGCTTTTTCCAAAGTCCGGTAAGTCCGTCCACATAGCCTTCCGCGGTGAAGCCGTCATTCTCTATTCTTTCGCATATCTCCTCAAGCTCAAAGGGCAGCTTAATGGTATCCAAGGGTCTGAAACGCTTGATGATCGCCTTTGCTTCCTCGTCCTCCTCATTTTCGAAAAGCCTTCCCATAAGCACAAAGGGAGGGCACTCCTTAAGCTTTAAAAGCGAATCGGCTGTAAGCAGACTTGCGCTGCTGTCTGCGCAAAGAAGGACAAAATCGGGTCTTTCCTTTAAAATGACATTTTGGGCGTTGATCTTTTTGCTTTCCTGAAAAAGTTCAAACTCCTTTTCAAAATTTATTGCCTCCTCCATAAGGTCGAGGACGGTTTCAAGCTCATCAATAATAAGGATCTTCGGTTTATGCAGCATTTAGCAATGCTCCTTTCTTTGCAGCAATTCAGCGGCATTTATTAAGGAAAATAACGGATAAAACCAAAATTTTTTATACTTATGAT
>WFLX010206318.1_pt1 | contig 20869 bp, 15 predicted proteins | sample 4967041 | NCBI WGS metagenome assembly WFLX01 (sample SAMN12857096, study PRJNA449069) | gut metagenome | isolation source: stool from male and female vole | host: Microtus ochrogaster | place: USA:Florida | collected 2017
CATCCACAAACTCACTTTTTGTAGTATGAAATCCTGCCTTTTCCAGCTTGTCAGGCACATCATTTGCAGATACTATACCTACATAATCACATTCTGCCACATGCGCGGCATCCGCCATGCTGACCGTGAACGCACCTCGGGCAAGAATATTTTTTACCGTCTTATGCCCTGCACTGAGACACATGGATATCTGCGTTGTATCACTGATTCCACCCCATGCGGCATTCATGGCATCCGCAGTATTATCTTCGCCATAAGTTGCGATAATAAAGACCGGCTGCGGATAAGTATAAGGTTTTGCTCCAAAATTTTTTCTCATTGACAATTCCTCCAATCATATATTTACTATTGACATTCTGTTACTGTTACATAAACAATATCTCCCGACTGTTTACTTATTTCGGCTCATCCAGCTTCCTCACCATATCAACAAACTCTTTCCCACATTCCGTAAATTTGCATATATCCTCTTCCTGCATTCCACATTTCAGCATATTCCTGACAATACAGATTTTCTCTTCTTCCCGTCCAACTTCCTTTCCCTCAGCTATTCCCGCTACTCTTCCTTCTTCTCTTCCTCTTGCCAACAATATATTCTCATCTTCCATCAGTCTCATATATGCTACCGTCACCTCCGCATCCGACTTTACCTTCTCCACCATACGGTGCAGCTCCCGTAAATCTGTATTTGTGGCATTACTCTCCTTGGTCTGCTCCATGTAACGAAGCAGTTCTTCCAGTTCCTCAGGCGGATTCCCTTCCGCTCCCCTTGTATAGAGGAACAGGGTACGCGCCCCGTCCTCATATGGCATATCAGGCTCTTCCATACAGCCGTTTTTGATAGTATACACCATTCTGTCCAGTCCAAACGGGTCATAGGGCACTATCATGATGATCATGACATTTTTCAGACTCCGGTAGTTCTCCCCCGCCGTCAGACCGTGGGTATCCATCTTTGCATGATAGAAACGCACACGTCTGGGCAGAGAAGCCACATCCGATGCCCTGCCGTTCTTATCCGGCTCCACATCATAAACCGTTGCCGGCTCTCCCGCCTCCTCATTCACCTGCCCTTCGTCGGTCTCCTCCAGGTACACATCCAACCTTACCCCGTGTAAATGGGTGTCATTCCCGTAAAACACTTTCTGGGGCATTACCTTCAGTCTCCCGAAATCACGCCGGAATATGATTTCCAGCAGCTTGCGGCTGAATTCTTCTCCGATACCGGGATATGTTACCACTGAGCCGAACAGGAAATTGTCAATGAGATTCAGGTCATTTAATTTTCTTTTTTCCATGAGTATTTCTCCTTTTCACTTTCAGCGGAAAAGAGGAACACAGCCGGAAAAACTATGCCGTCCGGTCTCCATCCGCCATATTTAATTATTTCATACGGGGGATTGGTCGCCGAAACGGCTTAGATTGCTCCCTGATATGTATTTGTATTGTACCAATATTTCCATTGACTGTCAAGTGATAATTTTTGCACGGTACAGTCATTTGGTGACAGTTCTATACACGCGGAAATGATTGCCGATTTGACCGTGGAAGCTTGCTCTCTAAGGGCAAATTATACAATCATTTCCATAGGTCGGACGCCCCACCTGAAACCTGATGATATTTTCCAAGCCGGCAAAGATGTGTTTTCATGATTAAATCAACTTCTTTACCGCCCCGCTCATATCCTGCGCTATCTGTAGAGGCACCCGCACAATTTCCATACGGGTATACAGAATGTTCTGCTCCTGTCTGGGAAGCTCTTCCATATTAATATTGATATTAGGGTCTGCGGTAGGAAATACCAGACTTGGTTGATAAACGGCGCTTTCTTTATCCGCTGGTTTCACAATCTTTCCGTTGACCAAAAACACCTTTTTCTTTTCCAAAGGTACTCTCTCCCCATTTAAAGTCATCTCCAAAACTTTTACCATACAAGAATCCATGGCAGGGTCAATACGAAGCATTTTCACATTTGCACCGACGGAAAGTTCCAGCTCAATGTAATTGTCTCCCTGATATGCCTCTCTGACAAAATAAGACTGTTCCTCGCTACAGCCCGAACCGGTATCCTCGTATATCTGTACCCTGTTGACTTTGCCGGAATCTTGATATTTGTCAATCCAATTCTGCGGAACCATAAGCCTGCATCCGATTAAATCCCTCATCTGAGCCATGGACATTCTCTTACCCCTGATGAAGTTTTGAAAGTCCTTTTCCTGCTCCCAAAGCTTCTCCGACTCCGACTCGGTGATTCCCAATTCCATAAGTACCCAGTCAAAGGGCAGCTTGTTACGCTTTTCATCCTCATACAAATAATAATAAATTGCCCTGAAAGCAAGCTCATTGGTGGGAATAGGCTTGCCGAAGGTCCATTCGTAGTCAATGACCGTCCATGTGTCATCCTTTACCAAAATATTAGTGAATATCAAATCAAAATCCGCTACCGGGTAATCGCTGTTATAGTCAATTCGCTCCACAAACTCTCTGAAACACGCCTGAAACCCCTGCAAATCATCCTTGTTTAAAAGGGTATCAAACTTCTTCACGAGGGGAGTTCCTTCCACAAATTCAAACTGGGCATAAACCTCTTCACCCTGTTCCACTAAATCGCATTTGTTAATTTTCAACCGGCTTCCCTCATATTTCCTGACAAGGTTTTCATAGGCAATCGCCATGCCCCTCACATGCTCCTTAGCCGCTTCTCCCAACGGGTACTTGCGCACATATGCTTCCCCCTCCTTCGTTCTGACGATTTCCGTTTTAATGGCATACTCAGGCGAACGGTCATTGGAATATTTTGCATATTTCACGTCAAAATCGTTTCCGATAACAGCCACATAGGAATTTGTAAACACGGGAAATAAATCGTCCTCCAGAAGACCGTCATAAGCATTTTTTTCGTCAAACAGAACCATTCTGTCACGGTCGAAATTCCTCATATTGTCACAAAGCTCGCCCTTTCCCGGCAAATAGGCATCACTGTAAAGGGTTGTCATAAATTTATAATCGGGATAGGGATAATAAAAATGATATTCTTTTATATTGCAGTTTCCGAAAATGCGCTCCAAGCCTTTACGGCTGAAGGTGCGCACTCCGCCTCCGTCAGCATAATTCTCTATTCCGCTAAAATAGGTTCCAAGATGATCCTCCTTACAGCCCGCAAAATACTTCAATCCATATTTATTTTCTATGGCAATGACAAGCCTGCCGCTCTCCTTCATATGAGGCAGCAATATTTTCAGAAAATCCTCAAAAGGTGTGTCTCCGCCGATATAGCTCTGTCCATATTCAAATACGCCTATCAGGCAGATATAATCAAAGTCCGCTGCAAGCTCGGACTCGATATCCTTGAAATTACCCACATGAATCGTCACATTGTCACATTCACTGTGTCGGTAAGCATTAATCATGCTGCGTCTTTTGGACAGCTCCACGCAGGTTACGCTGCCAGCCTTCCTTGCAAGGGCACCTGTAATAGCTCCGCAGCCGCTGCCTACCTCCAGCACCTTCGCATTTTTATCCATGGGAATCCATTCTACAATGTTTTCCCGAAGCGGCGACAAATGATAGAGAACCGGCCAGTTTTTCTTTTCGCCGATCACCCTCTCATACTCCACGGGAGACAAATCCTTCACAATACCGAGAAGCTCGTCCTCCACCGCGCCGTCACTATAAAAATCTTTACCGGGATATTTGCCGTAATCCAATGCCACTTTACCGATATACTCCACATCCCGCACTTCCTTTTTATCCTGTTTTGTTATGGTATTATCTTCTGTTTCCGCTGTCAGTTTTTCTTCCATTCCGTCAATAACCTTATTTTCCATACAATAAATCCCCATATCCGTTACTTTCCTGTCACATTTAGCATTCACACTCAACCGGTAAACCATAAACAGTACCACTTCCGTATCCCTTCAGCATGAAAGGACTCTCAAAGCTGCACCAATTGCCAGTGCAAGTGTGCTAATCTTCCGCATCCTTTACAAGCACCTCGGACTCCATGTCATAAAAGCCCACTGTATTTTTATCCGACACCACCGTAATATTAATTACATCATAAAGCCTGTGATAAACCTCAAAGGTATCGCCCCTGTAGCCTGTGACCCCAAGGGAAATCAGATATTCCCCTCCCTGCAGGGTCATCCTCTGCCTAAAGGTGATATCCTTTACCTGCCCCGGCTCCCCACTGTCCAGAAACGACCTCTCTATCATGGAATTGGTACCGGTTATCTCCGTACCCTGTACATTTTTGATAGAAAAGGCAAATATTGGCTCCGGAACATGCTCCGTAAACTTCACCCGCATATGCATGGTAAATTCACTGCCCTTTAACACCGCCATGGTAGGTAAATTCCTGTCGTCCGTCAGCCGGTATTCTATAATCTGTGCCTGCATATTTCCATATTCCTGAACATCAGGGTTATACCCCGGCTCGTGTCTGCCTTTTCCATCTGCTGCCCCCTGCTGTTCGCCGCTCTCCGAAAACTCGCTGTGCACGCCGTCGGAAGGCAGCTCATACTGCCCCACAAGCACNCGTTTNTANNCATCNATCATNTNCTTGGGNNNNCCNTCNCCCAGNAGATTTCCNTNATTCAGNAGAAATACTCTGTCACAATATTTGCTGATACTGTTTAAATCATGGCTGACAAATACAATCGTCTTACCCATTTCCTTAAATTCTTCAAATTTATGATAGCACTTTGCCTGAAAAAACACATCACCCACGGACAACGCTTCGTCAACAATGAGAATTTCCGGCTCGATATTAATTGCCACCGCAAAGGCAAGACGCACAAACATACCGCTGGAATAGGTTTTCACCGGCTGATATACATAGTCTCCAATGTCGGCAAANTCNAAGATAGAAGGGAGCTTCGCATCAATTTCTTTCTCGGAAAAANCCATCATGGTNCCGTTCAGATAAATATTTTCAATTCCGTTGTACTCCTGATTAAAGCCTGCACCCAGCTCCAAAAGCGCTGAAATCCGTCCGTTTACATGTACCTCCCCGGAAGTGGGATTCAGTACACCGGTAATAATCTTTAATATAGTTGACTTGCCGGAACCGTTAGTACCGATAATGCCCACGGTCTCTCCCCTATAAATATTCAGGCTTACATCATTCAACGCATAATGCAGCTTATACACTTTTTTGCCGATGCCGAAAGCTTCCTTCATCCGATCCCTCAGCCGGTCATATAGCTTATACACCTTATTTACATTTTTAACTTCTATTGCTATCTGCCTTGTTTCTTCCATACTAATCCTCCATGCCGGAGCATCACAAATCTCCCTATCCTTACAGCACGTCCGCAAAGTGTACCTTTAAGCGCTTAAACACCAATGCGCCCAAACCAAAGAGCACTACCGTCACAATCCAAAAATACATGGTGGAAAAGAAATCCCAAAAGAACCACTCATGTCCATAAATGGCACTCCGATATCCGTTCACGATATACACCATAGGATTTAATTTCAATATCATCACCCATCTGGCGTTTATGGTACTCATATCCCATAAAATCGGCGTTGCCCATATGCCAATCTGCAAAATAATATTGATTATCTGAGACAAATCCTTAAAAAATACTACAATGGCGCAGGTCATATAGCTGAGCGCCAGCACAAAAACAAACAGACATGCACTGTAATAAAAAANCTGCAGGGTGTAGATGCTGGGATAATAACNATAAATTGCCGCCACCACCNAAAGCACCAATACAAAGAATGCATGAATAAAGGTTGCCGCAATTACCTTAATGATAGGAAGAATGCTGATTTTAAAGACCACCTTTTTTACAAGATAATCATATTCCCTAAGAGCATTGGTTCCGTTGTTCCACGCTTCGTTAAAGAAAAACCATGGCACCAGCCCCGCCGTCAAAAACAACACAAAGGGCGCCTCGTCCGTTCGGGAAGCCCCCGGCATAATAATGTCAAACACCACATAATACATGGCAACCGTAACCAAAGGCTGCACCATAGCCCAAGCCGCCCCCATATACGATCCCGCATATCGTTTCTTANAATCATTTTTTGNCAGTTTCCAGATAAGATGGCGGTTCTGAAACAATTCTACCGGAAGCCCCGTAAACTTATCATACCATTTTGCAAAAATAATACAGGAAGTTAAAATCACCGCACAGGAAATTACCTTTTTGAGCAGCTCCTCCCGTGGGTCAGCGCCCGGATTATTATGTATGATAATAATCAAGGCCATTATTAAACCAAGCAGTGAAAAAATTGTAATTCCACCTTTTTTGCCTATCTTCATGTTATATTCATTCCTTTCGCTTTGTTCAATACANAAAACGTTATAAAATACAAANTAATTTNNCGACCAACCGTTTTCCTGCNTGCAGCTCACGGAATCCTTACCATAGTAGCTTGCAATTGCCTGATTCGCTTCATATTCCGGATCCTCCGACAATTCACCGGTACTCAGTATCCACGGCCTGAAGCCATAAGGTCTTAACACCACATCTTTCTCGTCACTGTTTAAAATATCCACCCTTTGGAGATATTCCTGATAGAAATTATTTGCCTCTCCGGTATGCACATAATGGTATGCCGTATAGGAGGAAAAGCTTCCCTCTTTCTTAGGCTCTATCCAGAAAACAAGCAGCAGGACCGCACCCATAACAGGATAAAACCACCACCTGCATTTTCCGTCGGGAATAGCCTTACTCTTCTTCTTTAAGTATTGACAAAGCCAGCCAAGTAAATAAATCTCATTCATAACGAGCAAAAGCTGGTAGGTTATTTTCACTGCGTTCAAAGTTCTGCCCAGCCCCGCATTTCCCATAGAATAAAGACTGGGCGTAAAACCCGATGCATATAGACAGACAGACCACAAAAACACCAACAAGGGATAACGAAATTGAAAATCGCTTTTTTGCACCATCCGCCAAATAACAGGAATCGGCAAAACAAGCAACGGAATTGTCATGAAACCGGTAAATCTGCCAAGATGTTTGAAGGCTTCCACAAAAGACTGTATAATCGCCGGAAACCAATCAAGCCCCTGCCCTACATAATAAGCCATTCGAACATTATTACCGGGCGCCGATACATTTTGATAAAACGCGGCAACATAAATTATCAGTGACGGCATTAGCCAAAAACCCCTTTTGTTACGATAGATAACTGTCAGTACCAATATAGTACAAACTACCAAAAGCCCCTGTAATGCGGTGACAAAATTACTGCCTCCTGCAACAAATGCCCCCAGCGCGCTTACCATTACTAAAGGTACTACAGCAAAGTTGCTTCTTACCCGAAGCATCTTAATGAGTGCCGCCGTAAAAAGCATAGCAAAGGAATGCATTCCCACATAATGTACTCCTGCATTGTACCAATAAAAGCCGGCCTGCGGAGTATGTATCAGCACAAACATCATCGCCGCCACTATTGCCTGCAGAACGATACAGGAATATTTATCGCCCCCAAACATGTCCTTTACCANCACTCTTANCAGAACAANNANTGCTATTAAAAATAGTGTCAACAAAAATAGCGCTCCCAAAAAATATTTGTCGTCTCCCCAAATTGCAGGCATAAGTGANATGAAAAAAATGGAGNAAAAGGTTCCNTGCCACGCATACCACTGGGTTTTGGTGCAATACAACGCTCCCTGTAAGGCACTGGACAAACTTTTCTCCTGCGTTAAGAAATTCTTGGTGAAAAGCCCCATAATATAATCGTCATACCATGGTGCCGAATAGAACGCAATTCGGTATAGGGGAACCAACAATAATACTAATGTAAGCACGGCACCCACCGCCACTGTTTTGGTATCAGGCTTCCAATGGAAAAACCTGCGCATACGTTCCCTCCATTGCTGCATAAGACCCGTCTACCTCCAACAATCAATTCTTCTTATATTGAGCAATGCCGCCCCATTTGGTATCCCTCTCAGACATGATCAATTCCATTCCCTCAGGGATAGGCCACTCCACCCCGATATCAGGGTCATTATATAGTAACCCTCCCTCATCGTTTGGATGATAAAATTCCGTACATTTATAGCAAAACTCCGCATAATCGGAAAGCACCAAAAAACCATGTGCAAAATTCTTGGGTACAAAAAACTGCTTTTTATTCTCCTCGGAAAGCAGCACGCCATACCATTTACCAAAGGTCTCAGAACTCTCCCGCAAATCCACCGCAACGTCAAAAACCTCACCCTTAATAACACGCACAAGCTTATCCTGAGGGAATTCCTTCTGGAAATGCAGCCCCCTGAGCACACCCTTTTTGGACGCGNACTGATTATCCTNTACAANTATNTGGGGAATACNCNCCTCCTTATAATCATTATAATTATAGGTCTCGCAGAAATATCCTCTCGCATCTCCAAACACTGTAGGAGTAATAATCTTAAGTCCTTCTATCTCGCATGTTTCCACTGTTATTTTTCCCATCACACTTTCATCCTTTCCATTCACAATTATATCCATCCTGATTCCTGCAGGCAATGAACTATATGGACATACCTGTATGTGCGCAATTGCCTCTTACTAATTTCCTATATAGCTGATATTCATGTCCACATTGCCCTGAATTCCGTCCACCTTACCCTTTGAGGTATACTGCCACATCTGATAATAGCCCTGATAAATGGGAACGCTGCGGTACTCCGCAAGCCATATGCAGTAATTTTCCAAACGCTTTGTCTCCAATCTGTTATTATACCAGTTTCTGCTTCCGTATACACCCGACCTGTAACCGGCATTTTCAATAGTGCGGCAGAAGGCTTCGCAGACTAAAGTTCGTGTCTCAACATCCAAGCCATCTGCCCTTCCGTTTCCTCCTGCACCTTCAGTATCAATAAAAATCGGATAATCCAGCTTGTACTCCCTGATAAGCTTAAGCACCATGGAAGCCTCTTCCACAGCCTCCACTTCATTTACCGCCTGTGTAAAGAAATAAACTCCCGTCGGCATACCGGCGGCGGCGGCGCCCTTCATATTGGTTTCAAAATAAGGATCCTGCACAANGCTGCCNGTAACNGAACCACGATAACCCACACGCACTATGGAAAATTCCACGCCTGCAGTTTTTACCTTATCCCAGTCAATATCACCGTTCCACTTTGATACGTCAATACCAACCTTGGACTTGCCTGTAGATGCCTGCAGCTTCTTAATCTCGGACTTATCGGCATCAGAAAGCGCATCCTGCTCACCGCTGTCCTCCGCCTCCGCATCTATTTCTTCCTCCGTCTTAATCAACAAAGAAATATCCTCAATAGCAACATACTCTACCTTGTCCTTCACCCGCACGCGCGTCTCATTCACCGGCACCTTGTAGCCTTCAATGGGTAAAAGCTCCACATAATACTCTCCCGAATCCAAGTCTCCTATATAGATGACTCCGTCCTGATCCAAATCCTTGTATTCACCCATACCCTCCAGCTTCACATAAAAGCCCTCGCCGGTAACAGGGCTGCCCTCGGTATCTACAATCTGAACTCGCAAATCCTTCTCCACAGAGGTAACAACCAAAGAAAGTCTGTTCAATTGATTTTTTGCCGCCTCCAGAATCGGATTTATCTCCTCGTCAAAAAAAGTATTATCCCTCAAAAATGCCGACAAATCATTTCCAATCTGCCCGGAAGGCGTATCCGTCTCCTGCTCGGACGTTATCTCTGCCGTATCCGGCTGTGCTGAAGATGCCGCATGACGCTTTTCCTGATTGGAATTGTCACTCTGGGAATTCATCACCAGTACCATTATAGAAACCAGCAAGATTACTGCCATGGAGGAAAGTATTGCCGTTCGCCTCAATTTAGAGTCCATTTGCTACCTCAACTAAATATTTACCGTAATTGGTCTTCATCAGCGGTTCCGCAAGCTTCAACAGCTGCTCCTTATCAATAAAGCCTCTCTTGTATGCAATTTCTTCAATACAAGAAATATAGAGTCCCTGTCTTTTCTGGAACGCCGCCACAAAATCGGACGCATCCAAAAGTGCATCGTGATTACCCGTATCAAGCCACGCAAAGCCTCGTCCGAGGGTCTCCACATGCAGAGTTCCTCTTTTCAAATATTCATTATTTATGCTTGTAATTTCTATCTCTCCTCTGGCGGAGGGCTTTACGCCCTTTGCTATCTCCACCACATCGTTATCATAAAAATACAGCCCCGGCACCGCATAATTACTTTTAGGCTTTTCCGGCTTTTCCTCGATAGAAAGCACTTTTCCTTTCTCGTCAAACTCTACCACACCGTATTCTCTGGGGTCGCGCACGTAGTAGCCGAAAATCGTAGCGCCCTTCTCCTTTGCCGCCACCTCACGAAGTACTCTGGAGAAGCTTTGTCCATAAAAAATATTATCTCCCAATACCAGCGCCACACGGTCGCTCCCGATAAAATCCGCGCCGATAATAAATGCATCCGCAAGCCCTCTGGGCGTCTCCTGAACCGCATAGGAAATTTCCATGCCAAGCTGCTTCCCATCACCCAATAGCTCCTTGAATACAGGCAAATCTCTAGGGGTGGAAATAATGAGCACCTCCCGAATCCCCGCAAGCATCAGAGTCGATAGAGGATAATAAATCATCGGTTTATCATACACCGGCATAATCTGCTTGGAAATCGCTTTCGTAAGCGGATATAGTCTGGTTCCCGAGCCTCCCGCTANTACAANANCTTTNATANNNAATCCTCCNTTATCNCCTTTATTATAACACNCNNAANGGGAANNACAAAAATCGTTCNCATTTAACATACTCTACNTTTCCTCTATTTCCCATACATCTCTTCATAATATTTCTGGTAATCACCGTTTGTCACATTTTTCATCCAATCCTCATTCTCAAAAAACCACGCAATGGTCTTCTTAATGCCTTCCTTAAACATGGTCTCAGGCTCCCAGCCAATTTCTGACTTTATCTTATCGGGAGCAATTGCATAGCGGCGGTCATGTCCCTTTCTATCTTCCACATAAGTAATCAGGTCTCTGCTCACCAGTGCTTTTCTGGGATCTTTATCCGAAAGCATTTCCTGCAGGGTATCTATTATAATGTGTATAATCTCAATATTCTGCTTCTCGTTATGTCCCCCGATATTGTAGGTTTCAAACAGTCTTCCCTGCTCCTGCACCATATCAATTGCCTTGGCATGATCCTCCACAAACAGCCAGTCACGCACATTTTTACCGTCACCGTACACAGGAAGCTTTTTGCCCTGCAGCGCACTTTTGATAATCAGAGGTATCAGCTTCTCCGGAAACTGATAAGGGCCGTAGTTGTTGGAACAATTGGTAATGTTTGCAGGAAATCTGTAGGTATCCATATAAGCCTTTACCAGCATGTCCGAGCTTGCCTTACTTGCCGAATAGGGGCTGTGCGGGTCATAAGGGGTTGTCTCATAGAAGAAAGCATTGTCATCGTCCGGAAGAGAGCCGTAAACCTCGTCGGTGGATACATGCAAAAACCTTTTGCCTTCCTTATAGCTTCCGTCAGGCAGCTCCCACGCTTCCTTTGCACAGTTGAGCATTACCGCAGTTCCCAAAACATTAGTCTGTACAAATACTTCCGGATTGCGGATGCTTCTGTCCACATGACTCTCCGCCGCAAAATGTACCACACGGTCAATATCATTTTCTTCAAAAATTCTGCTGATGGCAGCTTTGTCACAGATATCAGCGCGTACAAAGGTGTAATTCTCCCTTTTCTCCACATCCTTTAAATTCTCCAGATTGCCTGCATAGGTAAGGGCATCTACATTGATAATACGAATATCATTGTCATATTTCCTAAACATATAATGAATATAGTTAGAGCCGATAAAACCTGCTCCTCCGGTAACTAAATAAGTTCTCATGCTTTTCTCCTAAATATAATTGTTATTTTTTAATATCGAACATATATATGTCACAATTTTTTTCATTATAGGTAATTATAACATGGGTATCTTTATATTGGCTATAAATTTCTTCCAAATTCTATTAAATAAATGTAACAGCCCAGTCAGACAATTCATAAACTGTCAAAATATGCACCATTGTCAAATCAATAACCAAGATAGCTTAAATTCAAATCCACATTGCCGTCAATACCGCTGACTCTGCCGGTGGACTTATACTGCCATAGGTCATATCTTCCTGTATAGGTAGGAGCCGCCGCATATTGTGCAAGCCATATTTTATAGGCGCTTAAGGCATCTGCATCAATTTTCTCCGTCAGCCACGTCTTATTGGCATAGATTCCCGGAGTATAGCCTGCATTTTGAATTGTCTGGCAAAACGCCTTGCACACTGTCGTTCTTGTTTCCTTATCTATCTTGTCTCCACGGCCACCGCTTGCTTCAACATCCAAAAATACCGGATAGGAAATCTTGTAATTCTTAATCTTATCCAACACATAGGACGCCTCGTATACTGCTTCCACCTCATCCACTGCCTGAGTAAAGAAATAAACTCCTACCTTAAGTCCTGCGTTTGACGCCCCTTTAATGTTCTCTGTAAATTTGGGGTCTTCTATCAACATACCCTGCGAGGAACCACGATATCCGCAGCGTATAATCACGTAAGAAACACCCGAATTTTTCACTGCTTCCCAGTCAATCTTTCCGTTCCACTTTGACACATCGATTCCCATTGTTCCGGAGCCTGTTACCAAGGAACCGTCGCTGGCAAAATTATATTTTGCCCCTTGAATAATCTGTTCTCCGGTGACTTTTTTCCCTGTAGCATCAAAGTAGTACACCTTACCGTCAATTGTCTGCCAGCCTGTGTATTTCGCCTCTCCCTTAATAAAGAATTTATCGGCTGTATAGTAATCTGCATATACCGCCTCTCTGTATGTTTCATTCTCCAAAACATACAATAATCTGCCGCTTCCGTCCTTTAGTTTAGTGGATTTATCCTCCTTGGGATTCTGTTTTACCGTTACGGCACAGGTTGCCGTAACGGTTTCACCGTTCTCCGTATATTTTACCGTAATAACGGCACTGCCCTCCTGTACAGCCGTAATAACAATCGCACGATTATTTACCGCAACCGTAGCTACCCGTGTATCCGAGGATTCCGCCGTCACCGCTGCATCCGTCACTGCATTAGTAATCTTAGCATTAATTGTCACCGGTGTAGATATATACACTGTGGCGGCGGTCTTATCCAAGGTAATTGCTTTCTTTCCCGTCACCTTAACATTTATCGTAGCCTTAGCTGCCGAAGTCTCTGCACCGTCCTTGTAATTTGCAGTAACCGTAATAACCGTATCTCCCGCGGCAACACCCTGAACGGTAATCGTTCCCGCGGCATCTACGGAAGCAGTCGCAACAGCCGTATTGCCGGATGTAACCGTGTAAATCACTTCTCTTCCGGCGATAAAACCTGCATGTGTTGCCTTTGCCGTCATCTGAGCGCCTATTGCCACATTTAATGTATTTTTATCTACCGTAAGATTCCCTGCAATATCGCTGACATTCACACTGCAGGTACCCGTCAAGCCTGTAGCCATGTTATTTCCGCTTACATCCGTCACTGTAGCCTCAAAGGAAATCAAAGCGGTTCCTGCGGTAAGCGCAGTTACCGTAACGCTTTTTCCGCTTCCCTCCACCTTGGCAACACCGGGATTACTGCTGCTCCATGTAATAGCGCTGGGTTCTATCTCTCCCACATTGTCCATACATTTTGCCGTTACCGTGAAACTGCCGCCCACTGTCAGGTTCTGATTGGAGGGAGTAATGCTTGCAGTATATGCGGTACGCATAAAACTCTTACGATTTACGGCAAGAGTCAGGGGATCCGGAATAGTACTCTTTGCTATCTCCGTGTAGGTATTTACGGTGGAAGTGCTCTCCACCCATGCCACCGTATCCTGTAAAACAGATTCTACTACCGTCTCGTTTTTCTTAGTATCCTCCGCAGACACATTGATTTCGGATTCCTTCTTTACCTCATCACTGACGTCTACTTTTTTATATACAATCTCCTTTTTAACCTCAACCAGCTGACTGCCTGTAGGAAGAACATAATCCGAATATCTTTCCTCAGTCAGGGCGTTCACTGCTACCTTATAGCTTCCGGACGCTATATTTTTCTCATAAATAATACCATCCATATCACTGTCAGACCATGTTTCACTTTTGCCGTCCGGCTTGGTAACAATAACGGAAAAAGGTACATTTGCTATTAATTTACCTGTCTCCTTATTGGTAAACTTAATCTTTAAATCTTTCTGTACCGAGGTCATATTCAATGTAACCGTCACCGTCTTATCAAATTCCGCCTCGTTATAATCCTTATTTTCCTCTCCTTCCTTCTGCTGCTCCTCCACAGCGCTTGCAGCCGCCTGTTTTGCCCTCTCTGCGTCAGCCACAGCCAAAAGCCCTTTTTCGCCAATAAGCTCCAAGTCCTGTAATTGCGTACCCACACTGACAAAATCGGCAACCTGATCGGACACCATTTTTGCACTGACATATACTCCGCCGGTAATAAATACAAGAAGTAAAACAACCATGCCCGTACCCATAATTACACGATCAATAACCGCCGTATTCTTGAGTTTATCCCAAAAGGAACCGCCCTTTGCTTCAGGCTTTTTCCTTTTATAACTGTCGAAATCATTCACGTCAGCATAATACTCTCCCTCATACTCGGGATTTTCATCGGCGTAATATTTTTCTCCATACTCCGCTTCTTCCTCATCCTCTAAGACATCTTCGGCGTAGTATTCCTCTCCATTCTCTATACCGTCCTCGGCATAGTATTCCTCTTCGTCCTCTATGCCCTCCTCGGTGTAGTATTCTTCCTCATCCTCTATACCATCCTCGGCGTAATATTCCTCTCCATCCTCTATACCCTCCTCGGCGTAGTATTCCTCTTCGTCCTCTATGTCCTCCTCGACGTAGTATTCTTCTTCGTTCCCGATACCGTCCTTGGCATAGTATTCTTCCTCCTCAATACCATCCTCGGCGTAATATTCCTCATTCTCTTGGCCGTCCTCATCATAAACTTGCCGCTCATATTCTTCGCTTCCGTCGGTATCCCAATCAAAGCTGTTTTCATCATACTCATACTCGTTCCATTTTTCATAAGGTCTTTTTGTATGCTTAAACAATTTCTTCATGTGAATTTCCCTTCCAAATAAAATTAATCTGTGATGATCTGAAACTACATCCGCTTTGTTTTTAATAATTCTGTAACATTATAACATTGTAAATTTTGCACTTCAAGGCATATTGCTATTTCTTCATAATTTCTTAAATTCTTTTTAATACTAATATTGTGGACTTTCTTTCCATATAATAGTAAAATGAGTAAGATTTATATTACAAACAGACTGTGAGGTAAATAATAATATTATGAAGCAACAAGATACAAACCTCCATCATATACCGGATATAGATATTATTGACTTGGAAGATGATGGAACAAAAGAAAAAAATGATAATGATACTGACGATGCCTTACAGGATATCACTGCGGAAGACCCCGTAAGCTTTGATAAAGAAGATAGCTCCGGTTTTGCTGACGACAATTCCCAAAAAACGATAAAGAAAAGAATCCCCTCCTTTATCAATATGCATGTGATTTTTGTCGTTGTCACAATATCCTTAATACTGGGAATTTATTTTAGCATTAAAAATTGGGGCGTTAAGGTGGATTTAGACGAAATTTTTAAAGATGGACAAGGGGAGTACAGCGACACCCTTGACAACATTCTGCCTCTGATTAACCACAGCGGGGAAAATCCTGCAGACGACGGTATTACAAACATTGTCTGCTTTGGCAATGCCCCTTTCGCGGATGACCGCAGCTCGGAGGATAATCTTGCAAACATGATTGCAAAGGAAACCGGCGCTAATGTATATAATTGCTCTATCGGTGCAAGTTATCTTGCCGCTCTCAACCCATATTTTGACTCCAGCCTCCAGCCTTTAGACGCTTACAATTTTTATTGGCTGGTAACCNTTACGGTAAATAGGGAANTAGATTACTTTTNTGAGNAGGCGGCACTCNATCTNNGCGATTCCACTCCGCCCGANGCAGATGAAGTATATGAGACGTTGACAACTCTTGATTTTANCACGGTGGATGTCGTAGTGATCATGTACGATGCCAGCGATTACCTTGCGGGGAATCCCATGTATAATGATGCCAATANCACAGATATCTCATACTNTACGGGNAACATGGAGGCAGGTATTGAATTATTAAAAACCTCATATCCCCATATCCGCATTATCGTTCTTTCTCCCGCCTATGCCTTTGCGGTGGATGATAACGGACAATATGTAAGCAGCGATATTAAGACCTATGGGGGAATGGACGTACTTTCTACCTATGTAATCAAGCAGTCCGATTCCGCCGCACTGCAATCTGTCAGTTTCGTAGATAATCTTTACGGTACTATAAATGAAGATAATGCCCATGAATACCTGACCGACAATCTTCATCTCAATGTAAAAGGACGGAATGCCGTAGCGAAACGATTTATAGACGCGTTAAATTATTATAATGACTAATTCAGCAAAACGCCGCGCAATCAGCGCGGCGTTAAACCAAAGTTCATTGTAGTATCCTTATAAATAACATATCCGTCTATATGGTCAAACACCTCATAAGCATAATCTGACATATCTCCTTTTAAGGGCTTTTCCTCCGACAAAATCACATAATGGCAGCCATAATACTTTGCCTCCGCAGCCAGCGCACTTACATCAATCTCTTCCGCCGTCATCATTGCATGTAACTCATAGTGATTTGCATCCCTTCCGTAGGGCATACACACTACCGGTGAATATTGTCTCACATACAAAAGGAATTCGTCGGGAAATACCGCCATAACCTCCCTGCCTTCAATCCTGATAGCCTCACAAACATCTACCACCGCCTGAGGAACATGATAAATATTTTCAGCCCTGCTAAACAATGGATTGCTATACACCAGCTTTCCGGAAACCATCACAAGCAAAACAGCAGCCGTTCCAAAACAGACCTTCTTACTTCCTTGCAGGTTGTCAAAAATACATACCACTGTATAGGCAATCACCGGAACTATCGGCAAAAGCCAGCAAATCCGAAAATAAATTTCATCCCCTAACAGCCGAAAAAACATTTTGGAAAACAGAGGATTAAAATACAAGAGCAGGATAATAACAGGCACATAAATAAACAATATCCTTAAATGCTTTTTCTTCTCATATATGAATAGATATATCAGTGCCAGTAAAAACCATATCATAATGAGTCCCGTTCCCATATATCTCTGAAATATCTCCGTTACATTCATTTTACGTTTTCCTGCCCTTTCCGACTAATCTAATAGCATATACAATAAAGCCACCGAAACCGGCATTACACAGCATAGCGCCACGGGTATAAGCACACTCCATCTGCGATAACAAACCGCAGCACACAAACCTGTCGCTCCCACCAACATACAGGTAAGCAGCGTTCCCTGCGTACTGCAGAGACATCCCGCCGCCATATTGAACGCCAATAAGAGCCAATATCCCACCCCTGCACTTTCTTCCTTTTGAAGCCTTTCCAGCAATAGCAACAGAAGCANCANCAAANAGGGAATCACAATGTTTGCCAAAACCGCCTTNCCTTGANANGTCCTTACNAANAAGAAATTTTCNGCANAATAAACGGAATACCCTCCAAAAAGCACTAACAATTCTACCAAAATCATAAATAACGGCAGTCTTCCCCTGCGACTGCTAAATAAGTGCTTTCCTATCAGATAATAAATTCCATAGGACATTACAATCAACACCATAGGCAGCGCCACCTGCGCCACAGTTACCGACGGAATGCCTGAAGCCTTTGCCAAAAAAGCCACCCATATGGGAAAGGGGGCAAGTCCATGCCGCGCGTCCAGACCGGTGGTTCCTCCGGTATAGGGAAGTTTACGGTACATGGTATCGGCATTCTCCGTAATAGTGGAAATTGCCACATAAAAGGCATCATCTCCCTCTTCGTAAGCCATGCAGCCAGTCAGCACCAATTGAAGCATCAACAGCCCCCAAAACACAAGCCAAAGAAATCTGTATGATTTCCTTTCATCCTCGCCGCTTATCACCTGAAAACTGCGGACTCCCTTATTTTTCCTGGCAAAGTGCAATATTAGAGAAATAAACAGCAAACAAACCATATAAATCCAAAAGAGCCGCCGTACCATGGAAAAGCTTTTTTCCAATAATACAAGAGGTACACAAATACATTGAAATCCTGTCCACAAAAGAATCTGTCCGCTTATCCACATAAATGGCAGTTTCGCAGCAGCCTTATACACATTAACAAAAAGTCCGCCTATAATCGTAGGGATAACTAATAATATAATGCCTAAAATCAATATCTGAATTGCTATCATATCTTCCTCACTTCCGCACTGCCGTTGCACGGCATCACTATTATTTCACAGCAGCATAACATCCTTATTTCTCTGCCGGCCCATATAGAAAAATACGGTAATAGCTTTCCTGCGTTTCAAACGGCTCCTCACGCAACAATGTAAGCCCTTGCTCCTTGGCGTTAATAATATACGCCGCAGAAATAATATACCTGCCCCCAAGCTCCCTAAAACTGTCCAAATCTATCTCATAGTCATAAAAGTAAAAGGTGTTCTTTTCCATAGTGTAATAGCCCGGGCATTCTGAAGTAAACAGATAGCACCGATTTCCCCATGTATCAAAATAATCCCGCAGATAATCGCNCTTATNAAGNTCCGNCTCTATAATATCTCTGAAACGATGCTTGTNCNCCAGAGAGTAATTATTGGAGTAGCCGTCCAGACAATAAAAACCATGGTAATAAGCCGCCGCAGGGTCAATGCCANGGCTNGCCACACGATAGTCTGNCTTGTCCTGCNNTGNATATTGGTNGAANNANTNCTCTATCTGCNCCATAANGCCTATGGCATAATAATCACTGTAGCTGATTGCCTTATAGTCAGGCATACGAAGCTTTTGCAGATTAGGCTTCAAATTGCTGGAAATAAGCACTTTTACCCCAGTCACCCCAAGCGCCGTAAGTACCACAAGCATTCCTGTTACTGACCCTATCCGTTTCAGAAACCCCGAAGCCTGCCTGCACCACTCCATAACAAATGCCAATACACAGGCAAGCAAAAGATACCAAAAACAGGGGGCAAGCCACAAAAGTCTATCCATCTGGAAAGCGCCAAGCGCTTCCAAACGGCTCCGCAGTGCAATACCGGGAGCGCTCTCCCAAAGTGCCGAAATAACTACCAAAATCAAATTTATGCCAAGGCATATACTTATAACGGAGAGTAAGCTTTTCTGTGCCTTGCTGATTATTACAGCCTTTTTCTGCACAAGCTTGTCAAATGCATTCACCAACGCAAACAGACCAAGCGCCAACATAGCCGCCATCAAAAAATCAATATGCATATCCTCGCTATGCTGCCCACCCCGCAAAAAGCCCTCCACAAGCTGCTCCCAAAAGCTGGTTGGTGAAAGCATATATTCCGCCTTATGGGAAATCTCCCTTAAAGCGCTGCCTGCTCCGATTCCCAGCATTTGCTTTAGCAGTGTGAAATTTTCCAAAATGTAAAGACACAGCATGACAAGCCATGCGCTTACAAGACGACGCACGCTGCCTCGCCGTTGCTTACCCCTATCGTCTGCCGTCTCCGCCTGCCGCACACCTTCTGACCGGATTGGGCCTCTTATCCGCCTCTTATGCACCGACTCCCTCACTATCCACAGCGCCAACACTCCCAACACTCCGAAGCCTATCAATACCAGTGATGATGTCAAAGTATAACATATCACGTAGCAGAAGGAGCTTTTTATATATCTCCCCCGCTTTATCTGCAACAGANAAAAAGCAAGCATGGGAAGCCNGTACTGCGCCNGNCACGNAGACAGGCAAAAAAGGCAGATNGGCATACAATACACCCGTCACCATTGCCGCCCATTTACAGCCCGTACTCTCTTTTGCCAAAAAATACATACCGATATAGCCACACAGACTGCCTATGATTTGCATGCTCACAAGAGCGGTAAAATAATGCCCTGTGAGAAACAACAGCACAAAGGCAGGCGCCGGCATTGTAAGAGCTGTTTTGGAAGCTCCTCCCATAAACTCAGGCAGAAAGGTGCCCTGAAACAAATGCTTTGCCTGTAAAATATAGGCTATCATTTCTCCGTCCAACTGATCATGATAGGTTACAACGGAATTTTCACCTAAAATCAAATAAGGCACCAGCATGATAAGCACTGCTGCCACCCCTGCAAAGAAGTATGCCCTATTTATTTTCGCCTTTATCCGAGTACGCATACATTTTCCCTTTTTCTGTCATTAAAATCATCCACGCTGTCCAAAGACAGGTCACAGGCACACTGTTTTTATAATCCATAATTCCCGCGCCCTGCATGGTATACCAGACCACGATTCCCACTCCCAAAATCAAGCAGCAAAAAACGCACAGTATACTCCACGCTTTTATCCTTCTCTTTCGGATAAAAGCAAGCAGTCCGTAAATCATCTGCCCCACTGCTGCAAGTATCAGGCCCACTACAAAAAACCAGCCGTTATAGTTTAAATAACATTTCGTCAATTCAGGATGCCTTTCCCTCATAATCTCATAATTTCTTGCCGAGTATGACTCATATGCACGTCCTTTAAGCTGTAGCTGTAATGCAGCAGGAGATACCGAATATGAGACGGCGTCCAGTATTATTTCTCGTTTTACCTTCTGACGGTACACCTGCCATGCCGCCCCGGCAACTTCTCTATACAGTTCCTCGGCACGCTCCATACCCACGCTCTTCTCTACGGTAGGTCCAAACACCCTTATCATATTGTCTGCATAAGTGATGCATGCCGTTATTTCCTGGCTGTCCCTACAATCCTTCAAGTGGTCCGGGCAATAGGCCTACGT
>WFLX010057738.1_pt1 | contig 20867 bp, 17 predicted proteins | sample 4967041 | NCBI WGS metagenome assembly WFLX01 (sample SAMN12857096, study PRJNA449069) | gut metagenome | isolation source: stool from male and female vole | host: Microtus ochrogaster | place: USA:Florida | collected 2017
AAAGAAAAACGCGCATCAATGGAATTTCTTTTGCATAATTTGAAAGGCTGCTTCTCACTTGACAATNACAACACGACACAATATNACTNACAGATGAGNAAGATATTCTGTAATAACGATACNTTTACCAATGACCAATATNGCANGGCTTACNGTTCTGTCTTGCAACAATACCCTTTCAACCCTACACAATGTGACACATTACCGAACAGCCGATATATAACACAGGATGATCTTATCTCTAATATAAATAATGCATATAAAATGTGGAAGAAAAATAGCAGACTTATATCATTCGAAACATTTTGCAACTACATTCTACCTTATCGAATAGCAAACGAGCCGTTATCAAACTGGAGAGACAAATATATAAACAGATATAGCAAACATATACAACCATATTTTGACCGTCAACACAATTATTATCACATTTACAGTATATATAACCAGCTTAACAAAGGATTCAACGGTGCTGTTTATTACCCAACAGGGCCTATGCCGGAATTTCCACTAACAGACTTATTGGAAATAAAACTTGGCAATTGTGAATCCTACTCAGTCAGAAACGTTGCTCAACTACGGGCATTTGGAATCCCTTCAACAATAGACTTTGTACCACAGTGGGGGAACCGCTCAATGGGGCATTCATGGGCGGTTATGTTTGTCAATGACACATATACACTTCCTTTCGGCTCAAACGAGACTCTTGGGGGACATTTTGACGAGCGCCCTGAACTGACAATCCCCAAAGTATATCGTCGGACATTCGCAAAACAGGAGTGGCTGAAAGATATTTTCACAGACAAAGACCCTTATATCCCATCTCTATTCAAAAATCTACGATACTTGGATGTTACAGAAAATTATGTCGAAACATCAGACGTTGCAATCAACATTCAAAACACGAAATGGCTGAAAGATGTAAAATGGATCTATCTGGCTGTATTCGACAACAGCAATTGGGTTCCTGTAGCATTCTCACGAATTACAGACAGGAATGCCGTTTTTCATAAAATAGGCCGGGGAATAGTATATATACCATTCTATTATGACACCTACGGGCGACGACATTATGCGACTCCACCATTCATTCTCGCCAATAATGGTAGCACAAAATATCTGGAGGCCGACAATAACAATACATGCAATATCTGTGTGACAAGAAAATACTGGGAGTCAGAAACTCTAAAAAAATACAATAGTCAGCTTCAAGGAGGAAAGATTATTGTATCTAATGATGTAGACTTCAACGATTCTCTCACCGTAGCCGTTATAGACAATATCACGGAAAACCGTTTTCACACTATACCTTTGAGCTATCACGGAAAATACAAATATATAAAGTATCTATCACCACATAACTCTTATGGGAATATAGCAGAAATAGAAATTTACGACGATAATGACAGTCTGCAACGGCCAACACGTTGCTTTGGCGGACGTGGCGCATGGATAGAACATAGCCCGGAGAAAGCTTTCGACGGCAACGAACTAACCTCATACAGTAGAATGAGTCCAAACGGGGCATGGGCTGCAGCAGAATTGTCAGAACCTATACATTTGTCAAAAATAAGATTTGTACTTTGATAATAACACTTGTATATATTATATATACGCTACATAAGCGCTTGACAGGCATTGATAAAATACAGATTTACATGTTTGTATGGTTGGTATATATCATATTACACAACTTGTTTGTAGCTGAAGCAGAACAGTATCAACAATTATATTTTGTGTGCACATTATTGTTCACAATTACACTTACGTCAGTGCTCCGTGAAAAACTGTTGAGCGAAGAGCATGCTGTTAACGGAATAATCCTGATAGCTGCCATTCATGTGGCTGTGCTTATATTACAATATACTGAGATTCTATCCTCCCCCAACCCTTATTTCAGACTTACAGGAGCTGACGACAATCCTAACGTAACAGCAATAGCACTAACAATAAGCATTCCGCTTATATGCAGTAGAATATCAAGAAACAGGGATAAATATAAAATGGTAGCATTGCTGTTCCTTATCCTATATTTCATTATAGCCCTCAGATGCAGGACTGCAATCGTAGGAGGTTTCATCATATTGCTTTTAATATGTCACAGATTGAATATAACACAAAAAAGTTTCCGAAAGATAAAGGATTCCAAATATAAAGTTTTCATCACGGGCATTATCGTTACCATTATTACAGGTCTGGCATTCATTGGCTATAATTGGAAAAAGCCATCAGCAGACGGACGTGTCTTTATATGGCAACGCTCATGTGAGATGATAGCATCATCACCTATCGGAAGCGGATACGGATTGTTTGAACGCAATTATAACTTCTATCAGTCGCACTATTACAGTAACAACGAACAGAAACGTAAAGAAAGCACGTTAGCGACAGCTTGCGGAGGCGCGTACAACGACATAATAGAACATGGCGTGCAAGGTGGAATTATAGGCGGTATATTATATGCCGGTTTTCTGCTAATAACATTAAGATATGCACGCCGCACACGGAAACAATATCTGTTATACGCAATGACAGCAATAACAATAATGTCTTTCATGAACAGTATATGTTATTCCATAACCCCATGGATTATGACCATAACCATAACTGCATTAACAGCAAAAGAAGCCCCGACCATTAGAGATAAACAATGTCTCAATATAGTATATATTCTTCTACTGTCTGTCATATCTTTGGCATTATTATATAATAGGATAAAATTCACCGATGCCCAGTTATCACTGAAAGATTATAACAGAAGACATATATATGACATAGATAAANTCAGTAAGTTACANACTGNANTANGAACATNTGAGGCATATTGGCGCTATCTGGCAGAATGTTACGAACTGGCAAATGACAACAAGTCTGCAGACAAATGCTATGGCAATGCCATGCGTTACACAGCTGCCCCTTTAGTCTTGTATAAATCCGCAATATGTAAAGAACAAACCGGAGAAACAACAACGGCAATCCATACAATGATAACCGCGCGTAATATGCTTCCGGCGAACCTTTCCATAAAATATCATCTCATGAAGATGTATTGCAGAACCCACGACAAGAAAAATGCAAGAACAACAGCAGTTGAAATACTTGCCACTCCTGTCAGGAAAGAAAACGAGACAGTTATTTTCATAAGAAATGAAGCGGAACAATTGTTAAAAGAGTAAACACCATAGTGTTCATAATTATCAACCCAAATAACTTTAAAAGAAATGAAACAAAAACTATTAACCACAGCATTCGGACTGCTAATGGCAGTAGGAGGTTTCGCAGAAATCCTACAGTTCTCCAACGAGGAAAGGCAGGTGTATGCGGACAATTATGACGAAATGAAATTTCGGTGCCTAATCGCCGGACAGGATGCCGTCACAGAACTTAGGATGAAGTATCTCATCCCAGAAGAAGACATGACGTTCATGTATCGCCTTCTTACAGAACGCGAGGTAAGGAAAGCGACGTATGACTACACACGGACTGACCCGTATGAGAGGGTGCGATGCAAACAGAGAATAGACAATCTGTATCAGGACTCCATAGATATACGGTTGATACCTTATAATAATAATGTTGCCGGAGAGATAATTTCAATAGCTACACGTATGGCTAAGACGTTGGGAGTAAGTACAGAAAATCGTGCGGCCATCATTAGTCTTGGGCTTGACGTGGCGGGACATCTCCGCAAAGACCCAAGATATTACTATGACATCGTAGTCATGGACAGTCTGCGCAGCCTCATGACCAAAGAGCAACTGACACGGATGCTGCGCTCCAAGAATGCCGTTCGCTCTGTGGATAAAGCGCGCGGGGCATGGGCAGCGGTGAAAGCTGCCGGACTGATAGAGGACGAGGACAGTGTAGAATGTTGCAAGGTCGCTATTGAGTATTACCTTCAAGAGAACGTCATAAACGATATGTTTGNAGGANANGACAAAGTGATCAGGNACAANCTCTCNGCNNTATGGAAGCGTCAACCATTGATTGTACGCATGAGGGAGGCTATGAGAAAAGAGGAAACCTTAAAGAAACAAAACGAAGAAAAATATGAAAGCAACGACAACAGCATGGCCTGGTAATAGAGCCGTAAAATCACTGCAGGCAATAGCGGCGATTATGATAACACTTGCCGGTACAACACCTGCGGAAGCACAAGTGATAGAGGAAGAGGTGGCAGAAGCTATAGAGGTTATAAAGGGTAAATCACTTTATAAAACTCCGGAGTGGGCTATAGAAGTGCTACACAATGTGTCTGATGTGCAACAGATGCCCATGGCACGTAACACTATTGCTATGGCATACCTGAATGGCATAGGAGTGAAACAAGACAGCGCCATGGCTGTAAAATATTTTGAGGAGGCTGCGGAAGGTGGTTATACAAACGCATGGCACAACCTCGGAATGATAAACAAGAATGCGCTATACGGCAGACAAGATTTTTCAAAAGCCTTGAAATATTTTGAAAAAGGTGCGGCGAAAGGCTCACTGATGTGTAGCTATGATGCAGGTTACATGTACTACAAAGGACTTGGATGCAAACAGAGTTATAAGCAGGCTGTGGAGTTTTTCAACAGGGGTGTGGAATCCGGGAATCCTTCATGTCTATATATGCTTGGACTTTGCTATCGCAATGGGTTCGGCGTGGACATAGACGAGGAGAAGGCAACGACATACCTAAGAAAGGCTGCACAGGCGAACTATAGGTTTGCTATAGAGGAGACATTGCGTGAAGGAGCGGAAGTACAGCCATCTGTAAGAATCTGTGAAAGCGGTGAAGACACTCCGGAGTCGATGCCAGAAGTAGATGGGTTCCTTGACAAGACAAAGGACATTAGTGGACGATACACCGGATATCTTGTTACATATGACTGGAGCGGGCAGCAGGTGGTTAGAGAACAGAGATTGGACGCGACTTTTACAAAGGTTAAAGGTTCCTATTGTGGTACATGGGTGCTGGACACAGACACTATTGCATTTTATGCGGAGATTACGGACAACGGCATGATGACGTTTGATAACACACGTATACTCATGACTGACAGATACACCGAGGGCAAGAAAGTGGAATATTTGTTTGATGATGCGCTATTGGCCTCGTTGGGAAACTCATTGACAGGAGGGTTGCGGATGTATTCTATAACACAAAAAGAGCCGCAACGTCCAATGTTCCTGTCTCTAACTAAATATACATCAGAAACAGACTACACTGATAACAACACGTGTTATATGGTGGCATATCCTGTGGCAGGAACAAACACAATAGAGTTACGCTTTACACTCCCACATGAAGTGCGAAACACATCCATTATTATAACATCACAGAACGGTACACATACAAGAAAATACGCTCTTGGAGAATTACAGGCGGGGATACAGCGTTTCACTATAACTCCAAATCTCGATGACGGGCTGTACATAGTCAGCATGAAAGCTGACGAACTACACAGTCAGACAGCAATAATGTTAAAAAGACGAAAAGATGTTTATTATTCATATTATTATTTGTAAATTTGCAGATAGTAATGACAGAGGGCGGCATATCAATAGGCTGCATGACCGCGTCGGCACAGGATATGATGTATGAGATGCTGGACGAGATAGTGGTAGAGAGCCAGAAAGAGCAGTGCATCTATTGTATGAAGTACTACAATCCGGATGAGATGTCAGATCATCATTCACAATGTAGCGCCTATCCAACCGAATGTCCAAAATGCGGTCAGGCTGCATTGAGAGGAGAACTACAATCCGGCTCACATCATTGTCCTGGCAGTGAGAATTCCAACGGCGAAAACACCGACAGTACGCCGAGCGTCGGAGGAGGTTACAGGCCACCTGGCAGTGGATGGGGCGGTGGCAATCCATCGTATGGAGGAGGAAACACCGACAGTAGCGGTGGCTCCGGATACTATATATATCCAATACTTCCCGGGAATTCTCTCGCCAAGACAGACTTTGGAGTACTCCCTCTGAGTGCATATCAAAGAATTCCCATCGGTGTGCTTAACACCACCCCTGAAGTACATTTGGTAAGTATGTTGCGGATTACGGTATTTCAGGAACAGACAAGGAAATACGAATGCTTTGCCCGTGCAGTTGCTAACCTTGCCAAGATAAACTTTAACGCATCGTATGAGAATGCCTATAATATTATAACTAAAGCTGCGGAAAACGAGGGCATTGATTTTGACAGACATGGTATTCCTTTGGATAAGATATACAAAGTTGCCGATGAGTATGGCTATATAAACATCTATACTCATGACGCAGAAACGGTAAGACAGTCCATAGACGAGGGCAAAGCGGTTATGGGGATGATTAACGTCCCTGAGGGATACCACATGGTCTCAATCGTAGGCTATGATGATGATAATTACTATTGTGCGGCAGGGTATAAAGAACCCGTATGCCTACCTAAGACACTATTCACAGGAAAACCTATTGTAAATTTAATTGAACCAAAATCAATATACAAATGCAAAAGATCATTGTTTATTTGCTTATAGCACTATCGGGTATAGGCTATGGCAGGGCGCAGTTTGTCTTCCAACCGACAGAGGAGGATTTGAAACCAAGGCCCATCCCACAGGGACAGACTATTAACGTATCGCAGTTGATAGGAACGGATTGGAGAATAGTTTACCCGTACTATGGTGCGAAAGAAGAAATATGGCGGTTTTCAAAAGACTCACTGAGAATTTTCTATTACACTTACAAGACAAAGGAATGGACATATCATGACTGGTCATACTACTTGAGTGCAGACACCGCCTATACATACGATGAAAAAGACTTTGATACCTCAAAAGTAGGAAAGACTCAGACTGGAATATGTATCGTCAAAAAAATAAACAAGCCAGACGCACTCCCCCATTATTTAAGAGTAGTGAAATTTGACTACGCAAATAAAACCATGGAGTTGTTCAGAAAAAGAAGGTGGAATGAACTGGGCATAGGAGACTGCTATATCAAATTGGAAGAGAACAAGTAGGAATAGTGGATAAATGCCGTTAGGCATAATCCCGTAAAGCGTAACTTGCCATCCATTCTGTCGGCTTATTTAGTAACCCCTTAAAAAGTCCACTCCAGACGTGCATTATTACGATGCAGAAGATTACATTTATTTTCATTATAGCCTTGTTAGGTATAGGCTATAGCAGAGCACAATTTGTTTTACAGCCGGATGAGGACGATCTAAAACCAAGGGAGATACCATCCGGACAGAACATAAACAAATCACAATTAATAGGAACAGATTGGAGAAGAACAGAACCATACTATGGTGACACAGAAAAAATAATGCGATTTACAAAAGATACATTATATATTTTTTATTACCAGTACAATACAAAAGAATGGTCTGTTAGTAAATACCCTTACTATTTGATTACTGATGAATCATACACATACGATGAAAGCGACTTTGATTATTCAAAGGTAGGAAAAATAGAAAACGGAGCATGTATCGTATTTGAAGTGTGGAAAGATCGCTATCCTGAATATTACAAGATAATAGAATTTGATAAAAATAAAAAAGTCATGAGGTTGTTCAGGAAAAGAAGATGGAATGAATTAGGAATCGGAGATGCTTATATGAAATACGTAGAAAATCAATAGATAAACGTATAATAATCATAAAGCAAAATGTTTGCATATAAGAAAGTTGCCTAAGTATATTTTATTGGCAACTTTCTTACGACACTAAGACCTAAACCAAAATGAAAAGAACAATCATTATCCTTATTATAGCCTTGTTAGGTATAGGCTATGGCAGTGCGCAGTTTGTTTTACAGCCGGATGAGGACGATCTGAAACCAAGGGAGATTCCATCCGGACAGAACATAAACAGATCACAATTAATAGGAACAGATTGGAGAAGAATAAAACCATACTATGGTAGAAGAGAGGAAATATTGCGATTCACAAAAGATACAGTGATGATCTTCTATTACTATTATAAAACACAAGAATGGACAGTTTTCAAATACCCTTACTATTTGATTACCGATGAATCATACACATACGATGATAATGAGTTCGACCATACGAAGGTGGGAAAAACAGATAACGGAGCATGTATTGTATTTGAGAGATGGAAAAATCGCTATCCTGAATATTACAAAATAATAAAGTTTGATAAAGATAAAAAAGTCATAGAAATGTTCAGAAAAAGGAGATGGGATGAAATTAGCCCAGGGGATGTTTATATGAAATACGTAGAAAATCAATAGATAAGCATATAATTTACCGTTAAAGACCTAGATGACAATAGTAAAACAACAACTTATATTTATTCCAAATTCTAAACAGCAGAACTATGAAATTAATATTGATATTACTTTCTTTATTCTCTCTTGGATGTAGTGCACAAGTAGAGATTAATTTAAAACAACTTGATGGAACGAAATGGCGCAGAGTAGATTCTCTAAATACTCACAGAGAAGAGACAATAACATTCTCTTCAAGAAGAATGACAGAAAATGTTGTATATAAAAAAGGGAATACAGAGTCTGAAAAGGCATTCATTTTTGAATACTACATTAACAGCACTTTCAATACAGAATTTACCCCCTCACTCTTAGGCAACCAAAACAAAGGATCTTTTCTTGTTGTTTATAACAGCATCGTTTGCAGNNTTACATGCTATCAAATTNTTTATNTCTCCTCAGATAAAATGGTTATGCAATTAAAGAAAAATCGTANCTCTATTGGAGAGAATAACAGTTNCNTGAATATTGTATATCAAAGAGTTTTTTAGAGAAATAGAATTATTTGAATCCTTTGAACATTAACGGTTCTGATATATTATTAGTTGCTCGGAAATTCATATCATTTATCCTGATAAAACTATTTTTTGTATATAAAGACGATTTATCTAAAGTTTATTAGTTTTATGAATTACTACAAGTTATTTTGTTATATAACATCTATGTTTTTTGTTTTCTCATGTAATGGAAAAGAAACAGAGCGCATAAAATTATTGGAAAGTATAAAAATAGACCTTATAGAAAAATAATTGCCCCATAATGATAAATATTATGCAAAAATCATAGAGTTTAGAAATATATTCAATAATGACACATCAAGAGTACGGGTTATAGCTACAATATACAAAGATTCTGCATGTGCCATAGTTCTACAACCATTTGAATATTTACAGGAGCGGAAGATTGAGAATATTGGAGAAATTCCAAATCAGACAAACGGATATGCACTGTCTTATGACGAACAGATCGCTATGTTAATGAAAGTTGTAGTAATCTGTAAGAACAATTACAATATTGACAGGTTTATTCATCTTCGTGCTTATATAGAAAGTATGGGAGATTTTAACGTTGAAATATCTGAACGATACGACAGCTTATTACAAACAGCAAATGCTACAGACAAATATGAAGCATTTTATATGGCATTGAATTCTTCCTGTTTTTCAGAAGACCTTAAATTAATCTTTAACGATTGTAACATTGTTTGTGATACAGAGCCGTCTTTTCTTTACCCAAAACGAATAGATTATACACTATTTGCTTCTACTAATAAATTAAAGAAAAAATACACATTATCCTATGTTTATTCCGGCATGTTTGCAGAATACAGAATAATGAAAGAATATTAGATAAAGAATTATTATTGCGATACAAAAGATCATTGTTTATTTGCTTATAGCACTATCGGGTATAGGCTATAGCAGTGCGCAGTTTGTCTTCCAACCGACAGAGGAGGATTTGAAACCAAGGCCCATCCCACAGGGACAGACTATAAACGTATCACAGTTGATAGGAACAGATTGGAGAGTAATAGACCCTTATTATGGTGATGAAGAGGACATATTGCGATTTACAAAAGATACATTATATATTTTTTATTACCAGTACAATACAAAAGAATGGTCTGTCAGTAAATACCCTTACTATTTGATTACTGATGAATCGTACACATACGATGAAAGCGACTTTGATTATTCAAAGGTAGGAAAAATAGAAAACGGAGCATGTATCGTATTTGAAGTATGGAAAGATCGCTATCCTGAATATTACAAGATAATAGAATTTGATAAAGATAAAAAAGTCATGAGGTTATTCAGGAAAAGAAGATGGAATGAATTAGGAATCGGAGATGCTTATTTAAGATATGAGGAGAATAAATAAAATTGTCTATTTCCTTGGAAATATAACGAAAAATCAGTAACTTTGCAGAGATATTATTTTAACGACAAAGATGCAGGATATTAGAAAGATAGATGGCTAACAACATGACTTTAGCAAGCAATAATGACTTCAAAAGATGGGTGTCACAGTTAAAGAAAGATATACGTGGCGCACAGATTCGTGCAGCAATAAAGGTGAACACAGAAATGCTTCGTCTCTATTGGCGTATGGGTGCAGATATCTGCAAGAAACAGACATCCGCCTCTTGGGGTGACGGGTGGCTCAAAGAACTTAGCCGTGAACTTATGACAGAGTTTCCTGATATGAAAGGATTCTCACATCGAAATCTGCAATATATCAGACAGTGGTATCTGTTTTACAATAAACATATATTTGTGCAACAACCTGTTGCACAAATAAGCGAGGAAGTATTCTTTTCTGTTCCTTGGGGACATCATCTTTACATCATAACCCAATGTAAAGATGTTAACAAGGCTGTATTCTATCTTAACAAGACCGTTGAACACGGTTGGAGTCGTACAATCCTGCTTAACGTCCTTGATACAGACCTTTATGAACGGCAAGGTAAAGCGGTGAATAATTTTAGTCGACTGCTTGCAGAACCTCAAAGTGATTTAGCGGTGCAAACTTTGAAAGATCCGTATAATTTTGATTTTCTTACGATTGACGGTGAGTACCGTGAGCGTGAGCTGGAAAACGGACTGACACAAAACATTACCCGTTTTTTACTTGAATTAGGTACCGGTTTTGCTTTTGTCGGTCGGCAAGTACCATTAATTGTAGGTGATGAGACCGTGTATCCAGATTTGCTGTTCTATCATTTAGAACTTCGTTGCTATGTAGTGGTAGAATTGAAAGTAACCAAATTCAAAGGAGAACATTTAGGACAACTTGGGGTATATGTTAGTGCAGTAAACCATACTAAAAAGAAGCCAACAGACAATCCAACAATAGGGTTACTTATATGCAAGACTAAAAATAACATAATGGCGCAATATGCACTTGAATCAACAAATCAGCCTATTGGAATATCAGAGTATCAATTGTCACAACTTATGCCTGAAAATATACAGAGCCAGTTGCCTACTATTGAAGATATTGAGGCGACACTCTCCGCTAATGATACTGATAAAGAATATAAATCAGGAAGCCACAATATTTAATTGATATACCAATACATTTGCTAATATGCAATATATCTTGTAGTTCTAACAATCACCCGTAAACTCTGAGAATATCAAAGGGGAACATTGAGCATTAATTTTTCTAATTACAGACACTTATCATTAAATGAATAATATAAGCAACAAGACAATTAGATATATTGCAGCAGCCTTAGAAAAGCATAACATGGTGCATGTATCGTACATAAAATCAATACGAGCGCATTTCCTGAATATTACAAGATAATAAAGTTTGACAAAGACAAAAAAGCCATGGAGTTGTTCAGGAAAAGAAGATGGAATGAATTAGGAATCGGAGATACTTATTTAAGATATGAGGAGAATAAATAAAATTGTCTATTTCCTTGGAAATATAACGAAAAATCAGTAACTTTGCAGAGATATTATTTTAACGACAAAGATGCAGGATATTAGAAACATTGCTATCATCGCACACGNAGACCACGGAAAGACAACACTCGTGGACAAGATGATGCTTGCAGGAAAACTATTTAGAGAAGGCCAGAACAACTCTGACCAAGTGCTGGACGCTAACGATCTGGAACGCGAAAGAGGTATAACCATACTGTCAAAAAACGTTTCTATAAATTGGAAAGACACAAAAATCAACATTATCGACACTCCGGGACACTCAGACTTCGGCGGAGAAGTGGAGCGAGTGCTCAATATGGCCGATGGATGTATATTGCTGGTAGATGCCTTTGAAGGCCCTATGCCGCAGACACGCTTTGTGCTGCAGAAGGCATTGCAGATAGGACTGAAGCCTATTGTAGTAGTAAACAAAGTGGACAAACCGAACTGTCGCCCCGAAGAGGTATACGAAATGGTATTTGACCTGATGTTCTCGCTCAATGCAACGGAAGACCAATTGGATTTCCCGGTAGTGTATGGTTCTGCCAAGAACGGCTGGATGTCTGAAGACTACAACAAGCCAACCGACAACATTGAGTATCTTTTGGACAAGATTGTAGAGATAATACCTGCTCCAAAAGTGCTTGATGGTACACCACAGATGCTGATAACATCACTCGATTACTCCAACTACACGGGGCGCATCGCAGTGGGCAGAATACACCGTGGTTCGCTTAAAGAGGGCATGAACGTGACAATAGCGCACCGCGACGGCTCTATGGAGAAGACAAAGATTAAAGAGGTGCATGTATTCGACGGTATGGGACACTCTAAGGTAGCCGAGGCACAGAGCGGAGACATCTGCGCAATAATAGGATTGGAAAAATTTGAGATAGGCGATACTATCTGCGACTTTGAGAATCCGGAACCATTGCCTCCGATAGCAATAGATGAGCCGACCATGTCGATGCTCTTTATGATTAACGACTCACCGTTCTTCGGAAAAGAAGGCAAGTTCGTGACATCGCGCCATATAAGCGACCGTCTGCAAAAAGAGTTGGAAAAGAATCTCGCTTTACGGGTAACCCCATTTGAAGACTCCACGGATAAATGGCTTGTATCAGGAAGAGGCGTATTGCATCTGTCCGTACTCATAGAGACAATGAGGCGAGAGGGGTATGAATTACAGGTAGGACAGCCACAGGTTATATACAAAGAGGTAAACGGGGAGAAGTGCGAGCCGATAGAGGAACTAACGATAAATGTGCCAGAGGAATTTGCATCCAAGATGATAGATATGGTGACACGCCGCAAAGGCGAGATGACCTCCATGGACAACCAGGGCGAGAGAACAAATATAGAATTTGACATTCCCTCAAGAGGCATAATAGGATTGCGTACAAATGTGCTTACGGCAAGTCAAGGAGAGGCTATAATGGCACACCGTTTCAAAGAGTATCAGCCATATAAAGGTGAGATAGTGCGTCGTATGAATGGCTCTATGATTGCCATGGAAACGGGTAACGCCTATGCTTATTCTATTGATAAATTACAGGATCGCGGCAAATTCTTCATTGATCCGGGAGAGGATGTATACGCAGGAGAGGTGGTTGGAGAACACGTTCACGACAATGACCTTGTCATAAACGTAACTAAAGCCAAGCAGTTGACGAACACGCGCGCCTCCGGATCTGACGACAAAGCACGCATAATACCGCGCACGATACTATCTCTTGAAGAAGCATTGGAATATATAAAGGCCGACGAGCTGGTGGAGGTTACGCCAAAGTCTATGCGTATGCGCAAAATAATCCTCGATCATCTCGAAAGGAAAAGAGCTAACAAAGAATAGGCTTAACCAAACGTATTCACAGCATACGCCACANATGANCAAGAAAAATAACNTTTATACAATNAAANCNNTGGAACAGAAACANCAGATCATNCTNATAGGACTGGCAACCTNTGCCACACTAAGTGCAANCGNACAACAGTCCAATAGCAATGGCATTGGCGGTAGAAACGATAAGGACCTCACGAATGTCACGATAGAAGGCATTACCGTCACCGCACCACGCGGTACAGCACGCCAAACGCCTGTGGCGATAAGCAATGTAGATGCGAGACAGATAGACGAGACATTAGGAGCGCAGGAGTTTCCGGAGATATTAAATACCACTCCGGGAGTATATGCCACCAAAAACGGCGGTGCCCACGGCGACGGTAAACTGAATTTGAGAGGTTTCCAAAGTGCCAATGTTGCCGTAATGGTAAACGGCGTGCCTGTTAACGACATGGAATGGGGTGGACTATATTGGAGTAACTGGGCCGGACTGGGCGACATGACACGCTACATACAGGTGCAACGAGGGCTGGGCGCAAGCAGAGTGGCAGCCCCATCTGTGGGTGGAACGATTAACATCGTAACACAAACAACCGACAGTAAAAAAGGCGGTAGCGTAACATACGGCATGGGTAATGACGGCATGAATACCTATTCGCTGGCATTATCTACCGGCTTGATGCCGAAAGGTTGGAACGTATCGCTCATGTTCAACAGAAAATGGGGTGACGGATATGTACAAGGAACGGAGTTCTCCGACTACACCTACTTTCTGTCTGTCAGCAAGCAGATAGGCGATAACCACCAACTCTCATTCACCGGATTCGGTACACCACAAGGACATAACCAAAGATCGGCATACGACGGGTTAAGCATCGGAGAATGGCAGAAAGTGAAAAGGTATATGGACGGCAAGAGCCAGTACAGATATAACCCAACATACGGTTTCGGAAAGAACGGCGTAAGAAAGACATCGAGCTACAACTACTACCACAAGCCGCAGTTCTCGCTCAACCACCTGTGGGACATAGACAGCAAATCATCACTGAGCACAGCCGTGTATCTGTCCGTAGGCTACGGCTACGGCAACAGCGGGCAGGGTATTAATTCCACATATTCAAACAACTGGTACGGGGCAAGCAACGGAACGCTGAATATGGATTTCAGAAATAGCGACGGTACGTTTGCCTACGACAAGGTACAGGAGCTGAACGAACAAAGCGACGCCGGATCTATGATGGTAATGGGTATAAGCAAAAACAACCATATATGGTATGGGTTAATGTCTACATACTCAAGAAAACTCAACAAAGAGCTGAACCTGTACGCTGGTATAGACTTAAGATCATACAAAGGTACGCACACCACAGAAATATCCGACTTGTATAACGGTGCATACTATACAGACCTAAGATACCGCAGTACTGTAAACCCTGAGCAAAACAAGATGGCGGCAAACCCTGACTGGAAATATGAAAAGCTGACTATTGGTGATGTTGTGAACCGCGACTATGACAGCCATATATCACAGCAAGGGGCGTTTGCACAACTGGAATACAACAAAGACAATAAGTTTTCCGCATTTACCTGTGTGACATTATACAACTCACGATACTGGAGATACGACCGCATGTATTATGACAAAGAGCATGCAGAGTCGGAGAAAACGAACTTTATGAGCGGCAGNATAAANGCAGGAGCAAACTACAACATANACAAACATCACAACGTATTCGCCAATATAGGATATATAAGCCGCGCGCCTTACTTCTCTGGCGGGGTATTCCTGATGTCAACATCAAGTAACGTTATAAACAAAGACGCCGTAAACGAGAAAGCATTCTCGGCAGAATTGGGATACGGATTGCGCAATAAGTGGCTGGCATTAAATGTAAACGCATACTATACCCTTTGGAAAGACAAAACGACATCACGTTCAGGGTACATGAACGACAATACTGACCTGTTCACAATGAGCCTCGACGGCGTAGATGCAAGACACACAGGAATAGAGATTGACTTTGTGGCAAGACCGGTTTCATGGATCAGCATAAACGGTATGTTGTCATTGGGTAATTGGAAATGGGCAAGCGATGCTACAGCATATTTCTACAACTCCGCCAATCAACCATTGGCAAACCTCACAACTGGAGAAGTGGCAACAGGGGTAGGAACTGACGATCACCTGAAATTCACATTAAAACAAGACGGCATACACGTAGGAGGCTCTGCGCAGACAACGGCATCCATAGGAGCGAATTTCAAGCTGACAAAAGATATTACTGTCGGAGCCAACTACATACATTTCGCACGTAACTATGCGGATTTCGCCATGCCAACCGGAGGAACGGCAACAGAATTGACGTTAGAAGAACCATGGAAGATACCGGCAGCAGGACAAATGGACTGCCACGCACGCTACGACTTCAGATTCGGAGGGTGCAAAGCGGCTCTTATAGCCAACGTGCAGAATATCTTTGACTACGAATTTATACAAGATGCCTACTATAACGGCACAAGCAGCAATTGGGAAGACGCTTACAGAGTTTTCTATTCTTGCGGACGCACATATTCCGTTAAATTAAGGGTTTCATTCTAACAAAACTACAAGACAATGAAAATTACACATTATATATATATAGGTATATCAGCGTTGAGCCTTGCCGCCTGCGGAGACTATAACGATAAGCTCGACGGTTACACAGAGGAAGCATACAGGCCGAAAGACATTAAGAAACTGAAAGTGGAGCTGTCAGGCAGCGACTATGAACTTCTTGGAACACTATCAGGCGACAACAGCATAAAGACCAACAAGTTCATAGCAAACGCCAACGATGCCAAAGAATATATTCCGCTATGGCTGAAAAGTACTTACCCGACAGCCGACAACGGATCTACGGCCAACGTTACATACCAACAGAGAGTGGAAAAGAACGATGCCGACACCCAGACAGAAACAATAGTGACCACGGAAACAGTCACATCACCTTTTGTCCTGCTTAACAGCGTATGGAAATACGACCCAAGTATGACAATAACACTGCCCAAAATAAAAAGACACCCTGAAAGCGTGCTGTTCTATCAAACTGCATGCGACTGGGTTTGGGACAACATAGACAAACCCGCTAACATAGAAAAAGGCAAAGGGTATGTAAGCAAATGGGGAAACAATGATTTCTATACCGGTAGCAGCGCATACGACTGTTGTGTAGACTGGACACCGTCTAAGGCGAAAGCACAATGTCCGGATGTTTACGGTGAGATGACAGACAATGAGATAAAAGACGCAATGATACTGAATCTTATTAATGTCTATGCGGAGGTGCTTACGAAACTGTATCCGGACGCCAAAGCCGTAGAGGGAATACAGGTTATATACACTATCAATTTCACGGCAATTGAGCCGGAAGAGAAAAACTATTCCATACAATATACCATCACTGAAGAGAATAAATTCCAATACATTCCAGGCTCATTGACGACAAAGAAGTAAACAAGGATTTATGAAGACCACCCTAACAAAACAAGCAATACCTATCCACACACGCAATCACCAATATACGCTAAGACTGTTATTCCTTATCGCATACATAATAGTCTCATCACCTTTCAGGGCTGCCGAAGAGGAGAATCAGGAAGCAAGCCCCGTGCTGATAGTATCATCATACAACCCTGATGTAAAGAATATCAGTGAGAATATGGATGCTTTCTATAACGTATATGAGAAATCCGGTTTGCCTAACCAGGTTATACTTGAGGATATACACGCCCAGAACCTGCCGGATTGCATGAATTGGAAAGGGCNTTTANNGGACATTNTNAAAGACTATTATATCNACGGAAAATCGCCGGCGGCAGTAGTATTGTTAGGTAATGAGGTCAGTGCAGCTTATTTCTCATTAGATCACGATGAGTTAAGACATACGCCTGTAATGATAGGTCTTACAAACTCTTACATCGTCAAATTACCGGAAGACCCGCTAACGGATCTGACCAAATGGGAGCCGACAGCTTACGACATAAGAAAAAACTTCAAGAACTATAATATCATAGGCGGAAAGTTATACAATTATGACATAAAGAAGAACCTTGACCTCATAAACAGATTCTACAAGAACTGTGACACCCTGGTATTTCTTTCCGACAACACACTTGGAGGTATAATAATGAGGTCATGTTTCCGTCAGCAAACACAAAACAACTATGACTACAATATAAAATACATTGACGGACGTGTAATGTCATTCATGGAGGTGAACAGATACATTTCCAATATGCCCACAGATGAAGTATTGCTTGTAGGCACATGGCGAATAGACAGATTCAACAGTTTCCCTGTAAAAAACACCTCATACACTTTGAATGTCAACAATCCTAAACTGCCGGTGTTCTCACTCTCAAATGTAGGAATGGGTCACTGGCCGGTGGCCGGTTACGCTCCCAAATACGAGACAATGGGTGACAGTCTGGCACAAGGCATAATAGAGTTTCTCAAAACCGGAAAAAAGAAAGCACCGGAACTTGTGAGCAACCAATACACATTCGACCTCAAAAAGCTCAAAGAACTCGGTTTGTCAATTGATGATTTTAATGAGGACTATAACGAAGTAAACCCTCCATTCTCCATATTCAGAGAGTACAAGGGCTCCATTTTAAGTATTGTATTAATTATAATATCATTGGCCGGCGGTTTGATTATGGCATTAATCTTACTGAAAAGAATCAAACAGCAAAAACAAGAGATTGTAGAAAGAAACCAGCAATTGGCACAAGCAAAGAAAGATGCAGAGAAAGCAAGTGCCATGAAGTCTACCTTTATCGCAAACATGAGCCATGAGATAAGAACACCATTGAATGCGGTTATAGGTTTCGCACAACTGCTGACAAGCAAGGACTTTGAGACAACAGACGAGGAGAAGGCTGAGTTCGGCGAGGCTATCATGATGAACAGCGAGCTACTCCTTAAACTTGTCAATGACATTCTTGACCTGTCAAAATTTGATGCCGGTAAGATGAAGATGACAAACGAACAGACGGACATTGTGGAATTATTACAAATGGCGGCGACATCTGCGTCAGTAAACAAAAGTGACGCAGTGGAAATACTTACTACCACACCTGTTGACAGTATGATAATATACACTGATAAAAACCGCCTGTTGCAAGTATTGTCCAATCTTCTCAGCAATGCCAAGAAATGCACGACACAGGGTACTATAACTATAGCTTTGGAAGAGCCTCAAGACCCCGACATGCTGACAATAAGTGTAACCGATACCGGATGTGGAATACCAAAAGACAAGGCTGAGGTTATATTTGAAAGATTCAAAAAGCTCGATGAGTTCAAACAAGGAACAGGACTTGGTCTCGCCATAACACGCTCGATAATATACAACCTTGGTGGCAAAATATGGGTTGACACGAGCTATACGGACGGAGCACGCTTCATGTTCACACTCCCCGTAAACAACTGAAAGTGCCCCACGAGAAAACAAAATTATCTTTTTGTACCTTAAAAAGGTACGGTCTTACATAATAAGTATGCAATTCTTGCAATGCCAAATCACATTGTCAGCAAAAGTAATTATATTGCTGACAATGTGATTTTTCTATACCTATCGTGAGTGCGATATTTGTAAAAAACATTTATACGGGGCGCAAATATCACAAAATTCAGAAAAATGTATATTCCTGTTTTTCAATTTCTTAGTAAAACATAAGATAATAACACGATCTCAAAAACCGTCAAACAAGAACTTTTCTTGACTGCAAAAGCAGCCCGATTGCAGTATAAAAGCTATCAAATAACACTGTAAAAGCTATTCAATCGCAAACTAATTTGTACCTGATTGCAACTTTAATGCCCCGAACATGCGATATTATCTTGTGCGGATAATCTGTTTCAGGCTTTCATACCAACATTTTTCAGAAAGCACAATGTCAGAAAAACAGTGCGAATCTTGACATATTGTCAAACGCTCCGGATTGAAATGAGAGACCTTAAAAATAGTTACAGGTACAACAATTATAGTTAAATATTCATAAAATTCAATTTAACGCCACCACAAAGCAAGCTTAATTCAATAATTATGTGTACCTTTGCGCACCGATTATTTTCGGGGTACACTTAGAGCCCCACGAGTGATGGTGTTAATAATCGTGCGTTTGGCCGCGCCGATGGTTAGTGAATCCACGCTCGAAAATGTTTTTTAGTAGTAATAGAAAAATTATTAAAGTAAAGAATGAACACTTTAAGTTACAAGACAATCTCTATCAACAAAGAGACTGCAAAGAAGGAGTGGGTCGTTATTGATGCCTCAGAGCAGGTTGTTGGTCGCCTCGCTTCAAAAGTGGCTAAATTACTTCGCGGCAAGTATAAGCCTACTTTCACCCCACATGCCGACTGTGGCGACAACGTTATCATCATCAACGCAGCCAAAGTGGTATTCACCGGTAAGAAAGAGACAGACAAGGTTTACACACGTTACACAGGCTATCCGGGCGGACAGCGTTTCAACACTCCCGCAGAGTTGCGNAAGAAGCAAGACGGCGNAGAGAAAATGTTGCGTCACGCTATTAAGGGTATGTTGCNAAANGGTATTCTCGGCCNNTCTCTCATGAACAACCNCTACATCTATGAGNGTNCAGAACACAAGCAGCAGGCTCAGCAGCCTAAGGCTATCGACATCAATCAGTATAAATAATAAAAGATATACATAACATGGAAGTAATAAACGCAATCGGTCGTCGCAAGAGCGCAGTGGCTCGTGTATATCTCTCTGAGGGCACCGGCAAGATAACAATCAACAAGGTGGACATCACAAAGTATTTCCCATCTGCTATTCTTCAGTACGTAGTAAAGCAGCCGCTCGAACTCCTCGAGGTTGCAGAAAAGTACGATATCAAGGCTAACCTTGACGGTGGCGGCTTCACAGGCCAGAGCCAGGCACTTCGCCTCGCTATAGCACGCGCACTCGTTAAGATTGACGCAGAAGACAAGAAGAACCTCAAGAGCCATGGATTCTTAACACGTGACTCACGTGAGGTAGAACGTAAAAAGCCGGGTCGTCCAAAGGCACGTCGTCGCTTNCAGTTCTCTAAGCGTTAATATCGGGAACAAAGCGAATATATGTTTAGTATCTAAACCTGCCATACTCTGCCATGATATAATAATAAATCCAATAACAGGCAGGCTACTCACATGCTGATTATAATCAAAAACACAATTAAAAAGAAAAGAAACAAACAAAAACAAGTATGACAATGTCAAGAACTAATTTTGATCAGTTATTGCAGGCCGGCTGTCATTTTGGCCACCTC
>WFLX010151080.1_pt1 | contig 20859 bp, 22 predicted proteins | sample 4967041 | NCBI WGS metagenome assembly WFLX01 (sample SAMN12857096, study PRJNA449069) | gut metagenome | isolation source: stool from male and female vole | host: Microtus ochrogaster | place: USA:Florida | collected 2017
ATATCCCTTAGCGCGCCGCCTGATTTCATTATAACCAACTCTAAAGCATCATTTGCAATTAAACTCAAATCTGTACGCTTTCCAATAATTTGCCGAATTGTTTCTACACCCTTCTCATATTTTCTTCCATCACGATCTTTAGTTTTAATCATACTAAGAAGTACATATGCATCAAAGTCGTCTTTAATAGCATTAAACTGTGTTGAGTAAAATAAGAAAATAGGAAAAGTATANATTGTATTANTTTGCAAAGAGGTTATCACTTTNCGATGCTTTATAAACAATTCTTCGGCTGNTCCAATATCCAGCNTATCTANATCCTCAATTATTAAGAGTAATTTCTTTCCTCTTCTCTCAAGTTTCTTATCTGCCTCTTCAATAATTTCATTTGTATACTGAATTAACTGTCGTAGATTTGGTTCTATTTTTCTCCTAATGGTATTCTTGGTTTCGCTTCCTACCTGAAACAACCCTTTTATTTGTGCTGTAAGTGTATTTAAAAATGTAGCCTTTGCCTCTAAGTCTGCTTCTACAGACATTTGATGAACATTAAATATCTCACATATCCGCTCATCATTCCAGTACGAAAAAATTTTATTAAATTTATCATCACTAATTTTAATCTTTTCATTATGAAGGGTTTCTATAACATTATGCATTATTGTAAATATCATATCAGCATATGTCAGATCTATAATATCCACTTCATCTCTAATTGAAAATCTAACCACTTGATATGCATTAGACAACTCTTTTTCAACTTTGAAAAGTTCTGTTGACTTTCCCGAACCACTATGCCCCATAAATAACAATTTTATTGGGGCAGGATTAGAAGTTTTCAATCGGTAAATTATTTTGAAAGCAGCATTATCTCCTCTAGCCTCACTTGTATCAACATAAAACTCATTATAGTTCTTTTCTCCTAATGGAAATGGCTTAAATACCTTTAACATATCTGCCATGGTTTCCGCGCGTTTCATTTTATACTCTTCCTTTCTCATATGTTAATACCTCCTTAATTTATTACAATATATTTATATCTTGAGTATATGTAATAAATAAGTGGCAAAATAACTACTTATTCACTCTTTTTCATAAATACAGATAACCTCTACAATCTGCTTAAATTATAGCACTTGTCTTACATCTAAATTATATTGTAACTGAAAAAAGTCCTATATATACGCAATATGCAATTATTTTTATATTAGCACACTTTTACCCCATATTCAATCTAAAATATTTCTTAAGTTTCCGTACTTTTGTAGAATTACAATACATATGTTATAACTGAATAATTAAAAAGCAGAGATACTGCCTTTGTGTTATAGTTTAGTCACCACAACCAAAACAAACAAAAAGGAGTTCCCTGCTATGGCTACTATAACACAGGATATGAAGTTCCGTCTATCCCTGATCAAATATGCTGAAAAATATGGTGTCACCAACGCTGCCATTAAATACAAGACCTACAGGCTGTACATCTACCGTTGGAAACGCCCTATTTGAATTTTAATTATCTTTTTCACGGTTTCAGTGACTTAACTTTCCCGCAACTTAATGACCGAAGCAACCTTCCTGCGGTTCTGATCCTTAATGGCAGCATAATGCTTCTTCGTTGTCCCAACATCAGAATGTCCCAAAACATCTGCCACAAGGTATATATCCTCTGTTTCCTGATACAAACTAGTTCCGAAAGTCGAACGGAGCTTGTGCGGCGTAATCTTTTTTTGTGGAACGAACTCTTGTGCATATTTTTCAACCAAATTTTCAATAGCATGAACACTGATTCGTTTCTTCTGTAAGGAAAAAAACAAGGCATTTTCTTCCCCTGGAAGCGCTTTGGATGCAATTAAAGCTCGTGGACCATTAATGTAAGCCAATAAGGTATTCTCTACTTCAGCTCCGAAGTAAAGAATGGACTCATTTCCACCTTTTCTGATAATGCGAATACTATTTTCACGGAAATTGACATCCGTCACATCAAGTCCCACACACTCCGATACACGAATACCAGTGCCAAGAAACAGCGTAATAATTGCAATATCCCGTATCTTAGTTTTTAGGAAAAACTCTTTCTTCTTTCCTGTAAGCTGATTCTCATAGTTTTCGATATTATCAAGCATAATGGCAACTTCATCCGGCTCAAGGTGGATGATTGCCTTTTCATGCAGTTTCGGCATATCTACCTGCATTGCAACATTCTTTGTAAGCATTTCTTTCTTATAATAATAATCCAAAAAACTGCGCAGAGAAGACATTTTCCTTGCGATGCTGCTGGCTCCGTTTTTCTGTTCGCCATTTTGGGACTCATAATACTTCAAATACTCCTGATATTCCTCAATATCACTGCTGGATAGCAGATCAAGATTCCTTAAAGTTATCTCTTTGATATCCTTATCAGATAACGCAGGATTCTTTTCTATTAAGAAGCGGAAAAATACTTGCAGATCGTAGGCATAGGATATTCGGGTCTTCGCACTAGTTTTCTGTTCTGCAGCGCGAAAATAATCCCTTGCGTAGGGCGGCAGCTCTGTTAAAAGCTGCCTAAGCTGAAGGGTATAGTTTATTTCTTTCTGCTCATGGTATGTAACATTTTTACCAGGCATAATCATTTGTCCTCCAAAGTACATTGTATATTATTCTTAAAAAGAATGCCACTTTCACCAATTTAGTGATTTAATTATAATTTACGAAACTTACAAATGTCAAACTTCTCCGTGAAAATCTTCAAAATTTTAAAGATTCCTTTAGCATCTACACTTCCACAATCGTCCACTTACAGCTTTCTTTCGTAAAAACCAGCTTTACTGTTTCCATTCTGCCCCCTATATGAATTCGGCATAAATGCTCCACCGTTTGGATTCCGGAATAATTCTTCTCTTCTACAGTCAATAACTGCACATCCCTAATAGTATGCAGCATCCCCTCATCATCCATTACTTTGATGATTTTTGGAATGCTCTTACCCTTGCTGGTGAACCAACACTCACATCCTATCTCTCTTTGGATGCCTTGCAGAACACCATGCTCTGTCTTNTCTGCAATATCCCCCAAACGAAAACCCACTATGTCACCTTCTCTTTTTTATAATCCACAGTCCTCTTTTCCCTTGAAATTCCACCACTCATATGATCGATTTTTTCCTGCTTTAAAAAGGATGCCCTTTGAATGGAATCCGCGCCAAACTTTTNACGGATATGGTCTATTGCCTGATCTAGTTTTTCCAGCTTTTNGTAATCNGTATCATNAAATNAGGTANGTTGTCNCCCTATNTNCCCTTTTACCACTCTTCNCGTATGCACTCCAAGATNCCGNATNGGTGNCCNATCNCATNTTTCATCAAAAANNCTNCAGGCGACCTCATAGACTTCTTTTGTAATATTGGTAGGTGAACCCAGAACGCATTGGTGTGATATATATGAAAGGTCATAGAACCGTATGCTGATAGCCACCACCCCGATGCGGACATCATCTCTTCGCAGCCTTTTTCCTACAGTTTCTGCTAACGACAAAAAAACTTTCTTGGCAGTCTGTGAATCCGTAACATCAAAGGATATTGTGGTGGAATTGCCATATCCTTTATTATCTGCAAGTACCGATTCTACAATTGATGTATCCCTCCCATTTGCAAAGTTCCATATAACCTCTCCATGTTTTTTCATTATGGATTTCAACATTTTTACATCTGTGTTTGCTAGTTCTCCGATCGTCTGTATTCCATAGGAGCGCAGTTTCTTCTCAGAAGCCCTGCCAACAAAAAACAGATCCCCTACCGGAAGCGGCCACATTTTTTTTTCTATCTCTTCCGGAAACAGGGTATGGACCAAATTCGGCTTTTTGAAATCGCTAGCTGTTTTAGCTAGCAGCTTATTGCTGGATACTCCAACATTTACTGTAAAACCTAACATTTGGTATATTTCATCCTTGATGGTATTGGCGGCAACCACAGCTGGACCAAAAAGCCTTTCTGTACCTGTCATATCAATAAAAGCCTCATCTATACTGTACTGTTCCACTATATCCGAATATTTTCGCAATATTTCCATAAATGCCAGGGAGCTTTTTTCATACAGCTCATAGTTTGGGGGCACCAGCACTAATGCGGGGCATTTCCGTAACGCATCCACAACCGGCTCCCCGGTCCGAATATCATATTTCTTCGCAGGAATGGATTTGGCAAGAATGATTCCATGGCGCTTTGAGATGTCGCCGCCCACTGCAGATGGAACGGTTCTTAAATCAAGTTTACCGCCCAGATGCCGGACACGGTATACTGCTTCCCATGACAGAAAAGCGCTGTTCACATCTATATGAAAGATTGTTCTTTTACCCATGACACTCTCCTCGCAATAACAATCGACCATGCCTAGTTCACAGATACTTAGAGAGAAACAGACAAAAGGAATTTTTCTTTTGTCTGCTTGAATATGTTCTACATCTGACAGTATCTTATTATATCAGAACATATGTTTAGTGTAAATAAATTTTAGAACATTTGTTCTGCCAAATTTTTCCAATATTCATTTTGTTACATTGTATATTCCTTTGTCATTGTTTTTTAGGTATAAAAAAGCTGCTGCACTAAGTAAATTGCGCAACAGCCCATAAATTTTTAGCGAATCACTTGTCCCCATCGTCAGCTGAGACAAAAACTTTCATTCCCTAATATTGGTATTATAACATGTGTTGCAGGCACTTTCTTTTTATAAAGTGCTCCATAAAAATCTACACGGAATGCGTAGCCTTATTTCTATATTCTTTCCTATTAGTATCATATTCCTGCAACAGTAATCATTATGCATCGTTGAGAATTATATTTTCAGCCAATTAAAAATATGACTGTAATGGATTCCCTTCTTCGTCAGTTACATTATTAATTATGTCTACCAACATGTTAAACTGACATAATTCATCCCTTATATTATTGTCTGCTCGTAGTTCATTGATTGCCTCTGTCAAAGTTCTTCCTTGCATAGTTCTGTTAATTATTTTATTTACGCTTTTTACCTGACTTTCGAATGGTTCTCTATCTCTAAAGTTATAAACTCTTTCTCGTATGTTAAAAATAGGTGTATTAGGACTCGCTTCAATAATGATAATTACCCACATAATGGCATTATATAACTGCCGAGCCACGAGATTCCATTCGGGAGTTCTTCTTCCTCTGTCTTCTCTGCCCTGTGGATTGCCGACATCATTCCCACCGATGCCTTCCTCTCCTTGTAGGCCATCGCCGCCTTCTCCATGTAAAGGATTGAATACAGGCAATCCCCTATGGTTGAGAAGCCGGAGGAAATCTCTGGCTGCTCTCATGCCACACTGAATAACTTCCCTATTTCCATTTGTTTTATGTACTGCATTGAAAATGTAATAATCATTTTCAATGTTTCCGCCAGCATCACTATGCTTTATCTGTCCTGCTAGTAATTGAATATGTGCCACTGGTACTATATCATACTCTCTAACAATCTGTCTTCTTGCATCTTCACCTCTACAATTCATGAAATCTACTCTCCTTGTATTCCGGCCTTTTATTTGAATTAAGAAATACAACTATATTTTTTCAGCTAATTCCGCCCGGCGGAAATTTTACTTACTCAAGCGCTCTGCAAAGCAAGTTTGCTGTAAACAAATCACATCCCACTCCTGTTGCTCTCCATTAATAATAACAGAATAACGCAAATTTNTTGTATTACCCTCCTGTTCTATTCTTTCAACGCTGCTCANGAAAGCTGCGCGCANTCCCTCATTAAATAACAGGTTTCTACGAATGGCCNCCTGCGGAGTNCCGAATATAAGTAATAGCAATATGGNAAAACTGATAGCAACAGCACTGAGCAAGTCAACATACTGTTTTCTGTACAAATACCGCTTGCATTCTTTGCATTCAGTACATGTTTCATACCCCAAATAATCATCATAGAAGGGTATTCCTGTACCTAAATAAAATCCTTCACAAAACATAAATTTCTTATGCGCCGTTTCCCCAGCATATTTCTCCAGCTCACACATATTTTTCCTCTTTGCCATTACAGTCCCCTTGTCAATTAGTAGTTATATAATCATTTTACAACGTATTGCGCCTTGTTTCATTGGATTTCGCGCTGATTTTCTTTACATTGTTAGCGGCGGAAGAAATTAGCCATTTAGAGTCGAGAGAAAATGACCAATACTATCTGGAGGGAAAAACCAATGCATCAGTTGTTCATTTCTTTAATGTTTGGCTTTTGGTTACGCTGATGGCTTACCCTCTGATATTATTAATGTTTCACCGAAGTATCGGGCATACAAACAACGGTGGCTGATTTTTTGATTTCAAAAAAATAGATATCACACAGTTGTCCAGCTTTTTGTGAAACTGTGTCTATTTTGGCTTTTAGGGTGGTGTAATATAATTTGCCCAAATAGGTATATATTTTCATTTCAGGGAAGCAGGATAACTCCTTAAAAACGCATTTTGCTAAAAGTANATGTTAGTTCTACAATGAATAATGAAAGGGTTAATCTGCTTTATAAATATATAATAATCAATAAATTCCTNTTNATTTATAGCCATGAGTTAAAAAAGTTTTTTATTCGATCANATGNACTCCGAAAAGCATTCCGAATGATACTCCTTACAATAGCAANAATTATNATAATGTATATTACATATTTTAACAATTCATCTGGNGGTGGCAGNTTATCACTTATTAATAAATCCAATTCACTACTNTANGTTATCTGCATGTTTTCAAACCTATATGTACTTTTGGATAGTTCACTCCACCAAAGCAAAAATCGATTTCTTGCAGCTACAGTAGTAGATTCTGTAACGACAAGCGGACCTTCATAAATATTGCCTGTTTTTGGATCACTACCATCTAACGAATAATATGTATGAGAAAAAAGAAACTTAATATATTCAATCTCAACTTCTACTTTTCCGTTATATACTCTCGCATCATTATCAAGTGGATAAATTATTGGAGCTGGCACATCTATATTTGCATTTGTCATAAACGCAAGTATCACAGTAACTACAGCTGCTAAAGTAGTGAATACTTTGTTTTCTTTCTTTATTGCCGACATAATAGTAAATGTAACAGCTAAAATAGCTAATATAATAGTTAAAATTGAAAATACAATAAATGATAACATATTTCCCCTCATCTTCTTGTATAATATAAATATTTTATTATACTTTGTTTCTCACAATAAATACGAGTATCCATGTCATTTCCCCTAGGTACCGCACATCACCACCGCTACCTTGAATACACTATTCTTTGAAGCTTACATGTATACTAATTTTCACCTATAAAAAATAAGTTACAATACAATCAAAAGTAGTGAATCATTTACCGGGTTCACTACTTTTGATAAATAAAGTCTTACCTTGATATTGGTAATTGCTCATATTTCTACATATGCATCTTACCTTTATTTTTCTTCTATTAACTCATCATTTGCAGAATCATACCAAAAGATATTACCATCGTCATCTGTTACAACATAATTGTTAATTAATCTATCCCCAACCTGTTCAACAGTATCTTTGTACCTTATTTCAAAGCGATACCCATGCTCATTACCAATCTCTATTGCAATAGAATCAAGAGGCTCTATTACATAATCCGAACTCCATTGGTTATGGTCAATCAAATGCGCTAGTAATAATTCTTCTGCTTTCTGAGCAGAAATCTTAGATGCTTGATTGGTACTTAATACCATTGTACATATGCTTAAGACCCCTATTAAAACAATAACAATGCATGACAATAGAATTTTTTTGCGCATAATCCTCCTATCTTATGATGGGAAATCAGAAAGCATTTTTCCATTATAAATATCTAAAAATAAAACATTTCCTGTGCGAGTGCTATCGTTGCTGCCACATGTGTATGGTGTATATTTATAAAGAGAATATGTGGCTGCATTATCACACCAGATAGAGGTGGAATATCCTGTTGTATTATATCCCCTGTACCCATAGAATCCACTGTTTGAATAATAATAAGGGAATGTATAATTATCAACACCATCTTGATACCATTTATTCAAAGTACTTGTTCCCAAATCAATTTGATTATCAAATCCTGTGGATGTCGCACCTTTATCAGAACCTGCACCCATACAAAAATAGAAGCATTTGCTAGATAGCTTATCATTGGCATGATAACTGCTTACTAATGANGNTTCTTTTTGCAATGTTNCAAGAATAACTTTTGGTGAAATAGAATATGTAACTGATGCATCATAAATTACTTTGGCTGGTGTTACAGTTGTTCCTGTATCATACACATTTCCACTACTATTTCTTCTGTAAATGGTAATATCATTTTTCAAAGGAGAATTGGTAGTATCAAATAAGTCCTGTATGTTTTTTTGCGATGCAGAACTAGTTTGCCTCACAAAAAGAGAATCGCTAATTAAATTACTCATATTTGTTTTGGTACCATTTGAATGAGTAACATAAAAAGTACTATAAGTAGCCATGGGCATAATTCCTTCATCAGGTAAGGAGGCTGAATAATCTTTTGTGCCCACATATTCTTCATCAATATATATATCAATTTGGGCAATACTTCCTTCGTCATCGTAAGAGATGTTCTGCACTTTTCCATCATTATCAACAATAGAAATTAATTCAGGTGAAGAATTAAATGAATATGTTTCTGCATAAATAAATTCGGCAACATATCCATCTGAATGAAATTCATTTAGAATATATCCATTCTCATCCATCAATACGATGTTTCTTTCATTCTCTACCGCAAGCTGTGCCAATTGATCTTCTTCAAAAAATGCTGCGTTCTCGTCTAAATTGGCTGTTTCTTTTGCAAATGCAACCATAACAGAACTAGAAATAAGAATCATTGTAAATATCCCTGCTAAAATTTTTTTGATTTTCTGCATAAAAGTTCCTCCTTTGTGTGAGTTTAAAATTTGTTTTTACATTTTAATTATTTTTGTTATACTAGTGCAATGGCATCACTCCCTCTGCGACATGTCTCATAAGAATAAATGCTATTTTCCATGAATCACATCTTATTTATATGTCCTCATTCATTTGCCTATAATTATATATAAAAATTTGATGACTACAATAGATTTATGCTATTGTACAACTTTTTGCCTTGATGTAGAATCTTGAGGTTTTTACTCAATTTTTCAGTAAGTATATTATCAATAAAAAACTTTCTTTAAAATTAATTGATATAATTAAAACATATTATATTTCATAGGGCTTATTTTTATTACCCACATATAGATACGGATATCCATGACTTCTATCCCTTTATTACCCTCATGTCATGCAGGTCTCCTAGGACCTCTGTAGCTATTTCGTCATATATATTATTTGTTTTTGTACTCATATATGCGTATTATGCGCACTCTGTATAGTTGTAATCATTCGCTTGAATTTTATGTAAAATGAGATTAGAAAGGATGATACATACTATGGAAACCAAAAACCGTATTCGTGAACTTAGGAAGAACTTAAACCTGTCCCAAGAGGGTCTCGCTGCCATCCTCGGCACCTCACAGCAAGCAGTGAGTCGCATGGAGAACGGCGCCTATGATATACCTACGGACTTGCTGGTAAAGATGTCAGAGTCATTTAATGTCACCACTGACTACATATTAGGCTGCTCCAACATCAAGCGAGATCTAAGCGGTCAGGTACGCATGAATCACGAGATGGATAGGTATTATGATATTGTGCTGCGATACCAGCGCCTGACGGACATAAACAGGAAGACTTTCCGGGTGCTATTGGAACGCTTGGAGCAGGCACAGAACGAACAAGACAAACCTGAAATAGGGGATTTACATTGGGAAGAAGATGATGGGAATGCTGAGGATAGCCGTAAGGGATGACAATATGCAATTTGTGGGGAAAGTGAAGGATATGGTGCACTGTGAAGCTGCGGATGCGGAATCCTATTGCCGATTCTCTTTCAACAAAGAGAATTGCAACCGTGTCATTCACATTTTTGTGGCAGGTAACTCAACCAATCGCTTTTGTGGTGCGGTGTTTAGGAAGGCGGTGGTGGTATGAGCCCTGTCTGCACTTATGCCAGCAACCTGTTGGCATCATGTTTTTGTATTTTTGTCGTACACAAGTTCATGAAAGCTTTCTTTTCCAGGCCATCAGGTAATCCACTGCGGTTTGCAATATGGATTGCCTACTATCTTCTGCAGATGGTTCCCGTTCTGGGAGTCGCCGCATCCCCGATGGTATTGTTTTCCTTGAATATAGTGCTTGTGTTTATCATAAGCTTTGTCTCCTATGATGCAAGCAGTAAAAAATGTGGCATCTTCTCAATATTGGTGNGTGGTGTGTGGANGCTCATGAAANCCGCTACTAGCATTATCCTTGGTCNGATTGGGATGAATGGATGGGAACTAGAGACAGCGGGAACGGTCATTTCGTTGATGCTCCTGTTTCTCCTTGCCGTCTTTGTAGGGCATTATGTGAAGCGGGGAAACAGATGGGATATCCCACTAGGACATGTCATGGTGATACTTACTGTCCCCGCCAGCAGCATCTATCTAATGCACAGCATCTTCCGGATAGCATCGCGGTATGAGGAATACGCCACTTTTGCTATTATTTCAAGCTTCCTGCTCCTACTGCTGGTTTGTATGATGATTGAGTCCTATGACCGCATGGCGAGCGATGCGGAGATGCAGGAAAAAAGCCTGCTTTATAGGCAAGAACTTGACCTTCTGGACAGGCAGGCACAGGAAAGGGAGCAATATGATATGGAAATGATGCGGTTACAGCATGACATGAAGCTCCCTATGTCTAATCTGCTCAATGTATTACAGGAGGATGACACGGATCAGGCGCAGGAATATGTGCGCAGAATGCTGCAGGAAACTTTGGATTGCCTGACAGAGGGCGTTTCCCACACAGACAACGATGCCGTGGACAGCTTAGAGAATCCTTATGATAACAGTCACATCCCCCTATTGTGGGAAACGGAAAAAGAGTCGGAGAAACCATAGGCTGAGGCTGTCCTCTGTGAAGCTGCTTGTATGCAGTAATGATCAAGTATTATCTAATATGGCATCGACTTTTTTCTCTAATTCCCATAGCTGATGCAGATAATCTTCTTTTAAGTTTTCCGACACATCTGCATCCAGATTCCGGATGTCCTCATAGTCCTTTGTTCCAAGATTCTGTTTGTGTTCATAAAACCATTGCCATCTCCAATTTTTCAGAAGACTCTCTGCCATTTTTTCAGGCGTGTCTAATATTTCATCTATAAAAAGGGATGACTTTCTTTCACACTTTACAATATCACACTCTCCTACAACAGATACATAGCCAACATGATATATATATGCAATATGATAATCATGAGAGTTCTTTAAGGTGTCAGAAAAGATATTTATCAATTTTTCGTATTTATCCATAACATTCTCCCCTTTTTTTAAATTTTATCACAAATTGCTTCTATATTTTTATTACATGGGGCTTAATTTATGTACATTAACAGGATTCTTATGCATAGGGTTTTTTGAGCTTCATTTCAGATATTGTGCGTAAAATAAATGTATTTCGCAGTATATCTAATTGAATATAACTTCTTGAAATGTCAATAATTGTCAAATGGTGTCTACAATGCATCTCTTGACTTTTGGGTTTATTTCTCTTAGAATTAAGATACTTTAGATGATAGATGCATGAATCTGGCAAAGATTGAGGATATAATTTATGGACACAAAAGCAATTCAAGATAATCCACTTTCCAAAAACACCAAAAAATTCTTAAAAAGTATAGGGATTACGGATCTCTCAGAAATGGACTATATTGACTTTTCTTCTTTGGAACAGAATCTTCAGTCTTACGAGATTGAAAAAGTAACATACGAGCTTATGACTCTTCGATGTCTGCGCCACCCTGAAGGTGAATTTTTTATTTATGATATTCCGATGACCAAACGGTTACTGCATATCTTGGCAAATTATAATGTATATTACTTATCAAGGCTGTCAAAATACAGTCTTAAGGAAATTATGCAGTTCCGCAATTTAGGCGCATACTCTTTTCAAGAATTGGAAACTATATGCAAAAAATACGAAGTTCCACTTCCATCTTAACTTTCCAACAAAAAAAGAGTTCTATACTTCTCATAACAAGAAGAATAGAACCTGGAGAAAACTTCCGCTTTTAAATCGTTCTGTTTTGTATAAACATATCAAACCTTAAGGTGTACACATCGCAAGCATCCAGAACCTTTTCAAATGGTGGGCATCGACTGCTTTTGAACTTCCATATTGAAAAAGCTTCCGTCCGCCTTTTTACACAATACATCCAACATAACGGAATGTCCCTGCTGATTTTTTACACTGTCTTGGGGAACAATCTCTTCTACCGTTAGCTCAGGATCTTCCAAAATAACTCTTAGAGCTTCCTGGCAAGCCATCCGCTCTTGGGAAAAAGTATCATCAATCGGTCTGAGCTTTGGAACCGTTTCTTTGCTTTTGTCCAAATCTTTCATCTGTACCTCTCTTCTCTCCTAGCAATTGTTATCACTAGTCCAAGCAGGGAAGAAAAAATTCCCTGCTTAAACTTAAGAGAACCCTTTTTGCCTTGCTAGAGTTTACTACTTACATTATACATATAAAAGATGCCTTGTCAAACATTTCAAATTTGAATAACCGCCTCTTCTCTATCTCTTTCATTTGGCGCTTATTTGCATTGTTGTTTTAATTGGCACAGCTGTGATAAGCATAAGCGGAAGGCAAAATCTTGTGAATATCTTCCGTTTTTTATTCCATATACTGCCTTTTGAATAATTTCGATCCCTGCATCGGCTTGCTCTAGCGACATTTTAGGAATATATGTTTTCTGGCTGACGCCTACCTCCTGCAAGGAACAGCCACAGACATTAATTTTATATAAAATACGATAACTCCTTAAAAGAAGTGAAAGAGTACCTATCATGTTCTGGCTGCCATTCTGGATTATCAAGTCCGCCTGATGAAATAATTCCACAGTCCTGCCTTTGTCTATCAGGTATATCATCTGGAATATGTCCTCTCTCTCATTTGACTGCACCAGCCGCTGCACAAGCTCCAGCGTTATTTCATCCTGTGTTGTACACAAGCGGTTCAGTGCCGACTTTACATGATATAAGTTCACATCCTCCATTTCATAATTAATACGCCTAAGGAATTCTTCGTATNCCNCTTGGNTNNTCCTNCAATTCTNCCTTTTAATATATNNCAAAATNCATTTTTTCAGCATATTCATATCCTTATCAAGCTGCTTCACGCTTTCTTTTGAGAATTTCTTATACAGGGAAGTCCTTTTGTCTACTTCGCCGGCAAAAATATATAAATCCGTTTTAAGTGCCGGCTCTTTCAAGTATTTTTCCAAAAGCTCATTTGCTGCCAATTTTTCCAAGGACACAAGCAAAACCCTGCGATTTCCCATAAATGGCATCTGCTTTGCAAAATCCCTCTCTGTTGGTGTAAACTGCGTTGCTTCCATGAGGTTAAACTCTGGCATTGTGATCCCTTTTACTGCCTCTGTCCTGTATGCATGGAGCAGATAAGGTTCATTGCCAAACACTAGTTCATTTTTCATACCGCATCCTCCTATTCACAGAAATGTTTTTTGCAATATCCTTCAGAAAATTGCTTTTCCCGGGATAGTTCTCCAAAATGAACAATACCCTTTTTGCTCTGGTGACCGCCACATATAAGAGCCTGCGATCCTCTTCCACATCACCGCATTCAAAATTGTCAATCCCATATAAAATTACCGCCGGAAATTCTTTTCCTTTCGCATCATGTGCGGTCAACATATGGACCTGTGAACGATCACCCGTGCTATAATAGATTCTCGTGTCGTCCTCAAAGATCTTCATTGCTGACATAATTTCAAACAACTGCCTGTAATGTCCAACCTTTTTCTTAAACATTATGTCTTCTATCTTTTCAAGCACCTCTTTCGTGCAAAGCCCTGTTGGAAAAAAGAACGGTTCTAGTTCCCACAGCGCCTGTTTTAATGGTTTTTTCAACACCTGCAGGGCACGGTAGATACGGCCATATGCCTTCTTCAGTGGCTCCTGCATCTCCAGAAAATATCTGCTGGACTCGTCCCCATAAAAATCATATATCAGTCCTTCGCGTACATGATTCTCATAGATGCTGAGTTTTCTGTTTGCCTTTTCCACGGAGCACCCCATAGTGCTTAAAATCCTGAACAGTGCCCTGTCCTGGCTCATTCCCTTGACTGCAAGTTCCAATAAGTCCAAAAGCATCTGAAATACGCAGTCTTCACGCAGATACATCTTCGGCCGTTCAAGTGGAATGGCTACCCCGGTCAGGGCTGCATCCTTATCTACGATTTTGCACAGGTTGTTNAGCNCCNTGTTCGTCCGGGCAATCACCGCAATATCCNAATANGCATAGCCTTTTCCATGTATTTCCTTAATCNGCGCCCNAAACCTGCAGTCATTGAAATTAGGGATGTGAATCGCCTGTCTCCCTGTGGAAAAGGATGCTGCCAGCTGCATCGGTACCCGCTCCTTGTTCTTTTCTATCAAATTGGATGCCATCAAAACAATCTCTTCCGAGGAACGGTAGTTCCTTGAAAGCAGAATATCCTTTGTCTCAGGAAATATGTTTGGAAAGTCCAGCATAAACTGATTGCTGCCGCCCCGGAAGGCATATATTGATTGGTCAGCATCACCACAGATTATCACATTGTTAGCCGGTTTCTTTACTAACAGTCTGACAAACTCCGCCTGAGCATCATCAAGATCCTGTACTTCGTCTACCATAATATAGTCATACTGATTCTGCACCGCCTCCAGAATGCTCGGATTGTTTTTCAAAAGCTCCACTGCCATGCGTACCTGATCATCAAAGGTAATATATCCCATTTCCCTAAAAGCAGCATCATATAACTCCTTGACCCTTATAATGCCTGCCACATCCTTTTTGCTGTTTGCGTTGGAATATGCTTCTATCCCATGCTTATTGATAAATTCAAAGTCTTTTAGCAATGTTGCAATTAATCCATACCGCATAGTGAGCCCCTCATAACTGACTCCGGATATCAGCGGTGCATGGTTAAGGACTTTCATTAACAGGTTTTTGCAATCCACGAGTCCTGCAAGCCGCACCGGACCTGTCAGAAATTCATTCTGGGTAAGAATNCCAAACGCCAGCGCGNGTAGAGTATATATATTGACCTTCTGCCCTATCTGTAGCCTCTCCTGCATTTCTTGTGCCGCTTTCTTTGTGAAGGTAATCGCAAGGATTTTTTCTGGTGGCACTCCTGAATCCGCCAGCCTTCGTATCCGCTCCACCAAAACCGCAGTTTTTCCGCTTCCAGGACCAGCGCATACCCGCAGGGGACCCTCCGCATGATTTATCACCTTTTCCTGTTCTTTGGAAAAAGAAATCTCTTTTTTCCTTATGGACATTTCCTGTTCTGGTTTTAAGAAAACAATATTAGGAGCTTTGCAGATATTTTCATAAAAACAGCCTTCGCATTCGGATTCCTCTGCCAGCCCGATAATCTGCTGTATATGTTCCTGCGCCCCTTCCGGATGCCGTTCCAAGTATTCCCTGCTGGTAATCTGAATGATGTTATCACCTTTCTTTTCCTCAAACNCGGCAAGTCGGTCCGGTTTNTNAGCAGAGGNGACAAGCCTTACCATCATTACNTTGATNTCCTTTTGGGGATATTTTTTGCTCAGTCCTTCCATCAGGGTTAACATTTCCAGGCTGTTCTCCACTTTATGCTGCAGCTTTCTCGCCCTGTATGAATACGGTTTACAGAAGTTTCGGCATAAAATAACGGCATCAATACTTCCATCGGTCTGTTCAAACAGCAGATCGGCTGTTCCCGAAATTCCCTCCGCATTTATTTCACCATGGCACAGCATCATCTCCAAAGATACCTTTACATTTACTGATATTCTTGCAGATGGTGGGATTGGAAAGTTCCTTAAGAACCTGTCAAACAGCGCTACCTCATGTGCAATAGTCTTTTTCCGCTGCCAGCAGAGAGAGAACCAATCTTCCTGATATGCTTCCTCCATGTATATCCGTAGCTCTTCAATAATAGCATCCCTGTCTTTTTTCTTAGCGATGCCCGAAGCCATTTTTTTGATTGCCTCGCTAAAACATAGATTCCTTGCGTTATAGTCTTTCAGTGAAAGCTTCTGCAGCTTGTATTTTCTGCCGCACTCTAGTCCTGCAATCAAATCCTTACTCCTTATATAGTCCATGTTTCCTCCTTATAAAAAAACGGGGCAGCTTTCCGCCGCCCCTGAAAATCTATGCCACCGTCTTTTTAGCGGCAATATAAACCTCTAGTTTCTTTATTGCGATATCAAGAAGCTGATCCATAACAAAAGTTTTGCATACCCAATTAGGATCAAAACGGTCAAATCCATAATAATTGCAACCGTCACTGCCAAGCAAAAAAACACCGTACTCCTCTCCATCACATTCTTTTTTCTCTTCAGCAAAGCAAACCCAAAACGGCATCCAGATATTATGCTCCAATCTGCTTATGTGAAAATCTTCTTCCTTGCACACTTCCCGTATCACATCTGCGTGCTGTTTCTTAAGCGTATTATATTTCATCAGCTTTTCATTCAATAAAATGCCAAGATTTGCGCTATCCGTATAGCATACGGCCTCCTTCATTAACTTTTCCTCATTCTCAAAAAATTTTCTTGCGAAGCCTTCTACATGACATGCATCCAGAAATTCCATATACGCCTTATGAAACTGCTCAGTCTCCGCATCCTCATCATTTCCTAAATTACCAGGAATCTCAATATCTCCCGAATCATAACACAGACAGATACATTTCCAGCCATTAAGATTGACCGCCGTATGCATAATATCCGCTGCTTCTTCATCCCAGAGAAAATAATCCTCTTGTTCTGTGTCATATGCACCCACTAATCTATGGGGAGCATGTGTTCTAATGAGATCCGATTGGTACTTTTCCCAAAAAAGGTTCAAATACCGTAAAATCAGATTGCACAAGTCGATTCGAAGCAGAGAGGAAATATTATATTCACCCGCTATGCACTCATCTAGTACTGTCTCATCAAACGGGCTTGTATCAATAGCAAGAATATCTTCCAGATTCATAATACCTCCTGTCTGGGTGTACGGTCCATTGAGTAACACTTGAACGCATCAAAGAAAACAATTCCACCCGGCCAATCATCAGAAAGAAACTTTATGGTATTAACCAGCAGGATCAATGCTGCAAACTGATTGGTAACGAGATGCTGCGGTTGTGCCTGATTTAAGACTTCACAGCTTTCCTCGCTTCTTTTTACGACCCCTTTCTGTAGCACATCCGGAAAATAACCTGCTCTGTCAGGATACATATCAATTCCGCCTATCCTCGATCCGATAACGATTTCGCCAGATTGGTATTCATTTGCACTGTCCATGTAGATACAATGTTCTCTATTCGTGTAGAAATTGTGCATGCTCTGCCTGCATTGATGGTTGTCAACACATCCCACTAGCAAAACAAGCGTATCATCCCCCACAAGCTTTTCTATATCCTCTTCACAGTCAATGTAACTGTCATAGTAATCTACAGAAAGACCATATACCTGTGAGAGCATCTCCGCCATGACCTGTGCCTTGTTATGCCCTATATCCTGTGGTAAAAAAGCCTGCCTTACCAGGTTCTTCTCCTCCACCAAATCACCATCGACCAGAACAATGCGGATTCCATTGTCCTTCATGCATTTGTTTCCATAAAGATATCTTCCAAGCTCCTTGATATAATGGCTTCCTGTACCGCCGCATCCAACAATGACAATATCACTCTTCATTTGTCTTATCCTCCGTTTCAAAAACATCGCTCAGCTCCAACATCTTGTAATTTCCTGCAATGCCGGCACGCAGCTTATGGGTAATTTCCTTTTTGTCAAGGTTGCCAAACACCATAAACAGTCGAGTACCTTTCTCGTCGTTATTGTCTGTGGAGGAGAAAAAGGCATTCATGGTTCCGTGACTATGTATATCCATAACTAGTACTTTGTCATTTTCCATGTCATGATTGCGCGCAAAAACAACGCTTGCCGATGTCGCTTCCTGCTTCGGATAATATAACTCGTACTTTCCCGTGTTCACATCATAAAAAATCTGTACGGCAGCTTCCTTTTGGGGATTTCTCTTAAAAAAGGCAACGACATCCAGCAGAATCTCATAAGGAATCTTCTTTTCTGTCATCCTGAAATCCACATCGGAACCATCTTCCCTGCAGTCAAAACAGCCATACGGCATCTGCTCAATTCTGTAAACAGAACCATCACGCCCCGGTACAATAAAAAATCCCTGATTCTTGCGCGCATCTATAATCTGAACACCTTTCCGGGAACCTTTGAGTACCGGAATAACAAATCCCCTTTCATCATAATGCATATCTGTACGCTCTTTTGAAAACTCCGGATATATACTCTCTATCACTGTACGGATTTCTTCCAATGTTGCTGACTCTGCATTTTTCAGGTCTTCTCTCTCAACCATCATTGTAAAACCGGACCCGCGTACAAGAATAGGCAGGCTGATTCGTTCGTTGGTCATATTCCTTTTAAACTCTAGTACAGGGAACAACAGGTTCATATCTGCATTGTAAACAAACATTCCATTTTCGTACTCAGGATGCTTTTTCCCATAGACTTTACGGATTTCCTCCAGGGTCACCTGTTCCAATTCCGCATTTCCAAAATCTGCGCCCGTATAGGTTTCCTTTTGATCCAAATATCCTATCTGAACAGGCAGGCTGTACTTCTTGCCCTTGATGTCGGCTCCGCCTAACATATATGGAAAAAGCAGACTGTTTCTCTCATCATAACAAAAATGACAGCCCGAATACTCAGGATACTCTTCCACCCATGCCACGCGTATTTCGTCAAGCGATGCTTTTTCTTGTATTTCCAGCTTATGTTTCCCAACTTTAACAGTTACCGGAAATGAAATAACTTGATCTTTTTTAATCTCCTGATATTGGATATCCAGCTTGACCCAGCATCCACCGCTCTGGCAGGCCTTTTTCTCTGCCTTTTCGTCATCATCGCTGTCATCGGGCTCAACAGAGTCTTCCTCCATATCCGATTCCTCATCTTGTTCTGAGCTCATGCCTTCACCCTCATAATCTTCTTCAGATGTAGCTTCTGCAATGTCCAACGGTTCATCTTCCGCAGTCTGGTCTTTCTCATTCCCTGCACCCGCATCTGTGTCTTCTGCTAGTCTTTCCAGCGTTTCATGCAGCCTCGTAAATTCATTGCTGAACTTTACAAGATTGAACTGCATGCCGCTCAATTCAGGATACAGCTTACGAAGCTCCGTCTTTATTTCATTTTCACCTAGTGTCTTTCCCTCAAACTGCTCCTGTGTAAGTGTACACTGAATATAACCGCTTCTGATCCTCACGGGCAATGGATAGCGTTCACCCTGCTTTGCAGGCTTATTTCCTTTATTATTTGCTTTTCCTTTGCCCTTTCCTTTTGTATCTTTTTTCTTGCTGGCCACATCCTCGCTGCTGATTCCAAATAATTCTGCTAAGCTGCTATTGCTCATAATCCTATCCTCCTTTTATTTTTTCCATGTTATTAAATCTTTCAGGTGCATTTTCCTTCCCTGCTTTTTTATTGGCATGAGGTATTCTTCTGGGAAACCCTGCTTGTTATGGAGCTGCTCAAACAGTTCCCGCAATGTCACATTCTTTACCCCGATGCACTTTTCCGACTGATACAGGTCCGAATTACATGGACTCTGTATAAACAATGTCATTACCATTTCCAGCCTCTTTATTTCACAGATATCAGGAAACACATTGCTCCCCCAGCAGACTCTCCCATCATCGTGCACATTTCCAAATGGATATCTGTAAAGCACACTGTTCTCTGCAGGATTCTCATCCTTTAATACAAAAACCCTCGTATTCTGCAGCCTGCCCTTATCCACCTGAAACGAAAACACAAGTGATGGCACACAGACATCATATAGGGTATTCTCATACTGCATCATCTGCATACTCGCCGGCAGTACTGTTATAATGTCTGCCTTTAACTTATTGTCAGAAATGCCAATGGCACCATTATAATAGCCAAACGGAATATCTCCAATAGGCGCCTGAGCTACCGTCTCTACCACTGCTTTATTAAAGGCCTTCAGCAGAGAGCCAATTTCGACCACTTTGGAACTTTTTTTACCTTTCGCATCGGTCAACACTACCTTGGCACAATCATAACCATGAGAACGGTTAAAATTCTGGTTCAAGTAAATCGCTACCTCCTGCATTATCAAATCCTCCTTTTTCGCTATAATGCTCTCCGCTGAATATTTTTGTAATCAACCAACTGTGATACATCAAAATAATCTTCGGTATCCGAGTCATACGACCTCAAAATGTCCGGCGCCTCATTAAACAGATCCGCCATACCTTCCAGGCTAAGTTCATTAATGACTCTATTATCTCCTGCCAGCACCAAAAACAATGTCCGAAGTCTTTGGCTTTTCTCATTAAGCTGGTTGATATCCATAGCCTCCAGCTTCAATATCTCCTTCTGCAGCTTCTTTCCATCGATAAAAATCGCCAAAACGCATCCTCCTTTTAGTGAGTAAAATTGCAATAGTTCAAAACATAATCAAAACCTAACCCGCCTGCACTTATGGGTTCCATAACAAACTCGTATACCTTTGGATAATTTTCTCTAAGCCGCTGGTATCTGTTTGGCTCTGATTCCAAATGACATCCCATAGCACAGTACATACAGCCTGTCCGCTGCTCGCCTGTATTGTAATAGGCTCCTTTTTCGCCGCAGATTTTGCCATATACCGGGCAGATTCTT
>WFLX010018424.1_pt1 | contig 20849 bp, 22 predicted proteins | sample 4967041 | NCBI WGS metagenome assembly WFLX01 (sample SAMN12857096, study PRJNA449069) | gut metagenome | isolation source: stool from male and female vole | host: Microtus ochrogaster | place: USA:Florida | collected 2017
AAATGCTTTTGACATAAATTCTCCTCACACACCACAACACAATTCCCAACACAATCAACGGATAACTTTTAATTATTACTTGATTGTAATATTATACTACAAGTTAAATCAAAAAGCACCCTTTTCTACAAATTATTTCATATTATTTCTACAAATTATTCCATACTCAGAATTAGCACTCTATACCTACATAACATAATGCGAAAAAGCACCCTTCCGGGTGCTTAAATCACAGTACTCTCCTGAAACAATCTCCAAATATATTATTCTTCGAATACTGTCAACTTATATACTTCCATTATCTTAAGCAAAGACTTAAGTTTTTTCAATAGAAATATAAGGGAACCTGCAAACATAGGACAGTTTATATATAATTGCTTACTCATCGCCTATCTATGTCTCCAATACCACCAGAATACCCCTGCGCCCACCACTGCCCATATGCCATATCCCCTGCTCATTGCAATAAGAAAAATGATCCCTCCTATAACCGTTAATGCAATCTTCTCTTTTCTTCCCATAAGAACACCCTAGAAGAAAGGATATGTGTGCTGGGAAGTAACCGTTCCCAATACTTTTTTTCCGTCTTCCCCATCTTTTATACTCGTAATGCGTACAAGGCTGTTATGAAGATCATATGCTGCGCTTTTAACTGCCCCCTCCGAACTGTAATAGATGTGCTGCATCATGCCCTCCGGAAACAGGGTGCAGACCATACTGCTGACCTTCTTAAAATCCTCCAGATCCTCACATACCAGAATTGCCTGCACAATGTTTCCGTCTTTGTTGAGCTGCTCCATATACCCCTTTAAGGCAGCCAATTTTTTCCCTAAATGCTTGTCCCACTCGGATTCCGTGAATCTTTTTAAGTCCACGCGGGTAAACATTGGTTCCACTATCGTAACATAACTCTTTTCGCCTATTTCGTGAAAAACCCTGCTGTTGAAGATTATTTTGCCATTTTCCTTGTCCTGATAGGAAGGCATAAAATCGAATTGCTTTAAATGGGGGCTTTTCATCAGTTCATTTGTGATAAGTGATGCGGCTGCCTTCTCCACGATTTCAAGAGGCGGAAGGATATCTTTTTCATGTCTGGCATCCGTGTTCAGCTTTAACGCCTGGTAAATGACCTTGCAGAACTCCGGTGTCGTGGAGTACAGGACGATATTATTGCCTTCCTTTGTGTAAACAAACCTGCGCAGCATCCCCATACTGCACATCTTTTTTATCCTGCTGAGCAGCGCATCCCTGTCGATATAGCGCGGCACGCGTTTCTGCGGCCAGAAGCTGCCCAGCACCTGTATTGTTTCCGCCACCACCTTCGGTATCGTGTACTTGTATAGCGCTATCACATACCCGATATACAGGTCGGACAGCACGATCTCCTCATTCCGGTAATAATAAGCAATTTTATCGAGCGAGTTTCTCTTATCCGAGTCCGGCACGCTGATTTCCATTTCCGGCATATACTCAAATAGTGCCTTATACCCCATCATGCCCACAATATCCCGCGCAGCCCTCTCTTTTGTCTTTTCCATGTCAGCCATTACGCTTCTTCTCCCTCCTGTCCGTTTTCCGGTTTTTCGTACCCCTCCAGCGTAAGGGCCTGAAACACCCTTGCCTTTAAGGAGCGTTCTTTTGTATTCATATAATAAATCTTTCCCATATATTCCATGCCCGGAATAATCGGAAAATCCCTTGCAGCCGATGGGTATTCGGTGAATACCTGAATATCTTCCAACCCATTGATCTCACCGAACCAATGCCCCTTTTTCAGGGACAGGCACTTAATGCGCACAATGTCGCCAACATGGTATTTTTCTTCGAGCGACTTCTGCTCCCATGGGTCTTCCACCAGCTCTTTCCTGGAACAGGTATAATAGATGATGTCCTGTTTCTTCTGCTTCCTTACCTTTCTTTCATGGATGCATACTTCAACAACATCACCATAAGATACAATGCCCTTCAGCGCAGATGTAAATGTATTTGCCCAATCCCCAATATACACAAACCCGAGGATGCCGACACCGCATAAATCCAGCCATACGCCCGTATCTATGCTTTCTCCATCCACCATTTTCGATTGGATGCGGATTACCTTGCCTTTTACACGAAGACTTGCATCCCCTTTCTTCTTTTTCAGCCGGCTATTGATTTCTTCCTCAATTTCCGGGCGTTTATCTTTCCGGGCTTCATTATGGCTTACCCATACAGTACGGCTTTCATCGTCCACCTTTACCACTTTTACATAATACACATCCGCCAGCTTCTGCGACTTGTAGCGCAGATCATATGGCTCTCCTGTAATGGCATCCGGTGCCATGCAGATGACAATATCCTTGTCCACTTTGGACAGAGTGCCGTCTGCCCCGGCTTTTTCAAAGGCCACCTGCATGTATTCCCCTGTATCCATCAGCCTCTTATAGTGCTCCAGATGCCCGTCCGCCCTTTCCGGCACATGGGCATGTTCTTTTGCTTTCCTCCCACTTAAAAATTTCCCTGAAATTTCATATAATTGGTCCTTCATTGATTGTTCCTCCGTTAAAATATTATGTGTCTGCCGGCTATCCATCCGTTACCGGAAAATACTGATAAACCAGGAAATACCAAAAACAGTGATTAACAGGATTGCCGGAACTGCCACCATTCCAATGCTGACCGCCGTTTTCCTCATCTTCTTGTCTTTTGTTGCAAGCAATGCAACAACCGCTCCTAAAACAAAGGACACAAGCCCTGTCAGCAATGCCCCTGCTTTTATGCTTTTCAAATTGCGGTAACAGGCCGCAGCTATGGTACGCAGAATCCGCTCCGTAAAATTGCCGCTGATTTCTATTGGATTGACCTGCTCCAGATTTTCCATGCCGTTGTCCCAGGAATCCTGTATCCGCTCTTTTAACTTATCATATATGGAATTTTCCCTTGTTTCAGCCTGTATGTATGCTTCTTCCCCATATACAGCCGCCGGTGGAATGCAAAGGAAAGCCGCACACCCAAAAAACACCACAAAAACCAGCCTCTGCCAGCGCAGTATATCATGCTTCGCCATTTCCATCCCTCTTTTCCCTGCCTTTTGTAAATATTGGCAGCCTTGGGCTTGGACAGGATGCCCTGATTGTGGTACTGCCATCTCCCAGCTTACTCATTTCCTCCTGAATCTGTGTCAGGACCCTGTCTTTATCCAAAAATGCCAGAGAGGTCAAAAACTGAGAGGTTTCCGGCAGCAACAGCATAGTCTTCTGCATATGTTCTAATGCCAGCTCCTTTTCCCCCTCTGCCAATACTGCTATCATATCCGCTGCAATGCGGTAAGCCGTAAGGTCCTGCGTTTTCCTGCAGTATCCTGCAAACTCCTGAAGCCTGCAGTCCATACTGTTTTCTGAATAAGGTCTTTCCAGATACACGGGAACCCGGCCTACAACGAGATACCCTTCCTGTCCGGAGTCGATCATCTGTGATACCGCCTGTTTAAATGCGGTTATTTCAGGCAGCCCTGTTACCGGATCGGTAAAATAATTCACCTCTGCCTCCTCCGCTAAAAGACACACGCACCAGAACAGCTGGAATATCCATAACAGATTTCCCATATCCTCCAATGCCCGGATGCCTTCTCTCTGACAGTCTTCCAATATCAGGAGTCCCTCATATTTACACAGATCCGGCAAAGTGAATATCTGGCTGACATTCCGTGCCTGAACCCTTTCTTTTACCGCAGACAAGGGACATCTCCAGAATGTAGCCTCATCATCCGGAAGGGAGGAGTAAAAGAGCGCTGTTGTATCTCCCTTAACCAGATGAATCGTACATCTGCCGTCCTGTCCTGCCATGAATCGTGCAAGCATGGCCGCCGCTTCCATTGCCAGTTCTCTTCCTGCCGGGCTTTTTTCTGACAGTTCCTTCAATTTAGTAATGATTGATATCGCCTGCATCTGCCCCTCCCTATCAGTCGTCCTCATCAATGTTTGCCACCTCGTTTAAAAGCTGGCTGTCATACTCGATACTCATGCCTTTAAAAATGCGGTTCAGCAGATAGTACCGCTCCACCTGATATTCCGTTGCCACATCCTCTATCGTTTTTCTGCCATAAGCAATTTCAAGATAGCCATACAGGCTGCGGAGATATCCGGAGTTGTACACCCTGCTTAAATCCAGCTCACTGCTGGAGCGTTCCAGCATTTTTCTGTACACCTGCTTTTTAAGCGGTTTTCCCTGTTTATTAACACACAGGTACATTTTTTCCATCTGTTCTTCTTCCGTATTCCTGACCTTAATGCGCTGCATGGCATACCAGGCCAGATTCTTCCTGTCTTCCCCGTTCAGCTCTACTTCCTTGTTATCACATATGATCTGGTCTTTTACATACACATTGCCGTTCACGCATTCATAGACATCGGACAGATGCATCTCAAGGATATCCTGCACTTTCAAAATGCTATGAAGCTGTAAGTAGAAAACGGGGTAAGAGCCTACGCTGTATGTCCTGATATGCGCTGAGAGCTTTTCGATTTCTTCCGTAATCAGCGCAATACGGTCTTTATTCCCCTGAATCTGTTTTTCCTTCACTAGTTATTCCTCCTTTTTCTCTCGACGCCCTGTTTTCAAGCCTGCCCATAGATGCCCTGTACCCATTTTCTTTTTCCTTCCTTTTTTTCGCTTCTGCATGGCCTTTTGATATAAAGCAAACCCTTTGTCTGTCTGTAATTCCTGTATGACATTTTCAGGCAGATGCTCCGCCAGATAGCAGTTTTCAACATAGCTCAGTTTAGTTTGGACTTCCCGATAACGAAGCTGTGTATCCTGGGCATCCATGCCCGCGCTGATATAACGGAAATAGCGTTCGAGCGTATCTTTTCCTATAATGTCCAGCACTGACACAACCTCATCCATAGACCGGATCCCGTAATATTCCCTTGCTTCCCTCCTGGAACGCCTTGACAGGATTCTTTTTGTCAGTTCCCCTGCATCGGCATCTTCATCATAAACTGCATCCATAATCCCAGCAGCATACAATACAGCCATATAGTCGGTACCATAATGCTTCCTGTCTACTGACACAACTACCGGAATTCTCCGGATATCCTGAAGCGCTGCTATTTCCCATGCCTGGTATGACACGGACATATCCATATTTTCCTGCAACAGAACAACCGTGTTCTCATGGGCAGCCAACGAAAATACCCTGTATTCCACCTCCTGCTTGCTAAAACAGGGATGTACTGCAATCTTTATTTCTCTTTCCAATGCTATCTGGCAAATCCTTTCTACAAGCCCCATTGCTATGGTGCCTTCCGGAATGCCGCAGATTACCTCTATTTGTTCCATCTGCCACCTCACTGTTCCAAGGTATCCAAAACATTGATACCTGTGATTTTCCATCCACTCCCCTGCTTTTCGATACCCAGCTTGATATATTGCAGGATCTGCCCATTTCCGCTTCCGCTCAGCGTAAAACAGCTCTCCATAATGACCTCTGCCTCTGTTTCTGAAGGGCCGGAAAAGTAACACTTCGTCTCCTGCAGTGAAGAAACCACTGCCGGCACCTTTCCGCTGCTTTCCAGCGATTCCCCTGCCGAAAACGGCATTAATTCCGCATATGCCTGCGGTGTCATGAACGTTTCCGCTCCTTCATAAAACATGCGTTCCCTGGTGTCGTAGGTATACAGAACCTCCGCAAATTCCTGTAAAAACTGCTCCGGTGACTGCCCTCCTGACTGCCCCAAAGGTGCTTTTCTTTGTTCCGCAGCCGCCTCTGCCCGCATTTTTTCTGACCCTGTGCTGTCCCCTGACATAACCAGCAGATACATGCCTGCCAGAAAAAGCAGGACCGCCAGAACTGCCGCCAATGCTGAAAACAGCACTTTCCTCAAGTTCCCTTTTCCCATGTTTTCCTCCTTGTCTCTCTACGGCCTTCCAAAACCGACAATATGGCTTTGATAATAAGGCGTGTTTATTGATGAGTAACAGCAATATCCCTTACCGGAGCTTGCATGGAACATCCTGTCGTTTCCTACATATATTCCTACATGGGTTATGTAAGTGCCGCTTTCGTAAGTTCCCTCAAAGAAAACCAGATCCCCCGGTTCTGCCTCCGCATCCGGAATATGCATCACAAAATCATATTGTGACTGCGCCGTTCTTGGCAAGGTGATGCCCACTGACTTAAAGATTTTTTGCGTGAGTGCAGAACAGTCGATACCATATTTACCACTTCCGCCATACAAATACGGCACGCCTAAGTATTCCTGCATACATGCCGACATGGAATCGTAGTCCTCTTCTCCCGTGACATCAAAGTCACTCAGCCATAACCTTACATGCTCTACATACAGCACATCTCCATATATGGAGTAGCCGTACTGTGCACACATTCTCTGGGAAAATTCCCTCGCAGCACCCTCCGAGTGGTGCCCGCTCTGTTCCTCTTCTATGTAATCCAGATATCCGCCGCCGAAGTTGTAAGCCTGGATCACGGAATCCATATCCACTCCCTTGTTTGTGCCGGAAGCAAGCAGAGAGCTGAAATACCATACTCCCTGCCGGATGCTGCTGACCGGTTCCGTTATCGAATTTGCAGGGAGCCCCGCACTTGCTGAACACTGCATAATATCCGGCGTTTTTTCCGCATCCCCGCCGGATTCCTGTGCAATGATTGCCAAAAGCACATCCACATACTCCGCAATCCCATACATGTCCGCATAAAATTCCACATCTGCCCTCCACTGTTCCACTAACGGAGGGATGTCTGCTTTCCCATAATATCCGTATTCTCCTTCACACCCCGACAAGAGCAGGGAGACAAACAGCAAGCATAGCAACACTTTGATTCTGTCTTTTTTCATCTGTCCTCCTGTTACACTAAGGGACGGTCTTTGTCCTCTAAAATCTGTTCTACCCGTTTTTTAATCATATTTGCCGCATTTTCGTAGTCCTCAGAGCTGCGGTCGTATCCGGCCCTCTTCTCCAGCCGCAAAAGGATCGCCTCTGAAAGCGCAGCAGTCTGGGCTTCTATCCTCTTTGTACGGATTATCTCCTCGGTCAGAACAACTTTGCCTTCCTCCCGCATGACTGCTATCTCTTTCTCTGCCTGCAGGTTAGCCTGCTGCATGGCCCGCAGTGCCGTGCTGTTCTTCATCGTTCCTTCTACACTCAGAATATCCTGTACTGCATAGAACGCATCTGCCTGTATCTGCTGTACTGACCGTGCCCCCGTGCCATCGGTGTTTTCTATTTCTTCCTTATCTACTATAGGAACTTCCTCTTCGCTGCCTGTCGCACTTCCATCATCCGTCTGGAATGGTACCCGCATCGCTATAGGCCTGATTTTATTCATGACATAAGCGGATGCTGCCATATCAGCTGCCTGATAAATCCTTTTTCCGCCAGCCTTGGCAATACGCCCGGCTCCTATGGATGCATCTACCGCAAGCTCTCCTGCGCTCCCGCCCGCCTGCATGCCGGCGGCGGAAGACAGTATTGTCGCCGAAGGACCTAAAAATACTGCAGCGCCGCCAGAAATAACTCCTAATGCAACAGCACCTCCTGTACCAACGACTGCCTTGGCTGCATTCGCCACCGCACGCTTCCTGTACAAATCCCGCATCTGCGCATTGCTTAGAACGCCTTTAAACTCCGGCTGTTCAAAATTGGAGATATTGGCCCTTTTCCGTAAAATCTCAGCCCTTCTCTCATCAAAGTCTGTAGGTGTGCTGCGTACACCCATTGCTGTGTGAAGCTGCCTTGACTGCTGACGGAGCTGGTTCAGGCGCCCGTTCTCCATTGCAATCCTCTTATCAATCTGGGCTGTCTGGCTTTCTATGCCCGCTCTTTCTATTTCCAGCTTCCGGTATTCTTCTGAACCGCGCTTATGGTTCAGCATCTGGCTCCTCAGCTGCTTATCCTGCTGTGTCAGTTCCGCACGGTCTACCTTCAGTTTGTCCAGATTTTCCTGCGACTGGTTCATGGCGCTGTCCACACTGCGCAGCAAATCATTTTTATTCTGAGACGGTTCGCCTGTGCCGGCACCCTCCACATCTGCCATATCCGATGAAAGAACCTCCCCTTCCGGAAGACCTCCATATGGCAGTTCTTCCTGTGCGAAATCTGCCGCATCTTCTGACTCTTGCGGCTTTTCATTTCCTGTTTCCAAAGTCAAAGCATCATTGTCCTGTCCGCTGTCCGGTCCGGGCAAGCTGTTTTCTTCTTCCGGCAGCCTGCTGTCCGCCCTGTCCTTTCCTTCTGCTGCAGATAAATAGGACTCCTCTTCTTCCCTGTCCACATCCGCCATTTCGCCATGCATCCGGCTCCTTCCTGCATCCGAGAAAACATCCGCCAGCTTTCTTACACCCTGCCCGATACGTGATGCGGCTGCCCTCATAAGTGTCATCATAGCCATTGCGCCCAAAAAACCGTTCCGTTCGTTGCTCTGGAGTCCCAGCAGCGCCTTAAACCGGGCTCTCGNCGGAATGAGAAGCATACACANGACNANCTGGATAATACTCACGCCTTTTATTGTGTCCGACAACATCAGGCTCGTGAGCAGCGGAATCAGAAGCAGTACAGCATCAATCACAGGCGTCATGAGATTGGACAACACTGTCATTACCCATCCGCTCAACAGATCCCGCTTTCTGCTCTGAAGCACACATAAGAAAGGAAAGCTGACAAAGCAGACCAGCATGTCTATGGCCACGGCAACATATAAAAACACGAAATAAACCGTTAAGGCCACTGTCCCTAGGTACATGAGGGCATCCACGAAAGTGCCGCTGCTCTCCGCATTTGTGAGAAAAGCCTTGGACAGCGATAAAGTCGCTCCTCCGGTTATCATCTGTGAAGTCACTTTCTTAATGCCGTACAGCAGGACATCCCTCACATACAGCGCCACATCAAGCAGGTACGGCATTAAGCTGAGTGCCGCAAACTTCAATGCCATAGCCGGAAACATGCTCTTTATTTCATCCCTGCTCTTTGCGGTCTGTCCGCTCCATGCTGATTTTGCCAGCTGAAACACAAAGGCTATTCCGAGAAAAATAAACATCATTCCCCTAAGCAGCGCATAACATACCGATGCCGTTACGCCATAAGGGTTTCCTTTACGCAGTTCGAAAGCATAGATGTTCACCTTGTTTGGCTGCCCGCTTCCTACCCTGCCATATACTATGCTGTCCAATGAGACACCGATGTTATTCTGTAAGAGCGAAATAATGGAGTTTCCTATATTCCTTAATAATTCCGCAATGTATTTTTCCACACGGCCGGGCTTTCCCACGGAAATATCCTGCGGTTTCTCCCCCGCATCAATGGTGTTTCCATAAATAGACTTATCCAATGTGTCTTTCAGCCAAGGCGATGTCGTGTTAAAGCGGCTGCTGTTTCCTTCCGCAGCATCGTCCTGTGTGCTGTCAGGCTGGGATGCATGCACGGCCGTTCCAAAGCAGAACATGAGCGGAATGCACAGCATGGCAGCAAGCAGCACTTTTTTCAGTCCTCTCATCCTGCCTCCCCTCCGTACATAGCCTGCAATGTTCTGGCATCTGTTTCCACAAATACGGCTTCCGCTGCTTTTAAATAGTCCACCTTGCAAAAGCAGACCCTTCCATTATCTACAATACAGACCTCACCTTTCCGGTCCTCACTCTTGTCTGACGGGTCCCCGCCGAGTTCCAAAATACGGTCTGCCTGTCCGTTGGTAAGATTCAGCGCTTCTTTCACCCAGCTCCGGTCCTGATAATCCTGCTTGAAAACAAATTTCGTTGCCGCCTGCTTTAACAGGGCTTCCGTTTCCGGCATCCTCTGGTAGTCCTTTAAGGCCTGCGTTGCCGTCCAAAGCGATACCAGCCTCTTTCTTGATGTCCTGGATACATAGTCCAGCTTCTGCACGGCAGGAAGGGACTTGAAATTTTCATGCAGCTCATCGCAGATCACTCCCATGTACTCCATTTTTTTAGGATTAATCGCATTTTTCTTAATAAAATGTTCCGTTACAAAGCTGAGCGCTATCAGCCGGGCAACCGCCCTTTCCTCCTCCGGGAGCTGCGACAGGTCAATATTTGTAAATTTCACATTCCTGTCTATGACAACATTGCTCTGACCGTCAAAATAGCTTTTTACTCCCCGAATGACCTGTATGGCATGTCCTTTTTCCCCGCATCCGCAGGTATGATTTAATGCCTCATACTCTTTTCTCGTGTAAAAACTCAGACACGCTGGGCAATAGTACAGTTCCCGGATGCGCTCCTTTAAGCTGTCAAGCAGTATGCGGTAAGCTTTCTTATGTTCCCCGATCTCATTACTGCGTTCCCTAATTAGTGCTTTTTTATAAAAATCCGTCATGGTGGGAAGCATCTTACGCCTTTTCCCGCTTCCCAAAAACTCCTTCTCCTGCAGCCCTTCCTCAAACAGACTGTCTACCTGGCCATCTATGATTCCCCGTTCCTCATACAGTTCCACTATGATGTCAGTGATAATACGCTCAAGATAAGTGGCCAATTCAAAATCCGCAGCCCCTTTGTTTCCCTGAACCATAATCATAAGGCTGCTTCTGGCATCTTCCACCTTGTCTTTCAGCTTCAGCACCAGATAGTCGCCGTCCATTTCCGACCATTCCTCTTCTTCACGGAGCTCAAACGGATTTAAAATAATGTTGCTGTTAACCTTTATCTGGTAATTAATGCCGCACTGCACATCCGCCATCATTGCATACTCCCCACGGTTTCCCCGTGCCTGGCTGTCAACTGCAACGAAGCGGTAACCGTTTTTGGATATGTACCGGGAGGCAAGAATCTTCATAGTGGCAGACTTCCCCGTGCCCGTCATCCCGCAGAAGACCACATTGTATCCGTTATGGCTGCTGTCATAACAGTCATACGCCACGGGCTTCCAGCTGGACATATTCCTTCCCAGGACAACACCGTTTTCATGGATGAAGTCTGTCTGGGTATGGTTAAATATGCTGGATACGCTGAGCTTGTCCAGCGTGTGCCTCTTCAGACCGGCAGTCCTTATGGGACCTATTCCTGCGTTTACCCTGCTGTTTAAAGGCATTCCTGACAAAAATGCCTCCGGCTGCACACCATAGCAGGCGCTGACCGTAATCTGCTTCTCTTTTGCAAGGTTCCTGAAAGAATCCGACTCATAATTGAGCTCTTCCAATGAAGATGCCATAAGCACAAACAGGAAATAAACATGGTAAAGGCTGTTTTCTCCTGTCTCTATGCGCTCAGCCCAGCCTTCCGTTTCCCTCAGCTTCCCATTCAGCTTGCGGAGCATATTTCGGTTGTAGTTCTTTTCCGCACTGATGATGTTCGTTTCAATCTCAACGATTGTCGTATCCAGCATATGCGCAGCACGGCTCTCCGGCAGCGGTTCGATGAAAACACTGACCCGCATCCGCCCATAGTTAAACAGGGCAGGAAATGTTGCGGCAAAGGCAGTCCGTTTGGGCAGGGCATCAATGGTAAAGCATCTTACATATACATCATGCCCTGCATCATTCAGGAGAAAGTAAGACAGGGGATTCGGGTCCACCCCGTCCGGAGCCACTATCTCCCGCGCCGCAGACACACGCCTAAACAGCTTCTCATCCTCGCCTGCGGGTTTCGGCTCCTTCCTGTTTTTAAGCAGCTTTACCACGGCAACTGCCATGATTACAAAAAACAAGATTCCTGATGCTGTTATGAGCAGAATTGCAATAACTTCCCGATTCATCTATTGTTCCTCCTTCTCCATGACTGCAAAACCTGCCGCCATTTCCTGCAATGCGTTGTAACTGACCCTTTCTTCCATTTCCCGCAAGGAATTGCTCGTCACTGCAATACTGTCATATGCAGACTGCAGAATTTCATCCGCACGGTACTTTGCAGCGCTGACCGGATGTGTGTAACGGCGCATCTGCTCTAATATTTCCACGCCCGTCAGCATCCGGGCTTTCACTCCTGCATTGCGGAGTGCCGATATATATGCCGCCGCTTTATTCTGGAGCTGTTTCTCGGCTTTTGCATAAATCTCGCTTTCCGTAAGTTCCTGGGTAAAATCAACGGCATTATAAGTCCAGTCATAAACATACAGCTGATCCAGATGCGGGTCGGCCTTCTCGCCGCTGACAGACTCCAGATACTGTATCTGGATTGTGAGCTGGTCCGCACGGTAGCCCAGGGACACGATTTCCCTCTGCATCTGTCTGAGCTTCCGGTAATACGGGTCATACTGTTCTTCTTCCTCTTCCGGAATCTGCTCTGACTCCCTCTTCAGTTCTTCATAATCTAGTGTCATCAGATACCGCTTCTCCTGAAGGTCCGCAAGCTGTTCCTTATAGTCCGCTACCATCTTATCCAGATTGACATCCCTTGCCATCTGCCAGAACTGTATGCTCTGATTATCCAATACATTGATAAAAGACAGGTATCCTCGTATAATCTGCAGACGTTCCTCGTCCTCTGCATCACGGAATTCACAGCCGCTGCAGGTTATCGCCCCGATAAACCTCTTTTTTCCGTCTGCCACGACCATGTACTCCCCCACATCGTCAAACTTTACATAGTCCAGGGAGTCTAGTCTCTTAAATTGGCTGTAATCCAGCTGCTTCTCCTGTACCCTGCCCCTATGTATTTTCATAAAATAGAATCCAACCGCACCGAACGCTGCCAGTAAAACCATGATGATTATGGCAATTATCTGCACGGAATGGACCAATGTATCAATCGTCTGCATTTTTTCCTCCTTTAAATCAGCATCTCCCCTGCCAGCTTAAAAATTCCCAGCCAGAAAGGGATGCTGAAAATCATAATTGCCACCATTCCCTTTATCAAGGCTTCCTCCTTGACTTCCTCTCTGACCTTTGCGCTTCGGGCAAAGAAAATCCGGATAGCCATATACAGGATGGAAAAGACAATCCCCATAACCCCTATGGTTATTCCCAGACGGCCTGCAGATGATCCGAAATCAAGTATCTGAGTGTTTGAAGACAGTTCCATATCCTGCAGATATACCCATGGGTCGATCTCCTTTGGCTCCATGCCGGCAAAGTTATAGATGCTCTCCTCATCATCTCCGCATCCCGTCAACAGCAGCATGCATAACATAAGCATCCCCGAGCATATCCGTTTTCTCCTATGGCGGTTTTTCCTTCTCTTTTCTTTCATACATCAGCTCTCCTCCTGTGTATGCTTTGTATATAACACCCGGCGGCATTTTCTTAAAATTACCCGGAAAAGCCATTGGTCCAATGTAATGCCGCCACCCGTCAGAAACATTACATCTACCGGCAGCTCAATCATAACCATGCTGCCCGCCACCAAAGTCAGTAAAATAGATACAATGATGGCTGCAACAACCATGCCATGGGGCGCCGCTGCCATAATAAGCCTGTAATCCGTAAGTAACACCAATATCAGCACCACTGCCTGTTTCTTGGTAAAATAGCGGAACCATTTGTCCTCATCCTTAAACTCCCTTGGTACTCTGAATACTCCCGTTGATGCCAAGTTCTTCCTCCTTCCCACTCTTCACAAAAAAAGAAAGGTGGGGCTTTTTGCCTCCACCTTAAATGACAGATTATAATCCAGAGCCGATTGATTTGAAAAAACCGACTATGCTGAATACACTGAAAATACAAATTCCAGCAATGCATATGACAAGCGCATGTGATTTTTTCTCCTCTTTCTTCTGCGCACTAGATGTCAAGAGCAGGGAAGTTGCCGTGAAAATAATGGAGAATACCAGACCTATCACCCCAATCGTCATTAAAAGCTGATAGCCGCTGGCACCGATATCTTCCGCCTTATCAATCAAGGTGGCAAATACACCGTCCTCCTTGGGATCTTCCATCAAAAAGTCCCACTCGTTCTTTGTCAGCAAAATTCCTCTTACCCTGATCTGTGCCGCAAGAAAAAGGGTATCGGCCCTGCACAACAGGTCATACATGTGTGCAAGCCTCCTTTTCCATATCAAATTATAAAAATCACATGTGCTTTTACTTCTTTCTATCTTATCAGAAGATTCTTTCTCGTCAATAGCGCAAAAGTTCCAATACGATACACCTACATACAATTGACTATATTCCCTTTTTATGTTATTTTTCTTTTTCATTTTTAGTAAAATAAACTCATAAATGGTATTTTTTACTCGTATTTGCGTAAATCATTTACACATATTTATTGTTTTTTCATTAGCTTTATCTTTAGTATAATGTTTAAGTTACAACTGTAAGTTTTATATTGTAATGGGGGAATAACAATGATAAAATATAGGGGATGTTTTACCAAAAAGGAGCTTATGTTTGTTGATACCTTAAGCGATTGTTTTGCAAACCTGTTTCTTGCTGATGGCACTGTAGAAAAGATAGGAGAATATGTCCGTTATGAGATCTACATCGGGCATTCCAGAAGCAGGAGCCTGTTAATTCTGCTGTTTTGTGTGAAAGATACGGAGGATCCGGCATCTGGGCTCTGCAATTTCGCCCATATTTCAAATATTCTGGTCCCCGGCAGATACCGCAGACAGGGCATTGCTACGAGAATACTCTTCATAATGTCCTATATTGCAACGAGGGATGCCAACATGAATTTGTATGTTACTGGCATCATAAATGATTCATGGAAAGAAAGCCTTATAAGTGCAGGCGGCGTAATAGATGACGATGGTGATATTCAAATTTTTTATCAACCATTTATGGATTATTATCAGGATAAGCTGACCATCCCACACAGATTTAAATAATATCACTCTTATTAAAAAGCGAGGATTAAAATGAATATAAATGGAACATTCCGATTTCATAATGTTGGTCAGGGGCTGTTTTATTCCGGAATACTAAATAAAAAGGACTCTAAAAGTCATGCACTCTTCAGTTTTGTATATGATTGCGGCACTGACTCTTCTATGACTTTTCTTGAGAGTGAAATAGATTCCTTTAAGCTGTTACTGCCAACAAATGAAAAGAAACTAGATCTGCTTGTTATATCACATTTACATGATGACCATGTAAACGGCCTTGAGTACCTGCTTAAAGACATTAAGGTCGATACTGTTGTCATGCCATATATTGATGACGGTTTGAAATCATTGCCTTTGGTGGAAAGTTCCGCTAACAGTGATTTTTTGCGGACATTTTATCTTGATCCTGTTAATTGGTTCTCATTAATGGGAGTGCGCAGGGTGATGTTACTTGGTGCAGAGGGTATAGAGCAAAAAGAAATAAATATAGCTTCTGAACGCCCCCTTGATAATGATGACTCAGACTTTCAGGTTGATCCCGAAAGTGTTCTTCGCACCGACAGTGTAGATGAAACTTCCATTATTTATCTAAGAAACCTTGCCTCCATAAAATGTAGTAAATACTGCTGGGAGTTTAAATTTGAGAACCTGAAGCTTGATTCAAAGCTGATAGATTTATATAAGAACATTGTCAAAGACTATATAGGGAAATACAAAACTTTAGAAAATATTTTAAAAGACAAAAAGATTACTAAGGCCTTGAGGACTGATATTATTAAGAACTGCAGAGATATACTAAATCGTACATCGGTAGTTTTTCTTCACCGGCCCAAAGCAGATAAAGTGATTGCTCAATTAAATATATGTAATTGCAATCCTTGCGGATATTTGTCACCAGTCAAATCCAACAAAGATATTTGGTATAGCACAGTATTGACAGGTGATATAGAACTAAAGAAAAAAGAGAGTTTTCAAATACTCCCTATTGACCCGGATGAACACAGGTATTTGGTTATACAATTTCCGCATCATGGTGCAAAAAATGACTGCAATATAAACTACTTCAGCGAGCTGCATACGGTTACCATGGTTCTGTCCTATGGTATAACGAATAAATTCGGGCACCCAAGTGGAGAGGTTCTATGTATGTTAAGAAGATTTAATCTGGTAAATGAAAGACAGGCTTTTGACTACCAGATAACTGTTTATTAATTGGAATATGTATTTTAAAACGAGTAATAATTACGAGATACAAATGTTGTATCTCTCGTAAATTTCACCAAGGCTGTTTGGTCATCATGGCTACAATTGACCTTACTTTGTCATCCAACAATTCTGGATGATTGCAAACTTGGTCAACCGTTTTATTTTTGGAATGGTAGTACATTCCTACACCAATCAGTCCCAAGATTGCACATACAATAACTGTAATAATGTACAATCGTCTCTACCCTCCTTCCTGTAAGTATTTATATACAGGGTTTGTATCGCCCAGAACGGGCAGAATTCATCCTAGTGTCAAACTTACATTGACACTCCCACATGGTATAATACCAGATATAATGTCCTAGCGACAAATTAAGATGAGGTAACTTAATCACAAAATATCTGGTATTATTGTACCAATTATTACCAGATTTGAGTAGTCAGAATGCTTGTTTATTACTCTCTTCTATCCATATTTCCCGACAAACTTTAATACAACTATAGCGGATACTTCTCAACGGAAAAAGTACAAGATAGGGTGTCTATTCTCACCATATTTTCTCACCAACCACTATATCTTGTGTTTTCATATCCCAAAAATGAACACCCCTTACAGCTTGTATTCTATCGTAAAAAGAATACTTTGTAAACGGCGAAAAGCCCGCAGGCTCTCAATATCGGAACCTGCGGGCTTGTATTATCTCATATTATAGTATGCGCCTGCTTTCAAAGGCCTTCTCTATTTTTGGATAGTCTGCTGGCGGATTACTCTGCGGGATGCGCCACCTTTTCTGCATTCCCGGCCCCTGCCTGCTATCCGTATCAGTACCCATCCGGCAGTACATTGCCACCCTTATCTTTTTACCTGCTGTTTCCATTATGCCGCCCTCCACTCGCTTTTCTTTATCTCAACTGTATTCCCGTCGCGGAAAGTGAACACCATCCGCATATCTTCATATACCGTTACGAAGTCCACTGTGGAATACCAGAGTTCCTCGTCAAATTCCGTTACCAGCTCGGCGCTATCCGCCAGCCTTTCGAGGAACATGGAAATCTTTGTGCGCTTGACATTGCGCTCTAACCGGAGCTCCCCGATCTCCGCCAGCCGCTTCCTTGCCGCCTCATGCCGCTCGCAGTATCCGGCATACTTCCGCTCATATTCCCCCTGATCCATAGCCTTATGTGCATTGTCTGAAATAACTTTCCGGATCAGCTCCATGGCAACCTCACATTCGCTTTCAAGCTGCTCCTGCTCCGTATCAAAGTCGCTGGTATCGGTCAGCGCCGCTATGATCTCCCGGTATGCTTCCATGATTTCTTCCCTGCCCGCAAGTATCCGGTTAAATGCCGTAAGGAATGCCCGGCGGATTTCTGCCTCCGTCAAATGAGGCGTTTTACAGTGCTGGCCCCGGTGCTTTTCGTTGCACTGCCATACCAGCACCCGGTTCGGGGTGTTGGAATGCCATACCTTACTGCCATAGTAGCCGCCGCAATGCCCGCAGACGATCTTCCCGGAAAAAGGATGTGTGCAGCTTGTAAACCGCCCGTCTGTCTTGCGCCGCTTCATTTCATACTGTACGAGGTCAAATATTTCCGGAGCAANNATAGCCGGGTGGCTGTTCGCTACATAATACTGCGGAACCTCGCCNTCATTGAGCTTCGTTTTCTTTGTAAGAAAATCCACTGTGAAATTCTTTTGCAGNAGNGCATCCCCCTTATACTTTTCATTGGTAAGNATNCTCTCCACCGTAGCNGCCCGCCACCTGNTTTTCCCGCCCGGCGTCAGAATCCCTTCGCCCGTAAGATAGCTGGCAATGGCNGAGGGAGATTTCCCATAAAGGAACAGCCGGTATATCAGGCGCACTGTAACCGCTTCCTCCTCCACGATCTCCGGCAGGTTATCCGGGCCTTTCCTGTATCCAAGGAACTGTCCGTAGGGCAGGCTTACCTTGCCGTCTGCAAAGCGNTTCCGCTGGCCCCATGTTACGTTCTCNGAAATGGAGCGGCTTTCTTCCTGCGCCAGCGAGGACATAATGGTAATGAGCAGCTCGCCCTTCCCGTCAAGGGTGCGGATATTNTCTTTTTCAAANAANACCTCAATNCCCTTTTCTTTGAGCNTCCTTACCGTTGTCAGGGTATCCACNGTGTTGCGGGCAAANCGGCTGATTGACTTGGTAATGATAANGTCTATCTTACCCGCCAGCGCATCCGCCACCATGCGGTTAAAGCCGTCGCGCTTCTTGGTATTGGTNGCAGATATNCCNTCGTCNGTATANACNTCNACNAANTNCCANTCNTCCTTTGACTGAATATATCTTGTATAATAATCTACCTGCGCCTCGTAGCTGGTAAGCTGTTCTTCAAGGTTGGTGGATACACGGGCATAGGCCGCCACCCGCAGGCGCTTCTTTTCTTCCCCGCCAGCCGTATTGACCGGAATGTCTTTCTTTGCCGGGATCACAGTAACTTTCAGCGTTGTCTGCTCCGTCATGCCATGCCCTCCTTTCTTCCCCGGTGCGGCCCTTTCCGTGGCCTTATCCATGTTTTTGTAACAGTACGCCCGTCAAAAAATCTGTATATGAGCTTATCATCCTCCGGTACAAAAATCTCCTCNACCTGCTCCCTGAATAAACCGCCGTCAAACTCCGGTATCCCCATAACCTCTGCGGAAAGGCTTTTCAAAGTTTCCTCCGAAATCCCCAGCCTCATACAGTGGCCCGCGCCCTCAACACAATGCGTCCGGCATATCCACTGATACTTGTCCCCATACCATAAATGTCTTAAAAAATGTCTCCCGCAAGCCCCGCAGGTGATCCTTTTTGAAAATGGATACTTTTCTGCATTACCTCCAAAGGCTTTTGCTCTCCGGGCGCGTTCTGCCAGAACTTTTTCATAGGTAGCCCGGTCGAGGATTGCTTCGTGGCTGTTCTCCACGAAATATTTCTGCAGTTCCCCGCCATTGATCTTCTTGGCCTTTGTGATAGGGTCTGCCACATAGGTTTTCTGCAATAGCAGGTTCCCGATGATCTTCTCNTTGCATAAAAGCCCCAGTATCTGGATTCCGGTCATCACATTTCCCCGCCGTCCATGCACCCCGGCTTCCACAAACAGGTTCCGCAGGTCTCTCTGCGTTCCACCGCTCAAATACACCTGTGCGGCCTTTCTGAGCATTTCTGCCTCCTCCGGCACTACCACCAGCCTGCCATTCTGAATCCGGTATCCATACATGATAGTAGACCAGAGGCGGCCTTCCCTGAAATTGGCGTTCACCTTCCACCTGATATTTTCTGATGCCGAGCGGGCTTCCTCCTCCGCATACGCAGCGAGAAGGGTAAGTATGAACTCTCCCTCCTCGCCTAAAGTGTAAATATTCTGTTCTTCAAAGTACACATCCACGCCGATCAGCCGCAGCTCCCGTATCNCCTNNAGGGTCGTGACCGTATTGCGGGCAAACCGGGAAATGGATTTAGTGATTATCATATCAATCTTACCAGCCCGGCAGTCTGCCAGCAGTTTCTGAAATTCCCCNCGCGTATTCTTTGTGCCGGATATGGCTTCATCCGCATANACACCAGCATAATCCCAGCCCGGCGTTTTCTGGATCAGGCTGCTGTAATAGCTNACCTGCGCCGACAGGGAATGGAGCATTGTTTCCTTGCCATTCGATACCCGCGCATAAGCGGCCACGCGCTTCTGTTTCGGGGCCTGCTGTACCGCTGTAAAATTGACTCTCTGTATTGTGCGTCCCATAAATACGCCCTCCTTTCTGGTCACTGATGTTATAGGAAGCGAACCGGAAAAGAAAGGATTTTCACAATAAAAATCCACCTAAAACCGGCTTGAACTTTTCTTTTAACCGGGCTTCTATGCGCCGCAGGTCGGCTTCATTTATCACCCCCTGCCGGAGCATGGAACGGGCCACGGCAAGGGCCGCCTGATACTTTTTCTCCCTCTCAAACTGCTCCTTCGTCATGGCTGCCCCCTTCCCCGAACCGCGCCGCGATATAACAGGCATGGGAACAATATTTCCGGCTCTTATTTCCATAACTCTCAAACTCCTTCCCACAGCGGGCGCAGGTNANAANGTAAAATGCTTTCCGTTCCACAAGCTCCGGGTTGGCTTTCCACCATGCCCGGCGGCAGGCTTCACAGCAGAACTTTCTCCCTTTCCGCCCCGGAGACTTGGCAAGGGGCTGGCCGCAATGGCGGCAGACCATAGACGCCTCCANTGCTGCTGTCCCGGTTAAATCATTACGCCTGCAGAAGCTCTTGACCGTATTTTCGGAAAGCCCCAGCCGGGCGGCGATCCCGCCATAGCCAAGGCCCTCCATGCGCCAGTACCGTATTTTCTCTTTTTGCACATCCGTCATCATAGCCGCTGCCTCCCGCCATCAGTCCGGCAGCTTCAAGACCTGCCCGGCAAAGATCACGTCCGAGGCCAGCCCGTTCAGCTCCTTGATCTCTTTATATCTGCGGCCATTGCCAAGCTGGCCTGCCGCAATGCTCCACAAAGTATCATTCCTTTTGACCGTATAGGTGGGAGCNTCTTTTTTGGTATCCGGCATCTCCAAGACCTTATTTAATATAGAAAGAATCTTTCCGCCATACCCGGCACCGGCGGCCCAGCCCCTGCCCTGCGGGTTNTCCTGNATCCCCAGCCACTCCACATAAGGCGCACAGCCACGGGNTANATACGGAAAGCGGGGATCANTGCAGGCATTTACCAGACTATCTTTGCAGGCATACGCCTTTAAGTGCTGTATCTGCGCCCGGATGCCAANCTGTGGCGTGTCAAAGGAATTGCCTTTCATACCGTTACCCGTGACACCCATNCCGCAGAAATTATTCTGGCCAAGGGTGACAGCGGAGCCGGAAAAAGTGAAGTTCCCGGTTTCCAGACAGGACTGTGCAAAGGCAATATCGCCGCGCACACC
>WFLX010022701.1_pt1 | contig 20845 bp, 8 predicted proteins | sample 4967041 | NCBI WGS metagenome assembly WFLX01 (sample SAMN12857096, study PRJNA449069) | gut metagenome | isolation source: stool from male and female vole | host: Microtus ochrogaster | place: USA:Florida | collected 2017
GCGTGGATATGGGCGAGTTGATTATCTGCTCGAAGGCCGGGACCACAGTGCCACCGGCATTGACGGATGTTTCGATGGTGCCACTGTCGGCGGTCGCTATATTGAGGTCGGATGAATTGACACTCTTGCGCATGATCGACAGCAGAATGATTATCACTATTATAAATCCTGCCGCTATGCCGCCCCACTTGATGATGCGTCGGCGTTGCTCCTTACGGCGCTGCTCTTTTGGTATTTCTCTGTCCATTGTCGGATAAAAATTTAAGCGTAACTATTCATAAAATAATTATGGCATAAACCGTGCCAAAACCTCAGTTGGCTGGCAATCAAAGAGGTAGATCTGTGGTGAGGTGTACGGAATCGGACATTTCTTTAAGGTCGGACACTTTCGACGAGAGGAATAGACATAAAAAGAGGAAAGAGACGGACACCTCTGATGACAGTGTCGGTCTCTTTCCCAATCAAATCTATCTACCTTAAAAAAACTTTATGAAGTAACTTGTGTACCTATTAATATATTATAATGTGATGGATGAACAGAGTGTGATCAGAATGANGGGTANCCGGGATTCTGGATGTAGATGCCTCCGGAGAAATTGTACTGAGCAACGGGAACGGGGAAGTATTCCTCACCGGTGTCGAAAGAAGCATTCTGATAGTAGATGCGATTGTCTTTTTCGGCCTCGAAATAGTTGTTCATTGTCTCTTTGGCAATGCCCCAGCGGACAAGGTCGAAGAAGCGTTCTCCCTCCATGGCTTTCTCAAGGCGCATCTCGGTGCGCAGGGCCTGACGGGCATAGTCCTGATTCCAGCCGGCAGCAGGATAGAGGCCGATCTTGTAGTTGGCAGCGTCCTTGCTCGGATTGTTGAAATCCTTTACATAGCTGCTGTTCATGGCGCGGGTGCGTACACGGTTGATGAGGGCGCGGGCTTCTTCGAGACCGTTTCCTCCGATCTCTATGAGGGCTTCGGCCTTATAGAGGAGAAGATCGGCATAGCGGATGATCTGCCAGTTGAGGGCCGATGCACCCCAGGGCCAGCCCTGTGTGGCTTCGGGAGATTCGGGCGAGAGCCAGAAGCGCTTTGTATTGTTGTAGCCGTAGACATCGCTGTTGCGTACCCAAAGTCCGCAGGGTTTTTCGGTATAAGTCTTGTAGCGGATGGTAGGACGACCCACGATGAAGTCAAGACGGGGATCGACATTGCCATCGACATTGTCGAGCGAATATTCTCCGTCGGCTGCAAAGACAACCTTGCCGTAGTCGGGACGGGCCTGATAGTCAAAGACGGGCAGACCATTTTCGTCGGTCTGATAGGCGTTGATCAGATCCTGAGAGGGGAGGAAGAAGCCGTCGCCCTGCCAGGGACATCCGGGGCCTGTCATGGAGTTGAGAAGCATGCTCCAGTTGATGCGGCCCACACCGCCGGATCCGTCGTCTTTTGAGAACTGAACGGCAAAGACTGATTCGGGGCCGTTTTCATATTCGAGGAGGTCGAGCTGCTGGAAGTCGGCGAGCAGGTCGTAGCCCTGGACACGATCGATGAGTGAAACAACCTCCTGAAGAAGAGACTTGTTGACGTTGACAACGGCGTTGGTCTCCGGATTCTGCTCGTATGCCTGATACAGCTTTACTTTGGCTGCGTATGCAAGAGCGATGCGGCGGTTGATACGACCGATCTCCGACTGAGTCTCGGGCAGAGCCTCGGCAGCTTCGAGAAGATCCTTAGCGATGCGGTCGAGATGCTGTTCGCGGGTGTACTCATCGTTTCTTACCGACTGATATTCAGTTTCGGGCAGATCAATGTCCATGTAGGGNATGCGGTTGAACAGACGGACAAGCTCAAAGTACCAGTGGTCGCGGATGACACGGACCTCGGCGATGCGAACGTTCTTCTCCTTGATCGTGGACTCATCTACCTTGTTGAGAGCCCGGATGGCCGAATTACAGCGTGATATGCCGCAGTAGACATTAAACCATTTTCCATCGAGGAATCCGTTGTTGGGTTGAATCTTTGCGGTCTCCATGTCGTGGATCTCCCAGGCATCGGTCTCGCCGCCGCCACCTTTGTAGGCATTGTCGGCACGGACCTCACCGTAGCTCCAGTTTGTCACAGGAAACCAGTGGGGATCGTTGGAGTCGGCATAACGGCAACCGAATGTTGCGTAGGCACCGTTGATGAGGAGATCTACGGCCTGGGGATCGTTCATGTTACCCTCGGAGAGGGGACCCTGAGGCTTGTTTTCGAGGAAGTCATCGCTGCATGAGGTCAGGGCTATTCCTGCGATTGCTGCTAAAGCTATATTTTTGAGTTTCATTGCTGTCAGTGGATTGAGATATTAGAAACCAAACTGGATGCCAAATGTGTACTGGCGGGGCAGGGCGTAAGGATAGCCTAAGCCTTCGGGATCGGCGCCTGAGTATTTGGTTATTGTGAAGAGATTCTGAGCCTGGAAGTAGACACGGGCATTGGCCAGACGGAGCTTGTCGCGGAGCGAGGAGGGGAGGGTGTAGCCCAGGGTGAGAGTCTTGAGGCGTACAAATGAACCGTCTTCTATGTAGTATTCCGAACCCTCGTTTTCGTTGTTGCTGTTGTCGACTGCCGGAGCGGGGACGTTGGAGGTGTAGTAGCCGGTCTGGAGATAATTGCTGTAGGCGTTGGCGGCATCGAGGAGCTGAGTGCCGTGGTTGCCGGTCCAGAGGGGGAAGAAGTCGGTATAGAATTTGGAGTTGTTCCAGGCATCGCGGATGATGCTGTTGAAGAACATGCTCAGGTCAAATCCTTTGAAGTTGGCGCCGAGATTGAGGCCGAACTGTGCTTTGGGAAGATCGCATCCGAGCCAAGTGCGGTCGCGGTCGTTGATCTCGCCGTCGCCGTTGGTGTCGACATAGCGGATGCGGCCCACTCCGGGATTGCCCATGCTCACTTTGTACTTAGCCCTGTAGGCATCAACTTCTTCCTGCGAACGGAATATGCCGTCGGTCTTATAACCTATCCATGAGCCGAGAGCCTGACCTACGATACTCTTGTCGATACCGTTGCCGCCACCCCAGGTGTAGTAGATGTCTTCCATGAGGCCGGTCACTTTGTTTTTCATTGCAGTGGCATTGAANCCTACGCTATAGCTGAAATCGCGTGACACAGTGTGGCGCCATTCGGCTGTGATCTCCACACCCTTGTTGACCATCGAACCACCGTTGTACCAGCAGTAGCCGCCTTCACCAATCGTGGCGATATAGGGTTTCTCGACGAGCATGTCTTTGGTTTTCTTGTGGAAGTAGTCGAAGGAGAAGCTGAGCTGATTGTTGAGGAATGAGGCATCGAAGCCGGCATTGGCCTGATAGGTCTTTTCCCATGTGAGGTCGGGGTTGGTAGTGCGTGAGCGGAGGGCGCCGGGGCTGAGTGTGTTGCCACCACCGATGGCGTANGCTGCNCGGTCGAGGTCCATGGCATACTTGGCATAGAANGCGTCGTTGGCAATGATATCGTTACCGTTGACACCGTAGGCACCGCGGATCTTGAGATCGCTCAGCCAGTTGCGCGTCGACTCCATGAAATTTTCCTGCGAGATGCGCCAGCCTGCCGACACCGATGGGAACCAGTCGTAGTTGTGTTTGGTCGAGAGGCGTGAGGAAGCATCGCGACGGAGCGTGAACGAGAGGAGATACTTGTTGTCCCAGGTATAGTTGATCTTACCGAAGACTGAGAACATCGAATAGTTGGAGGCACCAGAGCCGGTGTTCTTGTTTACAGTCACGTTGCCGAGGTAGAGGTAGTTGGGATCCTCGATCTCGAGACCCTTTCCTTCGCCAAACATATCTTCGAAGTGATTGCGCTTTGCCTCGACGCCGAGAAGGGCCATTAACGAGTTCTTGCCGAAATCAATATTATATTGGGCGGTGTTGGTCCAGACCCAGTCTACGGTCTTGCTTGAATACTGGTAGAGATTGTTGGTCTTGTCGCGGAGATTTGCCGGCGTGAAGATCTTGTCGGTGCCGTTGTGGTAGTTGACGCCGAAGTTAGTCTTGACAATAAGATTCTTGATAGGCTCGACAGAGAGATAGGCGTTGCCGAACACTCGCCAGTATTCGCGTTTGTTGGTGCCTTCCTCGTCGATCTGACGCATGATGTTGGGCGTATCGTTAAGACCGAAAGCTACCTGATCGTTGTAGTTGCCCTCCGANTCNNANACTGTTCTTGCTGGGTGCATCTTGATGGCGTTTTCCTCGGCGCCGCCGGGGGCGTTGTGCTGACGCCACCAGTTGACTGTGACATTGCCGCCGGCGCGGAGACGGTTGTTGAGGAAACCGTAGTCGGAGCTAAAGCGGGTGTTGGCCTTCTGGAAATCGGAGCCCTTGATGATACCGTCGTGATCGAGGAAGCTGATCGAGAGCGATGATGAGCCGTTTTCGTCGCCTTTGGAGAGGCCTACGCTGTAGGTCTGCATGAGAGCGGTGCGGTGGATCTCCTTCTCCCAGTCAGTGTTCTGGGGAGTAACGGTCACGCCGTTGAGGTTGACGTAGGGCTGGAGTTTGGGAGTAGCGCCATTGCCGTAGAGCTCGGAGGTGGGGGTAGTGCCATAGGAATATTTATAGGCAGCCCAGTAAACCTCGCCCCACTGATCGGCATTGAGCATGTCGAGACCGCTGTTGTAGGTCTGGAGGGTAAGGGTAGCATCGAAGGTGACNCGGCTCTCGCCTTTCTTNGCTCGCTTGGTGGTGATGATCACAACNCCGTTGGCAGCCTGCGCGCCATATATAGATGCTGNGGCGGCATCCTTGAGCACCTGGATCGACTCGACATCGTTGCTGTTGAGGATCGTTCCGGGATTCTCGCGTGTCATGACTCCGTCGATAACGTAGAGCGGGCCGTTGGCTTCGCCACGGAAAGAGGATGAGCCGCGGATAGATGTGCCGGTGCTCAGGCCGCCCGGTGTGCCGTCGGTCGTTACATTCATACCGGCNACACGNCCCTGAAGCGACTGGATTACATTGCCGGTGGGAGTGTCGGCAACATCTTTCATCTTGACAACCGATACGGAGCCAGTGAGATCAGACTTCTTTTCGGTCGAGTAACCTACCACGACAACCTCGTCGAGCATTGCCGAATTCTCTTCGAGATATATGGTCATCTCAGGTTCGGCTTTCACCTCCTGAGTCTTGAATCCCACATAGGAGATAGTGAGGGTGGCACCTTTCGGTACTGACATTTCGAAGATGCCGTCGAAATTGGTTGCGGCACCCGCCTTGGTGGCTGTGCAGAGCACCGAAGCGCCTATCAGCGGCTCGTCGTCGGTCTTTGACAGCACCGTTCCATGCACAGTGATATTCTGTGCGTGTGCAGTTATTGCCATCATCAACAGCAAGAGTGCACTGAGGAATGATTTTTTCATGTTATATGTGATTTGGTTAAATTTTCTGATGCAAAATTATGATGAGGAACCGGCAGACGTATATAATGGATGATGCAGGCGTTATCAAAAATGATGGGAAGCATGANTTTTATCATTCATCACATCATTTTTGATAAGCAAAGTCCGGCACTCCCGCTGACCGACGAAAGTGCCCGCTCCAAAAATGTAAGGTTGAGTAGAGCTATTTACCTATCTGTTTGCGGACTTCGGTGGGAGTCTCTCCGAAGGCATCGCGGAAACATTTGGTGAAATAGGCCGGAGTGGAGAAGCCGATCTCGTAGGCAATCTCGCTGATGGTTTTTTCAGTCGTCACAAGCAACTGGCGCCCCTGCTTGAGCCGCAGATTTCTGATAAGCTCGACGGGAGAATAATTGGTGAGCGCTTTGATCTTGCGGTAGAATTGGGATCTTTCCAATCCCATACGCGATGCTATGCCATCGACATTCATATCAGGATTACCCATCTCCGCTCTAAAAAGAGTCAGGAAACGGTTGTAAAATTCGTTGTCGATGTCGCTGCCGTCAGCACTCTTCTCAGGGGCTTTTGTTTTCTCGGCCGGAACAACAGGAGTTGAATCCTTTGACNTCCACAGTTGCTTGATCCGTCTGCGGTTTTCGATGAGACTCGCGCAGCGCGATCTGAGCACTGCATCGCTGAACGGTTTTGACAGATAGCCGTCGGCTCCGCTGTCATAGCCTTGAATNCGCTGTTCGTCCATGGAACAGGCGGTCAGCATCAGTACCGGGATATGGGAGGTGGTTATTTCGGATTTCAGTCGCTTGCAACACTCGAGTCCGTCCATTACAGGCATCATGACATCACATACAATCAGATCGGGCACATATTTAGTAGCCTTACGTATTCCTTCAATGCCATTTGATGCCGCAATGATATTATAGTGGTCATTGAGGAGCTCGCCTACAAGCTGCTGAATATCCTTGTTGTCATCAATGATCAGAACAAGTGGTTTATCTTCATCAAAGGAGCAGGTTGAGTCAACAGTATCAAGCTCGGCGATGACTTCAGCCTCTGAAAATATTTTCTGCGGCTCTACAACGGTTTCGGAGATGTGGCGGATAGGTAGGGTGACAGTGAAAACNGACCCTTTGTTGAGGATGCTTTCAACCATGATTGATCCTCCATGAAGCTCAACAAATGCNTTTGTCAACGAAAGTCCGATTCCTGAACCGTTAGGGTGNACACGATCTACCTGATAGAATCGGTCAAAAATATTCCCGAGNTCTCGTTCGCTTATNCCTCGNCCTGTATCAGCCACCTTAAGTACGAAAGATTCTCCGTCGATACCGTATGACACTGTTATTCGNCCGTTGGCCGGGGTGTANTTAAAGGCGTTGGAAAGAAGATTGAAAAAAACACGTTCAAATTTCTCGGGATCAACTGCCGCCACGATCTGCCGGTTGCCTTCGGGGGTCTCGAGATTGAGTTTCAGGTCNCGCTTTTGGGCAAGGTTATTGAACGACTCCATCCAATCTGCGATCGCTTTGCCGAGATCTATCTCCGAAAGTGAAAGATCCAACTTGCCATTTTCATATTTTCTGAAATCAAGTATCTGATTGATAAGGCGTGTGAGGATCCTGACATTCTTATCGGCAATCTTGATCAATGTCTGCTGCTGAGGAGTGAGGTTGTCGGCAGAAGCAAGCTGTGTGACCGGTCCGGAAATGAGAGTCAACGGAGTGCGCAGATCGTGCGACACATTGGTGAAGAACATCAGTTTGGACTGCGTCGCTTCCTGAAGCTGATTGTTGAGATCTTTCTGCTTATCACGCTCCTTCTCAATAAGGCGGTACTGATCTTCAAGCACGGCCTGGTGGCGCTTATGTTGCCAATAAACACGCAGTATCAAGAATACAAAAGCTACCAACAGGATTATGATNGCTATNCAGGCATAGAACAGGGAGGTCTGAGAAGAATGCTGGACCCAGTAATCGTCCATTTGGGTTTTTAGCGATAACAGTTTCCCTGTTTCATCCTTAAGAGTCTCGTTCTGGAGAAGCAGTATATCGGCATTGCTTTTGTCGACTGCTGATGACGCGGGGATAAGAGTCTCACGCTCATAAGGTTCGCCTCTAAGAATAGCGAGCGCGGTCTGGATAAGCCGGTATCCGTCGGTAGGATAGAAGAATGTGGCGTCGATAATGCTGTCGGCCACAGCCTGGATTCCTATTTCGGGAGCGGCGTCGACACCTAAGATCTTTATACCCTTGAGATTATGGTTGTTGACAACCTGTGATGCGCCTATCGCCATACGGTCGTTGTGGGCAAAAATGATATCAACATTAGGATACAGGCTCAGAAGGGAATCAACCACGGGAACAGCCTCTTCCATATTCCAGTTGGCGGGTATGCTGGCTACGACATGACCCCCGTTGGCTTCAAACTCTTTTGAAAATCCTTCATGCCGATCCTCGGCCGGAGTTGATCCCGGGAGTCCATATATCTCTATGGCCCTGCCTCCGGCTCCGGCGAACTGAAGAGCGTAGTGAGCCGCAGCTTTACCAATACCGACATCGTCGGCACCTATACGGGCTGTATATGAATCGCCAATGATATTTCTGTCGAATATGATGACGGGAGTCCCGCTGTCATACACCTCTTTTATAATAGGTGTGAGAGCGGCGGCTTCATTCGGTGCCACAATNATTATATCAAATCCGTTGTCGGCGAAATAGCGGATATCTTCGATCTGTTTCTGACTGTTGTCTTTGGCAGAACGTATCTCGACTACGGCATCATCGTGGAACATTATCTCGCGATTGATCTCATCGTTGAGTTTGGAGCGCCAATCGTCTTCACTGCACTGCGACACACCGATCCGCCACTTCTTTTCTTCCCGGCAAGCGGTGGATGTCAGCAGAAAAAGGATTGCGACCAAACAGTCAAAAAGGATTGTTATCCTTGTGATTCGAGGCATAAGGCAGGTGATAGGCTGATATTTGACACCACAAAGATAGGCAAAATCATATTAAAAACCGTGCATAGTATATTAAATTTGGGGATTGCCATCATTTTTCATAGAGTAATAACGAATTTTGCTACCACGATCTGCATGATTTATAGTAGTTTTGCATTATCAAATTTTNACGAACCGCAACCTCAAAAAAAATATGCTTCAGCTTAGTAAGACCTTCAGGGCTTTTATGCTGACCGGACTGACCAGTCTGGCAACATTGAATGCCACGGCTTCGGATGGGATCGAGATAAACCANCTCGGAGCCAACAATACTCTGGTGCGTGTCACCGGCGACGCCAAGTATCTCCTGCTTCCGGTGCAGGAGAAAAATGAAGATGCCAAGATAAACATCCTCGTTGACGGCAAGATTGCCGAAACGATATTCGTAAGACTATCGGAGTCGAAGACCGACTACTCGGTGCCATTCGATCTGAGCCAGTATAAGGGCAAGAATATTCTTCTGGATATCGTCACTCCACAAGGCCGCAACTCAGTGCGCGAGGCCAAGGAGGCCGCCTGCTGGAAGGGTATGAGCCTTGCCGACACTTTTGACGTCAGCAACCGTGAGATTAAATATCGTCCGGCTTTCCATCATACACCTCTCTATGGTTGGATGAACGATCCTAACGGCATGGTATATAAGGATGGGAAGTGGCATCTCTACTACCAGTATAATCCCTACGGCTCAAAATGGCAGAATATGACCTGGGGCCATTCGGTGTCAACCGATCTGATAAATTGGGAACACCTNCCGANTGCACTTGTCCCGGATGCCCTTGGAGCGATTTTCAGCGGAAGCTGTGCCGTNGATCCNGACAATACGGCAGGNTTCGGTGAAGATGCTATCGTTGCNCTTTACACCTCGGCCGGAACAAGCCAGATGCAGAGCCTGGCCGCAAGCAACGATGATGGCATGACTTTCAAAAAATTTTCAGGAAACCCTGTCATCACTCTCGAAAGCGAAGCCCGCGATCCAAACTTTTTCTGGAACGAGGAAACAGGTGAGTGGAATATGGTGCTCGCACATGCACTTGATCGTGAGATGCTCTTTTTCACATCTCCTGATCTGAGAAACTGGACCCTCCAGAGCAGTTTCGGCAGGGGGTTGGGAGCTCAGGATGGTGTCTGGGAGTGTCCTGATCTGTTTGAGCTACCGGTTGATGGTGAGGATGCCACCAAATGGGTTCTTTTATGCAACATCAATCCCGGCGGACCGTTTGGCGGAAGTGCCATCCAGTATTTTATCGGTGACTGGGATGGCAAGACATTTACAGCCGACACCGATGCTAAGGGCAATGTACCGACCAAGTGGCTCGACTATGGTAAGGATAATTATGCAGCGGTGAGCTGGAATAATGCGCCGGACAGCCGCCGCACGATAATAGGCTGGATGAGCAACTGGCAGTATGCAGCCGAGGTGCCGACCATACAGTTCCGTAGCGCCAATACTCTTCCCCGCGATGTGAAGCTCTTCCGTGGTGAGGACGGACAGATTTATGCCGCAACCGAGCCGGCGCCGGAACTCACAGCTTTGCGCGATAAACTGACCGTGTCTGTCGGTCGTGTTTCAGTGGGATCCTCGGCAAAGGATTACACACTGCCATCCTCCAATGGCGGAGTCTGTGAGATAGAACTCGAATGTGAGGCTCAGAAGGCCGATTCTGTAACATTCACGATATCTAATAAGAAAGGAAACCGCATCGTGATGGTCTACGATCCTTCGAAGCATACAATGTCGATGGATCGCAGGGAGAGCGGAATTACGGATTTCAGTGCAAGTTTCCCGGCTGTTACTTACGCTCCGACCTTTGAAAGCAATGGAAAAATAACCATCAGAGCCTTCCTTGACCATTCAAGTCTGGAGCTCTTTGGCAACGACGGACGCTTTGTAATGACTAATCTTGTTTTCCCTGAAGATCCTTACACAACTCTTTCCATCAGTTCGGCTGGAGGAAAAGCCATAGTGAAGAATCTCAAGATATATTCGATAAAATAATCACTCTCATATCACCAATATGGATCAATCATTGTCTATCAACCGCAAGACTTCGCTGGTACAGATAATACCTGTGATGCTTTGCTTCTTCGCCATGGGCTTCGTAGACCTNGTAGGTACTGCGTCNAACTATGTGCAGAAGGATCTGGGTCTTTCTGACGCTCAGGCCAATCTGTTTCCCTCGCTCGTATTCTTCTGGTTCCTGATCTTTTCAGTACCGACCGGAATGCTCATGAATAAGATCGGCAGAAAGAAAACTGTGCTTATCAGCCTTGTAATCACTGCCCTGTCGCTTTTTATTCCCCTGATGGGCGACTCGTATAATATCATGCTCGTTTCATTCTCGCTGCTGGGAATCGGTAACGCCGTGATGCAGACCTCGCTCAATCCTCTCGTGACAAACCTCATCAGCGGCGACAAACTCGCTTCGACCCTAACGTTCGGACAGTTTGTCAAAGCCATAGCATCATTCCTCGCGCCGATCCTGGCTGCTTGGGGCGCCACCACATTCATGCCTACTTTCGGATTGGGCTGGCGGGTTCTGTTCGTGATCTATGCCATCGTTTCTTTACTGTCTATTGCAGCTCTCGGAGCAACCCCAATCCGCGAGGAGCGCCCCGACAAGGCTTCAGGCATAGGCGAGTGTGTGAAACTTCTTGGCAGGCCTTTCATCCTGCTCTGCTTTATCGGTATCATGTGTCATGTCGGCATTGATGTAGGCACAAACACAACCGCTCCCAAGATCATAATGGAGCGCCTCCAGCTCCCGCTCGAAGATGCCGGATTTGCAACCAGCGTCTACTTTATCTTCCGCACCATCGGTTGTTTCCTCGGTGCTTTTCTTCTTCGCTCGATGTCTCCCAAACTCTTTTTCGGCATCAGCGCGCTGATGATGGCAGTGGCAATGGTCATGCTCTTTGTGTGTGATTCACTTACCTCAATCTATGTTGCTCTTGGATTGATCGGTTTCGGCAACTCCAACATCTTCTCTGTTGTGTTTGCTCAAGCACTTCTTAGCAGCCCCAATGAGAAAAACGAGGTCTCGGGNCTGATGATCATGGGTCTGTTCGGCGGCACGGTGTTCCCCCTCGCAATGGGTTTTGCTGCTGATGCGTTCGGTCAGGCAGGTGCTGTTGCCGTCATGTCGGTCGGCGTTGTTTATCTCTTATACTATACCTTAAAAATCAAAAAAATACANTCATGAAAGATATTGTAGTAGGAATGGGCGAAGCCTTGTGGGATATCCTCCCGGAGGGAAAGAAAATCGGTGGAGCACCCGCCAATTTTGCCTATCATGTGTCGCAGTTCGGTCTACCGAGTTGTGTTGTCAGCGCTGTTGGCGACGACTCTCTGGGCAAGGAAATCATAGAAAACTTCACCTCAAAGGGTCTGAATCAACATATCGCCGAGGTGCCGTATCCTACCGGTACCGTGCAGGTTGAAATCGATCAGGCCGGCATTCCCCAGTATGATATCAAGGAGAATGTCGCATGGGATAACATCCCTTTCACTCCGGAGCTCGAAGCATTGGCACGCAAGACGAAAGCCGTTTGTTTCGGTTCACTCGCGCAGCGCAACGTCGTCTCGCGCACGACCATCAACAGTTTTCTTGACGCTATGCCGGAGCATGAAGACCGTCTTATCGTGTTTGACGTTAATCTCCGTCAGGGCTTCTATAACAAGGAGATACTATGCAACTCAATGGAACGATGCAATATCCTGAAAATCAATGATGAAGAGCTGGTTACCGTGAGCCGTATGTTTGGCTACCCCGGCATCGACCTTCAGGACAAGTGCTGGATCCTTCTGGGCAAGTATAACCTCAAGATGCTGATCCTCACATGTGGAATCAACGGCAGCTATGTATTCACCCCTGGTTCGGTTTCTTTCCAGCCGACACCCAAAGTTGAGGTTGCAGACACAGTTGGTGCCGGTGACTCATTCACAGCAGCTTTCATTGCCAACATTCTCAAAGGGAAGTCTGTAGCAGAAGCTCATTCTCTGGCCGTACAGACCTCGGCTTTTGTCTGCACTAAGAAGGGCGCTATGCCCGTTCTCCCCGAAGAGCTCACAGCCTGAGCATCGTCAGTCCTTATAATTTAAATCGAGTGGTAGACAGCACCCTTTATGGTGTGTATGTCTACCACTCGATCGTTTACAATCCAACTGCGTCGAATTTAGCGGAAATGTACTTTCGTAAAATTCCGTAAGTCTCTAANTTATTTTATGATTATTTCTATTGTCTTTTCACGTCCGGCATTATCAAAAATTGATAGTTTATGGACCCCCGGTGCAGGTTTAATCTGAATTTGGTGAATATCTTTTGTTGACCCTATGAAACTGTTGTCGAGATGCCAGAAAAGTTCGGCTTTAGGATCAATATGAGTAGCTGTGCATGATAGCTGCGACGGGGTGTCATCGGCCCTGCGAGGCAAATAAATGACCGCACCATCAGCCGGATAAATGAATCTCAGACTTGCCTCAGAGCCTTGTAGATCCATCGGAGGTTCGACATAATCGGCGTGGGTGCGTGTGTAATAATACTTGTGCACCGGGGGCAATTGAAAGAAAGAGGTCATAACGACCGGTTCTGAAGCATCGGACACCCGGCGTCGGCCATCGGTTGAGACCGGTATTTCCGTGCAATAGTTGCATACCTGACTCCGCAAGCCATTTTGAGAGACGGCTGCTNTGAGTGTGTCTTTGCAATACCTGCCTGCGCGATGGCCCGAATGGACACACGTCTGAATTTCATTTCCAACCGGAGCTTTAAACCANTTGCAATAGGGCAGGAGATTGAAGATATCAAACATTACAGGACCTGCAGTTCTTGCACCGGTAAGATCAGCAACACCTCTGCCATCAGCATTACCCACCCAAACACCGACAACATATTTGGGTGTTATTCCAATTGCCCAACCATCCCGGGCTCCATAACTCGTCCCCGTTTTCCATGCAATATTCTGAGCAGATCCGACCCGACTCCAATCAAGTTGGTCAGGTCGGTTTACTTCACGCATGGCATCAAGCATTGCATAGATAGCTATACTGTCGTTTAATGGAAAGTCCTGATTGAATCGGGCCAAGTTGGCATAGCATCTGACAATATCTCTAAGCGAAACTTCCACTCCTCCCAATATCAGCGACAAACCGTAATGATCCGGCGACTTCGAGANGGTGCNGAAGCCGCATCGGTGTAACAGCGAGGCAAACCGGGATACACCAANCTCCTTCNGCAGCCAAACGTTTGGAATATTCAGTGACAATGCTAATGCNCTCTTTGCATCTACAACTCCCGAATAATTGCCGTCGAAATTTTTGGGGANGAANCCACCGAAATCGGTCGGAATATCCGGAAGGATTGTGTTTTGAAGGATCAATCCCTCCTGTATAGCGGCACAGTAAAGCAGAGGTTTCAGGATGCTCCCTGACGATCGCGGCGCATTGGCGATATCAACCCATTTGCCGGATCTGTCGGATGATAAATCCGCGTTTCCGCAGTATGCAAGAAACTGATTGGACTCTACGTCTACGATGATGGCTGACAGGTCATTTATTCCGGATAGAGAGAGCTCGCTCCGCCAACGAGCACATAGGGATTCCAGTCTCTTTTGCAGAGAATGGTCTAATGTGGTTTTTATATGCTGACCGTGGCATGTCTTATTGAGATATTCAACATAATGGGGAGCCATTTGAGGCATCTTATATGGCTGACCGATAAGTGGTTCGTCAATTGCGAGATGATACTCGTCATCGGTCAGTTCCGCTTTTTCATATAAGCGTTTTAGCAGGCGGTTGCGCTTGGCAAGCAGTCTATCACGATTCTTTGCAGGATGGATTGAAGATGGAGCATTCTGGAGAACAGCGAGAGTGGCGGCTTCAGCCCACGACATCTCATTGCCATTATTGCCCAGATAGCGCCAGACCGCAGCTTCGATTCCAACCACATTTCCGCCAAAAGGGGCATGAGCAACATACATCCTCAGAATCTCATCTTTCGTGTAGCGAGCCTCGATCCTGGTGGCCATAAACATCTCTATGACTTTNTCGGCTAAACTTCTTTCTTTNTGNCGATGAAGCCGGATGGTCTGCATTGTAATNGTACTTCCTCCGCTTACTATTCTGTGATTGGAAATGTTCTGCCATAACGCACGGCCCATACCGCGCAGACTTACGCCGAAATGTGAATAGAAAGAGCGATCTTCGTATTCTATGACAGCTTTGACAAANTTGTCAGGCAGGGAGTCGGATGGCGGAAAACGCCACTGTCCATCGTCTGCAACGCGTGCACCAAGCAACTCACCATTTCTCGCTGTCACAACAGTNGAGTATGGTGTATCGCAAAACATTTGCGAGGGAAGGCATAGGCTCCATATCAGCAGGATGATCCCCGCTGATATGGCCGNAGCTATCATAAAATTCCTTCGTCTCATCTTGATACTGAAACTCTGCGGTTTGAAGTCATAGCCCTGCAGCCCGGATCATACATATCCTCGCACACTGTGGGTGGAAGCGTAAAACTACCGGGATAAACAGCTCTCAGTCTGATCTTAAAGGTCTTTACGGCTCCTCTTTTGAGCCCGAAGTAGAAATGTGCAGAGTTATCCCTTATGTCGGTGTTATCAGTAGCAAGATCATAGATCCGTCCGCTCCAGATTTCCCATCCGGAGGGTATCGCGTANGTCAAGGCAATATTCCCGATATCATTACTGCTGTTTGTTACAGTCACTGAGGCGTAAAACTCCGAATCCTGCCTTAGATTGGCTATCGATATAGGTGAGCCCTTCAAGTCAGTATATTGGACTGAAATGTCCAATCCTTTTGAATATGGGGCTATGGTCTTGGTGGCCGACGGGCGGTAGGAATACAGAAGTGAGAGATCCAATGCGCCTTTTCCGTTCAGGTTTTCGATGACCACACTTCCGCTTCTGGTATCCAAAGGTATGTTCTTTACACCGCTGAAGCCGGAAATCAATAAAGGAGTTTTCCCGACCTGACTGATCCGGATGGAATGATATCCGTTTCCGAGCTGATCACGAAGATGGCTCAGAGCTATGGTTGCAAAGGCNATNTCCTGGGTGACAAACNNTTTTGCTGCNGAAGCAGACGATAATCTGCGGGCAACCTTAAGGGCGTCCGATATCTCGTCGGACAATGTGAATGCCTCCAGTGCAATGGCCTCATCTCGAAGATCAGACGCGAACATATCGCTCGTTGTTGACGGCTGAGTTCTGTTCGCGCGTTCGATAAGTTTAGCAGCTATATCTTTACGGCCGCTTAGCGCATACGCAGAAGCGAGACAATAGGCCGCTGCCTGCGAAAGATGCCTGGATTCCCGAAGCCGGTTCATTGCCGCTGGCCTCATCGATCCGGCAATAGCGAGCGAATANAGGCGGAAAGCCTGTGTCAGGTCGGAGTCAGGAGAGTAATTGTAATCGCGCGCCTGCACCTCTTGATACTTCTTCCATCTTTCAAGACTATTTGAATCTATCCTGAATCCCTGCCGTGATGCTTCGTAAAGAACGATTCCGGCCATCGAAGTGACCCAATCATTTTCAGACTGTTGTTTCGGCCAATAGACAAATCCACCATTGGCTACCTGTCGGGACTGGACTGTTTTAATCAGGCGAGGCAGCTCCTTTTCGCATATTTCTTTCTGCTCAGGGTTAAGAAAGAGCCTGCCAAACAGCATGAAGAGTGCCTTCGACGAAAGCTGTTCGGTACAAAGGTGTGGATAATTGTCCATGAACAGAGATACTCCACTGAAATTCAGCGTTGGCATCGTGGAGATCTGAAGACTCACATTATCAATTTCTTTAGCGGCCCATGTAAAATCACTTGATTCTTGTGCCGGNAAGGTCTTTTCTTCAGTGCTATAACTCAATGGCATAGGATTTGATACGTCAATAAAAGAAGTGTCTCTTGCAATATGTCCATGTGCCGTAGCGGTTATTATGAGCCTTGCCTTACCAACTTTTGTCTGATTACAAACGAGACGGAAATCAGTCAGTCGTTCTCCGGTCGAATCAAACAGAAGATTGCGTGATCTTTGACCGATCACCTCTATAGGCCCATCAGCATCAATAGAGACANCCACTTCCTTGATTTCTTTTNGCATTGAGAAGACGTTGACCGGAATNTTTAATGTGTCGCAGTTCGCAAGGGTACGTGGNAATGTCGGGAGTAACATGATAGGGGAGGTGACTCTGACTGTCTTGTCGGCATTGCCATAACTGCCCCCGTGGGCTGCCACAACCATCACACGCACTGATCCAACATAGTTGGGCAGGGTGATCTTATGTGTTCTTGTCCCTCCTTTTACGGAAAAAGGGCCAAGGAATTTGACTGTGGGATTGAACCGCTTCTCCTTTCCGGCAGATTTTCGCAGGGCTTCATCACCGCCGACACTCAGGATCGACCGGAAATCGGAGCCGAACGCACCAATCACATCATCATACATATCCCACGTTCTCACTCCNAGAGCCTCCCTTTGATTCATGGCAGCCCACGGACGTGGCGTTATGTAATTTGTTATGTCAAGCAATCCTTCGTCAACAATTGCAATGGTATAGGTCATGGGCTTGTTGTCTTTCTCCCTGACTTTGAGAGAAAACTGTTTCTGAGGATGAAGTTCGTCAGGCATCTCGATGATGGGGTGGAGAATGGAATGAGGATTAATGACTTTAGCCGGCCGGATTCCAAAGAGCCGGATTGGAGTATCGAAATCAGTCTCTTTGTGCGGACGAAGCATGGTTGCAGTGACATAAAAGTTTGGAGCCATGCTCTTATCGACAAGAATAGGAAACTTGGTGTCTTGATCAGCAGACAGAGTTACCCAATGACGTTTCAAAACTTGCGATCCATTTTCAATTGACAGCAGTACATGGCCTCCCTTACATTTAGGCAGATAGACGTTGGCTGTTTCTCCCACTTCATATTGGGGCTTATCAAGACTGAAAGACAACTCTGTGCTGCCGGAAGCATTGTCCCGATAGCTACGTCCGCGCCATGCAGGCCAGTCNACAGTGAATGTGCCGCCNGTGGCGTGTCCACCCTTGAGATCCCTTACCAAAATAAGGTATCTTCCCCAGAGAGGATAGTCTACCCTGAAAGGTACGTCAGCTATGCCGTTGGTTGCCATAGTCGTTCCGGTAGAAACGACATCGGCTGAAGAACTTGCAACATAACGGCTGAGATCCTCAGATCCACCTTCCCACCACCAATTCCAGTCAAGTCGATAAATCTTATATTCAAGAGGGCGATTCTTTAACTTCTGACCGACTTGGTTAACGACTATAACGGGGAAACGGATCTCTTTATCGGTCTCAAATTCCGCATTATGCAAATCTATTCCTACATAGACTCCGAATGGAGAAAACGGCACTGATTTCGACACAACGCTTGCATCGCCACCCGGTTCTGTCACCGTTGCGGTGATATTTGCCTGAAGCATCCCGGGCGAATTGTCTTCAGCTCCAACGATGCAATCACGCACTATCCCACCTATACTATCTGTTACGCCGGAGAAAAGGTGTTTTTCCGACGAAGTGTAGGCAACTAATGGGTTCTTGAAAGTGTAGTTCCTGTACCGGGCAAAAGGATAAGGATTTGTATAGAGAGTCATCTCCAGGGATGCAGACATCCCCTTCGCTGCCGGACCGGTGAGCCAGCGTGCACTCAGTCCGAGAGGAGTTGTAGCATTGGCCTGTATGATGTCAGGAGATTTTATGTCAATCTTAAGCCGATTGGGCTTTATAGTTTCGATTCTTACAGGATGACGGAATGTTTCATTCCCGACCTTGAAACGGGCACTCCATAATCCGGTAGGTACCGATTCCTCAGTTGATATATGAAAAACGTAGAATCCGTCGATGCCCTTGTCAAGTATCTGTCGGGCATATAACTGTTCAGCCGGATTATAGAGCTCCAAAATGACGGGGTGGTTTTCTGGCAATCTCTTGGCCTCATCTTCAACAATAAGAGTAAGGTGAATATCGTCGCCCGGACGCCAGATGCCCCGCTCTCCGTAGGTGAATCCCTTTATTCCATCAGTTATTTTTTTACCTGAAANATCAAAATGACTTGTGGACAATTCTTGCCCGGAAGTGACCCTCAGATATGTTGTGCTGACACCGTCGGAGGCTGTGACCANAAATGGNNTGCCTTCTGTCTTGAAATCGGCAAAGCCTCTTTTGTCTGTAACTCCATGTCCGATCTTCTGTAATTGATAGTTATAAGCCGTTACTTCAATTCCGGCTGCTGGCTCAGACGACATTATATCGCTGACAATCGTCTTCAGGGTATTATCGTCNTTACATTTTACAATCAAGCCGAGATTGGAAGCAGCAATGTTGACTTCGGGCATACGGTCCCATTCAATCATGTAGAAGGAGTCTTTTGAGGGATCTTTACTCTCCTCCCAGTTAAAACCGGACCGGTTAAAGTCCGGAGCATCGCGATAGATATATGATTGGTCGAGATCCCATGTGTTTCGATCATCTTCAGTTAATCCTGAAATTTCTTCAAAAACCTCAGGTTCACTTCTGTTGTAGAGAGAATAAGCCTTNCGGAAGGTGAGGCGGATGTTGTAGATCGCTCCCCGCTCGCGGATAAACAGATTTTTCAGATCAATAGAGAAATTCTGCCATTGATGTAGATTCAACGTCTTGTCGNNATCCAGTCTGACTGTGCGACGGTGTACCAGTCGCCCGAATCTGCGGAGCTCATGAGCGGAATTAAGATTGCTTTGCTGTAGAAAGGCCATTACATTTGCCGGGAAAATCTTTACGACTTCCAGATCAACAGCAGCAAGGTTGACAGCGCGGAACGGGAGGCGAAGATTTCTGTTGTCGGGTAGGATGTTGCCCTTAAAAGGTATTTCNATAGCNGGCGGGATAACTTCTTGTCTGAAATGAAGTTCAATTCCTTCATCGAGGTTTTTCCCGTCCATATTTTTCAGCATTTCACTTACTCTCAATGTCAGATCAGATATCCCGTTGACNGGATAAAAGACCTTTACATTTGTNCCGGCTCGCTCTATCCGCAGGTCAGATATATTGTCAATCGTGATAAGACCCTCCAGATCCTGAGTAGTCGATAGGGGAGCGGTGAACTCGAGATTGAGGTAGGGGACAGCCGCCTCTACCCGCTCCGCAAGGAGTAATGAAAAATCGGATGCCGATGGTATGATGACTTCTTGCTCCTTTGCTGCAAAACCACCCTTCGAGCGGAGTGAGAGGCACACAGTCTTGTCTTTGGCCGGTCGTTTTATTCCGGTAATTTTGAAATCACGGCTGCGATTTTCGCACTTTCCATCCAGGTGTATTTTTGCATCGGGATCGTCAAAGATAATGAGTGAGCTGTCGTTGAACACCGTGTCTCCGGCAGCTGAATTATATTCCAGACGACCTTTTACGATCATGGATGAAATATCGTAGGGATCAACAATTACTTTGACATCTTCAAAGCGCACCTCCCGTTTGTCGACGAAGAAGGCAAATGAAAAGTCAGCCAGGGAATCAACGTCCATGATTGCACTCATATCGACACGACATTCATACCGGCACCCTTGTTTCAGACTTTCCATGGGTTTGAAATCAATGAATCGCATGTCGGACGAGTAGACGGCTTTGCCTTTCACNGCAGGATAAAATGTGAAAGTATTGTCGATCGGGCGNCCGGTGTCGATCTTTGATTTCATCAGATCCGTCAGCTCGATTCTGATTTCAGAATCCTGATCAAGATGTGCGGGCGCATAGGCAGCAATCCATAGGGCTGCTTCATCTTCCGACATTATTTTTCGGGAGCATGATGAGAAATGAATCAGACCGGCCGCCAACATAGTCAAGGTAACCGCAAATAACGCATAAATGCGTTGTGGAGTTGAATGAACGTGATGCTTCATAAGGGGATGATTTTATGGAGCAAATTTCGGACAAAAACAACGTCCGGCAAAGCTAATGGCCGGACGTTGTATGAAATGATCTGGAGAGTGTATGAAACTATGATTTGCCCCTTTCCCAAACGATATAGCTTAGATTTTCGATCTCTGTTTTCAAAGGAAGCCCTGTCAGAATTTTCTCACTGTTTTCATTGACATAGAAACCGTATGAGGATGAGCCGACAAGATAGATTGCGTTTCGGACACCAAGCCCGATGAGAAGTTGCGAGAACTCATGGAATGTAAGCCGCTCCTCACTCATAATCACACAGATCTTTCCATTTAATTCAGCAAGAGCTTTACGAATAACTCTGCCTTTGGGTTTGTTTTCAACAGCCTGTCCGCCAACAACTAATGGATATTGCCTGAAAAAAAATCCATCTTCGGTCAGGGCCTGTTCAAGCATGGGCGTAGCATCCGAGACGCCGATCGTCAGCTCACCATTTATAATAGAGCAAAAACCTGCTTTTGCCTCACCCTTGCTGATGACCTCTCCGTTCATGACGAATGTGCCTGCAATCT
>WFLX010278343.1_pt1 | contig 20843 bp, 21 predicted proteins | sample 4967041 | NCBI WGS metagenome assembly WFLX01 (sample SAMN12857096, study PRJNA449069) | gut metagenome | isolation source: stool from male and female vole | host: Microtus ochrogaster | place: USA:Florida | collected 2017
CCATCCCCTATAAGTTTTGGGATTCTAAGACTGGAGGGATTAAGGATGGCGCAACCACTAATGATCGAGCTGTATTTGAACGATTGAAGTTGTTGAATACACGCCTGAACGGTTTGAAGGGTTACCTTTATGATGAATTATTCAGGGCAGAGGAGATTTCGAAAGAGTCTGTCAGATACCTCTTGGATAAGTACGTTGATGGAGTAATGAGTGAAGCCGTTGTTGAACGACGAGAGGAGGAAGAAAAGCACGGCTGTAGTTTGCCTGACTATGTTGATAAGCTCGTGGCCAAAATGAAGTGTGGACTTAAGCGAGTAGGTGGAGAGACATATACGACAGGAACCATCAAAGCGTGGAATAGTTTCGCCAAACTGATTCGAGAGTTCTGTAAGGATTTCAAGGAAGAACATCATCGTAATTTTGAATGGGCTGATTTCAATGCCGACGGCTTCAGTCTTTTCCTCAATTATATGGAGAAGATGAAATACCTGCCCTCTAGTATCAACAAATATGTGAAAGACCTTAACGCTACCATTGCCGCTGCTACTGAGGACGGGGAGTTAGGTGAGTTGGTGATTCGTAAGCATTGCCCTCACAAGACTCTTCGCAAGGATGAGCAGCCTATTAAGGTTTATCTTACAGAAGAAGAACTTCAGGCCCTCTATGAGATGCCATTAGAGGAGGGGTCTGAAAAGTGCAAGGTAAGGGATATATTCCTTTGCGGTGCTTATACCGGTCAACGTATATCTGACTATAATAACCTAAGCCCTGATAATTTCAAGAAAACTCCAAAGGGATATGATATTGTTTGTCTGACGCAGGAGAAAACGAATGCAACAGTGGTTATCCCTGTTCTGAATATGAACTTATTGGAGATTGCCAAGAAGTACAATTATCGCTTTCCTCGTGTGGTGGAGCAGGTATTGAACCGATATATTAAGACCATCCTTAAGGAGCTGTCTGAAAAAGTACCATCTCTAAAAGAGAAATATACGACAGTTCTTACGATGAAAGAGCGTCAGCTTGAACTGGATGGCAAGATTGAGTTTGAGCGCAATGATAGAGGTGTGCCGATGCGCCCCAAGTATGATCTGATAACAAGCCATACGGCAAGGCGTAGCTGTATAACCAATCTATATCTACAAGGACGCTTTACCAATGAGCAAATCATGAGTATATCCGGCCACAAAGATGAAAAGACTTTCAAGGCTTATATTGTCTGCTCAGGTGTAATAGTAGCTGAACGCATCGCTGAAATCAATCGGGGTAAATCAAACGCAGACTTGTTTATGTAATACCACAACAACCATATTTATGCTCCCGGCTTTGGAACACTCCAGAGTCGGGAGTTTTTTATCACTTGGTATAACGAGGTATAACCTTCCGGTATGATATAGTATTACTAAGTATAATTGAGTATAATAGTTTGAAAATAAGGTGTTTAGTATTTGGAAAACCTAAAAAATCAACATTATCTTTGCATCGTCAATCAAGACAAAGTAACTGAAAACGACATACAAAGATGAAAAGAAAAATCAATTTGGCAATCCTTCCGACGCAGGAGGAAGAGGTCATCCAGAACGTGGCTCCATGCAAGCCAATGGATCTCAGAAAACTTATCACAAGAGATAAGGTAGCAGAGTACCTGAACGTGTCGATACAGACCGTGATCAACTACACCAATAAAGGCTGGTTAGTGGCTCACAAGATTGGTCGCCGTGTGCTCTATCACGAGGACGAGGTGCTGACCGCCATACAAGCTAGTTCTGTGAAACGCTATCAGCACGAATCAACCCGTACATTCATTTTCAACAAGTAAATTAAAATTATGAGTAATGTATCCCGAATAAAAGATCACTGTAAGACTACCGAGAATAGCCAGGTCTCGCTCACTATAATATTCTGTAACTGTACGATTAACGTGGATGAGCGTCAGAATAATAGTAAGAATTATAAGGAGGAACAGAAAGGATGTACGATAAATAAAAAATAGAAACCACGCTTCTCCAACGGCCATGAGGTAGTGGGTGCCGTTGAGTTGAGCCTGCCCACGGCTTAACGAGAACATTGAAATTATGGAACCTCTAAAATCCGTACTATGGATATAACCTGAGTACGGTCAGACTGGAGAAACTCTCTAGTCGGTAATCAACTTAAATAACAATATGACAAATAACAATATGACAAAATCAGAATTAAAAGTGGATGTAATTTACNATCTNATCCACAAACTTGAAGGGCTNAAAATCTGCGTGATAGAGNNCAACCNTAACAATACTAATAACAATAAGAAGATGCNGGAAGGNTGTCTCTCTGAGGGNATGCAACAGCCNGGCATTTTCGCTGATGNCCGTGTNGCTATGGAAGCGGGATATACACTCCGCGATGTCGAGAATAACCAAGTTGTATCTGTTAACGAAGTTGACAACTACCTCGTTATCGTTGACGGAAATACTCGCTTCCACGCTTACATGCTCTCACAAAAGGATCCTACCAAAGGCTCCTTCGAATACAAGTTTCATCTGATGAAATACGAAAATCCGGAACTCTTTCGGACCGCTTATCAGAAGATGAATATCTACAATACCCCCACCAAGACCGAGGATTTCGCAAGAGATCTTTTGGCCGTATCAGAACTCCCGGCACTCTCATCTTATCGTGAGAAAACAAAAGACGGTCTTACCCCTAAAGCAGCAGGATTCGCTACAATCGGACGAGAGATTGTGAAGAAAGATCTTATCGACCTGCAAAATGGTAAAACGCCGACTGCTTTTAGCGACATTGATTCAATGGCTCGTTTTAACAGTATCTACGATTCTATCAAACCATTGTTCGAAGACAATCTCAAATCCTTCAAAGGCTCAGAAGTCTGGAAGTTTATAGCCGCGAGAATAAACGGAGTAAATGACAAANGCGCAATGGCAGAACGAATTAAGAAAATGTTCGACATGATGCCTCCACGACTTTTCAGTTCGTTTCTAAAAGCCAAAAGTGATGGCATCCAAACAAAAGAGACGATAGTCTACAAGATTCTTGACGAAGCCCTTGCGCTCGTCTAATCGCTAATCAATCGCCGTGGAGCTATCCACGAGACGGCAAACGCTCACTTCACCACGCTCAGCTCCCGTGGTGCTAATAATCAAACACCTAGAAATACAACAATTCTTAGCGCTTCGTGTACGACTGACATGCCTAAGTTCTATCCCCAAGAACTCATCAATCGGCGACAAAGCTTAACCCAACAGACTCTCTGCTTCGGGAAGTGTGTTCATTACGAATAATTATTTATGCCTGAAATGCTATGTTTTGCTCTTCGCCGCGATTGAAAGCCTGAAATTTGAAATGAATATCTTAGCATATTATCAACTGGATTATCAAGGTATTACTCAGTTGACGGGGAAATTGGATCTCCTCGAACCGAAACCAACAACCATCATAAACAAAACTATAGTCCCGGAGCAATTCAAGGCAGATGTTAACGCATTAAGTGAATATTCCGAACTTTCTCTGACTCCGGGTATGACGATCAAGCTCTCACTTCAGGAGGCCCTTAACGTGATGCCGAGAAGACGAGCAAGAATCGATAGTTACAAATCTCTCATTGACTTCCTGCATAACGAGATGGAAGTGACCTTAGTATTAACTTCAAGAAAGACTAAACGCAATGGCTAATAAACAATATTCCCGAAAAGACCTGAGAAAGCATTATGACACAAACATATATGTAAGTAATGATGGTAGACATGCTGAGAGAGACATCCAGATTAGATCTACCGGTAAAGATTCTGTGTTAATCTATGAAATCTACCATGAGGAAAGCGGAAGAACATTTATACACGACAAATATAAGGGATCGTTCTTTATAGATGATCTTGTTTTGACGTGCTATTTTGGAAGACCTCCGCAAGATGGCAAGAAATATTATCCTCATCATAAAGACGGTAAGATGTATAACTCTCATATAGCAAATTTAGAATGGAGGGAAGAAACGGCTGCATCTATAGCTCAATACCAACAGCTCGAAAAGGAGTGCTGGTATAAGAACCGCAAAATTAAGGCATTCAAAGATGGAACAATCAAGCAAGCCGGGAAAACTTTGCACTTTGCCGATTCCTTATATGACAGAGATCTGGACTGGACTTTTCATTATACCGAGCCTAAGGTGCATTATGAAGAGAAGAATCGGTATGGACGAATGGAAAGGCGAGACAAAGATGTGGCAGAAATTTTCGAGGATTTTGGTTTCATTCAGGGTGATAAGTCTGAGCTCTCAAATCCGGCTATTCTGCATATAAATAATGACTATATGGATTTTGCCAGTGATAATCTGGAATGGGTTGAAACAAAGGATCCTCGTTATGAAGAGTTCAAACGCGTAAGCCATGAGAAGAAGATGGAGAAGGATCATGAGGCAAATTATTGGGTCAGTCCTGGATCATGGAATGTATTATACCGTGGCAACGAACCTTACCAGGATTGGGCTGACAAGAAACGGAATTGAAAACATCGGGATATATGACAAAACCTACAATTAAAAAAGTAGTTCGACTGTCGTGGCTTAGAGAGCATGCGAAACAGGAATTTGATGAGATGAGAGGAAATCCTGATTTTGACCCGACGTTTTTTACCGAGTCAGAACTGGAACATTACGTCGAAGTATTAATCAGAAGTCATGAAAGTGAATGGCTCGTAATTGATGACATTGAGGATGAAAGAATTATTTGACGTAAAGTTTAACATCGGCGGTCCCGGATTTACGATGGGGCTGAAGAATGGCTCGATAGATGTACCTGACCAGACCGGCTGCTATGTTGTGTCGACTGGTTGCGGCTCAGGAAAGACCGAGTGCTGTAAGTCGATCATCCGGCAGAAGCATAACGATGGCATTCTTTACTGCGTAGATACTGTAGCGGAATTAAAGAAGATGCACTCGTGGATTCTTGAAAATCGGGATGACATCGGAATAGTTGCGTCAGACGTGATAATAATATCCTCGGATAATGAGCATCAGGAGTCGCTCCACCATTATCAAAACAACCCTGAGATATTGATGACTAAGCAGATCGTACTGATTACACATGTTAGATTCTGGACTGACCTGATAAATTACTTTCTCATCTATCGACCCCTTGAATCAGTGTCAACGTTTGACGGCAACTTTGTCGACCTGATGGGAAGGTCTGATTTGAGAAGATACGTCATATTTGATGAGACACCAACTTTCATCAAGCCGTTCTTCTCTATGCCTCGTTCATTGCTTGGGTGCTTCTCGAATTATAATGGAGGCAAATGGGAGTGTATGAATCCTCAAGGAGTCGAGGAAGCATACGATAAATTCTTCTATGATTCTTCTATTTCACCATTCCCAAAAGCGCCCAACAAGATCAATACAATAAAGCGACATGTGGTGTTGAACCTGATTCCACAGTATTACCCACAGTGGATTGCAGCTACAACACAGGATGTCAATATTTCTTTTACACCTCTGCATCTCTGCGTCCCGGTTATTAATACACATCTTCTTGTGCTTGAAGGTGCCGGTAATGTGCTTTTCGACAACTCCAAATATTACCGAATGCTTGATGTGGGACAAAAATACAACTGCAAAGTGATATTTGAAAGCTTCCCCTTTGATATCAACCGACGAGAACATGGAAAGAGAGGATTCGGAGATTTTATGAAATGGCTGACTTCAAGACTTAAACAGAATGAAAAATCAGGAAAGAAAAGCCTGGTGGTTGTATGGAAGAATCAAGGCGAAGAGTATAACACCGGCGCACAAGGTTACTATGAAGAGGTTGTAAAAGAGTTGGGTCGAAAAAAGATTGGTAAAGACTCCTATAAGGTTATTTATTACGGTAGCCCCCAAAGTAAATCAACCAACGATTTCAGGGATTACTCAGAGATTATATTGGGCGGAGTATGGAATCTTCCTCCCTCGATGGATAAGATCAGAGAGCAATACGGGATTACAATCGGCCATAGTCATATACAACTGTGGGAATTCATTCAGTTATTATGTCGGATTGGGATAAGACAACATGACAAAGGTGAATACACTGTTTGTTATTCCACGGATTATAGTGAGCTATTTATCAATTCTCTGAAAAATTATTTCGAGTCAGACATTATTCCGAAAACTGAGGTAGAAAACGAGAAATATCCCGAATGGCTTAAGCAACGGTTTGGAGAGATAAAGATTCATAGGTCAGTAAAGGAAGATATTATTCTCCTAGCCCACTCAAAGCCAGATATCCTTGAAGCCTTAAGGAACAGAATGCATTGTGACGTTGATATACTCTTGACTGAACTCTACGGGATAATTAAGAGAAGCAGGAGAAAAAGAGATGAATATAAGGCTCTCGTTAATAGTCTTAAATCGCTTGACATAAATCTAAACATACAATAGAAAGGGCGGTGAAAATGTCTGGTTGCTAATACTATATAGGTTTAATTTCACCGCCCTAAATCATTTGACATCTAATTATATGTAGATAAGACTGAAATGGTAACAGTCTTCGTTTTTCAGGAGCAACGAAATGAAGTTACCCGGAGCTTCGCCCCTTGGGCCCATTTACTGAAAAGGGGGGAGAGTCTAACTTCTACTCTCTCCTCTTTCAGTCAACCTGTCGAGACGACGTCGAGGCATATCTCATCTTAAAACTCTAACATCTAAATACATATATATGAACTCGATAATCAATGGAAAAGCAACTCTTTATCGTAATGCTTTTGATTCAGACTCTCAAAATTTTGTAGAGCTTGATGACATACTCAATCAAATCAGACAGCCACCCGAATGGATTGTCCGACATACTCAAGAATTAAATAGGCTCTTTTTTGTTGACCCAAATGTCTACAAAGAGATGAAACGTTATCTACCGATGTTCTGTACCTCCGGATGTTTCTCTCATCGGAATGGCAATATATCCAGTCTCAGTGAATACTCCAATGTAATCATGCTCGATTTTGACTGGGAAGAACCGGAAGCGGCAGTTATTGAGGAATTCAGAGAAAGACTCATCCGATACGCTACTCCTCTCCACCTCTATGCCATCTGGAAGTCGCCGGCCAAAGGCTTCAAAGCCGCCCTTATCCACAACAATAAGAATCCGGAATACCACAGCGAACTCTTTGTGAGCATAAAGAATCGTCTTTTCCCGAACTCTTCACTTGATATGTCCGGGAGTGATCTGTCCAGAGCGTGTTATCTTTCTTATGATCCCGACATATTCATTAACACTGACCCTGGATTAGAAGAATATCAGTTTACCCACGATCCGTCTTATCTGCTGCCAGTCTCCTTATTAAATTCTACATCCAAATCAAGTGGCTATGGACAGTTCGTACATACCCCGGAAGAGAGGGAGCGGCATAAATGGTATGAAATGGTGTGTCCCGATAAGAAGTTGATGAATAAAATGATTCGTACTTTCAATGCAGCCAACCCAGATTACTATAAAGACGGCAACCGACACCGAGAAGTCCTACGTCGGGCAACGCTTTACTGCAAGAACGGAGTATTATTCGAGAATGCTGTAAAATCACTCGTAGGACAATTCGGAGAAAACAGTCGGGCTGGACTCAATAATGCAGATATAGAGAGCATGGTCAATAGCTGCTATAATAAAGCGAGAGGTGATTTTGGAGTTGATCGAGCTACATATCTTAACCNCACTAATAAGCCNNANCACATACCGTAATTCNCTAATAGATACCTTTGTAAACCGGTGAAACTCTTATAAATAGATGAATAGCAAACTCTTTCGGGGTAAATAGATCCCGGAGGGCGTTCATCAAATCAAAACAAATCAATCCCTGGTCGTCGCAATCTTGAGGAANTATTGCACATGNCGANTGGAAGNATGGANACGCAGTTAGTAATTGGTATAGCTTCAGTCTTGCCAACAGAACGCTCACGACCATCGAAAGGCTGAGTCAACCCGCAGAAGGTTGATGACGGCCTTTCTTTTTTTGTCCCCCATAATAATGATTTCGGTTTTTGAGCCGAAGCCTTTATATAGCAAGACGCCCCGAGTCTCCCCGGAGCGGCCTATTGTTTTTAGAGAAAGGCATTTATAGAATGATTATTCTATGTCAAAAATCAGTAAGCATATGAGAGTGTCAAGGTCAGTTGGTTGGGAGACTTTTTTAGATTCAAGCATTGTAAGAATCTTATTGCGGTGAGATTTTAAATTTCGATGGTAATAGTCTGCTATTTTAATGAATCTGCTAAGGTATGCGACATAAAAACCTCGTTTCATGTGGGTGACATTGTTGGCCAACTGTAGAAAGTTATCAAATTTCCCGTAAGAAACGAAGCCTTGTTTGAGAGACTGAAGCGAGAGAAAAAATTCGTGATGCTTCAGATACAGGGCAGCTAATTCAGCCTTATTATTGATTCCTGATAACCAAATCTTGCCCAACATCATGAGTTTGGTCATGGCTTCAAATAAATCTCTTGTCTGATGTTCGTCGTCTTTTGGTGCGGTGTTAATCAATGTGCCATTTTCTTCTTTCACGTATTTCTTTACGAATGACTCAATTTTCTCTTTTGCCCACTGACTATCACTGAAGCAACCGGTGTAATTTTGAGAAGAACAAATCGTATTAATAATCTCAACTCCGTGTCGAGGAGCAAGATTCACAAGTGCCTTGATACTGAATAAAGACGATTGGTTATCATCTTCTGAATTTACCCATCCATAGATGATGTTATTCATAATTGGCCAAAGGTCAAAACCAAGTTCCTTAACCCTAGATGAATCCAGACGAGACNTTATGGACAATGCTATTCCAAATTTCTTGNAACTGTCATTATGATATTGGACAATATCTTGGAATTTNCGAAGAANGTAATCNATTGACNCGTGTGAGGTTAATGCGAAGTTAGCAATATCATAAATGTTGATATTATCATCGTCGAATTCAACAAATCCATCTACTGCGGTCTCAAATTGTTTGCACTTCTCCCAATGCTCATCTTGAAGTTGTGCTCTTAGACGTTTCTCCTCTGCTTGTATCCGAATCTTATCGGCCTGCTCTTTTTCTACAATCTCNNGACGACGNGCCTCACGCTTCAACTGCTCATGCTCATTCTGCTTATGAGCTTGTAGCTTGAGAGCTTGAGCNTCTAATTCTTCACGTTGCGATTTTGACCTTTTGTAGAATAGCTCACACGATTCCTCATCAAATTGAATTGAATCTAAACATACAATCTCATCAGAGAGTGGCAATTTTACGACCTTATCATCGACTAGTTCAAACGTTGGGAAATAGACGTGCAGGTACAATTTACCTTCTCTTATGGAGCGTAGTCGGGCCTCGTTATCCAATACAAAAGCATTGAGTTCATTGCGCTCAATAATGTCGTTTTGAAATAGAGCCTCTTCATACCTGTCGAATATCCACAGCACAGGTCTCCCATCATGCTTATGGGCTTCTTTCCGCTCCTTAACCCTGGCGATCAGGATGTAGGACACTTGGATTTCAAAGTCAACCTCCTTGCCGGACATAAAAGTTGAGTTAAGTGGAAATTTAACATTTATGTCAGGTCGGCGTGGACTCCCGTTAGAGGTAGTTATTCGTTTCTCAATATCAATTTGGGCGTCAGGATATTCTTTGTTAAGGGTATCTGCAACGAAGTATTTGATTTTATAATGTATCGGCGATTGTTCTTTATTAGCATGTCCGTCTCTTTCTGCTTCTGCTTTTGTTTTGCTCTTATCAGGTCGGAATGGACAAACGGGAGACTGTTGCCCGCTCTTATGTTTGAAATGCAACCGAAAATGACGTTTACCATCTTCTTTCGGTTGAGCCTCACCTGTCAAAAAGAGTTTCCCGTGGCAATGAGGGCATCGGTATACCAAGGTGTCGTCATGTAGCTGATTACGTATTCTGCCGGAGATTGCTTCCATCGGATTTGCCCAATGTAGATGCAATGCTCCGCTAAAGAAATCTTCAACATAGCGAAACGCGGTTTTACCATCGGGAAGTTCTTCAATAAAGCAGTCAATTGTGGGTTTATTCGCCATCTTCGAGGAGTTAAGTTATCAGGGCACAAATTTAGAAATTATATGGGCAATATTTATGCGCACCAAAATAAATAATACTTGAACGCATCAATAAAGGATAACAATAACACCAACCCCCATCGGTGAGATTGGCCTTCTCTAAGGTATTCACCAACTTTAGAATTTGTCGTTGACGAGTTCCCGAAATTTGAGAGGGACAGCCCCGGTTTCTGACCACCAGTAGTCACGGTCGTCTTTTAGTATCCATATATAGAATTTATCATTATCGGAATCATAAGCCCAGACTGTAGCCGGGTCGCAGCATTGATGAGCCATAAACGCTGAACCCCAGTACATCCCCTTGGTATATTCAATGCCGCCCTGAGTCTGATAGATTGAGACAAGGTAGTTGAAGTTATTCTCTCCCATCATATCTACCCATCGTTGCTGAATTGTCGGGTTAGTAAACATTTGAAAGTCTGACGGACAGTCACCGATATGTTCTTTGAAATGAGAAATCAACGACGCACTCACCGATGATGACTCAATCACGTTAGCCGAAACCGTGAATATCTTGCCTCGGTTATTCTTCATCGTAGCGTTTAGATGCTTGCGGTCGGCGAACTTAACGTTGTACCAAGTTTCAACAACATCAGGTGTGCAATCCCTGACAGTCCACTCCGTAGTGGGATTCTCGTAGCTCGGATTAATCTGAAGCCAAGAACAATCCCCATTGCCATTCTTCTGAAGCGTTGTCTTATAGGCATACCGTCCAGAGAAGTACCCATCGTAATGCTCCTCCAGGTCAACCGCAATTGGATACTTTCCTCCAATCGTTCCCTCCAAGCGGTAAGTCTTTGCGTTAGACATCACTGAGGTGATGACTAAGAGGAGGACGATAGTAAGATATCTCATAACTGTTATTTTTTATCAATCGTCATCCAAATGCCTTTATAATGGATATTGGCGATTTTAGCGGGTAACGGACTCCAAGGACGTGTATGCCAGCTGTCACATTTCGGACATTTCACAGGGGCAATGAAGGCAGTGGCATACCATTCCGATGCTACGCCTTTGAAACGGTTTCTGCATTCGCTACAATAAAAAAGTATGGGGATCCCGAATGTCATTATCATTTCATTTTTATATCCCAAGCTCCACGGGAGTAGACTCCTGAATCTGTCTTGGGTACATCTATACCGTTAAGTTGAAACTGTCTGACGAGAGCATCAGCACAGCGTGAATTACCAAACAGGTTGGTTGGGGTTATTCCCATCATATTGATATTTATGGTGAAAGTCTGACCTCGATCAATATGAAGCCCCCCGGTTCGATCAATCTGATGGCGGGCAGTGATTTCGAATGTGGGCATAATTATCGATCTCCTCGTTTAAGTGAAGCAATCGCATTGGCAGGCTCCTTAATAACCCAATCAATTGTGAGCAGTGCCGCTGGATACGTCATCCTACGCGATTTCATAAGCTCCTTAATGCTGTATCCATGACTGGAATAATCCGACTCTACTCCGTTGAGCCAATTATCGACTAAAGATTGAAGCTGTGGGGCAACGTTAACAATCTCGGCAGCCACCAACGATGCAGGTTTATTATCATATCCTTGCTTAATAAGCTTATTTTTTATGTATTCAGTGTAATCTATCTGTGCCATAATTACGCTTTTAGATTTAATTTGTCGAGTACATCAGCAGCAAAGTTGCGGGCATCAATCTCGATACTTTGCTGGTCGTAGAGGCGTTGGCCAAGGAGGGTACTGCAATCACCCCAGTATCCCCATTTTCCGCCATCCATATTCTCTGCCCAACTACTTATTTCACTCTTGCGGGGGTGAATCTCGCAAACGTTAACATTATAGTCCTGATATGCATGGCGACCTTCATGAATCAGCGTGTCAACTATTTCACGATATGTCCCGAAGTCAGTTAGCTCAGCGTAATCACTATTTATCGTGATGTCCTTGGTGACAGGATTATATCCTCCCCACTGATTTTCCTCAAGTGGTGTAAGGCGTATGGGGCAAGCCGGGCGGCACTCTATTTCGGCAATGCGCTCTTCAAGTGAATTGAGCACACTTTCCTTTTCAGACAATTCAAGGTTCACCCAGTTATCATATTTTATTTCATCGCAATCAGAGATAACATCACTGATTTGCTCTATCTGGATATGATCTTGAGGTGCTTCTATATTATAGTTCTCAATAATATACCCAGCGTAAGCATCTGCAATATCATTAGACATCACATCATGTGCTATGTTGGAACGATCTTTGATTGGCACATTAAGTTCATCCATACGAGAGTCAATAGCACTCAAGGTTATGGTTTGTTGAGTCTCGTTTCGATCCTCCCAGTCTATATCCGTTACATTTAGTTCCGATAGATAGTCCAACTGCGAGGACGTGAATTCCTCTTGCTTCGTCGCGGATAGTGGTTTAAGGCCTTCTAAATCTTCGAGCATGGTGTTACTTGGTTTTATTCACCTGCACCCAATGTTTGTCGGGGGTGAGTGATGTTGACACTATACATTGTCCCACCATAAGTTTCGGGATGATGGGGCGTTGCTCTTTGCTCAGTCCCATTGCTTCGGATATGGCCTTTACATCATCTTCTGCCACAAGACGATGGGTTATCTTGGTATTGGTGTTCTTAATTGCGTCCGGGATAAGGCGAGTCGGCACTTGGTCAACAAGGAACATACCTTCTCCGTATGCCCTGATCTCGGAGAGCATATTTGAGAACATCATAGCTGTCTTATACTGAGGCATATCTGGCTTCTCGCATTTCATCATGACACGGTGCGCCTCTTCTATCACGGTCAGGTGAGAGCAGCCGTTGTCATTGAAATAAATCCGTCCCAACTCGGCACAAGCGTTGCGATACTCGTAAAGGAACTGAAGAATCAACGACATGAAGAAACTCTTGTCAACGTCATCACCGACATACGATAGATTGATGACAACCGGCTTCTCAAAGAGGTCAGCCCATGTTGTAGAATGGACGGTATTAAGCATTTCACCCTTCCATCCACGTTTGAGCGAGTCAATGCGGGTGTTGAGACACGCTTTCATATTTTGCTCAACCCGGGCTTCATACTGACGATTGGAGATAACTTTGTCCACTCCAACGCTCATTGAATTGAGTGTCGGAGGCATCGTTTTTCCAAATTCAGGCTCGGCAGTAAGCCAATCAGTTGACTTATTCTGATATATCGAGTAGATTAGGACTTCCATCAGTACCGGCAGAATATCATACATTGGGAACGCTGCGGCAAAGGTTGATTTGAGACGGTCGATATGAGAGAGGATATTGGGATCCTGTTCCTCTGAGAGCCACACCGGTTCAAATGGATTTAGACGTAGTTTGGCAAGTTTAACCTCCTGTCGAGTCTTCTTATCACGATAGGTCTTGACACCTGGCATATAGATGGTAATGGGATTGTCAGGGNGGTTGCGGTTGTATTCTGCTGCCCAATCTACATACTCTGTCTTGGCCGGTTCTATTACTAAGAATGGTATCTTTCCCGCCAAACTATTAAGGNTCGATAGTACCGTATTTGTCTTGCCTGAGCCGTTGATGCCTGATAGAAGCGTATGCTTAGCCAAATCGGGGATTGTCAGAGAATAAGGAATCTCTACAGGTGTACCGCCATAGAGCAGCTTGCCGAAGTCAATAGTTTCCTTGTCATCAAACTGCTGAACATTCAGACTGAACTCCGGCGAGCTGTCAATCACACTTATGCCTGGTACCGACCGCAGGGGAAAGTTGATGAGATAAGACAGCTCCTTTGTAGTCAGGACAGTTCGCAGGTCGTTGAAGTGATTACCGAGAGGGTGTTTGAAAGGAATNTNTTTCTCGTTTACAACATTTATNAGCGGAGGCTGANATTCTCCGAGGCTTAANGCCCTTAGATTCTTATTACCCTCGTTCTCATCCATAACAGAAGATANGNTATGAATNCGGATTGGTTCGTAGATTGACTCCTGTCCGCTAAGGGTAGATCTAAGTTGAAGTGCTCCTGACTGTAGATCCGATTCCTTGTCGCCGGCAAGATAAACGCCAACTTTCCATAATCCGATAGCCTTTCCTGTCTCAAAACGGCGCGAATGATAGAAAAGGTGTTCACTGATAGCCTCGATGTGCTTGTTGACAAGATTGCGACTCATGCTCTGAGAACGACCTTCGGTGTGACCTGTCGAGTGTGAGTTGGTATCGGTATTGGTATGAGTGGTTCCTTTTGAAGTGCCTGTGGTTACTGTTTTTCTAGGGATAAGTGCTGACACAATACTTGATAATCCTATTTCCCCGGCAAGTGCTGTTATGGCGGCCGCTCCGGCAGATGCACCAGCCTCTAACATTGCAGCAGATGCCGGGAATATAGCACCAGCCAAGCCGAATCCGGCAATGCTCAATGCGACTTTGCCTTTCTTGCCGAGGTCAACACGAGTCTTTGATGTACTCTCAGTTTCAGAGAAAGAGACAGCATCAGAAATACTTTTGCTTATGGTATCTGTAGTGGAGTCGCTGACATTCAGGCCCTCAGTTATGTTCATTGACTTTAAGGATTCCGCCTGTCCGTTCATCTCACGGCAGTTATAGAGCATACTCTCGGCAGCTTGAGTTTCCAAGGGGTCCGCTATAACCATGTAGGCATAATCCTTGCTACCTGATAGTCCGGCAATCAGCTTGTCAACAGTGGCAGGATATAGGCTCTTATATTGGGTTTCCATTGAGGGAATACCTGTGAGGGCAAATACGTTTTCAAATTGTTCGCCACCAATATTCTCTGTGAAATTCCTCAAGGAGTCATCCTCATTTTTCAGCACTTCAGCTTTCAATCCCGGCCAAATCCCTTTCATATAATTGCAGAGATTCTTAACCAGACTGCGTGGAGGTGTGGATTTCCCGGGACAACGCAGCCCGATGTGCATACTGCTGATGCCGTTATGACATGAGACAAGGAATATCAGCTGAACTTCTTTTGGAAGGAAGCATGAATATAGGATCTTCTGAATGGCTGTAAAACAGTTTTCAGCAGAGTTTTCTATTGGCTTGCCTATTTGAGAAATTGCAATCCATTTCACCGAAGAGTCTGATACCGGGGCAAGGGCATTCAGGTGAAAGGGCGATATTTGACTCTCCCCGTCAATGTTCTGCAAATATTTTCGCTCCATGCAGAACGATAGTGACTGAGCCATATTTATCGCTGCCAGTGTTTTAGCCAGAGGCTCAAAACGTTGAAGCTTATCCTGTTCGATGGATAATTTTTGTTGTTCCATGATGTTTAGTCAACCATTATGCGTGCCTTAGCGAGTGCTCCTTTATATGCGTACATTAATTTTTTAACGGCTATCGAGACATCTTGACGTGCCTTATTGTTTTTATTAAGCGAGTTAAATACTGAATCGTGGATGGAGTTTGTGATTTCTTCCCACTTTTCACTTAGTGAGTTGCAGACCGTTGCTCTTTCTTCGGACGACAGATCTTTAGCTAACGCCTTCATCCGCTTTTGTTCTTCTGTTTCTTCTTCTCCGAACAGCCATTTTCCAATTAAAGCGCCACCGCCAATAATCCAAGCGAGAGGACCACCAATGATCATAGCCACAGCAGCTCCGATTCCAGCACCTGCGATAAGACCGCTCCAATTAGAGCTATCGGTTTGAATTGAAGATGAAATATCGTTTATAATATCACTCATATCAATGCCGGCAGTTTCTTTCATGACTTCAAGATCCGTTAAAGACGGAAGTTGGATATTCGCGCCTTGTGCTGTGTATGCTGCAACAATAGCGTCCACTTTTTCACGAAGTTCATGCGTTATTTCTTCGATAGCAATCTGGACACCCTCATTTACATGAGTTGAGCATTCTAAGATGGTTTCAGTTACGCCTTCTTCAATCAATTCATTTAGGTTGTTGAGGCTTAACTCTATAGAAAAGTCTCGCCACTCAATACATTTTTCCTCAACACTCTGAGATAGATTATCAAATAGATAANTTCCGAATATTTCTACGANCTTANCATAGACGGCNTTNCCACTAATTTGNTCAAANAAAGGAGACAAATCNTTATTCGCAACTTCAGATCGCAGGTCTTTTCTTGCAGCAATAGCGACCCCACGAGAGATAGTTAAAGATGGATCCGAATCTCTGGCTACTTTGCTAACGCCCCAACATTCTTGTATGAGATCTTTAAGGAAATCCATTCTAGAGGCACCTCCTGTCATAAGGACACCATAAATAGGCTTTCCTGGGATGAAATTGTTTTTGAAATCTATCAAGTGTTCCCGTATTTCGTCAAGGTAGCCCCTTTCTTCAAGAATCTTTTCTAACTGACCGGGAGCGACCTTAAACTTTATTTTCCTGTTGAGATCTTCATCTCCGGTAAAGTCCTCATCTAAGTCAATTTTGACGATAAAAGGACTCTGTCCTTCGTTTCTAAAGTATTCCTCCTTGCACTTTCTGAACTCAAATCGGACTTTATCTAACAGGTTGGGATATGCTAATCGCAATGCTTTAATACTATCTCCTTCTTCTTCACATTGATCAAACAATATTTCTTCAACCTTGGAAGCACCACAGTCATATCCATTATCTATGGACTTACAGTCGTTTGAGCNCGGAGCGNNATATGAGAGATCCAAGGTTGACGAACCCATATCAACGACCACAACGCCTTTCTCCATATCTTTATGAATCATACTTGTAGGATCTTCTCTTTGCTTAATAAATGCAGCTCGTGACTCTGGGATAATATCGACTATTGGCAATCCCGCTTCTTTAGCCATATTAAAATATATTGTGCGCTCATTAGCGTTCCAACCTGAGGGACAAGCTATGACAACAGCATGGTTGTTGTCTGTTAGATCATAACCAACTTGATATCGTATTTTTTGATAAACAGCTTTCATGTATTTAATCATAAGCTGCTCATCTATACCATTAATATCAACTGGCCGTTTTTTGAAGCAAACATGAACGTGCCCATCCTGAATTAAGTCCGTGTTTATGGCAGATTCGCCTATTAGAACTTTACCATCATTTTTGATCGAAATAATTGATGGTATAACTTTGACATTCCCCCTACCTAAATCAATATCCTTATCATTTGCATTGGTTAATTGGTTAAGAGGAGTATCCCATTGTAGTGGGAAGTACGCGGCGGATGTTTCGCCGTGACCAAGGTCGATGCCGATTACATATTCGATTTTTGATTTTTCCATTTTCTTGCTCCTTGTAATTTAGTCCTTGACCGTTTTTAGTATACTGTGGTATAGGTGTAATACCTTGCGGTTCATCCNTTGGGTATAAAAACTTTTCCNTTAANGATAAGAGTGCCNTTTTTGACAATCGCTGGAGTAACTAATTTTATTGCCGTAGCTTTATCGCTTTCNATCGTGTCAAACCAAGAAGATNTCTCCTCTGTGTAATCTATCGCTTCAAGATTATAGTTGTCAAGCAGTTCGGCAACGTCTTCAATGCGCTCCTGCAATTTGCCGACATATTTTTCTTCATTAACATTATGCCCTCGTTTGTAACCGATAAGCGATTGGATGCCCTCAAGAAGGGTGAGGTATTCACGCTCGATAGTTGGCTTCTCCTGCGATTCGTATTTGTTTATTACTCTCTGAATTTGAGCGCGGAAAGTTACGATGAGATTGTCAAGACTCTCACAGAGTTGAGCAACGATGTTTAGTAAAGCAGCTGTATTCACCGGAGTTTCAACAACATTTGTTTCTACGGCTGGAATAGTAGGTTTCTTTAAGTGTGTAGTTGTAGAGGTGAATCCTGACTGTTTCTGCTGCGATAAATATAAGACAAGCGCAGTCCCGGCAATCGCACCAAAGACGGCACCCCACCCACCGAGCACAAGTTTGCCCACCAGGGCGCCACCGCCGGCTCCAAGCAATGAATTGGTAGTGGTAACAGATTTTTTAGCAAAAAATTTACAATTAGAATCGTCAATAGTTTCAGTAGATGATTCCTGAGTTTTTATCAGGGTCTCGATTTTGAGGGTGGTACTGAGCGCCGACACCATGTCGCGCTGGGCGTTGAGCATTGAGAGAGCAGCCTGAAGGATGTAATCTTCGCTTTGAGTGAGATTTTGTCTGAACTCATTGTTTTCATCACATACGTCATTGAGATATTTAGAAATGCGATTTTGAACTTCCTGAGCATCCCGAGGCAACATTAACCCTGAGAGAGCTGACGCCAACTCGCTTTTTGTGTCATTGAAAATAGAGCAAAGGCTTGTCTTTATAGACATCGTATAGGATGATATTGCCTCCTGACTCCCTAATTCGGCGGTTGGTATGGGTACAAGAAAAGAGGGGAATTTATCGCACCTCAATCATAGCTAAACAGGCTCGCCAAAGCCTACAGATCGAATGATATAAGGGTANAANAAACTGCCCNTNTGCNTTGTGTATTNAGGNNNCGTCCNATAAGGTCGTAAGGTAGATACGACAAAACAGAAAGAGCGTCTAATCTCACTTTATCTCGATCTGTTGTTGAATTGGCGATTCGTTTAGCCGAGAAAGAAAGCTTGACACTTTTCTTCTCCGACGGTATTTCTCCTCCATCGGATAGTGCAAAGTTACGCAAATTATTTGAGATTGACGCTCTTATAGGCAATTTATTCTACAAAAGTAAGGGTTTTAGGGGCGATTGCAATATTTAGGCATGTCAGGTGCCGTATATGACATTATGGACTGTTATTGGCCGGTTGCTTGGAGGAATTCAGCAGAATGAAATATTTCTCTTTCCATTCATCGCGTTCCTTTTCCATTGCATTGAGTTCCGTCCGGTGTTTATAATCCAGATCTCGAATTTCCTTATTATGCATTAGTTGCATCTCAGTCATTTCTTTATCCTTTTGTGCTTCCTTGTTGTGGCATCCATATTTATATCCAGCAGTACCAATTGTAACCAAAAGAGTTATGACTGAGATTATTATTGTAATTGTTTCTTTATCCATATTATTCAATATTTTAGATTCTACTATGTCATCTTTACTAAGTATAGTGAGTTGACAACTAAAAAGTGGGACAAATATATATCTAAATATTGCTGATTAACCTTTAAGTATTGAATCTTGAATTCTATGACCTTGCAAAATTCGGGATAACAGTCATTCTGACAGTGAATTATAAGGGAATGCTCCAAAAAACGAAATTGTGTCGGGTATGAGAATAGATGGCATGGAGAGCCGATTTTACAATCAATTCGACAATACCGACAGAATAAAAATTAAGACACACAGCCTAAGCCATGTGTCTCTGAGTAAGGATTAGTCGGTAATTACAGTGAATTCCTCCAGAGTATAGCAACAGTTATGATGCCTTCGAGAGAAAGATTCCAGAGCTACTTTGCATAAATCCAGTGTCGTCAGATGCTTCGAGCCGGTNATGTCCTCAACGGCCTCTGCAAGCGATTTCAAGTCCNGATAATATTCNGTATCTTCATCCTCTACCCAAAGGTANAATNGGTCNGGGAAATATNGNCCTGTNNCATCGTTGGTAGTATAGATGCCCATNCCNGGTTCTTCGCTCTGNAANTANANNTTTATGTTAGGGAAATACTCTTCAATGAGTTCCCTTACTTCATTAAGCTCTCCCCATGCTGATTCAATATGAAAGGTTATTTCCGATCCATTGAAGGTTAGGTCATCCCAATAGCCACGGCAATAAACTTTATTCCAGTCGCCTCCGAGTTTGATAACCAGATTCCCTAACCAAGAGGCTCCGAAGCCATTTGGGTGCAACGGTTCTTTCATACACTCCAATTCATCCATGATAGAATGAAGTTGTTTAAGCTGCTGTTTATCTCCTACAGCAACATACAAGGTGGAACACCAGTTAGGCATAATCCACCTCCTTCCCATTTTTGTAGTGATACACTTGCAGGGTCTCACACGTCATCCACTGGCAGTTGGAGAGTCGGAACCCATACTTTTCTTCGAGGGTTGAGAGGAACGATTCAAAGTCCTCATATACCTCTGATTGTCTCTTTTCTTCTTCTGTCAGGTGGATTATATTGAGATACCCACCGCAGAAATCGAGAATGATCACATAGTTAGTTTCCATATCATTTGTTGTTTATGAATTGATTTTTGATGCGTTGTACTGTTGAGATTCCAATGCCCTGAAGCTTTGCCACGTTCCTAACTGAGTAGCCTTTCTTCAAAAGCATTATAACATCTTTGTATTGTTCTCGCATGGCTTCATCAGATTTGGTGGAGCCTTTCTTCCTTCCTAGTTTCCCACCTTTGGCGATATAGTTTGCTCTGCCTGAATTGAGCCTGAATTTGATATTCTCTCTTTCGAGTTGGGCGCAGGTGGAGAGGGTGGCAATCATGACGGGCGCGAATAAGCTTGGTCTGCCTTCTTCGTCCAAAAGAGTAAATTGCTCTTTCTGAAAGAAGATGTTGATTCCGGCATCGATCATCTCCTTGACGGTGGATAATACCTCAAAGGCATTTCTGCCGAGTCTTGAAAGTTCAGAAATCAGGATTTGTGAGATGCCTTCGGATTTGGCATACCCGATAGCCTCTAATAATATGGGGCGCTCCATATTCCGTTTTGCTCCCGATATATGTTCCTCAAAAACCTTGACCACTGTGAGATTTGAGTATTCTGCATATCTGGTAAGGTCTGAGATTTGTCGTTCTGTATTCTGTCTATCACCCACACTAGAGACGCGGGCATAGATGATGGCTCGTTTCGTTTCCATTTTAATCTTTGTATTTAATGGTTACAGATTCCGAGTGTATTCAAAGGTCGTTTCAGATTTATTTGAACACATCGGCTGATTGAACAC
>WFLX010246620.1_pt1 | contig 20814 bp, 16 predicted proteins | sample 4967041 | NCBI WGS metagenome assembly WFLX01 (sample SAMN12857096, study PRJNA449069) | gut metagenome | isolation source: stool from male and female vole | host: Microtus ochrogaster | place: USA:Florida | collected 2017
CATGTGGAGAGCGAGATGTGCCAGCAGCGCCAGAAGTCGGTGACGTTGCGGCTGCGATAGGGGAAGGCGAAGTTCTCGCTGAGCTGCACTCCCATCAAGGCGGCAATGCCGATGCTGATGTCGCTGTACCCGCTGAAGTCCATGTAGATTTGCATCGTGAAGCCGAGCACGCCCATCATGCACTCATAGCCGGAATAGGCATCGGGGGCAGAGAAAATCCAATCGTTGTACNGCGCNATGTAGTCNNCCACAATGGCNTTCTTCGCTATGCCCAAGANGATGAGNCACAGTCCNTGGTAGAGCNGCCGTTCGCTTGGTGNGTCCTTGCGCCTGATTTGCGGGAAGAAGGTGCCGGCNCGGGTTATGGGGCCNGCCAGAAGCAACGGGAAGAAACTGACGTAAAGGAGAAACTCGATGAAGGAGACATCCATCCGGNAGTCCCGCCTATAAGTGTCGATGGTATAGCTTGCCATCTGAAAGGAATAGAAGGAAATGCCTATGGGCAGAGCTATGTCGGCTAACGAGAAGTTGCTGCTCAGCATCTGCTGTATGATTCCGGAGAGCGGCTGCGCATACTTGAAGAANGCCAGCGGNAGGAGTTCTACGAGGAGTGTCAGCCACAGAAGGCATTGCNGCTTTCTGCCTGTGGAAGTTGACATCCGGCGTGTCAGCAGCCACGCGGCGAGCGCGGTGGCAGGTAGCAGGAGCATCAGCATGCCGTTGCTCAGATAGAAGAAGCTCAGGCTGACGGCTATGACATAGAGCATGCGCAGTCCCTGTGGTGTTTTCCGCAGCAAGGCAAAGAGCGTGAGGAAGAGCGTGAATGCTGCCCAGAAATGTATGCTTGTGAATGTCATGGCTTGTGTGGAGGGGCTTTCCTTTCGGAGAGGTTAAGGGTGATATCGTGTTACCAAGGTATCGGCTGTAGCGTATAGGTGCGGCTATGGTGGCTTGCACTGTCGGCCGGTTGTGCCATGCGGATAGGGTGGGCCGTTTGTTTTCCTCCCATCCATAGTGCCACGCTGTCCATCCAAATGCTTGCTGCGGAGAATGTGGGGTGCATGCGGTCGCTGCCGCGTGTCAGCGTAAGGCGGCGGCTGTCGTAGTATCGTTCAGCTCCCACTATGCGCTGCGTGAGGCTGTTGATGCCCGTGTCTTCTTTCCATGCAGGAGTGCCAATCCAGATGAAGGGCGTTCGGCCTATCTCGCGCATGATGAGTTTAATGCAGAGCGCACGCTCGCTCACGTCCTTGACAAACTGCTCGTTGGCGCCGATGCAGACCATGACAAAAGAGGGTTGCACCAGTTCGAGGAAATGGCGCAGGGTGTCGGTCTGTGCCCAAATTTCAGTTGTGGAGCCGTACCATACGACATTTGTCAGGCTGTGTCCGTTGGCGTGTGCATAATTGTTCATNCGGCGCATAAGTCCTTCCACCATCGAGTCCCCGAAGAAGAGTATGCGCTGNGCTGCGGTGTCCGTNTCGGTGCTGTGCGCTTCGACTGTCGGAGCAATGGTGTCGGGGGCCTCATGTCGCGGTTCCGGCAATTCTGCTTCGCTGCCAATGTGGAGTTTGGCGAGCTTCCAGCCCGGCGGCGGAAACTGCATGGGGCTGTAGGCATAGAACAGGATGAATGCCAACGGAATGGCCAGAATGGCTATGACTTTCAGGTATGCCTTCACTGTTTGATGGTCATGCGGATGATTTTCTGGTCGAAATTGAGCAGGGCTGTGACGTGATAGGTGCCTGCCGAGGCCTTGTTGGGATTCTCGTTGCTGACGGTTTCATTCAGGCTGAACGCTACGGCAAAGCCAATTTCTCCGTCAGGCAGGAGCTCCTTCTTGATGTCCAAATCCTGACTGACAAGGAAATGTTGTCCCATTGCTTCCTTTGTCATCTGTTCCCGTGCGTAGCGGGCAATGTTTTCGGCATCGGCGTTGGCTATGCCGCAGAAGTCTTTCATTGTGCCCGATATGGCGTGGTTGATGGCGGCCGTGTCTTGCTTGGCGATGCCATAAGCGAAGAACGCCTCGAGCGTGCCGCGCAGCAACGCTTTGTCGTTGGACGTTATCTTTGTGAGCATTAAGGCATTTTTCAGCTCTGCTGCCTCGCTTGCATATTTGCCGGCAGGATGGTTCTCAAGGTAGATGTTGATGGCCTCGGCCGAGGCTTTGACTTGTGCCTTTGCCCAGTCCATGGAGTCTATCATGTCTTCGCACATGCGCAATCGAAGCGACGACGGATGTTCCTCCATGAAGTGAAGTATGTTTTTGCGTGTAGGTTTTTCTGTCACTTGCAGCCATGCTGCCTGTTCTGCCTGCAAGGCCAGCATTCGCTTGCAAATCTCATCGACGTATTCACTTTTCGGGTATGTGTCGAGAAACTCCTGNTAGAAATCCGGATTGCTGACGTCGGCGAGTTTCTCGTATGCTTTCTGNANCTTCTGCTCCTCCTGTTTTTGATACAGGAAATAGCCGCCTGCAATGCAAAGCATGAGGCATAAGCCGGTGCAGATGATGGCAACTGCCTTTGTGCGGGGCTTTTTATTCTTGCGGGGCTTAGCTTCCGGCTTCTGTTCTTCTTTGCGTTGGGGGAGTGGTTCCGGCTCTATTGCTTCGCCACATTTAGGACATTTGTCCTGCTCGCAGAGGCAGAAGGCTCCGCATTTGGGACAGTTGCGCAGATGACTGGATATGCGTGTATTGCAGTGCGGACATGTGCCGGCAAAGGTGGACACTTGCTGGCGGCATTCGGGGCATTTAATGAACATAGACGTGGTGTTTATTATGCAAAGATACTGTTTTTGGCTTTAATGACGAAGGATTTTGACGAAAAAAGTTATGTTCGGCCTATGNCAAGNCCTGAAATGGAAGTTCGGGNGTTACGCATGGACNGAAATGACAAAAGGGCATAGCAGTGTGTGCTATGCCCTTTTGTATATAGTCGTATAGGCTTGTTATTCCTCTGTTGCTGCGGGAGTTTCCTCAACAGCGGGTTTCTCTTCTTCTGCTGCGGGAGCAACTTCTACAGGTGCTGGTGCATTCTCTGCCACGACGGAGAATGCTACCTGTGCAGTCACTTCCTTGTGCAACTTGACGGGAGCAACATAGTCGCCTACTGACTTCACATCCTTAACGATAATGGTCTTGCGGTCGATGTTGAAGCCGAGCTTCTGCAATTCATCGGCAATTTGCAGGCTNTTTACGCTGCCATAGATAACGCCCGTGCTGCTCACCTTTGTGCTGATGGTCAGGCTTACTGCGTTCAACTTCTCTGCGAGAGCTTCTGCCTCTGCCTTAATCTTGGCAAGCTTGACGGCCTTCTGTTTGAGTTCCTCGGCAAGCATCTTCTTTGCACTTTCGCTTGCAATGATGCCGTAGCCGAAAGGAATCAGATAGTTACGGCCGTAACCAGCCTTAACATTCACGATGTCGTTCTTGTAACCGAGTCCGATTACGTCTTTTTTTAGAATAATTTCCATGTGTCTTCCTCCTTTTTTTACTTCATCATGTCAGTTACGAAAGGCAGCAGAGCCAGGTGGCGGGCACGCTTGACGGCCTGAGCGACACGGCGCTGGTACTTGAGAGAAGTGCCGGTGATGCGGCGGGGAAGAATTTTACCCTGCTCGTTGAGGAACTTCTTCAGGAACTCGGGATCCTTGTAGTCGATATACTTAATGCCGCTCTTCTTGAAACGACAGTACTTCTTCTTCTTGACATCGATAGCGGGAGCGGTCAAGTAGCGGATTTCTGATTGCTGTGCCATGTTATTATGCCTCCTGCTTATTAGATTTGTTACTTCTTCTCTTAGCTGCATACTCGGCTGCATACTTCTCCATCTTTACGGTGATGTAGCGAAGCACTTTCTCGTCGCGACGGTATGCCACTTCAAGCTTTTTAATGGTCTCGGGTGCTGCATTGAACTCAATGAGCACATAGAATCCTGTTGTCTTCTTGTCGATAGAGTAAGCAAGTTTCTTCAAGCCCCAAAGCTCCTCGTTGATGATTTCAGCACCATTCTTGACGAGAACGCCCTTGAACTTTTCTACCGCTTCCTTCATCTGGTCATCAGATAAAACGGGAGTCAAAATGAAAACGGTTTCGTATTGGTTCATAATACGTTTGAATAAATGATTATTTAGATGTGTTATTGCAAAATGCGCGGCAAAGGTACGGCTTTTTCTTGAAAGGGCCAAACTTTCGTGTGATTATTTTTCTTTGGACTACTTGATGAGTATGCGTTTGGTGCTGACTTTGCCGTTAGCATCGGTGGAGCGGACGATGTTGAGGCCGGCCTTCGGTGCGTCGAGCTTCAGACCTTCGATGGTATAGTACTCGGGCTTGCCAATTCCTCTGCCTTCGTGTGCCATTTCGGGTTGCATGATGGCATCAAGGAAGGCATCTTCGTCGAAGTTCTCGTCTATGCCGCTCAGCCATTGGCTGTAGCTGGTGAGTGTGTTTGTTGCTTCTGGCGTTGGGCGTGTCATGCGGAAGACGCGTTTGCCGCCATCGGGATAACGTCCTACGCTTTCTTCACCCGTGTGGATCCGGTAGGTGAGGCAATCGCTCCAACTGCCGTCGGCAGCGCTGATAGTCACGCTTTCCTCATCGTTGTTGGCAAGTTTGAAGCCTGTGTGCAACTGGCGCAATGGGTTCAACTTGTCGGCCCATATTATATAATGTCCGTGCGCGGGGATAATGGTGGAGCCTTCGGCGAGAGCTGTGATACAGTATTTCTCGGGGACCATCGGGTCATCAGTCAGAAACATTCCTTCAAGATCGATGTCGTGGTCGGTTGTATTGTAGAGCTCTATCCAGTCGTTACGTTTTCCGTATTCATTGGCGGCAACGGTATTGCCAGCGCTGACTTCGTTGACCACTACAGGTGCTGCCCCGGCTGCTACGAGACATTCATCCTTGAGCTTTGTGAATATGGCCTGTAGGTGTGTGTCTGTATCCTTGTCGAGTGTCAGCGTGCGCTCGCGACTGACGATGGTTGTGCCGGTGTTGCCGAGGTGTGTAAGCTCTGCATCCCAATAGATGTCGCTTGAGCCGGGCACGTTGTTGTGTACTTCGACGGCTATTATGTTGTGGCCTTTGCGGAAAAGGTTGGCGGGTAAGGGGAATGTGCCGGAATCGGGATTGTCGGGCGCATAGGTTGTGGCATAGGTGCTGTAGTGCACTTCTCCTTCGGGCATCAGGTAGCGGCATGCCTCTGTGCCGTTGACGTAAACCACAAAACCATCGTCGGCAGTGAAGTTGAGCGTAAAGACATCCTCGGCGCTGGGGGCTTCTTCAAGTTGTATGGTCTTGCGGAAGTAGTAGGCAATGTGCTTTTTGTTGCTGTCGCTGCCATAGCTAATAGTGGTGGCGATGGTATTTTTGCCATATCCGAGTGGCGTGATACCTTCTGCCCAGTTAATGGTGCCTGTTTTCCAGTCGGTGCCATCGAGGGAACCTTTGTCCCAATAGCTCCATTTGTCTCCCTTGCTGAAGATTTTGGAGATGACGTTTCCATTTTNNCNNCATCCTACGAAATTGTATCCGGCGGGCGCTGACACTTCAAGCGTTACGGGCGCGAAGAGCACCCCATTGAAAGTGGCAGTCGGCACAGGCTGACCGTTCAGTAGGAATGCTGCCCCCGAGNCGTTGGCAGAGAAGGACACGTTCATGCCGGAGCCAAGGCCGTAGGCAGAACGCAGCGAGTTTATGCGCTGTGTGCGTGAGGTGGTGCCAGACATGGCGCTTTTCTGCTCGTTGTATGACGCCCANGGCGCCTTGTTTTCCATGGCGAGGGCTGGCTCTACCAAACGGCANATGCTGTCGCCGATGCTCAGGCAGCGGTCTTTGATGAAGACGCTGCCTTGCAAGATGCAGTATGCATCGATGAAGCGACGCCGGAAGTCGGCACTGCCGCGCTTCATGCCGTTGTAGATACCTAATAGCTCGTTGCTGTAGTTGCCCTCTATCAGCTGTACGCCGTTGGCATTGCTCCAGCCCCAATCCTGNTCGAGAATGGTGAGATGNAATTTGCCNTCCGGCAGCGAGCGGTAACCTTTCACGTTGTTGTTGTTGCAAATCCAATCGGAGCAACCGATGTAGGATATGGCAGCCCAATAGTTTACAACTTCGTCGATATCGATGAGTTGCTTCATTTCTTCATAGACTTGTCTGTCGGATGAACGCGATGCCAACTCTTTCCACTTGTTGAAAGCGTCCTTCGTGCCGGCCATTTGGAAGTATCCGTTGGAGTATTCGAAGGCGTCCATCTCGTCATCGTCGTAGCCATAGTTCGCGTAGCCGTGATAGCGGTTGTTGGGTTCGCGCAGGTTGAGTTGACCGATGTATTTGCCGTTGAAGAAGACGTGTACGGGCTGGTAGTCTTGGCAGTCGGCATAGAAACCGCTTGAAAGGAGCGTTTTCTGCGTGATGGCGTCACGGACACGTCCGTGTCCCGGTGAATCGTTGTCGTTGCCGCCGTTGCGGATGAGTATTTGGCGGTACTTGTTGTGAGGCTTGCTTGTGAAGAAGGGAAAGTCGATGCTGTTCTTGCCTTCGTAGCGTTTTGTAGCCTTGATTTTGAAAGATGCCGGGGCATAATGGCGACTCCAGCCGCCGGAGATGACGAATTCCGCTTCCTGATTGACGCCCATCTTGCCATCGGCTGTGATGTATTCGAAGTTGACAGGGCGTTCCCAGTCCATGTTTATGTTTGACTTTCCGTGGTTGCGGCCTTCCACACCATTCGTTCCATCCACATACACACCAATCTTTGAGTTGTAGAGATTGTCTTTGTTGGTGACGATGGAGATGACAGGGAGATAGTATGCCTTGTCGCGTAGGATGTAGCTGCGCGTGATGACGGGGCCAGGCAGCATGCCGTCCTGCTCCAGTCGCATACGCAGAACGGTGGTGGTGTTGATGTCGAAGAGACCGTCGGAGCTAATCTTGCCATTGTCGGCTGACGGTGCGGAACCATCGGTGGTGTAGCGGAGGGTGGCTCCTTCGGGGATGTTGACAGTGACGGAGAACGGCTCGGTAAAAAGACGCGAATCAGTGTCAACCACTGGCGCATCGAGCCTAAATACTGCGAAATTGCTGCCGACGTTTGATGCAGCGGGTGTCGGTGTGCCTGTCCAGCTCCATTCGTTGCCTCCGTCCTGCGTGCGAGCCCAAGAGCAGCGAGGGGTCTGTTCGGGATATGTGGCGGATGTCAGTTGGCGTCCGTCTTCATTGTAGAGATAGATGGCGCCGCCTGCGTTCTTGAGCTTAAAGCGCACTTGTTTGTAAGCGGTCTCGCCATATACGCCGTCAGCGCTGTTGTGGTCGAAGTAGATGACCTTGAAGTTGTTGCCCTNTATTACGCCAANACCCTCGGGAAGCTTNAACTTCTGTNGTTCGGCAGGGGTGTCGGTAACGTAGATACCCTCGAGCGACATGTCTTTGTCTGTCGGGTTGTAGAGTTCCATCCATGCACCGTAGTTGAANGAATAGTCAATGAATTGATCGATGTTTCCGACCTCAATTTCATTGATAAGCAGCTTCGAGGGGTCGGCATTATCATCAAACTCTTCGTAGAAGTCGCGCTCTTCCGTCAGAGCACAGTCGAAGCACTTGCCGCCCCAGTTCTGCTGGATGTATGTGGCTATGACGTTGTTGCCAGCGCGCAACAAGGAGTCGGGTATCTCAACCTTTTCCGCGTTAGTACCGTTGGTCCAGCCAATGTCTTCGTGGAGTAGCGNGCCGTTGACATAGATGCGGTAGCTGTCATCGTGGATGACATGGAGCATATAGCGGGATGTGGTGTGAACCTCTCCGAGCATGAAGTTGCGGCGAATCCAGTAATTGGAGTTCTCACCGCCTGGCCATTCTGTGCGTATGACAGGTAGGGCTCCTATGTTGCCGACAGGCATTTCGGCCTCGCTCCATTGACTGTCATCGAAGTCTGCCTGTGTCCAGCTTAATGTCTCTTTTCTTCCACTGATGGCCATGTCGGCGATGCGCGTCAGGACGTCCTCCTTGCTGACAGCATAATAGCACCAATTGAAGTAAGATGTGCCTACCCACAGNTCCTTGTTGTCNGTCATGTCATACAGACGGATGTTTGAAATCTTNATGTCGGTGTCATCATTCTGAGTGGCAAAGGCAAACGCGAGNTTCAAATCGTGGATTTCGGAGCCNTCGATGTTGCTTTTGTTGATGATGTACTTGCGGTTGGCGTTNAGTTTGAATTGGGTGGAGAATATCGTCGCGTTACCGCTATCGTCACTGCCGCACAGATCAAGCGTGGCGGATGAGACATCCTTGTTGGCTGTCAGTGTCACTTGAATGGAATAGCGGTGGGTCACCCATGTGTTGATGGGGGTTCGAAATTCCAACCGGCCGCCCTCGAGAGTGGAACTGGCGGAAGGCATGGAGATGGTGTATACATCGCCCATCTTTGCCTCATAGAGAAGTTCCCACCCGTGAATAGCGTTGTGATTGTTTGTGTAGTCGAAATTGTAACCTCCCTCGTCGTTGAAGAGCAGGCGTGAGGTCCACGCTTCTTCGTAGCCCATAGGCAGAATGGTCTCTTGGGCTACGGTGTGGGGGATGTAAACCGAAAGCAGAAGCAAGGTGGCGACAGTATGTTTCATGATTTCTTAGATTAAGTATTTCCGGTTTCGCAGGAAAATTGTGTGGTACGGTTTATTAAGGATATAGCTCTGGTACAGGTTGATTTATGGTTAATGGCAGGAGCCTACCTGAGTGTTCACAGAGTGCATGGGAGTGGTGTCGGAGCTTATTGTGCTACTTTAATGACCTTGTCCGCTACGCGGATAACGTATCCTCCGTGGGGAAGGTCAGTCAGAGAGACGGCTTGCGACTTGCTGGTGATGTCGACCTGTGCAATGACCTTACCGGTCATGTCGCAGATGTGGAGAGTCTCCTCCTCCCCGTTCTCGACCAAAACGGCGCCCTCGGCAAAGTCCAGTACTACATCGCAGTCTTCCTCAATACCAGTTATGGCTGTAGGGTTTGGCTCAATCCTAATAGAGTTTACCTTGTTGTTGAAACTGGGGGAGAGCGCTTTTACGGAATTTCTCACTATCATTGAAGTGCCGGTAAGGCCCACGGATGTATAGATTCTGGCACGGTAGAAATCGTCCACCAGTTCAATGGAACTAATGTCGTTGGCAGTAATACCGTAACGTGCCAGNTCTGCTTTCGTGAAGTCNCCTTCGGGCAGACTGACGCAATAGCCACGATAGTTGGTTTCACTATAACAGCGAATCGCTACCTGTTCTTCAGGAACCGTCACTTGCTTGTAAACACGGTTCATTCCCGATGCCCAGGCATTTAGGTCCCACGACTCATCATTATATACCCATACGAAGCCACCCACTGCAACGCCATCGTCCGCCCACTTCTGAAACTGCTCCAGATTCTTTGCCACGCTCCAGTCGTTGGAATAATACATCAAACCGGCATGGCGGTTTGTTACGCCGGTGAAATTCCATGAGCCAACACTGTTCACATTGGCGGCGCCGCCATCGTAGCATTGTATCATGACACGGTCAACGGCTTTAGTAGAGTTGGCGCGTATCTTTGTATTGAGTTGTGTCCAGAAATTTTTGTTAGTGTAAGGGGACAGGGTTGTCTTGTAACCGAGGCGGTACATCATGATGTGGAACTTNGCTGCGGCATCCACATCATAGCAATGTTCATCGTCGTTGTTGACGGCGTCTATCTCTGGAACTGCCTCTATGAGCGCTTTGAAATTGCGGTAGAGGATGGAATTGGAGCCAGTGCCTTCTTTCTTAATCAGGTCGCGGATGTGGTCGTAGGAGTCGTTGCCCCAGCCGCCGATGCAGATTTCTACGCGNGAGATGCTGGTGGGAGGCGTCTTGAGGTTTTTGACATCCTGCTGGTAGTAGGGCTGTGTTTTGTTGAAGACGTACACGCCATCNTTGCAGATGGTCTCGCCATCGGTCATCAGCGTGCCATCGACATCAACATGTACATTGAAAAGGATGACGTAGGTGAAACCAGACTGACGGAGCTTGCTGATGGTGCCTGGGCGTTCGCGTCGGATGTGTCCGCCCACATATACACCACTCACTTCCGTCTGCGCTACGGCCTGAGCAAGTGACAGGAATGCTAAGGAGAGAATGAGTAGTAATTGCTTCATGTAGGATAATAGTTGTTAGTGCTGAAAATGAAGAAAACAAGCCCGTGAGCTGCTTCCGAGAGTTGAACTCGGGACCTCANCCTTACCAANGATGCGCTCTANCACTGAGCTAAAGCAGCAACGTNTTGTTTCTCGTTTACGGNTGCAAAGATATGACTTTTTNCTGTTCCTGCCAAGAAAAGAGACCTTTTTTTGCCACGAAGGCAGTTTGTCTTGTTCGTTATGCCCGAACTTACATTAAGCGAATTGGAACATCTCTGATAACAATTCTACAACAATANTTTGTCTTTTGCTTCAATTCTTACATCAACGTTAGAAACAGTTATATAAACAATTACATCATCTCCAGAAGAGTTTTGCCTATTGCTTACTCCCAATTTAAACCAGGCATCTTTTTCAACGTCTATTTTTACAGGCAATCCTGGAGTAATATAAGTTGGCTTATAAACATTTTCTTCTTTTGCTTCTATGGGTTTCAATACAATTTCACCATCTCCCATTCCTTCCCCTGCATACAATGTAATTGTACTGCCTTTTGGGCTTATTTCTTCATCTGAATAAATAAAAGTTTCTGTGCTACCCGCCGGAATAACAATCCTAATGTCATAACTTTTTTCTCTTNAGAATAATGCAATACATACTGTTGCTATTGCAATANTCAGAGTAAGAATGCCAATAGTAGTTTTTTTGTTTTTCATAGTCATGACTCCTTTAATGTACAATCTAAATTTATATCATACTATATTTGACAGCTTAGTTCAAGGCATGGACAATAGTCGAATAATTTTTATACACCGCAAATGTATATTTATAGGTTCGTTTTTAACGGGTATACAATTCCCTAAAAGGAGTTCTTTTTGAAAAGAAACTTTTTAGATAAATTAAGCTTTTTCGTGGTCTACAATCAATGTATGGCGCGTGATAATGTAGTTACGATCATTCCTCTTCAGGAAGCATCACCAGGGTTATGCAGTTCTTTCTTTTCAGCATGGCCTTCATCNCACGCTTTATGTCCTNCTGTGNGATGTCAGCCGTGTGGCGAGATACTTGNGTTGCACATCATTATGGGCGCGGCCAGACACTATACGTTNCGTGTGCCTGACCACGCCACAAGAGGTTTATTTCAGTGTGAACTTCACCTTGCATGTGAGTCGATCGCTGGCATCGCCAACTTGTGCCAGGAAGTCGCCNGGTTCCGCTGTCCANTCGCCTTTTTCCTCATTCCAGAAAGAGAGGGCTCGGCGGTCGGTATTGAGGGTGACGGTTTTCGTCTCGCCTGCTTTAAGACTGACTTTAGTAAAGGCTTTCAACTCTTTTGCGGGACGCTCGACGGAACATTTTGCATCGCTGATGTAGAGCTGCACAACATCGCTGCCTTCGCGGTTNCCTGTGTTCGTTACATCGACTTGGAAAGTCATATTGCCATCGGTGGTCTCCTTCTTGTCCGCGCGGAGGTTGCTTATCTTGAATGAGGTGTAGCTCAAACCGTGGCCAAAAGCGAAAGAGGGCTTCAGCTTCTGTTTGTCCATCCAGCGATAGCCCACATAGATGCCTTCGCTGTATTCTTCGTCAATGATTTCCTTCTTGCCATTGCGCCAGACACCGGGAAAGGCAGTTTCGCCGAAACAATGAGCTCCACANTGTTGCAGGTTTTCGTGCCATGTAAAGGGCAGATGGCCACTGGGATTGACATCGCCCACCAGCACGGCCGCAAGGGCGTTGCCTGCTTCGCTGCCTAAGAACCAGCCCTGAACGATGGCGGGTACCTGTTTCCTCCAAGGCATGCAGACGGCGTTGCCGGAGATGTTAACGTAGATGGTGTTCTTGTTGGCAGCAGCAAGGGCTGTAATGAGATTGTCCTGGCCGTAGGGAAGTTCCATCTGTTTGCGGTCGTGGCCCTCGCAGTCCTGATAGTCGCTCTTGTTCAGGCCGCCGAAGATGATGACGTAGTCTGCCGATTTTGCTTTCTCAACTGCTTCGGCTATGAGTGCTTCTGCAGAGCGTTCGTCCTTCAAGTCCTGCCCTGTGGTGACACCATTGTAGCTGCCTCCAGTGTCTCCTACATAGCCACGAGCATAGTCAATCTGGCAAATGCCGGAAAGACGTGTTTGAAGTCCTTGCAGGGGACAGATTTCATGCTGCACTTTGAGCGAGCTTGAGCCTCCACCCACGGTCATCATCTTTATGGCATTCTCTCCCACCACGAGTAGCTTTTTGCCCTCTGCATTGATGGGCAGGACGTTACCTTCGTTCTGGAGGAGTACAATGCCTTCCGTTGCCACTCTACGGGCTACTTCGTAATGTTCCTCACTGCAAAGGAAGCCGTANGGGCGTTTCTTGTTCATGGTGGTGCGGAAGAAAAGGCGTAGCACACGGCGAACCTTTTCGTTGAGTTCCTTTTCTGTGTATTTGCCCTCTACGATAGCCTTGTGGTATTGATTTGAGAGGAAATAATTGTCGTAGGCATTGGTCGCTCCCATGGTCAGTCCGTCGGTCCAAGTGCCGAACTCCATGTCAAGGCCATTGCAGACAGCTTGATTGAGGTCGTGTGTGCCGCCCCAGTCGCTAACGACAACGCCATCGAATCCCCATTCCTGTTTCAGTATTCTGTTGAGCGTTATACTGTTGTGACAGTTGTGTTCGTCTTTATAGAGATTGTATGCGCCCATCAAACCCCAAGCCTTGCCTTCTTTGACGGCAGCCTCGAAGGCGGGGAGGTAAATTTCGCGCAAGGCGCGGTCGCTGATGATGACGTTCACTTGGTGGCGGTATTCCTCATCGTTGTTCAAACAATAGTGCTTAACGCAACTTGCTACACCGCAACTCTGTAATCCTTGGATGTACGGCACCACGATGCGTGAAGAGAGGTAGGGGTCCTCGCCCATGTATTCGAAGTTGCGTCCGCCCAAAGGAGTGCGGTAGATGTTGACGCCCGGGCCAAGTATCATGTCCTTGCCGCGATAGAGTGCTTCTTCNCCGAGAGCCTTTCCATAGAGGAACGAGACTTCTGTTTGCNAGCTTGCTGCCAGNCAAGTAAGGGNTGGGAATGCCACACAAGAGTCGTTGGTCTGTCCGGCCTGTTCCCATTCGTCCCATAGCACATCGGGGCGAACGCCGTGAGGTCCGTCATCGGTCCAAAAGTCAGGTAAGCCAAGGCGCTTTACGCCTGCGCTTGAGAACTTGCTTTGTGCGTGGATGACGCCAATCTTTTCTGCCAGTGTCATGCGAGAAAGAGCATCCTCAACGCGCGTTTCAATGTCGTTCGATGGGTCGAGATAAGGTGCTTGTGCATATAGCATAGCCACGCAGGAAAGCAGGCTGACGGTCAGTTTTAGTTTCATGATGATAGTCTTAAGTTCTGTGGGTAGTTTTTCTAACGCATTAAGCGGGTATAGTTTCGGGTTTTAGGAAATCGCATCTGGACATCATGTCAACAATAACTATTCTTTGTGAAACTCTCTCTATTCTTCATCTTTGAATTTTGTTCCTCTCAAAAGGTCGGGCACAAGCATACGTTTTTTGCCAGAAAGCTGCACCTCTTCAAGGTTGAGATAACCGTCAGGAAGGCAGATGCGCAAATAGTGCTTGTTGTCAGAGAGCAGGGTGCCTGTGGGATGTTTGTGGCTGGCAGGCATCATTGTGGTGCGGAACACCTTCATGTCTGTCTGTTTCCCGTTTCCCAGCGTGACGGGTGTCCACGCTGTAGGGTAGGGGCTGAGGCCGCGGATAAAGTCGTAGGCGCTCTTAAGAGTGTGCTTCTCCCATTGTATCAAACAAGTGTCCTTGAAGATTTTCGGTGCCGGACGCAGGGGCGCATCGGTCAGGAACTGACTTTGCTCTATGGCGGTGGCTTGGCCGCTTTCTATAAGTCGGACAGTGCGTACCACTAATTCTGCGCCCTGCATCATGAGTTTGTCGTGGACGGTTCCTGCATCATCGGTGGGTGCAATGGGTGTGCGCTCCTGTAGTATGATGCGCCCTGTGTCAATCTGCTCGTCGAGGAAAAAGGTCGTGATGCCTGTCTCTGTGTCGCCGCAGATTATGGACCAGTTGATGGGCGCTGCGCCNCGATACTGCGGCAGTAGTGCTGCGTGCAGGTTGAAAGTTCCCATGGGAGGAATTTCCCACACAGCTTTTGGNAACATGCGGAAGGCTACTACGATTTGTAGGTCGGGTTCAAGGGCTTTCAGCTGGGTGAGAAAGATCTCGTCTTTCAACTTTTCAGGTTGGAGTACGGGAATGCCTTTCTCCATAGCAAACTGCTTGACTGGGCTTGNTTGCNGNACNTCGTGGTGGCGTCNAATGGCTTTNTCGGGCATANTNNCAACGCCCNCCACGTTGCAGCCTTCGTCAAGGAGACGGCGCAACGATTGGACGGCAAAGTCCGGAGTGCCCATAAAGACAATTCTTGGGGAGCATTTCAGTTCATTGCTCATAGTGTGAAATACATTAATTATATTTATATATAGTATTTCGGCCAATGCTTTTGGCAAAGGCGGAGCATAGACTCTCCACCTTTGCTATAGCTTCTTCACAAAGATATTGCGGAAGTAGCAGCGTGAGCCGTGGGCTTGCATCTCTATCTGTCCTGTGGGGAAGATGGGGAGAGAACGGTCCCAATAGTTTTCGAGCGGGATGTTATTTACCACAAGAATTCCGTTGAGGAAAACGGTAACACACTCGCCCTTCATGATGATGCGGAAGGTGTTCCACTCGCCCAGTTTGTTGTCTTCCACACTTGTAGGCTTGCTGGGGTTCTTCTGATTGTTGTATAGTCCCCCGGAACCTACTTCTGCACCTACGTTGGTGCGGCGGATATCCCATATCTGCACTTGAGGCGTGCCGCGAAGATAAACGCCGGCATCGGGTTCCTTGCCGTTCGGGTCGAGGCGCCAGTCCACAAGCAACTCAAAGTCGGCATAGTCCTCTGTGGTGCAGAGGTTGTCCCATCCTGAGCCGATATAGATGAGTTCTCCGTTTTCTACAATCCAGTTACGCCGTGCCATTTCGTCTGCTTTTTCTTGTGCGGCGTTCAACTCTTTGGCAGACATTTTTGCGCGTTTGATGGGGTTCTCCACCAGACCTTTCCAGCCTGTAAGGTCTTTTCCGTTGAAGAGACATACGAATCCTTCCTCACTTTTGTCGGCTGCCGCCAGCCAGGCAGCGGCACGTTTGCGCAACTTGCCATTAAGCAGAGGGAGGGCTTTGTTGAGCATCTGCCGGCTTTCCGTACCATTGTATTCGGGGTGAGCCGCAATTATGTCCCACACGGTGATAGCCGCAGTAGTGGCTATAGTAGTGTCATCCATCAGTGAAGCGGCGAAGGAGAGCGCTTGGTAGGTACCAGCCTTTGCCAAGAGAGTGAGGGCAGCCTGACGCTCGGCAACTTGGTCGGTTTGCTCAACGATGTGGCGCAGGTAGATAGTTTGGTTCTCGGGTGTCAGTGTTTGAGCAGGCGTGGCCAGTCCCAAAACAAAACTGGCCAGCATGAAGATGCCAGCCAGCTTTTGACGAAGGCTCAGTCTTCGCATAACTCCGTGAGGATGCCGCAAGTGCTTTTGGGATGGAGAAATGCTATCTTCAGTCCGTCTGCTCCGCAGCGGGGGGCCTTGTCAATGAGACGGATGCCTTTCCCGTCGCACACGGCGAGAGCTTCGCTTACACCGTCTTCTACTTTGAAGGCAACGTGGTGAATGCCTTTGCCGCCGTTGTCAAGATATTTCTGCACGGTACTCTCTGGGCAAGTCGGCTCGAGGAGTTCGAGCTTAACCTCGCCGACTTTTAGGAAGGCGGTCTTCACTTTCTGGTCTTCTACGGTTTCGGTTTTGTACACTTCCAGACCCAGTACGTCCTGGAAATAGGGCAGCACTTCGTCAATGCTCTGCACGGCGATGCCAAGGTGTTCAATGCGTGAAATTTTCATAAGTTGCAGTGATTATAGTTGTTTTTTGTCGTTACTTTATCTGTGCAAAATTACACTTTTTTGCTTTAACGACAAAGGTCTGCGGGCTTTTTTTTATAGTTCCACTGAAATACGGGCATTAATCATGCGTCCGGTGAGGTAGTTGGGCACAGCGTATTGGTGATTGCTAATGTCTGTCACCCAATAGTAGCCGCTCACGTTGCTCAGGCCAAAGATGTTGAAGCAGTCCAGTCCAAGCCAAACGTTGCGCAGATAGTTGGCGCGTCGTAGGTGCCTGTCCTCGTTGTCGATGAGACGATAGTTCATGCCGATGTCGAAACGTCGGTATGCAGGTGCACGGAAGACGTTGCGCTCCAGTCCGGTATGTGGCGGGCCGAAAGGTAGGCCGCCGGCGATGTGTGCCTTGAGGTTCATTTTCCAGCGCGTAGTGCCGGGGAAGTAGTCGGAGAAAAATAGGTTGATGTTGTAGCGTTGGTCAGTGGGCTGGGGAATGTTCTTCCCGTTGAGGTTCATGCTGGCCTTCATAATGCCAAGGCTAATCCACGAGTCAGTGCCGGGCACGAATTCTCCGTATAGTTTCAGGTCTGCGCCTACCACAGACCCCGTGGCGCAGTTGTTGCCGTAATAGACTGTTTGCAGGTTGTTTACGTTATACGGATTCATCTTCCATTGGGCCTTGTAGTAAATCTCTGTGGTGAACTTGAACGGGCGCTCGGCCACTTTGAACTTATACTCCATGCCGGCCACGATTTGGAAGGAACGCTGCGACTTGATGTTGTTGTTCAGCTGTACCGTGGTATTGCCGAATGTGGTCACCGTGTCGCGCAGTTCTTTGTAGAAGGGGCGTTGGTTGTATAGGCCCATGGCAAGGCGGAACGTGAAGTTGTCGTTGCGGGCCGGTACGANTCCGATGTTTGCGCGTGGACTGATGAGCCATTCGCCGTTCCATCCCCAATAGCTGAGGCGCATGCCGTAGTTGAGGCTTAATATGCCGGCGGCACTCTCCTTGCGATAGGTGTCTTGGGCAAAGACCTCCAGATGGTTTGCGTTGATTGCATTGCGGGCTCGCATGTTGTAGATGACTTGCAGGTCTTGTCCTGTATGCGGTATGCTGTAGCCGCTACTGTCGCGGTATTCCCATTCGTTGCTGTTTTCGCGCACCTTTTCGTGTTTCCATCCTATGCCGGTNTGCATCGTGTGGTGGCCGCGACGCAGGTCATATGATAGCTTGAGNGCTTGCGTAGAAGAGTATAGGAAGTTGCGTGCGTGCTCCATGTAAGAGCCGACGCCGAGTTGGTCATCTCCGTTTGTTTCGTTTAGCCAGTACTGTCCCTGTATGTCGTAGGTCTCTTTTTCACGGTTGTTGAAGAAGGAGGCGGTTAGTGTCAAGGTGCTGTACTTGTTTATCTGACGTGCTGTGCGCAATGTGCCGAAGAGTGTGCGGAATTGATCCTCCTCTTTTCCGTCGAAATAGACCTTGAATTGTTTTGCGTCCGTGTTGGTGCCAAAATTCGTTTCGCGGTCGGTGGGCTTGAAGTTGTAGTTGTTGCTGTTGATGTATGCGATGGCGTCTATGGTCCAGTCTGTAGTAGGGGTCCAGCGGAGGTAGGCCTGATAGTCGAGGAAGTTCGGCTTGTATTCGCCCGATGTCTCAAGGCTTCCCAGCATGTACTGATTGGTTTTGTAGCGAAACCCGTTGCTGAACGAAAACTTCTTTCTGCCGTAGGCTGCATAAACGTTGGCACCGAGCAGACTTGCGCTGACCGATGCTTCTGTCTTTTCGGGCTTGGCATAGGTGATGTCCAGAACGCTCGACATGCGGTCGCCGTATTTTGCCTCAAAACCGCCGGCAGAGAAGTTTATCTTATCGACCATGTCGCTATTGATGATGGAGAGGCCCTCCTGCTGTCCGCTGCTGATAAGCATTGGGCGGTAGATTTCCACGCCGTTGATATAGGTACAGTTTTCATCGAACGAACCGCCGCGCACGTTGTATTGGCTGCTCAGTTCGTTGTGGGTACTCACTCCGGCCTGTGTGGCCACCAGTTCCTCAACGGCATTGCCCGATGTGCTGGCCATTCGCTTCAAGTCTTTCTTGCTAAGTTCCTGCAAGGAGCCCATCTGCCGGCGTGAGTCTGCCACGGTCACCTCGCTCAGCTCCTTGCCTCTTTCGCGCATCACAATGTTGAGTGTCAAGTTGCCTTGGGGTTTCTTGAGTACACGCTTTCGTGTCTCGTAGCCCATCATCTGATATACTACCGTTACGCTGTCGGCAGAGCGGAAAGAAAGACTGTAGCGGCCTTCGAGCGATGTCGTGGTGCCGAAGGGCTGTCCTTCAATGCGTACCTGACAGAACGGGACGGGATCTTGACTCTCGTCCACGACCCTTCCTTTCAGGTGTACGTTTGCCGTATCGGCCGGCTGTTGCTCCTGTGCTGACAGGCTCAAAAAAGCGCAAAGCAGCGGCAAAAAAGTTAAAAAGAAACGTTTCATCTGTCAATATAACGAGAAAAACGGGCTTTTTTGTATATCTTCCCCCAACTTTTTATAACTTTGCACCAAAAAGTATAGTGAAAGCGAGCTTGGCAGGCTCATGCTTTCAAGCCCTTGGCAACGTTTCAGACTCTGGTGCAACATAATTAGTTTCAATGAGCCGGGGCACAATGAACCAAAATAAGAAACACGAACAAAGGTAATATGGAAAACTTCAGCGAATTGATTAAGTCAAGGCGTAGCATGCGCAAGTTTACCGATGCGCTGCTGACCGGCGATGAGGTGCAGCTTCTGTTGCGTGCCGGTCTGATGGCGCCAAGCAGCAAGGGCATGCACAGCTACGAATTTGTGGTAGTGGAGGACAAACAGATGCTATCCGCCCTCTCGCAGTGTAAAGCGCAGGGCAGTGATTTCCTGAGCGATGCTCCCCTGGCCATCGTCGTGCTTGCCGACCCTCAGGTGAGCGATGTTTGGGTGGAGGATGCTTCGGTGGCAGCCGCCAACATCCTGCTTCAAGCCGAGGATTTGGGCCTGGGTGCCTGCTGGATACAGGTGCGTAAACGCTATAGCAGCGATGAGCGTTCGGCCGAGCAGACCGTAAAGCACTTGCTGGGCATCCCCAGTGAGCGTGGAGTGGTATGCATCATCGCCGTAGGCCACAAAGGCATGGAACGCAAGCCGCAAAACGAAGACCGCCTGAAATGGGAGCGCGTACATATCGGACAGTACTGATAGGCGCGGGGGGCGTAGCCACCTTCCTTCAGCGTGCCATCCGTGCGCCCTTCAACGTGACATGTGTGGGTGGGCGCCGGCGTTGCTGTCCCATTCCTTTGGATGCCGACCTCTATATCATTGCCGTCATCGACCGTGCCGTGCCTGTTGTGGCGGAGGAACTGGCGGGCGTCAAGGGGTTGGTGGTGCACACGGCCGGAAGCGTGCCGATGGATGCCTTGCCGCAAGAACGTCGTGGGGTGCTCTATCCTTTGCAGACGCTCAGCAAGCAGCGGCCGATGGATGCCTCGCGTGTTCCTTTTTATATAGAGGCAGCTCGGCCTGCCGACCTCGATATGCTTATTCTTTTGGCGGAGGCTATGGGCACTGTAGCACACCCCATGTCCGGCGAGCAGCGGCAATATCTGCATCTTGCTGCCGTTTTCTGCTGTAACTTCGTCAACCGTCTCTATGGCATCACGGCAGACATGCTTGCAGCAAGGGACATCCCCTTTGCCGCAGTGTTGCCACTCATACACGAAACGGCCGACAAGGTAGATTCCCTTTTGCCGCGTTTGGCGCAGACGGGGCCCGCTGTCCGATGGGACGAAGCCGTCATGCGTCATCATCTGTCGCTCCTAACTGATGACGAACAACGCCATCTCTATCGTCTTCTAAGCAAAAGCATACACGATGATAAATTACGATTTGACCAAGATACGCGCCCTCTTCTTTGATGTAGATGGCGTGCTGAGTGCTAACACAGTTCCCACAGACAGTCAGGGGACTCCCTTACGCACAGTCAACATCAAGGACGGTTACGCCCTTCGTCTTGCCGTGTTGATGGGGCTTCACGTTGCCATCATCACGGGCGCCACTTCTCAGGTGGTACGTCATCGTTACGAAGCATTGGGCATTCCTGACGTCTGTCTTTCATGCTCCGAAAAGACACAAACATTGTCCCGCCTCATGCACAAATATCACCTCCGGCCCGAAGAGGTTCTCTATATGGGCGATGACATCCCCGACTACAAAGTGATGTGCCAAGTTGGGCTGCCATGTTGCCCTGCCGACGCAGTGCCCGAGATACGCTCCCTGAGCCATTACATCAGCCATCTGTGTGGTGGTTGCGGTTGTGCACGCGATGTCATAGAGCAAGTTCTCAAAGCCCAAGGCAAATGGATGGCTGACGACAGAGCGTTCGGATGGTGAGAGCCTTTTGTTAGGTTATTGCTCTGAGGTCTTGGCACACAGTCATGTTTGGCAAAGCGCCAAAGCCTGCACGCCGGAACCATCCTCCGTTTGTGCCTGATGCATTAGCAGAAGGGCCGCAGTGAACGATGAACGTTGCATTATATATTATGAACTCAATAGAATTATGAACAGTGAACACTACAGGTTTGTGTTGGCGAGCAATTCTCCCCGCCGGCGCGAACTGCTTTCAGGACTTGGACTCGATTATGAGGTCCGCACCATGCCCGGGCTCGACGAGACTTATCCCGAAGGACTTTCTATGAC
>WFLX010001361.1_pt1 | contig 20789 bp, 8 predicted proteins | sample 4967041 | NCBI WGS metagenome assembly WFLX01 (sample SAMN12857096, study PRJNA449069) | gut metagenome | isolation source: stool from male and female vole | host: Microtus ochrogaster | place: USA:Florida | collected 2017
TTCAGCGTAGACATGAGTGAAACTCATCACCTCTGAGTCGTTGTAAGCCTCGCGGCGAGCGAAGAAGCGTACTGTGCAGTCATCGGTGAATGTCAGAGGTTCGGTGTAGATTGTCCAAGCCTCATCATTATCCACGGAAGCCTCAGCGTCAGTAGTGTAGAGGATCTGTGCAAGGACGTCATCCACAGCNAGTGTGAGGGCGAGGTTTTCAAACGTCGCTGTCGGGTTGCTGACAGTCAAGTCGGTNGCAGCAATTTCGCTTATTGCAGAGTTGTACATTCCTTCCTTCATTGCTATAGCCTTCACGATACAGTTGCCCGGGAGAGCTGNAGGCTCAACATAAACATTGCTTTCTGCGGTAGGCTCTGTGCCGTCGAGAGTGTAGTGGATTTCAGCACCCTCAGTCTCGCAACTGATAGTGATTACCATGTCAGCGAGATCAACCGAGATTTCAGGAGCGGCAACCTGATAATCTGCATAGATGTGCTCGTATGTACTGATTTGCGAGTCAAGGAAACCACTTCGGCGAGCGAAGAANCGGACAGNGCAGTCGGAGTCAAATGAAATTGGCTCAGTGTAGAGAGTCCATTCATCATAATCTTCAGGAGCNGCATCCGGATTAAGAGTATACCATATAGAAGCCGCCTCATCCCATATTGAGAGGGTGAGAAGAAGATTATCGAAAGATGCGTATGGCATCATCATGGTCATATTTGCCACTGTATAGTCGATCACAGATGATTCGAAGAGTCCATCAACAAATACACGCGCACGGTATGTGCCATTTTGTGTTATGAATATCGGCTCGGTATAGAGTTCGCTTTCTTGGGTAGGTTCTGTCCCGTCAGTAGTATAGCGGATTTCTGCTCCTTCATTTTCTGCAGTCATGATGAGTGAACGCTCATCATCGCTACGGGTTATCACTGGAGCGGCAGCCTGATAGTTGGANCGAACAAATACGAATGTCTCGATATCTGAGTCNTTGAAGTTTTCACGACGAGTGAAGAAATGTACGAAGCAATCTTCAGTGAGAAGCACAGGGGCGGTGTAAAGAGACCAAACCTCGTCGTCTTCTGCCACAGCATCATCATCAGTAGTATACCATATCTGAGCTTCAGGATCGCTGCAAGTGAGTGTGATTTCCTTGTTTGCGAATGAAGCGTAAGCCACCGGCATAGCTACATTAGCCACTACAAAGTCAGTCACGATAGACTCAAACATCCCCTCGAGAAAAGCTTTAGCACGGAATGTAGCATTGCAAGTGATTTCAACCGGTGCGGTATAGAGCGTGCTATTCTCGTTAGGTTCAGTTCCGTCAGAAGTATAGCGGATAATTGCGCCTTCTGTCGGAGTTTCCATCACGATGTGAGTTCCTTCCTCATTGCGCTCAACAGTAGGAGCACCCACTTGGTAGTCAGCACGCTGGAACACGAACATCTGCACGTCGGAGGCGTTGGCGTCGTCATCGCCGGCAAAGAAGCGTAGGATGCCGTCTTCAGTCATAGGAATCGGTTCGCTGTAGAGAGTCCAAGAAGCGACATTTTCTATAGTGAGTTCCGGGTCGGATGTATACCAAATCGGTGCGCCTTCATCTTCAGAGGAGAGAACCACTGCAAAGTTGACGTAAGAAGCTACAGGGGCATTGAGTTGGTCGTTGCCGATGGCATATTCAGTTACTTCGGAGTCAAACATATTGTCCGCAAAGACACGTGCACGATAAGTTGCACCCTTCTCTATGAGGAGGGGAGCCTCATAGAGTGCACTCCCTACAGTAGGAATGGAGCCGTCGGAAGTATAGCGTATCTGAGCACCCTCAACATTAGAAACCATTTCAATATGAGTTCCCTGAGCGTTGCGATAGATGGCTGGAGCCTGCGCCTGATAAGCTGAATAAACGAAAGTGAGGCTCTCGATGTCGGAATTATTATAGTTAGGGCGGCGAGAGAAGAAGCGGAGTGTGCAGTCACCGTCGAGCGTGATAGGAGAGGTATAGAGGGTCCAAGCTCCTTCATCTTCTACAGCCGCATCCGGATTGATGGTGTAAAGTATCTGAGCCTTGTCGTCGGCGCATGAAAGCACCATCTTCTTGTCGACGAAGGATGCTAAAGGAGCAGTCACAGCCATGTTAGACACTACATAACGATTTGTCTTTGAGTCGAACATACCATCAGCCATGGCAAAAGCATTGTAGGTGAAATTGCCATCGATGAGAATAGGTTCTGTATAGACCGCACTGTTTGATGTCGGCTCAGTTCCGTCGACAGTGTAGTGGATTACCGCTCCGGGAGTAGCTGTCTCCATGACGATATGAGTGCCTTCTGCATTGCGTTCAATCGTCGGGTCTGCCACCTGATAAGCTGCATATACAAAAGAGAAACTCTGCACATCGGAATCGTTGAAATTGTCGCGGTGTCCGTAGAAACGTATTGTGCAATCTTGTGTCAACTCGATGGGAGCCTTGTATTCTGTCCAAGCCTCAACATTGTCAGGAGTGGCAGTCTCGTCGGTAGTATAAAATAGAGTGGCTTTGCTGTCGGAGCATGTGAGTTGCAATTTCTTGTTTTCAAAAGAAGCAACAGGAGTCGGAACAGCAAGATGCATCACAGTGAAAACCGTCACATTTGATTCAAACATACCGTCGACAAAAGCGCGGGCACGGAAAACGCCGTTTGATACGATTTCTACCGGTCCGCTGTAGAGAGTACTATTGATGGTCGGATCAGTGCCGTCAGTTGTATAGTGGATTTCCGCTCCCGGCGTATCGCATATCATCTCCACGTGAGAGCCATCGCCGTCAGCTGTCAGCACAGGGGCTGCGACCTGATATGCGGAATATGCAAAGGTGAAGTTCTGCACCTCGGAGTCGTTATATCCGTCGCGGCTGCCATAGAAGCGTATATTGCAGTCTTCTGAGAGCTGTAGCGGTGCTGTATATAGGCTCCAGGCATCAGAGTCAGCTATTGGAGCGGACTCATCAAAAGTATAATGGATGCTTGCCTTCGGATCGTCTGACGTTAGAGTCAGCATCTTGTTCTCAAACTGAGCTGTTGGTGGAGCAACCGTAAGGAAATCTACCACATATTCAGTCACTTCGGAGTCGAACATATCCTCTGCGAAGGCACGGGCACGGAAAGTGACGTTGGCTTCGATTGCCACCGGACCTTCATACAGAGTGCTTGATGGAACAGGTTGGGTGCCGTCGGTAGTATAGCGGATAACTGCATCCGGAGTGGAGGTCACCATCACCATGTTTGCCTTATCCATATCCGGGGCAACTTCGGGAGCCGCCACCTGAAAGTCTGCATAGGTGAAGTTGAATTCCTGAACGTCGGAATCCTCGTATCCCTCACATCTTGCGAAGAAACGCACGGTGCAGTCTCCACTCAGTTCGATAGGTTCGGAGTATCGAGTCCATGCATCTGCATCTGAAGTCGGAGCCTCGCTTGTAGTGTATAGAATGTAAGCATCCGGCAGCCCGCATGTCAGCGTCAGTCGTAGACCTTTGAAACTTGCTTGCGGAATATCCTGGAAGTTGAAGTTAAGCTTGGGGTCATCGTCGTCCCAGTCGCCCGGTGTGACCTCAACCGAATGGCCGGTATCTCCAGGCTCGTCAGCTTTGATAGTCATTCCCATACCCAATAAGGCAGAGAGACCCAATATGATGATTGATTTTTTCATTTAATTACCATTAATTTTTGAAAACGAATCATTAATTTTTCACACCGCGTACGGGAATAAAACCATCGTAGTTCCAGCGGTCGCGTCCATGTGTAGAAGTCAATGCGCCTGATGCGCCGCCAATCTGGAATAGCCAAGTATAGCGGTCGGCAGAGATCCAATAGGATACCCAAGCATGCATTGCGCGTCCTCCGCCGGGATATTCAGCGGTGGATGCTGTCTTCATGCCGCAGATAGGAATACAAAGCACATTGCCGGTCTCTAAAGATTCGAATCTCACATAACGCATCAAGAGATTAGCCTTGTTGGCAGCGGCACTCGGTGAGTCGGTCATAGTGCCGGGGAGTTCCACTACTTCCACTTTTATCTGTTCGCCATTGAGTGCAGTGTAGGTAGAAGGAATTTGTGTGCCTGTAGGAAGAAGGCTCGTCCATTCAGCTTCAGTAGCCACATGGTAGCCTTCGGGCACGGGCATGCAGGCAGGGTCAGTCCAAGGAATGTTTCTTGGAGTGTCTGCATTTCCGTTAGGATCATTGGAAGTCCAAGGAGAATATCCTTTTTGGCGTCCGTATTGGAAGAAGTTGCCAATTGCCATAGGCCAGTTTTGCTGATATGTCTCCTCTACTGTCTGCCCGATTTCCGGGAAAACTTGCTCGCCAATGTCAGGAGTAGTTGCATTGAATGCCATCCAAGTGTTTCCTCCGATTTCCACAGTCTGAATCTGATATGGAGACTCAGCAATACGGATAGTGACATCGTTGTAGCTTGTAGTCATATTCACTTTGCGGAGATCCAGCTTTATTTCATATTCAGGGCGGGCTTTGAGCTGGCCGTCTATGTCGATATCTATAGCGGTAATTACTCCTTTCGGTGTATTATAGGCTTTCTCGACATCGATCTTCACATATTTCTCCTTGACGGAATCCACTTCTACACGAGTTCCTGAGAAATAGACGGAGTCCACGTTGATGCGGATATCGGAACAGAAGGCAATCTTCATTCCTTTGATACCAGTACTTGGTACGTCTACGATGTTTCGGTCATAATCGACTACTACACCTTCCGGAAATACACAATTCTCTCTATCAAAGACAAGGCGATTCTCCGTATCCGGCTTCCCGGTCAAGATATCTCCTTCTTCCCAGTCTGCTATAGAGAAGCTGGCTTTGACAGTGGCGTTCTTGTCATAGATACGAAGTGTATACACTTTGTTGCGTTCTACGGTCTCGATCACAGCGGGAACTGTAATTTCCATCCCGTCTACACTTCCATGAACGCTCACGTGCACTTCTTTGTCGCTCTCGAAGATCATGAAGACACCTTTCTGGAAGTCATTAGGAGCAGTAGCATATTCATGCGTGTATGATATTGTCGGGGCATCAGGCACAACACTTTCTGCTGAGAATATGTAAGTGAGCGATGGAGCGTCTTCGATTGTAATAGAGGATATATCCATATCAGCATCGCGCGCATCTATGTCAATACGTGCCACACCACGCTTCATCGTGAGTTCGCATTGCATCTGAGCTGCATTGATAGAAGCAGTTCCGGAGAGGAAAAGGGGAGCGGAATTTGCTCCATCTTCAGAGCTGACGGTAGTGGCAGCGAATTCAGCCTCTGTGGTTTCATTGGCCACATCGACAGTTATACCCGACACACAGTAGAGGGCTCTTGTAGTTCCCTTAACCAGATCTATACCTTCGGGGTCGTAACTGCTGATGATATTCTTACTGAAAAGTCCTTCAGGCCCAAACTGAAACACACTTAGGGCCTCTTGTCCGGATGATGCAGGTGCCCCTGCGGGAGCTGCGGGCATTCCTTTAAGGGCTAAAGAGAAGCCGGATGCGTCATTGTCGCCGCCTGCTATTGGCATGTCTTCCTTGTCTGAGCAAGCAGCAAGGGTCAATATACCCATAAGGGCGAAAACGCCTGTCTTGGCTTTAAATATATTGTTGGTCATTTGTTAAGTATTAATGCATAATTCATAATGCATAATTTATAATCTATGTCGATGATATTCAATCAATAATGCAGTTATGTCACTATGCTTATAATTTAATCAGTTGCTTTAGTCATTTAAGTAATCAGATGGGAATGGGGTTTATTCCATCGGCAAGCTGGTGATGTCGGAGAGCCTGCTTACCGGCAATCTGTCTGCCCAGCCTAATTCTACAAGTACTTTTGCACAGCATACTGTCCAAGCTTCGCCGTATGTCATATTTCCGTCATGTCCGTATCCGAGACAATGTGCGAATTCGTGGAATATTGTCTGTCGCGCGCCGTTGAAGGTGTTGCCTCCTACGGGTGTAGTGTCAGGATAGAAGTTGGTGTATCTATCTGCCGACATGCCGAATGTCTGGCCGCCACCAAGTCCGAGCACACCTACTACGGTACCCATCATAAGACCTCCCTGACGGTTTAGCCTTGTTTGTATTTCATCGAGATAGATGAGACGGCCACTGTCGATGAGTTTACCCTCCCATTTCTTGAATTCAACCGGAAATTCCTCGCTTGAGAACATGTATGTCATATCGTAGGCCAAGCCCACAGCACGGCGGCAGAGATCTGGAGTCATGTGTCGCCAGTATGCGTGTCCGTTATCGGCTCCGTATCCACTGAAGCGTATAAACCAGTCAAGCTTGATCTCAGCTATCTTGTTCATGAAGGCATCATCCTTATCCCATTCGAACTTCAGCGTCACATCTCCCGGTTCAAGATTAGGCATTGCTGGGATTTTTACTTTTCGTCCGCTTTCCCCGTCAAACACGCAGTCTTGTTGAGTGATCGGCAAAGTGAAGAAAGCCTCTTCAAAAGGATTGACCTCTTCAAATTCNGCTAAGTCAACCCATTCCGGCGACACCTTATTGAAGCAAGCTTTCACTTTCACGTCCTTAAGCGTATAAGGCGAGAAGTATCTTACGCATAGCTTTCCGTCTTCTCGTATCCAAATTTGGAGTGGGGCAGTGGTATAGAAGCCACGTTCCTTGTTGTTGTAGAACGTTGACCTTGGTTCGTCAGCAAGAAACATCGTGCCAATATCATAGCGCCATTGTTCCTGAGTAGCTACATATAGCAATCCGGATTCCAACTCAGGGTGACGGTATTCAAGATTGATGTGGGCGATTTTCCCGGCTTCAAGCATGAGATCGGAGAATTCGTAGGTCTGCACGAAGTCCTCACCGTTGTCACGGCTCGACTCGATCTCGACATAGCCGCTTACCGGCTGCTCTGATGGAAGAGTGGTGAAGGTGAATACTCCTGTCGGGTCATAGATATTATATGAATCTACGGTATGGGTTCCGGAGTATGTACCGCCTGCATCTAAAGAAGTAGGAATTCCTTCATTGATAGACACTGAGACGTTCTTGATATGGCGCCACTGTGAAGGGTTAGGCATATCAATATCTACGCTTACCATTGCAGTAATATGCTCAAGGATCACGTCGGAGGAGAAACCCTCGGCTCCAAGAGTGAACGGCACTTTCTTATAGCAGTAGATTCCATCTAATGGACCATCTTCTTTTTCGTTGTTCAGCCAAGGGTCTTCCAGGTTTTCCGGGACACTGAAGCTGATTCCCTCTGCATCATTAATAGTAGCCAAGCAGAGCAGGCTATAATCACCGTAGGTCAGACCCTCAATTGTGAGCTTGGTGTTTTGATTGTCAATACGTCCATAATAATGAGGAACGATTTTTCCGTTTTTGTCGGCGATCATCCATTTTAGTTCGGATATCACAGGATGTTCCTCTTCTCCATCGGCACGTGTAACGATCCCGATTTCAGATCCGGCGGTTGATATGTTGAAAGTAGCTACACCATCGCCCTGCTTCCCTCCAAAATCTTGAAACATCTCTTCTTCGGCACATCCTACAAGAGAGAGCACAGACGCAGAGAGGAGTAATTTATTTATGATCTTCATTGTCTTAATTGTTTTCATTCGTTGTCGTTGTTCTTAATAGCTCTGACGTAAGCGAATGCTTCCATAGCAAACTGGAATTCCTCCATCTTGGCGGTGTCTCCCCAGTTGAACATGAAGCGGAATCCCCTTGCATGTCCACCCTTGCAAGAGGCGTTGGAATTGGTCCAATAGACGGCATCTTTGCCGAATGTCGGGTTGGCAGCTGTGCTCTTATCTCCCTTATATCCGGCGATAGGCAGGATAAGGAANCGGCCAGTGTCGTTGGATGTGAACTTCATGTAGCGGCCTGTGCCTCCTACGTTGGTAGGAGTAAGCAGAGTCCCGTCAATGGAATGGATAGTCACTGTGATGCTTTCGCCATTGCCTGCGGTATAAGTGCCGGGAATCTCAGTTCCGGAAGGACAGAGAGTTCTGAATTCCTCCAGAGTGGCCACGTGGTAGCCTTCGGGACAAGGCATGTGGGAATAATTTACCCAAGGTCTATCCTGTTCTTGATTGCCAAGGTTATTACATGGGTTATAGCCACTGTAAGGCACGTATGCATACTGACGACCGAATTGGAATAGATAACCGGCTGCTCCGATCCAGTTCTGCTGATAGGTCTCTTCCACGCCAAGACCATCGACAGGATAAATCTGCTTGTCGATGTCGGGAGAGGTGCAGTTGAATGCCATCCAAGTAGATCCGGCGATCTCCACGGTTTCGATAGTACGTGTCGGATTGTATTCTACATTTACTTCAACGAAATTTAAATGTCCTTCCTCGTCTTTGATGTTTATAATCAAAGAGTAAGCGAGGCGTTTATTGGGCTCGACAGATAGATTGAATGAAGAGATGTATCCTTCTTCTACCATTATTGGTTCGTTGGCGGATATCTTAGCGGTTGAAACCTCTCCTTCCACAGAGGAAATGCTTACCTTTGTCTTGGCAAGGAATGCAAGTTTGATGTCCTTGGCTCCATTGAACGGAACAGTCACTTTGTTGTTGCCGTAGTTGACTTCCACTCCTTCCGGCACTACGGAGTTGAGCTGGTCGATGAATATGCCTCGGCCGGTAGATGGGATTGCTCCTGTAGCGTCGCCCTCCTGCCAATCCTTGACGGTGATGGCTCCCGCCACATTGGAGTTCATATTGGTTATCTGAAGAGTATAGACTTTGTTGCGTTCAATGGTGGGAATGGAGGTCAATAGATTAATGGGGGAATCTCCGTATTCACCGAGGACCCGTATGTTGACCGGACGCATCGATTCAAAAATCTGGAACATCCCAGTCTCCACTCCTTGGAAGGGGTCTGTAAACTCACGGGAGAAAGAGACCGTAGCATCATCAGGCATGCTCTGGCATGGAATGACGAATGTAGAGGCGGGTGCATCTTCCACTATGACTTGATTGATAATTATATCCTTGTCAACGGTATTTGCAAAGTCTATTCTTGCCACGCTTCGTTTCATCTCTATTTCGAGACGCCCGTTGCTCAGATTTTCCTCACTGAAGTCGATTGCACCTGAATAGAACAATGGTGACTTTTCGTCGCCAGGTTTGCAAGAAACGGTTGAATTAAGGAAAGCCTCTTCCTTCATCCCTACCTCGGGGTTGAGGTCGATTCCAGACACGCAGTAGACCCTCGTCGTGCCATCGGTAGGCAACCCTATGCTTTCTGCGTAGGGATCGTCGATATCGGTTCTCAGGAAGAAGTCTTCTCCTTTGAAATGATAGACGCTGACCTGCGACATCATATTGTCGACCTCCTCCGATGAGTCTGGAGCGGCAACTCCCTTGAAAGCGAACTGCACAGTGCCGTCCACTCCAATGCCTCCGGCTGAAGTTGGCTCATTCCTGTCAGTACATGCTGTAGTCGACAAGAGTGCCATACCTGCTAACAGGGCAGTTGGAGTCTTGAGAAATACTTTGTTCATGTAGAATTACTGATGTTAGTGAATAAATAAAGTTTTTGTTGATTAGTTTTTGTTCAAATTTTTTACAAAATTAATAAATATATTTTCTAATTCCTAAACATACCAACTTTTTTTGCATTCAAGACGCTTAGGATGGACCTTAGTCTTAACCATTAAACTCCGATGGGCGCACACCGAATTGCTTCTGGAAGAGGCGGGAGAAGTAGCTGCTGTTGCTTATGCCGACCATATAACTGACTTCTTGGACACGATACTTTCCTTCTGCAAGATATTCGGCTGCTTTTTTTAATCGAGAGAGCTGGATAAGCTCATGTGGAGTGACATCTACAAGACTACGGATTTTGTCGTAGAGTCCGCTTCGGCTTATGTTAAGGCGTTCTGCAAGGAAGTCAACGTTAAGGTTAGGATTTGAAATGTTCTCGTCNATTAGTTCTTGCATCCGAGTGAGTAATTCATTGTCTATCCGGGTAGAGGCAAGAGTAGTGATTGGCTCGAACGGAGAATTTGAATATTTCTCCCTCAAAAGCCGGCGCATTTCAAGAAGATTTTCAATCCGTGCATCGAGATAGCTGATGGAGAATGGTTTTTCTACGTATGCATCAGCTCCGCAACGCATTGTCTCAATCTTTGAAGTATTGTCAGTCTTCGCAGTAAGCATCACGAATGGAATATGGCTGTAGTTTTCATTCTCTCGGATAGCTTTCAGGAATTCTACCCCATCCATCACTGGCATCATCCAGTCGCAGATTATGAGACTGACTTTATTGCGAGCGATAAGGTCGAGAGCCTCGCGACCATTTTCCGCAGTCAAGACATTATAGTTAGATTCAAAATGGGAGGACACAAACTTCAGCATCTCCTTATTGTCATCCACAACAAGAAGAATCGGTTTTCCATCAGCTACTGATCCCTTGGACATTTCCAGGGGATTCTCCTCGATCACTTCAACCGGAACATTTTCTGAGGGAAGGACACACTCTTGCTTTAAAGGCAACACGGCGATAAATTTTGATCCTTTTCCAGGTGTGCTTTCGAGTTCGATAATACCACTGTGTGCTTCCGCTACGCTTTTAACGATAGAGAGTCCCAACCCGGTGCCTCCTTTCGACTCATTTATATTGTCGAGCACTTGGAAGAATGGTTTGAAAATCTTATCTCGGTTTTCTTTTTCAATACCGATTCCATTGTCTGCCACGCTGATCATAAAGTGATCTCCATCGGGCATTACCCGACATTCTACCTCAATATAATCTTTGGTGAATTTTCGGGCATTGTTGATGAGGTTGCTGACAAGTTTGGTTAAAGCTTCCGGATCGAAATCTGCCACAAGATCGGGATCCGGACATTCCACTTTCAAAGCAATGCCCTTATGCTCCAAAGAGGGACGGAAACGTTCGGCAATGCTTTCTACCAAAGGAACGATGCGCTCATGACGGAATCCCATAGGGAGTGCATTATCCTCCACCTTCTTGAAATCAAGAAGCTGGTTGACAAGAGAAAGAAGACGACGTGAGTTGCGGTCGATGACCTTGAGATCCTCTTTTATCGGTTTGCTGAATTTTTCAGAAGAATCAAGGATTTTTTCGAGAGGTCCGATAATCAGCGAAACCGGTGTGCGAATTTCATGGGCAATGATAGTGAAGAAATTGAGTTTCGATCGGAACATCTCTTTCTCCTTATTGCTTGAAATCCTGTCAAGTTCCCGTATATGAGCCTTTTGCATTCGTTTCACCACNAGCCACACAAGCAATAATATTATCACTGCTCCAATAGCCCAATACAGAATCTTCATAAACACAGAGGCATACCATGCCGGATGCACCACAATTCTGAGAGATATACCATCCTCGTTCCAAACTCCATCGCTATTGGCAGCTTTCACTCGGAGAGTATATGAGCCCGGGGGAAGATTGGAATATGTAGCGCGGTTATCTTTGCCGGCATCAAGCCATGTTTTGTCGAATCCTTCAAGGCGATAGCTGTAGACATTTGCCTCAGGGAGAGTATAGTCAAGAGCTGAGAAATATACACTGAAAGTATTTTCTGAATAATCCAAGTCAAGTGTCTCTATATCGTTGAGTGAAGATTCCAATGGACCTGTTCCCACTGAGATGGGCTCATTCAGTATATCAAGACCGGTGAACTTAAGTACCGGAGGTTTGCTTGCTGCTACCATTTGCATTGGATCTATTCGGGAAAGCCCATTGACCGAACCCAAGTAAATTCTACCATCGGAAGCAGTCAGCATTGCACCTGGAAGAAATTGACTGTCGCTGAGACCATCCGCTATTCCATAGAGCCTACGGTTTCCATCCTTTAGATTGAGGAGTCCATTGCTGGTTGAAATCCATAATTCAGAACCGGATTTGGTCATAGATTGTGCTGAGATNTTGTCGCATCCGTCTACTNGAGAGAAAGTATCNTCANTTTTGTTGTAGANGCANATTCCATCGGGCATNGAAATGAAGAGNTCGCCATTTTCATCCAAAGTCATACTATTGACATGATTGTTGGGGAGACTTCCTTTCTCCGTCGATACTTTGAAAGTTTTCCATTGTCCACTGTCGGGCATATATCGGTGTAGACCGCCCCCGGGAGTCGCTATCCATAGCTGTCCGTTATTATCTTCGATTATACCGGTGATCCATGCGTCGAGTTGTTTTATTGGTTTGAACACATTCTTCTCCGGATCATACAATGTAAGGGTTTCAGTAGCTCCCATCCATATATTCCCTTTCGAGTCTTTGCAGATGGCGTAGCAGCTATAGTCAAGCCCTCCATTCTCAAGATTGACCGGTATTCGTTTGCCGGAAGCAATGTCGATCATTCCGGCTCCCTTCGAGTATGTTCCAATCCATATACGCCCATTATCAGCGCATAAGGCACTGACATTTTCAGGTTCGTTAGAATTTGTTAGACGATAGGGAATGAATGTGTCAGAATCAGGGTTATAACAAGATAATCCGCCATCGGCAGTGCCAATCCATATATCACCCTTATAATCTTCGCATAAAGAAACTGCCACATTTCCACTCAAGGAATTCATAAACCTGGAGTGTCTCCAACTGCGGAACCGTTGAGAACCGGCACTCATATAATTTACCCCTCTATAGTATGTGCCAACCCATATACCACCATCAGAATCCTTTGTCACCGGATAGACAAAACGGTCGCTGAGACTCCGCGAATCAAGTTCATCAGCTTTATATACCTTACATTCGCCTGAAATAGTATTGACAAGTGTCAGACCGCTGTCGGAGCCAACGAGAAGAAGGGTAGGGGTATATTCAGTTATTGAGTGAATGTGCCAAAGATTCCAAGTTTCGCCTGAAGGAATGACGTTAGTGGCTTCCCCTGTACGTGGATTAAATCGCAGGAGACCGTTTTCCCAAGTGCCAAGCCAATAGTTGCCATGAGAATCAGATGTCATGGCAAGAGCTCCACGGCGGAACGGATTGTTTGATATTTTTATAGATAGTGGTCGGAATTGACGTTTTGAAGGATCAAATCGGTAGATGAATTCTTCAGAAGCATTGCTCAAGGCCCACACTATATCATTTGAATCGATATATATATATCCAATATAATTATATGTATTAGGAAACTTGAAATTGCCGGTTACTGTCCCCTTTGGGTCGATAAGAAACAAACCTTGTTTATCTACGGAAACCCAAATGTTGTCTTTGCTGTCTACTGCTATATCATGTATGGCACCGTTGACACGGCCTTTTACATTTTCTGAATATTTTAAGGGCATAGGAGACACCGATTCCTTTATTGGATCATAAATATAGAGAAGATGGTCGGTGCCGACGAGCAGACCACGTCCATAACGTGCAAGTGAAAGCACATAGATATCCCCTTTGCCTTCTTTTTCATTAGGAATAAACACCTTGGGGGAAGTGCCGTCATAACGCACTAACCCCCCATCGGATCCAAACCATATAAATCCGTCTTCATCCTGAACTATTGCACGGACACAATTTGAGGGAAGCCCAGCATCGGTAGTGATGTGGGTGAATTTGAAGTCGGGAGCTTGAAAAGCAGCCGAGACTTTGAGACTCAGTATTAGCGCAAGTGTAAGTATGAAGTGTCGGGTCGCTGTCATTGATTATGAATTATGAATTATGCATTGTGCATTTTATTGAGTATGGCCATTGTGCATCTCCGGGGTTATCTTCACCATCGATATTTTGCCAATGCTCGGTGGGTGCACCCATCACAACGAGCCAAAGATGCCTGATGTCAGCTTCTTCAGGGGCAGAGTAAGTCACTTTGCCATTGTTTGAGGATTGCATTTCGCCGTAATAAGTCTTTCCATCCGCATCGACAGCAACTGTCCCATAGCGCCAACCGGCTTTTGCCTTATTCTTGGTGAAATAACCTTTCTTTCCGGCTTCCCCTCGGAAATCTACGGTCAAGGTCTTCCCCGGCTCAGGGATTGGGAGGGGAATTGCATTGAAACCATAGTTCTCGGGAGCATTTTCCGGCGCCACTCTTTGCCAACCTCCACCAGCATCGACGAGCTTCGTGTTCCATTGGTTGGCGTAGGGACGTGCGTTTTTGCGGATTCTGTCTATGTCCCAGTTGATGAGCCGGGAATAATTATGCCACATCTCATCATTGAAGGTCTTTTGGTCAATTCCTGTCAAACGCTTATAAGTCATTACCGGATCCTCTCCTCTTTGTCCTTGCCTGAAAAGCTCTGCAATGAATGGNCGNNCATGCTTTTCTCCCCATAGTTCAAGAACGTANGGGGAGTGNTAGATATTGTCAATNTGNAGGAATGCCTTGTGGGTNAGGTCGCGGAAAGCNTTGAGNTGATAATTCTCNTCGGTTTGCCAATCNGGATTCACTTGCCATAGCATCCANTGNGAAGCCATCTCGAAGATTCCGGCTCCTCCCCATGCTTCACCTTCTCCGTCGCAAGAAATCTGGAGTTGGAATGAATGTCCAAGTTCGTGAGCGATGCAGTTGAGTTCTTTATCTTGCACACGGTTTGGAGCAATCCATAGGGCACCGATCTGCCCGTCATAATCCCCACCGTAGGCAGTACCTTCAAGAGAATAGTCGAGCATCACCATCATCTTGTATTTGTCGGCTTTGGTTCCCGGTTTTACGAAAGCAAGATCATTGTAGAAATAATCATAAAAGTGCTGTAGTTTGGCAAGGAGGTTAGCAAGGTCCACTTTCATATTCTGCCCTTCAAGATCGGGCGCGGTCGTAATATTATCTCCGAATCCGTCTGCCCAGAAAAGTACGATGTCGGGGGTCTCAACCATTCGGTGGAAACTCCATTTGCTTTTCGGGTCATTTAGATCCATTTCTCGCAAATCCTTGGGGATATATATTTCTTTTCCCATGTGTGTCACTACGGGAATGTCAGTATTGACACGATATGCCTCCTCATCGTTCAGGGCTACCGTACCCAGTTCTGCANGATCCACTNNCTGCGCCATTCCGCTTAGGNAAGATAATATGAGGGAAACTAAGGTTATGTTTAGTTTATTCATTTCNGCGTAATTGCAAGAGGGACGGCCCGGGAAATGCGGANCGTCCCTTCGAACCTAATAATAATACAAAAATCTAATCAGAACTTTTTCATTTTAGAATATGCGATACGGCGAGGAGCACGTGCCGGTTCGCCACGGAATTGATAATTGATTGTAATGTTGACAATCTTTTCAACTCCACCATTGGTATAGATGAATACCGGATGCATCACCATAGTCTCACCAGGGGCACCTACAACACCTTTCTTGCCGAGAGTTACGTNGATACCGCTGANTTCGTAGTAAATTGTAGCGTCGCCATAATCTACTGCGGTNCCNTCTGGAGTCACCCAGTAGCCATCATTCGNNGTAGGNATATTTGAAAGTGTGCCATCGGCATTCTTATTGAAGACTACGATTTTACCTTCCTGTTTCTCCACTGCTGTTCCAGCATGAGGCACTTCCATAAGGGATGCCATCTCATTAAATGCTACACCAAGGAATTCGCTCATTTCAGTTGACATCAGGTTGAGGCCGCCAGCCACCCATTCGCCATCATTGGGATCAACTGAGAGGTCGTAGCTGACATTGAGAGTGTTGTCATTTATTTTCTCATATACCGGCATCGAAGGTTCGTAGTATCCGTATACATCGCTTCCTTCAAGTGTAATGGTGTATGGCCACTGTTCATCGTCAGTCTCGTTGTCATTCCAAGGCACACGGTTATAAGTGTCAGGGGCCCCCATGATTACGAAGTAGAGCTCTTCGGCACCGGCAGGAACATTGTAAGTGGCAGTTTCGTGGCTACCTTTAGTCATAGCGGAATACTGTGGCTTGCCATCTACAATTGCAACATAACCGAAGCGGAAGTTGCTTGAGGTGTTGTTTTGGCTATTGTAATTCTTAGTAGCTCCGACTATAGCTCCATCGCCATTGAGAATAGAACCTGCATCTTTTGCAGCAAGTGCAACGCCGGGATTAAGGGCATCCACTTTCACTTTGACAGTTTGTCCTGGAGAAGTCATCAGTCGGATTACATTGAAGCCCGCTGTTCCCGGAGTAGACTTATATCCAACTTGATATTGGTCGTTGCCAATACGGTAGAGGTCGGTAGAATAGTTACCTTTTGCTTCAGATGATGCATATTCGCGAACTCCTTGAATATCATAGTATACCATGTGAGAAGCATATTCATACAACTCGTCGTATGTCTTCTGCATATCGTTGCCATTGTAAAGACGAGTGTAGGTCTCAATAGGATCTTCGGGGAATTCAGATTCGCGCCATATACGTCCGTATGCCTCTACGCCGTGGCGTGCCACCCAATCGTGCTGGAGCCAGTATGAAGCGTAGCGCATCCATTCGTGGTAGAAAATACGGTGACAGTTTGATGTCCAAGTGCCAAGANGATAGCCGAACATTTCTTCAGGATANTCGATCTNAGCTTGCNANTGCNNACACTGTTNCCAATAANCACAANCGGTCACACCCTGAGCGTCGAAACCGTAACGGAATCCATGTTGGCCATTGTCTGGAGCGCCTTGTAGCAGTTTGTCGCAATATACTTGATATTGGAAAGAGTGTCCTATTTCGTGAGCGATTGTAGAACCAACGGGATGACATGTAGCGGGAGTGACCCAAAGAGCACCAATCATATTGTCATAGCCGGAACCTGTGGCTACCCAATCTTCAGGAGTAGGATCAAGAAGGAAGATCTGCATCTTATAATTGTCAAGCTGTGACTTACCTTGACCAAGCACTGCCATTCCAAGAGTGTTGATGTTGGTATTGAAGAATTGCTCAGCCTTGGCAAGAAGATCATCTATATCAACGCGCTGCGTCGATGGAACTAAATCACCATTTGGATCATCGCCAAACCAACTGTCCCAGAACACGAAGAAGTGTTCAGACTGCTTGCTGCGTGAGAAAGAGAATTTAGCGGCTTTATTGAGGATATTAGCACCATAGTCAGAATTAGGCCAGAATTTGTCGTAGTCTGGAATTTCTGCCGGGTCAAGGAATGGAGATTCAGGCTCGATTATATCGGGAAGAGTACCTCCGAATTCAGGCTGGCGCACTGTAAACATTGCGTCATCCTCTCCTGATATGAGGTGGAAAAGAGTGGCACGAGCCTTGTCGCCTGTGTTGCGGGCCACTGTCACTTTCAGTACATTTTCACCTTTACGGCCTACTGCCGGAGAGAAATATACCCAGTCGCACCCCTCTTCAAGTTCTACATGCCATTTGCCACGAGCTTTGAATACAATCTCGTGAGATTCATTTTCGTAAGTGCAAGGTATTTCCTTAGATTCCGGAAGCTGCTCCAGACCTCCNACCTCCACTACCATGACTGGNTCGTCGTCATTGCTACATGATGTCACAGATGGAAGAAGTGCCNAANCCGACATCNATGTGAAGATCTTAATATATTTGCGATTCATGATTGTTTTGAGTTAATGCATAATTTATNATGCATAATTACCTGCGCATAATGCATTATGAATTATAAGAGATTATTCTACAGTTACATTCACATCGTATAGCACGACTTTATTATCATGCATGAAGCCTATCTGCACCACAGCGGTTCCTTTGGCCTCCGGGAATGGACCTACATTAAAGCTTGATGCTAATGATTCGTCTTCATCGCCATGATATTCGATGAAGCAGAGAGCACCTTCACCCCAGCCACAGACTGTGCCGTCCATGGAATACCAGTAGCCATTGTTTGCGGTTGTGGCGATGAGCGATCCATCATCTTCGAGAGCAACTATCTTACATTCACTTGCAGGAACACCTAATGCAGTTTCAACTGCTGATGCATCAAATGTGAGTGTCACAGTTTCGTAGTTATTGTTGGCTGGCACATTGATGCTGAGTTCAAGGAATGAAACTACGTCAACAGTCTGAGGATCATCGCCTCCAGTACTTCCACCTTCGCCGATCTGGACGTGAAGGTTAAACATGACAACATTGTTATTATACCAGAAACCAATCTTAGAGGTTGCGGCAACATCAGTTACACCTGGGAATGGACCTACTGCAAATGATGAATAATTGTCTGAACCTACTCCTTCTCCCCAGTATTCGATAAACCATCCGGCACCTTCACCCCAGCTTCCAATGCTTCCATTGGTCATATACCAATATCCATTATTGGCTGTGTAACCTGCGAATTCACCCTCAGAGTCATATCCTACCACCTTAGCAAGGTCGAGGGAAGCACAACCGAGTTCAGCACATATAGCGGCTGCATCAAACTCAATTTGAGTTGCTTCGTATCCGTCGTTTGCAGCAATTTCAGCTACGAGATCGTGTGTAGCTACAACTGTACCCTTAAGATCAACTGCAGTGAATACGAAATTGAGCTTGAAGAGTTGATAACGGCTATGGTCGTTGGCAAGTGTGAAGCCGAATGTCACAGTGTAGTCAGCATTGTCGGGATTGGCAGGAGCGCGACCGATAACGATTACTGGCTCTTCATCATTATAAATTTCCATGAAAGCAGCATTGGCAGGATAGCTTCCAGTGCTCCATTGAGTCACCTCCATATCGTTGTTAAACCATGCTCCGCAACGAGTGCCTGAAGTGCCACCTGCTACCCATTGTCCATTCTTGTTGACAACAAAGAAGTCGAGGTTGCCCTCATCGCCCACACCGGCATTGAATTCTTCCAAAGTCATGCCGAGATTGCCCATGATTTCGTTTGAATAAGCCGACAAGTTAATCTCGCCTGTCTGCCAGTCAAGAGAAGGCACTTCAAGATAGAGATCTACAGGAGCCACATTCTCAGCCGGCGCACCTGCTTGAGTCACTACGATTTTGCCATAATCATCACCGCAAGTGATATGGATTTCACCTGTACGGGGAAGCATATATGGATTGGGAGTCACGGAGAGCCAGAGACGGTGTTCTCCCGCTGCTCCATTTGTTGGGTCTACTTCGATCCACTCGCAAGCAGACTCAGCTTTCCATTTTCCGGGAGCCTCAAAGTCTACTACACCTTCAGTCTCGTTCCAATCGATGCTAAGCGATGAAAGCACTGTGGAGAATTTATTAGGGAGCGGTGCTACTACTACGTCATCATCATTGTCACACGACGTAAAGACTGGAGCAGTGCTAATAACCGCAGCGGCAAGTAGCCACTTTGTATATTTCATTGATCTGTTCATTTTTTATTATTTTAGTTTCGCAAGCTCAACTAAAGGGTTATGAGGTTATAGGGTTATAAGGTTATCCTTTTGCTCTTTAGTTTTCGCTTGCGAAATATAGAGTCTTAACCGAAGGTTACGTTTATGATAAAGTGCACTGCTGTAGCAGGATCGCCGTTTGCCACGAGGTCGAAGCGTACGCGCACCTGAGTTCCGGCAGGAGTTGATGATGCGGAGTTACCGAGATTATATGTGCCACCTCCTCCATATTCGAGGAACATTAGGTTGGCTGGGTAGCCCCCACCATCCCAGTAGGTGATGCCAAGATTCTCGTCAAGCCAGTAGCCAAGCCATCCGGAAGTATAACCGGGACGGTTGCCATCAGCATCAAGTACCCAATTGCCGTCAGCATCGCAAAGATAGACCTCGATCTCTTCGTTGTCCATGGCAGTCACGAAGTCAGCGTAAGGCATACCCATACAAAGCTCGATTGCTTCAGCGTATTGCTTGAGGTCGATGCCGTATGCATTATAGCCACCCGCAGGAATTACCGCATCAAGGATGACNGTACTTGGATCGCTGACCGAGCAGCTTACCATAAACCTTACATAATCATCGTAGTCCTTGCCGTTGTCGAGTGCAAATCCGAAGTCCATTGTGGTCATAGANCCTACAGCNGGATNATTNACNGCNCGNACTGTCACTGTCTTGGCTTTGCTGTCAAGTTCNATTGAGAAGGNNGCNTCTTCGGAAGATGCAACAGGCATGTTGGCNGTGTTGTAATACCATCCATTGCCGCCGAGAGAAGGCTCATCAAGATTCCAACGCTGGCGTCCTGTGTTGATGGTATAGAATTTCACTTCGCCGTTTGCGAGAGCAGTCAGAGTCTCGTCGACTGTCATATTGAGATTTTTGTGGAAGCTTGGGGCATAGTCCTTAAGGCTGATTACAAGAGGCTCATCAATTCGTGCTGCGAGGAAATTATGGACTATGGTGTTTGTAGCCGCAGGATNNGCACGTAGATAGGGCATTTCTCCCTCTNCATATACATGCTTCGATGTAGCATCGGCAGGCTCATCGCTGTTGCAGCTTGTGGCTCCGAAAGCAAGTGCCAATCCAAATATATATAATATTGATTTTTTCATCTTATTTAAATCTTTTATTTAATCGTAAAACGTAAAACTTATTACGCATCACGCATTACGCACGACGCAAAACGCTATTCCGCAGCTGCATCCGAGTATCCGGGATTCTGCTTAAGTTTGGGGTTACCGTCGAGAGCCGCTCCCTTTGGAATTGGGAAGATGTCGGCATGGCGGTCAGCCGGGTTGCTGATACCATCTTTGCAGAACCAAGATTTACCGTTCCATACGTTGCAACCATTGCTCATCATGAAGCGGANGAGGTNCTGACGGCGGTGTCCTTCAGCAANGAATTCCCATGCGAGTTCGTCGAGCAGACCGCCGAGTTCAATNTCNGAGCCNCCTTCNTANGTNATGATCCAGTTGTCNGGCTNATCCATTTCNGCAGTGTTCTCACGGTGACCATACTGGTAGCAGCTGCCTCCTCGGAGCTGAGCTGCAGTGCGTGTCGCTTTTGCAGGATTGGTCGGGAAGCTACGCATACGCACCTG
>WFLX010022078.1_pt1 | contig 20750 bp, 17 predicted proteins | sample 4967041 | NCBI WGS metagenome assembly WFLX01 (sample SAMN12857096, study PRJNA449069) | gut metagenome | isolation source: stool from male and female vole | host: Microtus ochrogaster | place: USA:Florida | collected 2017
CTTTGCAGATGGTCACGAGAAAAATATTAGACTATCAGAAATATCCGTAAAATGTGTATGATGTGAATCTAGCAGGCATCAATCGTTAGTCTCGACTTTGACATATTCNATNTCGGCNATNTCNGAGAGNTCTATATTTCGTTGAGGTTGAAGATTAGCAAAGTCAATAACCGGAATGTCGGATGCTTCGCCCTTGGATTCGCGGGAGCATGAGACGACCGTTATGGAGGTAACGATNATCATTGTCACCCTCNTAATGGCTCTTNTTTTACGGAAGTAATTCAAAAGTACGGACATAGATTGATGGATCGAATGGCAATATTTTACAAATATAACACATGAGGCTGAGTATGCATAAAAAATGTGTGTGTTATGCATATATGTTTTAAAACATGTATGATTTGGGGGATTCTGTAAGGCATCAATTTAGGTTTGTACCAGTCTGAGATGTAACGGAGGGTCATAAGGAGGATGTAATTTGCCGAAAAAATCAGAGGATGGGATTGCGGGGAAATATCTTTTTTATTACTTTTGCGGCGGAAATCACAACGTGCTATGTTAACACCTTTGTTTAATAATACTTATGATAGACCATGACTCCAAACGTTTCAACGGCTAAAATGACTAATTTCAGATGGGTAGTGTGCTCTCTGCTGTTTGTCGCCCTCGTGATCAATTATCTTGATCGACAGGTTCTCTCTCTTACATGGAAAAACTTTATTTCACCNGAATTCGGCTGGACTGATGCCGATTATGGCCGGATCACCGGGGTGTTTTCGATCGTCTACGCTGTTTGTATGCTCTTCGCCGGTAAGGTGGTGGACTATNTNGGCACCAAGCGCGGTTTCCTGTTGTCGATAGGAATATGGTCGGCCGGAGCATGTCTGCATGCTTTCTGCGGGGTCTTCACTAATGGAATTGTGTCGGGCGACTGGACTCTGTCGTTCTCCTCGGCTCGCGCCCATCTTGTTGCGCTCCAGAATGTTTCAGGCATGGCAGTGATGATCACGACGGTGAGCGTGTGGTTGTTTCTGACCGCGCGCTGTGTCCTCGCTATTGGCGAGGCGGGCAACTTCCCGTGTTCGATAAAGGCAGTTGCTGAGTATTTCCCTAAGAAAGACCGCGGATTTGCAACCGGTGTCTTCAACTCAGGATCGCAGATAGGAGCCCTTCTGGCTCCGTTTACCATTCCGGTGATTGCAAAATATCACGGATGGGAGGCCGCTTTTCTTTACATCGGGATCCTCGGCTTCATCTGGATGGGTTTCTGGGTATTTATCTATCGCGAGCCGCGACGTAATCCACACGTCAATGCCGCCGAACTGGCTTATATAGAGCAGGATGCTATCCGGGAGGAGCACATAGCTCCAACTGTCGAGGAGCCTAAAGAGAAGGTAGGCGTNTTTCAGGCCTTTACCTTCAGGCAGACATGGGCTGTCATCGTAGGCCGCTTCCTGCCTGATTCGGTGTGGTGGTTCCTGCTCTTTTGGGCGCCGGCTTTCATCAGCGACGTGTATGGCTACTCAACGGCCTCGACCACCGGTATGCTTGCGATATTCACTATCTATTTCATATCGATGCTCTCGCTCTGGGGCAGCTATCTCCCGACATTCTTTATCAACCGTAATAAGCTGAATCCCTACGCCGGCCGCATGAAGGCGATGCTCATATATGCTCTATTCCCCCTGATCGGAGTAGGAGTGATGCCGCTTGGCGAAGTATCGATGTGGTTTCCCGTTGTCATTATAGGCATCATCGCCGCGGCACACCAAAGCTGGAGCGCCAATGTATATAACGTGGTGAGCGATATGTTTCCCAAGTCGGTTGTCGCAACGGTGATTGGCGCNGCCGGACTGGCGAGCGGTCTGGGGAGTTTCATGAGCAACTACGGTGCCGGNCAGCTTTTTGACTANGCGGCCCATACGGATATGACCTTTATGGGCTTTGAAGGCAAGAATGCAGGCTATATGATCATTTTCCTGTGTGTGGGAGTGGCATATCTGTTCAGCTGGTGCCTGATGAAGCTCCTTGTGCCGCGATATAAACTTGTGGTGCTCAAAGACCGCAAGTAAACGGACAGTCAACACACTTTCAAACCTTTATTTCATAACCGAAGATTATGGAACCCAAACCTTTTATGGACGATGACTTCCTGCTGGAGACCCCGACGGGACGGCATCTCTATCACCACCATGCAGCCCATCTGCCTATCATCGACTATCATTGCCATCTCTCGCCGCAGGCTGTGGCCGAGAATCGCCCGTTCAGGAGCATCACCGAGCTTTGGCTTGGGGGCGACCACTACAAGTGGCGTGCGATGAGGGCCAACGGAGTGGACGAGAAGTATATTACGGGCGATGCCTCAGACCGCGAGAAATTTGAGAAATGGGCCGTGACAGTGCCTGCCACATTCCGCAATCCGCTCTACCATTGGACTCACATGGAGCTCCGTTCGGCTTTCGGAATTCAGGACCTGCTCAATGAAGATTCGGCGGCTGATATATACGATCGGTGTAATGCGCGCCTTGAAGATCCCGACATGACTCCGCAGGGTCTGATGAAACGCTTTAATGTGGAGAGCGTATGCACTACCGANGANCCGGTCGACACCCTNGAGTATCATCGGGCGATAGCAGAGTCAGGTTTTGAGGTCAAGGTGCTCCCTACCTGGCGCCCCGACAAGGCGGCAACCCTGAGAGAGGGGGACAATGCCGACTGGCGTGAATATGTGGGCAAACTCAGCAAGGCTGCTGAGATAGATATAACCGACTGGAACAGTTTCATGGCAGCTCTGCAGCGCCGACATGATTTCTTCCATGACAATGGATGTCGGCTCGCCGATCATGGGGTGATGAGATTCCCGTGGAGGGACTGCACCGATTCCGAGAGGGAGAGTCTGTTCCGACGGGCTATCGCGGGCGAAACTATTTCGGCTGCCGAAGCCGAGATGCTCTCTACGGCCATTCTGCTCGGCCTGTGCCGGATGAACCATGAAAAGGGATGGGCACAACAATTTCATTTCGGCCCGATGCGTAATGTCAACAGCCGGGCTTACAACCGTCTCGGCCCCGACACCGGTTTCGATACCATAGGCGATTATGATAGCTGCGAGGCAATCGCCCGATTTATGGACCGGCTTGACAGCGAGGGACGACTGGCCAAGACAATCCTTTACAATCTCAATCCCGCCGACAANGAGTGGGTGGCGGCTATGGCTGCAAACTTTCAGGATGGATCCGTTGCAGGAAAAATCCAGATGGGATCGGGATGGTGGTTTAACGACCATATCAGGGGTATGGAGGCGCAGATGAATGCTCTGTCGTCGCAAGGTCTCCTGAGCCGGTTTGTAGGTATGCTCACCGACTCGCGTTCCTTCCTCTCTTATCCCCGCCATGACTATTTCCGTCGGGTGCTGTGCAATCTGATCGGAAAGGATGTCGACGCGGGACTCATCCCCTCCGGAGAGATGCCCCGCATAGAGAGAATGGTGGAGGATATCTGCTATTATAATGCAAAACGATATTTTAATCTTTGATAAACAATACTTTATGGAAAAGACATGGCGTTGGTTCGGACCCAACGATAAGATCACTCTTGATATGCTCAGGCAGATAGGTGTGGAGGGTATTGTCACAGCCCTTCATCATGTGCCGAACGGCGAGGTGTGGACCCTCGGGGAGATTGAGAAGGTGCGNGACATGGTCGAGGCTCACGGTATGCGATGGAGCGTAGTGGAGAGTCTGCCCGTGAGCGAATCAATCAAATACGGCGGNGACGACCGCGACGAGCTGATCGAAAAATACAAGATCAGTCTTGCCAATCTGGGCAAGGCAGGAGTGAAGACCGTGTGCTACAACTTCATGCCCGTGCTCGACTGGGCCCGTACTGATCTTGACTACCCTAATGGCGACGGCACTACCAATCTTTACTTTAACCGGGCCGAATTTGCCTATTTCGATATTCATATCCTCCGGCGCAAGGATGCTGAAAAGGATTGGGATGCGGCCACTTTGGTCCGTGTGGACGGACTGGCAAAAGAAATGACTCCTGAAAGGGAAGCCAGGCTGGTGGAGAATATNGTGATTAAGACGCAGGGTTTTGTCAATGGCAACTTCTCTGAGGGAGAGCTTAATCCTGTGGAGAAGTTCCGCGACTTGCTGAAGCTGTACGACGGTATNGACAAGGAGCAGTTGCGTGCCAACATGAAATATTTCCTTGAGGCGATTATGCCTGTGTGCCGCGAATATGACATCAATATGTGTGTTCATCCCGACGATCCTCCTATGGCTGTGTTCGGGCTGCCGCGCATCGTCACCTGTGATGAAGATATCGACTGGTTTCTCAACGCTGTGCCCGANAGCCACAATGGCNTGACATTCTGNGCCGGNTCGCTTAGTGCGGGAGCACACAATGACGTCCCGGCTCTTGCGGAGAAATATGCCGGACGCACCTGGTTTGTNCATCTGCGCAGCTGCGATGTCCTTCCTNACGGCGACTTCAAGGAAGCTCACCATCTCGGAGGCCGGGCTGATATTATCTCGCTTGTCCGCACGTTTGAACGTGTGAAGCCNGGTCTGCCGATGCGTGTTGACCATGCCATGCTGATGCTCGGAGATGAAAAGATGGGTTATAACGCGGGATATTCGTTCCATGGGAGGATGCTCGCCCTCGGACAGGTAGAGGGTGTGATGGCAACCGTGGCGCGCGAGCTTTCGGAACAGAAAAATAACTAATCAGACCTCAACAATATAAAGGATATGAACGAACTGTTTTCAGTAAAAGATAAGGTTGTTGTTATCACAGGTGGCACGGGTGTCCTTGGTCAGTGCATAGCCGGTTACCTTGCCGGAGAGGGTGCAAAAGTTGTCGTGCTGGGACGCAGGAAAGCCGAGGGCGACAGCATTGTCGGGAAGATCAGGGAGACTGGTGGCGAAGCAATGTTTCTGGTCTCGGATGTGATGGATGCTGAGGTGGTGCAGGGCAATTGCGAGGAAATAATGGCCCGATACGGGCGCGTCGACGCCCTGCTCAATGCTGCCGGCGGCAATATGCCTGGAGCCACAATCGGTCCGGACGGAAACATCTTCGATCTGAAGGTAGAGGATTTCCGGAAAGTTCTCGACCTGAATCTCACGGGTACGGTAATTCCAACCCAAGTGTTTCTCAAACCGATGGTTGAAGCAGGGCGGGGCGCAATCGTCAACTTCACCTCGATGGCCGCTTTCCGCCCGTTGACCCGTGTGGTTGGCTATGCATCNGCCAAGGCCGGNATCAGCAATTTCACCGCCTACATGGCAAACGAGATAGCCTCAAAATTCACGCCGGCAATACGCGTCAACGCTATCGCTCCCGGCTTTTTCCTCACAAATCAGAACAGGGCACTCCTCACTAATCCCGATGGCTCGCTGACAAAGCGCGGTGAGGACGTTATCCGTCAGACTCCGTTCAAACGTTTCGGTCGTCCGGAGGAGCTCTGCGGCACGATTCAGTATCTTATCAGCGATGCTTCATCGTTTGTCACCGGCACGGTGGCCGTGGTCGACGGCGGTTTCAATGTCTTCTCCATGTGACATTGAAGACTATCGGCAGATATATAATCCGGATCCGGCCTCTTGATTGCAAAGAGACCGGATCTGAGTTTTCAGGATGAAAAAGGTGGCTATGATTATTTCTCAATCATTCGCCCCATGAGCAGCACGTCGCCTGTCATAAATCTGCCCGGGATAGTGAAATCTTCGCCGGTAAAACGGAAATCCTTCTGAAAGAATTGCGGGTTTTCCATGATAACTGAGTCGCCGGTCAGATGCCCGTAACGGACGGTTACGCCTCCCGACCTGAAACCTTTTTCCGGGGCGATCCTGACCTTGAGATCCTTTCCGAGCTTGGCCGGGAAACTGTTGAGTTTAGAGCCGTCGGCTGCCAGAACCTCACCGTTGAGCTGATGATCGTTTATCGAGATATCCTCAGGATGAATATTAAGCATNAGATCGGTGATCGATCCGCCGATGTGAGCAATCCTGTCGCTACCTGCCGGGTCGACATTATCAACATCTACCTTCACGCGCATGCGGTACACTCCGGGTTTCACACCGGCAGGGACCTTGAACGATGGCATTTTCATTGAGTCAGGTCGCGATGCGATAAGATTTCCGAGACTGTTGCGGTTGGTGGCATAAGAGTAAGATGTTATCTCCGAGTTGTCGGCAGGCGATCCATTGTCGTTCAGAAGATATTCAAAGACGCCGTTCTGATCCCAGTCAACATAGACGTATGCATCTGTTGAATTATTGCCTGAATGATCCAGACTCACTGTGATCTCATCGCCGGGCAGGGCGGTGATACAATCGTCAAGTATCTGCCGATAGAGCAGCCGGTCGTTCGTCTGATTGATGTCAAACTTATGTGTTCCGGCAGCCGACTCGATGCTGATGGCTCCGAGATATCCGTAGGCCGAGTCAGGATCNAGAGTCAGGGTGTCTGTGCGCTTGCCTGCTTTCAGCATATAGTTTTCATAATTGATCAGAGGCCTGGGCGAATCATTCACAACGACCGATGCAATATAGAATGGAAAATCCTCGTTGCGGGTGTGGGGACTCTCACATTCGGGAATTAACACCAGACTGTTGACCGACGAGTTTTGAAACCCTTTTACAGCAAAAACAGCGTCGACCCATTGATCCGGGCGGACATGGTTCATGCTCATTTCCCAGAATTGCTCCACCTGATCGCCGTTGGTCGGGAAGTAGCTGCTTCCGCCGATGCCGACAAGCATCACGCGTCCGTCGACAGGACGATACATGACAACGTGGACATATTTGAGATCTGCTGATAACGAAAAAGTATCTTCCAGCTCAATCCGGACTCCGAATGTGTTTGATCCGTAGCGTGACCGCTGAGCCCCAAGCACCCTCGCAGGCGTTTCAAAGCCTGACGTTTCCTGCAAGCCGTCAGTGCCAACTATGGCATAGTTGCCTTTCATGCGGCCGTCTCTGAATGGCGACTGATCCCAAGTGTCGTAGATCCCTATCGACCGGTAGCCGGAACCATTGTTGAAGTCTACGGTTGTATAATCACGTGCAGTGACCGGGAGCATCACTCCCGCCAACATCGCGACAAGTGAAAAAACTTTTTTCTTCATTGTAATATTCGATCAGAGGGAGAAATGGTCAGAATGCGGAAACAGTGTGCAGCAGCGGACAGGCTTTAGCATCATTTATCGTGATGCGGACTGCGCGGCAGTCAAATCCGTTGCCATATTCTTCTGTTGAACCGTTGAGCGGAATGATGCGTTTGTAGCCTACAGTCGTGGTAGGAACATTTTCGGCCCTGCGCTCAAATATCTCCCCGTCCTCTGAAGTCTCGATAATGAAATCTTTGATCCTCTGGCCTTTCGGCAGATATTCCTGCAATGCGATATAATGGATGTTCTGGGGCTCATCCCAGCGTAGGGTGATAACCGACGCTATCGTGCTGTCGGAAGGTGCCCAATAAGTGTCCTTATCGCCGTCGGTAAGATTTGATCCTTCGTAATTACGGTTTACGCCCGCACTGCGCGTTTCGCTGACCGAGACTGTCGCATTACGCGCAAGGTCGNTACCTAACCGNTCTTGCAGCCGCTCGCCAAATTGCTTCAGTGTATTGACGTATGTTTCAGGAATCTTACCTGTGCGGTTGGGNGGAATGTTGAGAATGAATGTAGCGTTTCGGCCCACCGTCTCAAGATACATTTTCCAGAGTTGATCGAGGCTCCGCATATCATTGTCGTTTTTCCAGAACCATCCTCCTTTTGTGGCCTTGGCATCGCTCTCGCCAGCCTTCCACAGCCAGGCGTTTTCGTCGCCCTGAGTGCCTGATCCGTAGCTCCAGCAGGTCTCACCTGCCCATCCGGCTTCGTTACCTATCCACCGGGCTTCGCCTCCGAGACCCCACATCACGCAGTCGGGCATCATCTGATGAATACGGTGGCGCAGGTTGGGCATATTGTAGTAAATTGACGAATCAATCTTTCTTACGCCTCCGGTGCCTCCGTAGTAGCCGTCGCCTCCGTTTGCTCCGTCAAACCACATCTCGAACTGATCGGGGCCATACTGGATCATCTCTTCACATTGCTTGACAAAGACGTCCGATACATAGGAGGAGTCGCCGTAATGGATATTATTGCGGTCCCATGGGCTGATGTAAAAGCCATATTTCATGTCGAGATCGCGGGCCGCTTCGCCAAAGTCGCGCGGGATATTGGTCGCCCGTCCGGCCTCGTTTCCGGCATGAGTGATATTATAGTCGGTGGTAGNGGTGGGCCACAGACAGAAACCGTCGTGATGCTTTACCACCGCTATGCCTCCTTTCATACCTGCAGCTTTGATTGCTTCGAGCCACTGCCGCGGATCAGGTTTTTCATCGGGACGGAATGTTGCCGGATCATTGTCGCCGCCTCCCCATTCGAGTCCGGTGAAAGTGTTCATGCCGAAATGGAAAAAGCCGTAGAACTCGGTCTCGTTCCATAGCATCTGGCGTTCAGAAGGGACGGGAAACACCGGCATCGGCTCATTATCAGGGTTGTCGAGCCGCTCATCATTCAGCTTTAACTGAGCCATGCCGTCAAGCGTAATGCCCAGCAGCATGAGCTGTAGGAAAAATCTCCTTGGTTTCACTGTTGTTGCTTGAAAATGGGATTATGCTGTTTTTCGGCTATGACCGAAGAACCGGTCGACTATGAGCGAGATGGCTCCGTCGCCTGTCACATTGCAGGCTGTTCCGAAACTGTCCATCGCGATATAAAGAGCTATCATCAGGGCATTGTCAGCCTCGGTAAAGCCAAGAATCGATGACAGGATGCCCAAAGCGGCCATGATGGCGCCGCCCGGCACACCAGGTGCAGCTACCATTGTGATTCCGAGCATGGCGATAAAGCTGGCATACATCGACAGATCGTAGCTCTGGCCGTGGACCATCATCAGCGCAAGTGAACAGGCCACTATCTTAAGAGTTGATCCTGAGAGATGGATGGTGGCACACAGGGGGACGGTGAAGTCGGCCACATCAGGATCAACACCCATTTTCTTTGCCTGTCGCAGTGTGACGGGGATTGTTGCGGCAGACGAAGAGGTGCCCAGAGCTGTGAAATAGGCCGGGAGCATGGTGATGAGGCACTTGAACGGATTTTTGCGGTCGATGGCCGCTCCAATGATGAACTGGACTACGAGAAGCACTATGTGCATCACGAAGATCACACCGATGACCTTGATGAAATTGAGAAGTATGCCTCCGGCCTCGCCCGTCTCTGTCATGTTGAGGAATATGCCGAAGATATACAGAGGGAGCAGGGGGATGATGACACTATTGATAACCATTATGATCACATCCTTCAGATCCTCCATTACTTTTTTGAGGGCAGAGTCGGGGTTAGTGAATTTGGCTACACACAGTCCGATTGTGAAAGCAAGGACGAGCGATGATGTCACTGTCATCATCGGTGTCATCTCAATCGTGAAATATGGCTCGATGGTGGTTGCTGATTCCGTTGCCGCTATATAATTATCGACATTGATGAGCGACGGGAAAAACGTAACGCTCGTGAAGTAGCTGAAGAATCCGGCGCATATCGTGGCGAGATACGCTATGGCAACGGTAAAGAGCAGCATCTTCCCTGCGCCGCGGCCGATTTCGATAATGGCTGGCGCTACAAGTCCGAGAATGAGCAGCGGGATTATGAATCCGAGGAATTGGCTGAAAATAGCGTTGAATGTGAGGAAAATTCTCACGAGCCATACAGGAAATATATATCCGGCTCCGATACCGAGTGCTATCGCTCCGAAAATTAGAGCAAGGAGGGGAACCTTGTGGGATTTGCCGGTGGATGATGAGGTGTCTGATTGATTCATGGTATAGGGTATTTTCTTAAGGTTGACCGGACGGATGGCGGGGAGCTATGATTTGTGTAACAAAGCAAAAAATTCAGCCCTGAGCGAAGTGTCGGTTTTGAATCGGCCGAGGCTCTCAACCGTCACTGTCTCGGACAGTTCTTTTTCCACACCCCTCATCTTCATGCATAAGTGACTGGCCTCGCATGACACTATGACATCGGGTGATTCAGCAGCCCGGGATATCTCGGCCGCGATTCCGCGCGTGAGGTTTTCCTGCAGTTGAAGACGTCTTGCGTGAAGATTTACCAATCTTCCGAACTTGCTTAGCCCCAGCACTTTGCCTGTAGGGATATATCCGATTGACACTTTGCCGAAGAATGGGAGGATATGGTGCTCGCACATCGAATAAAATTCAATGTCGCGGATGATAACCATTCCGCTGCTGTCGGAAGTGAAGACAGCGCCGTTGACAACCTTTTCGGCATCCATCCTGTAGCCTTCGGTGAGGAAATAAAGTGCTCGGGCTGCCCTGCGGGGGGTCTTCAGGAGGCCTTCGCGCTCAGGATCCTCGCCCAGCAGGCGTATGATAGCTTCGAAATGGGATGCTATTTCGTCGATGGTAGTGTTTGCCTCTGCGGGGACAATAAAATCTCCTTCGGGTGCTTTGGAAGATTGCATATTGAAATAGTGATGCTCTATGTATGGTTATGGAAATGCTGCAGGTTGGATCCTGCACCCATCTCCGGAATGTACGGGAACTCAGTCGACGTGATTGATATTGTCTCTGACTACACGGATTTCTTTTGCGGTGCGGGGGAAAGCAGTGCGAAGATCTTCGGCTGCTGCGGCTGCCTCGGCCTGAGTCTTGAAATCGCCTACGCGCAGACGCCAGTAGGGTGAGTTGTATGTAACGTAGGTCCTCAGCTCCGGGAAACGTGAGCTTATGGCATTGGCCCGGCTTCTGGCGGTAGCTTTGGCGGTAGAGGGATTATTGTCGAGAAAGACCTGAACGCGATAGCCGCTCGACCGCTGGCGCCCGTTATCGCCCGAAAGTCCGGCAGCGGCTTCATCCACCGCGGTGGCCTGACGGACAAGGAGTGCTGTGAGAGCTTGAGGCTGGATTATGATGTTACGCCCGCCCGACATTATTTCGTCGACTATAGTCACCTCGCCTAAGGCGGCGGGGATGGCAGTCAGGAGAGCTGTCGCTGAGATAACAAGGGTATTGCGAAAGATTTGCATATATCGTGGATTTGACTTTTGCAGTCTGCAAAGTTAAGAAAAAATGCAATTCAGGCTGCAATTATTTCCCCGGATATATCACGGAGGGATGTAAAAAGAAATCTGCCCGCCTCACTGGTGCGAGGCAGGGCAGAATGGGGATTCACTTACGGATTAGAGAGGGGATCAATCCCATGCATCTACAATACCCATGAAGTCGGCACACTTAAGTGATGCACCGCCAATGAGACCGCCGTCAACGTCGGGCTTTGAGAAAAGAGCCTTGGCGTTGGAGGGCTTGCAGCTGCCGCCGTAGAGGATCGATGTNTTGTCGGCTACTTCCTTACCATACTTGTCGGCGATTACGCCACGGATATAGGCATGGATCTCTTCTGCCTGATCGTCGGTAGCGGTTTTGCCGGTACCGATAGCCCATACGGGTTCGTAGGCGAGGATGATCTTGCCGAAGTCTTCGGCTGAGAGATTGAAGAGGCCTTCTTCGATCTGAGCTTTCACAACATCGAAGTGCTTGCCGGCTTCGCGCTCTTCGAGCACTTCACCGATGCAGAAGATGGGTGTAAGACCATTTTCGAGAGCCAGGGCAACCTTTTCGCGCAGAGTCTCGGAAGTTTCGCCATAATACTGACGACGCTCCGAGTGACCGAGGATCACATAGGTGGCACCTGTTGAAGCAACCATGGGAGCTGACACCTCGCCGGTGTAAGCACCGCTGCGGTGGTCGGCACAGTTTTCAGCGCCGAGGCCGAGCTTGGTCTGATCTATTTCGGAGGCTATCGAGGCGAGATGGGTAAAGGGTACGCAGATGACAACATCGCAGTTGGCCTTCTTATCGGCGAGAGCGGCGTTGACTTCCTTGGCAAGGGCGATGCCCTCGGGCAGGGTGGTGTTCATCTTCCAGTTGCCTGCTACAATTTTCTTTCTCATTTCAGTTGTATATCGAAATTGGGGTTCTATTATTAGCGGGTTGAGTTATTGGATGCAAAATTAGTCAAAATCATTGAGACAACCGATATTTGACTCAACAAATGATGTGTCATTCGTCGCTTTTGCGGCGCGCTTTCCGCCGCCTGATGCGCCATCGGAGCAACCGGCCCGTCGAATCGAGCAGATACAATGCCATCAGGGCGGCTATAAGTATAAAGGAGAGAGCCTTGAAATAATCCGGGCCATTGTCGGCAAGTAGATCAGGCCAGTCTTCCGTGATGATGAGTGCATCGGTCATCGAAGTATCCATCATGGCCATCGAGCGCTTCCATACTACCTTTCCGTCGCGGAGATAGACCAGAGCCATATTGCCGCGGGCAAGCTCCTTGAGAGTAGTGGACTCTGCCGTATAGACCGGATAGGAGGCCATCGATAGATCCATCCACGACTCTACAGCCGACTCATCTCCCGCAATAAAGGCTGCCATCGTTCCACCATGACTGTCCATGTATTCGCTCAGCTCATTGAGAAAGTATGTCCACGAAACCTCGGCGCGTGCGAGCTGCGGGATGACGAGAATTATCTCCTCACCTTGATCGGATATCGCTTCNGNTGTCGCTTCGTTGCCGTCGAGATCATAGACTACGAGCTCAGTGCGGTCGCCGCCTTTNTCTGACAGGTCGATGCGGTCTACAAAAGTCCATGTTGAGTCGGGCAGATTGTCGAGCGTGAATGTTTGCTTCAATCCCTCTTTTTCATACACGAAAGAGAGGGAGGAACTGTCGGCATTATCTTCCTCCACGTCGTCGGACGGGATGAGAGATGCACCGACGGGAAATGAGCGGAAGTCGATCATCGGCTGGATATTGTATCCATATAGGCCAATGATGATGGCGTATGCCGCAAGCAGGGTGACAACGAGCCATTGGATATAAGGCGAGAAGAGTGGCGCGGCCTTACGGTTGTTTAGCAGTAGGAAAATCAGTGCAGCCGTGATCAGAACGTTTTTCCAGAACGTCGCGGCATTGCTGAGGGTGATGAAATCGCCAAAACAGCCGCAGTCGGTCACCGGATTGCTGATATAGATATATAAGGTGAGCGGGAGCATGAAGGCCATGATCCCCAACATCAGTATCGGGACCGCACGCCTGAGACATCCCAGCAAGAGCAGGGCTCCGAGAATAAACTCAGTGCCGCTAAGAAGGAACGAAGCCATGAACACTATTGTCCTGGGCTGGGAAAAATGCCAGACGTTGAGATACTCTTCGATCTTATAGAGAGTGCCCCACAAGTCAATGTCTTTGGCGATACCGGAAATTACGAATATTGCGCCGATGATGATGCGGCAGGCGATCACACTCCATTTCAGGATGCGCTGCTTACCTTCTTCCGTCATTCCTGATTGTCGAGCTTTATTATGCCGAAGGTGGCATAGTTGATGATATCGAGATAGTTGGAATCTATGCCCTCACTCACGGAAGTGTGGCCTGAATGATCTTCTATCTCCTTGATCCGTTGCAGTTTGGTAAGAATGAAGTCGGTGTAGGAGTTGACTCTCATTCCCCGCCATGCCTCATCATAATCATGATTCTTACGCATCATCAGATCATAGGCTCCGGAGGCTTTCGAGTCGTACAGCTGCATGGCCTCCTCTTTGGAGATATCTGTAGTGTCGGCTGCTCCCAGCTGGAGCTGTATCAGGCCTGTGATTCCGTAGTTAACGATTGCTTTGAACTCGCTCAGTGCGTCGTCGTCAATCATGGCCTTTCCTTTGGTTTCGAGCGAACGTATGCGCTTGGCCTTGATGAAGATCTGGTCTGTGATAGATTCGGGACGCATTATGCGCCAGCTCGCGCCATAATCTTCAAGTTTGGCCGCGAATATGGCGCGGCACGAAGCCAAGGCGGCCTTGAACTGACGTGAAGTCAGTGAAGAATCGGAATTTGTCGTCATAGTGATTTCGGAGGATAAAGAGTGTCCCACCATGTCGAGTCATGTTTGAGATATTTTTCAAACCATGCGAATATTGTGTCCTGCCACTTTATTCGCTTGTCATAGTCAAGAATATGATGATCCTGATCGGCAACGGCAACGAGTGCTGTGGGGCGACCGAGAAGTTTCAGTGCGGTAAACATCTGGATGCTTTCGCCGAAAGGAACGTTGTTGTCGCTGTCGCCGTGGAGGAAGAGCAGGGGAGTGTTGATCTTATCGGCGAGATAGAGCGGACTCTGGCCAACGTAGAGGTCTGTNCGTGTCCAGGGATAGCTGTTGGCCATGGANACCTCGCTGTAGCTGTAGCCCCAGTAGCCTTCGCCCCAATATGAAGTATGGTCGCTGATNCCTGCGTGGCTTATAGCGGCNGCAAACATAGGGGTCTGGGTCTGCAGATACTGTGTCATGAAGCCTCCGTAGCTCGCCCCGATACATCCAAGCGCTGTGGAATCGGCCCACTCGTTGGCGCGGCAGAACTGTTGAGTTCCTTCTATGATGTCTTGTGCCACACCCTCGCCGGCTGTGTTTACATGGCGGGATGCCCATTCCTGTCCGCGCCCTGTGCCTCCGCTCGGATTGATGACAAGTACGGCGTAGCCCTGGGCTGCATAGAGATGATGAGGATAGCGGCTCTCGAAGTTGCGTCCGGTGGGTGAGCATCCTCCGTAATAATTCACGATTACAGGATATTTCTTTGCGGGATCAAAATCGGCCGGAAGATAATAGCGGGCATAAATGGTGTCGCCGCGCGAGGTGACATAATCGAAAGGNAGGCAGGGCCCAAGGGCNATCTCCTCAAGACGCTCGGCCGANGGATCATCCATCTTGCGTGTCGTGCGCTTCTTGAGATCTGTGAGATAGAGGCGGTCGGAATTTGATGCCGAGGCTCCGCGCCATGCCATGAGACTGCCTTTGCGCGGAAGGGAAAACCCGCCGGTCATATCTTCTTCGCCTGTGTCGGCGCGTGAAATGCTGTCCTTAACGGGATCATAACAGAAGATGTGGACACAGTCGCGGTCTTCGGCCGAAAAATAGATCTTGCCGTCGGCGCGGCTCCATTTCATGCTGTTGACAGACGGATCAAACTTCTTTGTGATGGGATTGACGCTCCCATCGGCTGTATTGATGATAAAGAGCTCGCCCTCTGTCATAGAGGCCGTCCGGCCCTCGGGGAGATCGAGCCCCACACCCCCGAGACTCTCGGGAGTGCCGTTTACGAGGATCTTGCTTCCGTCGGGCGAGAAAAGTGCTGAGTTGACAAATCCATCNGNCGATACAATCGTGTCNGCTTTTAGAGTGGCCATATCTATCGAGATAATATCGCGGAGAGTGGTGGGGCGTTTCTCATAACGGCTCCGGGCGGTGGTGACAAGGATCTTGCTGCCGTCGTCGGATATATCGTTTAGATAAAGCTGACGGAAGCCGAAGGTCACNGGTGNGACCAGTCCGGTAGCGAAGTCAACTTTCCACAGGCGTGCGCGACGNCGCCACCCGGGCTGACGGTCTTCCGGTTCAAGGATCTGATAGACGTCACCCTCTTCCGGGCCGTCAACGTAAGTGGTGAGGATGGCATAATCCTCNGTGGGAGCGATGGAGAGGCTGCCTTCNGGCAANCCTTTGACGAGGATCTCCTCNTTGCCCGATTCAGGATCGACGGCAAAGAGTGTCGTCGTGCCGTTGTCGGCATAGCGTGTAGCGTAGAGACGGGCAGACGCCGGCATCCACATAAGGTTGTCGCGCCTGAGCGAACCGACAGGAGTGCCGTCGGATGTGCGTATGATGCGGGAATAACTGTCGCGTTTNTTGCCGCCGGGTGCTACNACNGAGTAGAATGTCTGTAANAATCTTCCGTCTGGCGAGAGACTTACGAATGAGGTGTGAGTGCCGTCGGTGAAGTCGTTGAGCGAAGGCATCCGACCAACTGTTGACTCTATGTCGGCAACCTGAATCTTGGAGGCCCTTCCGGCCGGGACTGTCAGGAATGCCTCAGCCACCGGATGGATTTCTGATGTGTTGAGCCAGTCGATTTCTACGTTGTAAGAGCCTGGTTTAAGATCTATCGGACCATTGACGGGATTGCCCCCGATATAGATCACCGATCCGTCGGGCACTGAAAATCGTGCGCCTTTGACAAATCCTTTTACATCGAGCCTGCATGACAGTCGCCCCATGCTTATTGTATTTGGATCTGATTGGAGCTCTGTGCCGCTGGTAATGGTATTGTTGAGCGTAAGGACGGTGTTTCTGTTCATGTTGAGGACATCCTTGTAGTCAAAGGGAGAACCTTTTGCATCAAGGGAGTCTATCATGTAAGGCATTTGAAGGGATACCGGGGATGCCGACCGAAATCGCTCGATGCGGATTGTGTCCGGATTCTGTGCCGTAGCGCCAAGTGCGGTGATTGCTGCCGTGGCTACTATGATGAGTTGATTCATGAAATATGAGCAGTATGTTTTATTCCGTTGGATTGATCATTGACAGGAAGGTGTCTTCGTCAATTATGGGGATGCCGAGCTTGGATGCTTTTTCGAGTTTTGCCGGCCCCATGTTGTCACCGGCCAGTATATAATCGGTCTTTTTGGAGATAGATCCTGTGTTGTGGCCACCATGAGCTTCGATCATCTCTTTATACTGGTCTCTGGAATGATGGGTGAAAGTGCCTGAGATCACTATGGTCTTGCCGGCCAACCGATCGGATCCTTCTCCTTGTCCGGATCGATCAATGCTCATCTGTAATCCGGCGGCGCGCAGCCGCTCCACGATCTCACGGTTGGANGGCACGGCAAAATATTCGACGATGGATCGGGCGATGCGCGGCCCGATGTCGGGTATGGGAGTGAGCGACTCTTCGTCGGAATTCATCAGGATGTCGATATCTCCTACGGCCCGGGCCAGTTTTTTGCTTACGGTCTCGCCTACAAATGGAATCGAAAGAGCATAGACCACGCGTTCAAAAGGCACGTTGCGCGAGGCTTCCAGTCCTGCGATAACTCTTTCGGCCGATCTGCGGCCGAATCCTTCGAGTTTCATAAGCTCGTCGACTGTCAGGGTATAGAGGTCGGCGATATCGCGTATCAGCCCACACTCATAGAGCTGGGCCACGGCCTCCTCGCCTATCCCGTCGATATCCATCATCCGACGGCCCACAAAGTGCTGGATGCGCCCCACAATCTGAGGAGGACACCCAAATTTATTGGGGCAAATCCAAGACGCTTCTCCCTCGACGCGGATAAGGGGAGTGCCGCAGGCCGGACAATTCCTGACGAATCTCACACGCTCTGACCCCTCAACACGCGCCGCAGTATCGACTCCGGTTATCTTGGGAATGATCTCGCCGCCTTTCTCAACATAGAGCATATCCTGCTCGTGGATGTCGAGCGAGGCAACGATGTCGGCATTATGGAGCGAGGCCCGCTTGACTATTGTCCCGGAAAGCAGCACGGGATCAAGATTGGCAACCGGTGTGATCACACCCATGCGTCCAACCTCAAACGATACGAAACGCAACCGCGTCAAGGCTCTTTCGGCCGGAAATTTATATGCGATTGCCCAGCGGGGACTTTTGGATGTGTAGCCTAAATTAAGTTGCTGACGGAGCGCATTGATCTTGAATACGAGTCCGTCGGTAGCTACCGGGAGTGTGCGACGTTCGGTGTCCCAATGGTTGATGAAGGTGTCGACTTCGTCGATGGAGTGAAGCAACTGCATGTGCGGAGCCACTTTAAATCCCCATTTACGGGCCGTCATCAGATTATCGTAGTGATTGTCGGCAGGCAGATTATTGCCGATGAGATAATAGAACACAGCATCGAGCCCGCGGTGTGCCACTTCAGCCGAGTTTAGGGTCTTAAGGGTGCCGGCAGCTGCATTTCTCGGATTGGCAAACAAGGCTTCTCCGTTTTCCTGACGCTCGGCGTTAAGNCTGTCGAAAGCCTCCCATGGAAGAAGGATCTCTCCGCGGATCTCAAAAGCCTCCGGTATATCNTCACCCTCAACAACCGCGGGAATGGAGCGAATGGTGAGAACATTTTCTGTNACGACATCGCCGCGGGTGCCGTCTCCTCNGGTCACGGCTCTTACCAGACGTCCATTTTCATAAATAAGTGAGATAGATGTGCCGTCGTATTTGAGTTCGCCGACAATGTCGAATCTTTCGCCCATCAGACCGTCGCGGCAACGGCCTACGAAGTCGTCGACTTCCGCAACCGAATAGGTATTNGAGAGTGAGAGCATGGGATTGACGTGTTCGGCCTGAGAGAATCCTTTGCCGGTCAGATCACTCCCCACGCGGTGAGTGGGCGACAGAGGATCGTCGAGCTCGGGATGGGCCCGTTCGAGATCTTCGAGCTCGTGCATCATCATATCAAAATCCCTGTCGGAGATTTCGGGCTGATTGTCTATATAATAGAGCCGATTGTGCCGGTTTAGTTCGCGACGGAGGTCGGCTATTCGTTTTGCGGGATCCATTTGCTGGTCAATAGAGTTCAAATATTGGCAAAGTTAGCTATTTTCCACCACAATCGCAATTATAAATTCAGGCATAAAAGAAGAGCATCCGCCCGCTCGGATAGCAGACGGATGCCTTATGGATTAAAAGGTCAGGTTCTGATTACTCAGCCTTGCCGTTGGAGCCAAGAACGTTAACGATCTTGTGCTTGTAGAGCTTCTCCATTTCGTCGCGGGCCGGGCCGAGATACTTGCGGGGATCAAACTCGCCGGGCTTGGTGGCGAACACCTCACGAACAGCAGCNGTCATGGCAAGACGGCTGTCGGAGTCGATGTTGATCTTGCAAACGGCGCTCTTGGCTGCCTTGCGGAGCTCCTCTTCGGGGATACCGATTGCATCAGGAAGTTTGCCGCCATATTTGTTGATGGTGTCAACATATTCCTGGGGAACAGAGCTGGAACCGTGGAGCACGATGGGGAAGCCGGGGAGTTTCTCCATAACAGCATCGAGAACGTTGAATGCCAGAGGGGGAGGAACGAGGCGACCCTCAGCGTTGCGGGTGCACTGCTCGGGTGTGAACTTGTATGCGCCGTGGCTGGTGCCGATTGAGATGGCGAGGGAGTCGCAGCCTGTGCGTGTTGCGAAGTCGATAACCTCCTCGGGATCGGTGTAGGTGTGGTGGTCGGACGAAACTTCGTCTTCAACGCCGGCAAGAACACCGAGCTCACCCTCTACAGTGACGTCATACTGGTGGGCATAGTCAACCACCTTCTTGGTCAGGGCCACATTTTCCTCATAGGGGAGGTGCGAACCGTCGATCATAACGGATGAGAAGCCGTTGTCGATACAGCTCTTGCAGAGCTCGAAGCTGTCGCCATGGTCGAGGTGAAGAACGATCTGGGGATGCTCCCAGCCAAGTTCTTTGGCGTATTCAACAGCGCCCTGAGCCATATAGCGGAGAAGGGTGGCGTTGGCATAGTTGCGTGCGCCCTTGGAAACCTGGAGGATAACGGGGCTCTTTTCTTCGGCAGCGGCCTTGATGATAGCCTGAAGCTGCTCCATGTTATTGAAGTTGAAGGCAGGGATGGCATATCCTCCCTTGATGGCCTTGGCAAACATCTCGCGGGTGTTGACGAGGCCGAGTTCCTTGTAGCTTACCATATCGTGAAAATCGGGTTATAAGAATTTCTGTATTTAATGGTATGATCGCCTTATGGCGCTCTTTCAGGTGCAAAGATAGCGATTTTTTTTCAAGGGTGTTTTATCCGGGTTCCTTTTTTTTGCATAACTTTGCCCTGCAATGGAAAATATTCGATTCAACGTGGGCCGGGGACAGCGGCTCGTACTCTTTTTCTGCGTCGCATTTGTCTGTCTTCTGGCGGCTTCGGTGCTTGTGTACTTTATCGGCAATGCCACGACACCCAAAGTGCGTGTCGGAGCTGTGCTTCAGGATGTGATTGCCTTTGCAATGCCGGCTATTATTGTGCCCGTGCTTGTCACGCGCCGTCCTGCCGATCTACTCATGATCCACAAGCCGCGGTTGTCTGTAGCCGTGCTTTCGGTCATGGCTCTCATCGTGGCTATGCCGGCGCTCAATGCGCTTGTTGAATGGAATGGTTCGCTTCCATTGCCTGAGAGCGCATTCTCTGATGCGGAGGCTCAGAAAAAGGTGATCACCACTTTGTTTGGCGGTTCGGGCGCAGGATCGTTGGTCGCAGCTTTGTTGATCGTCGGATTGATGGCTCCGCTCACTGAGGAATTGCTGTTCAGAGGCTGTCTTCAACGGATTCTTGCGAGTGTCACCGGACGCGATGCCGCGATATGGATTGCAGCCGCCATATTCTCCTTAATGCACTTTGACCTGACTGGGTTCTTCCCCAGACTCATGCTCGGAGTCATTTTCGGCTATGCTATGATATGGAGCGGATCGCTGTGGACTGCCGTAGTTTGCCATGCGGTCAACAACTGCATGGCTGTGATAGCGATGTGGCTTGAGATGCGGGGAGATGAAATGGGGTCTGAGATGCAGACCGTGGGAGCGTCTAATGTCACGCTTATCCTCCTAAGCTGCACAGCTTTCGGGTTCCTTATGTGGATGGCCTTCCGCCGCAGCGTCAGTCAAACTTCTTGCGGTTGAATATAAAGTTGCGCCCGAGATATTTTTCGCGGACAATAGGATTGACGGCAAGCTCCTCCGATGTGCCCTGAAAGAGGATGCGTCCATCGAAAAGCAGATAGGCGCGGTCGGTGATCGAGAGAGTTTCCGGAGCGTTATGATCCGT
>WFLX010296096.1_pt1 | contig 20747 bp, 6 predicted proteins | sample 4967041 | NCBI WGS metagenome assembly WFLX01 (sample SAMN12857096, study PRJNA449069) | gut metagenome | isolation source: stool from male and female vole | host: Microtus ochrogaster | place: USA:Florida | collected 2017
CAGCGGTCGTAAACATAGAGTACGCGGGGTGGTCGGTGGAATCGCCCGCAATGATGAAGGTAAGTTTAACGGTGGTATTCAACTGCGAGTTTGCCATGTCGTCCACGATATGGTCCTTCACGTATTTGCCGCCCTTTAAAACGTAACCGGCTTCGGTCATAAGCTTCTGGATTTCGCGATGGTCCGGAGTATTATCAAAAGCTATATCTTTGTGTTCGGTAACTCCGTCAGGATACGCCCACGAAGTCGTTGACATGGGTCTGTAAATAGGCTTCGCAAGGTCCGAACCGTAGAAGTCGGTAATTGCAAGGCTGGTATCAATCGCCTTCATAATTGCCTGTCTTACCTTGTATTCGGGAACAAATTTGGGGTTGATGCCTACGTAACCGTAACCGCCAGTATCGTAAGCTACCTGTGAAAGCGTATTTCTCTGTTTTGACACTTCCGTCTGGTTGGCGTTGGTTGCGTTGGGCTTACCGAGGTCTATTTCTCCCAGCTTCAGCTTATCCATAATCTGCGTATCCTGTACAACCTGATAGTTAACGTATTTTATTTTTGCGTTTTGAACTTTGTCGCCCACCGTTTCGAAATATTCGTTGCGCTTAAAGTAGCAGTTGTTCAAATCAAGGTTGAATTCGTCCTTGCTCGGATTGTCGTTGCCGAACATATCCGCAGCCTTGTACGCGCCCGCGCCGACGGGAACGCCTTTATCCTTGGAAGAAATTACGTTCTGGAAGAAATTGCTGTCGCCGAATTCTATACCGAATTCCTCGTTTTTGGTATCTTCCATTGCCTTCTGTACATAGTTCTTGCCGTTGTAATTGGTGCTTGAATAATAATACAGGGGAGCTATGGGGAACGAAAAGTTGTATTCGGCTTTAGGGTCGATGCCGTAGATTTCTATTTTGAGTACGTCGTAATCTCCGTCTTTGTAGGTCGAAATACCTTCGATATTTTTGGGATAAAGTCCGCCGTTCTGCTCTTTAAGTTCCTGGTACTTCTTCGTTCTCAACTGACCTAAAATTTTGTCGTACAGATTTGAGCCTGTTGCCCAGTACTGAACTACTTGCCAGATGTTATCGTCGTCGGTATAATTGCTTACAACCGTTTCAATACAAGCCTCTCTCTGAAGGGCAATCTTTGCCTGCTCTTCGCTTGCGTTTGCGTGGCCGGCGAGATATTTATTTATCTCCTCTTCTGAAGTTGCTTCTTCCATCTCTTCGATAAAGTGTTTCGCGCCGATTTCGCCGTTTTCCCAGTCAAGTTCGGTTACGCCTCTTGCGCCCTCCTGCCAGGGGTCGAGTGTTGTGTAATACTTATCGCCCTTATTGGAGTCAAACTTGTTGTCGTTATCCGCGTCGAAGTAAATAGGAACGTAAGTGTTCGTATTGGGATTCAGTCTTTCCTGAACTTCTACAAGTCCTTCCTGGAAGAGGTAAGCCTTCCACGCTTCGTCAAAGTAGTAAGACTTGTAATTTTCTTCCCAGCTTGCGTAAACCGCAGACCAGTCGGACTCAACTTCTTCCTTAAACAGTTCTTTGGTAAGCGCAACGTCTTCCTTAACCTGCTGCGTTTCGGGTCCGTTTTCGCTTGACCATTCGACTATCGCGTTTATTCTGTCGTCGACTTCACCCGTCAACGACGAGTCAAAGTTGAGCGAACCTCCCTTTTCGTCGGCTTCGGGGTCCTGCAAGCGGTAACGCTTTAAACCGATAATATTGGTTGAATAAATGGTCGTAGAACCGGTGTAGGCGGGGTCAAGGTATACGTACAAATTAAACAGAACGTCCTTTATGGTCAGTTCGTGTACGCCGTCACTGAACTTAATACCGTTTTTAATAGTTATATGGTATTCGGTGCTGCCGTTTTTGTCGCCTTCGTTTACAACGGTGCCGCTTGCGTTTTTGTAAACCTTTTTCATGCTCTTCGCCGCGCAAACTTCGTTTTCGCCGCAGACAATTTCGCCCTTACTGTTTACTGTGAGCAGTGAAAGCTGGGTCATACCGACCATTTCGCCGTCGTTTGCGGAAGTGTAAGTAAAGGGGTTGAAGTTGCCGTCCAAAGCGCCGGTTGCAAGTTTAAGCTGACGGTTTTCGGGGTCGTTAGCCTGTTTGTGCGTACAGCCGGTTGCAGCCAGCATAGTAAGCGCAAGTCCCGCGCAAAGCGCTCCTTTAACAAATTTTTTCATTTATTTTAAGCCTCCTGTTAATTTTCCTGATTAATTTTTCGGAACCAAAGTTACGTCGTTTATTTTCAGCGTCAAGTTATCGTACGCAACTCCCGAATAATCGCCGTCGGCGTATATCCAGCTATCGGTAAGATAGTCGCCGTCGACAGTCTTGGGAATATTTTCGATAGTCGCTTCACTATGCACTTTGGAAATATCGAGAGTCGAACCGTTGATATTTACATTTTCAAGCGTTGCGCCCGACTGAATGCCGTGACTGAAAAGATATACGCTTACCCTCGTTTTGGGTATTGACGTGACTTTTACTTCAATATTTTCAAAGGTTATATTCCTTATAACGGTGCTTTCGGACAATTCGCCGAAAATCGAACATTTTAAATTAAGAGAAAGGTTCTGGCGCTGGAACTTCTGGTTGGAAATTGTGAAGCCGTTGCCCTCAATCTCGCAGTTTATCGCGCCTACTTTTAAAGTGAGCTGCGGGTTATCTGCGCAGTTTATATCCTGCGTAATATAATACTTGCCGCCGCTTGCCAGATTTCCGTACATATCGCTGACGTCCGAAGCCGTTCTTACCATAGTCCAGAGACCTTTGACAAACTTGCAGTAAACCGCAACGAAAGGTTCTTCGTCGCCTTCGCTATATTCGGTGGGTTTTACAATTCTGTATTCGGCAGGAACCTCGTATTCGCCCGCTTCGTTTTTGACATAGTATTCAAGTAAAGTCGCGTCGGAACTATTTACGGGTTGCTGCGTGGGGCTATAACTCAACGTTTTGGAGTCGAACGCGCCGAAATTATCGTCTTTAAGCTCGTCGCCCGCTTTGTAAACCTTGCCGCCCACGGTGATGTCGGGGGAATCTTCATGCAGGAAATATTTAATCTTGTAGTCGCGCGCCCACTTTGCGCCGAGGTACAGATGTTCGTCCTTTTGCAAAGTCAAAGGGAAAACCACCTCTCTGTCCGTAAGCACGGGTATGCCGGCTTTTTTGTCCTCTTCGCTCGCAAACACGGGGTTGCCTTCGGCGTCGCACTCAACGTAGTACCACGCTTTGAACAGCCAGTCCGTTTTCGCAAGTTTCAGGCTCGAAACGACAGCGTCGGCCCCCATCGTGGGAGTACCGGCAGTGTAGTAAATATCTTTTACCACCTTGTCTGCGTTGTCGTCGAACATGCCGCCGCCCGCGTAATAGGTAATATACTGGGTTCTTGCGTCGCCGACAGTTTGCTGCCACTTTTCGCCGCCGACCTGGCAGGCGGCGAAAAGTGAACAGACCGCAATTACGAGTAGTATTAAAATCGCGCTTATTTTAGCTTTAAGTTTCATTTATTCCTCTTTGTTTTCGCCGTTTTCGGCGTTTGTATCAGTAATTACGTCCTCGGTTACGACTTCGGTCGCGCCGGCGTTTTCAGCCTTTGCAGACTTTTTGAAAATTTTGCCGATAACATCTATTCCGCATTTGAATTTAAGAATAATTATTACCGCCGCAGCGATTACAATCAGCCCTAAAACCGCGCCGCCTACCGCAAGTCCTATTACGAGGCCGGAAGAGCTTCCCCCTCCGTTGCCGCCGTTGCCGGAGCCTTTTTCGTTTACGGTAACGGGAACGTTAATACTCAAACCTGCGTAATCGCCCGTGCCTGTTACCTGAACGTAACGATTAAGTGTTGTAAGTTCTTTGTTGGTGTCCGCAGTTATCTTGCTCATATCGGCAAGCTCAGTCGTGTAGTCCTCGTAGTTGACTATCAGAACAAGTCCCTTCAAGCTGAACTTTTCGCCCTCGGAATATACCGATTTGTGCTTACTGTCGGGGCTTAATTCAAACGACTTTGCTTTTACCTTGATGCCGAAATGCTTTTTAACGCTCTTTAACTCGTTTTCGGTAGCGGTCAGCTTCTGGGCGTTCTGGTCGCCGAAAAGCTCCTTCTGATAATCGCTTGCAAGTATATTATACATCTCGTGAGCCGAAATGACAAGCGCTGAAAACCTGTTTACCATTTCGGTATTTTCTGTGTTAACTACTAACGAATTCCAACCTTTAATTTCATCGGTCGTCGGGAAGCCGTTTACGATATTTATCAGCGCGCGCGTGTTGTCGTCCATCACCTCGCCGAGGTCGACCTTTTCGCCGAAGTAGTTGCTGTAAATATGGTTATCGTAACCCGAGCCGTTGGAAGGATAGCTTATCTTTAAGTTAGAATCGAAGATACCTTCGATATAGAGGAACGCTTCAAACTCAAAGTTGCGCGAAAGCGCCGCGTACTGCGAGAAGTTTGCCGCAGACGAGCCGCCGAAATACTGGTCGTATTCCGGACCGAGATAGCGGAATTCAGCCAGGAGAACGGGCGCGTTGATTGCTTCGAACTGATATTCCGAAATACCGCTGTCAAAGAATGCCGCGTCACCCAACGTCTTTACGCTGTAGGGAAGAATTACCTTTTCAACAGCGCCGTCCGCAAGGTGCGCCATTGCGTAAGCTTTGACCGTTGCGGTACCGTCGATTATCGTATAAGTCTTTATGCCGTCGCTGTTTGCCTTTGCAATTTTTGCAGAAGGATAAGCGGTGAGTTCAAGCCCCTCTCCGGACAATACGTCAAGCTCGCGGTACAGAACGCCGTCTACTACGCTGAACGGGCTTTCGCCTGCCTGCATAGTGAACGCGGTGAGGTTTGCGGAATTTGCAAACGCGCCGTAGCCCGCCGTTTTAAGAGTTGAAGGAATTTCAACCGTACTTTCTTTACCGCCGAAGAACGCGAAGTTGCCCACACTTTCCGCAACGGGAATTGTAACGGTAGTATAGTTGCCGAGATAGAACGCTCCCTCTCCTATTTGCTTCGCTTTTGCAAGATTGAGGTCGGTCAAGCCCGTGCAGCCGTAGAACGCCATATTGCCTATAATTTCGATATTTGAAAGGTTAATGCCGCTTAAACCGGTACAACCGTAGAACGCACCGTTTGCAACTTCTTTAACCTTTGAAAGGTCAACAGTTACAAGCGAGGTACAGCCCATAAACGCGCCTTCGCCGATATAGACGGTATTGCCGAGAGAAACGGTCGTAAGTTTATCGCAGCCGATTACCGAAACGACTCCGCCTACGATAGCGTTCGAACCGAAGGTATAATCGCCGACAGTGGTCGCGTCAGTGCCGAAGTTTACGGTAGTAAGAGCGGTACAGCCGACGAAGGTGTACGCGCCGAGGCTTTCAACCGAGGGCATCGTCACGGTCGTAAGAGCGGTACAGCCGTAGAATACGCTGCTGCCCATAGTTTTTGCGCCGTCGGGCAGAGCAATTTGTCCGAGAGCGGTACAGCCGTAGAACGCCGCGTCGCCTATCGATTCAAGGAGCGAACCGTTTTCGAAAGTTACCGTTGCAAGGCTTGCGCAGTTCATAAACGCGCCTGCGCCGAGTTCGGTTATATCTGCGTTGACGGTAAAGGAAGCTAACTGCGTTTCCTTAAACGCGTAGTCTGCAATTCCGGTAACGCCCGAGGGAACGGTAACCGAGCTTAAATTTGAGTTCGCGAACGCGCCCTCTCCTATTTTGGTAACGGTCGACGGAATGGTCACCGTACCGTTTGCAAACGAACAACCCGAGAAGGCGTAAGGCGCAATCTCCGTGGTTCCCGTCTTTATTGTAAAGCTTGCTGTTACGTTTTTGGGAGCAATAAGCAGCGTACTGCCGCTGTAAACGGCGCCGTTTTCAACTGTATAGCCGCTTGTTGCGGTAAAGCTCACGGCGACTTTATCAAACGCTCTGTCGCCGAAGCGCGTAAGACCTGCGGGTACGGTAAACGAGTTGAGCGCCGTACAATTTGCAAACGCCATATCGCCGATAGAGGTAACTTCTTTACCGTTGAAATTTACGGCATTAAGGCTTGAGCAGTTATAGAATGCGCGCGAGCCTATTATATAGGTGTCGGAAACATCTTCTTCCCCTTCGGCAACGCCGAAGTTTACGGAGGTAAGATTAGTACAGTTTGCAAAAGCGTTTGCTTCAACCGTTTTCGCGTTTATAGTAATCTCTCCGAGCGAGACACAACCGTTGAACATGTTGGTTCCGATTGCCGTCCAGTAACCCGTCTTTACATCGTTCAGCGAAGTACAACCAGCGAACACGAAGCTACCCGCAACGTGCAGACCGGTAAGGTCTACGCTTTCAAGCGAGGTACAACCGTAGAACGCTCTGTTGTACATCGAACCGATGTTATCCATCTTTACGATTTCTTCAAGACTTGCGCAGCCTTCGAAAGCCGACCTGTCAACCGTTATCGTCTTGCAGTTCGTGAGGTCCACTTTTTTAAGATTGTTACAGCCCGAGAATGCAAAACGTCTGATTGTCGCAAGGTTCGAAGTAGGAATTTCAAGAGGCTCCGCCTCGTCGTCCTGAACAAAGTAAACTTCTTCAAGATTGATACAGTCTACGAACGCTTTTATATCTATCGTCGTAACCGTCTTGGGTATAATTACTTTTTTAACGTATTTGTTTTCCTTGAACGCGTCCTCGCCGATGGTCGTTATATTTTTATCGTCGGGGATTTTGACCACCTCNTCCGTTCCGTTATACTTTGTCAGAGTGTAGTTGGAAATAGTGAAGGGGTCCTGAACGGCAAGAGNTACGCTCGTTGAGCTTTTGAGAATATTTCCGTCATAAATCTCCGCGTAAATTGCCGCGCTGCCCTTTTTGTTGCGGACGGTAACCGCGCCTCTTNCGGTAGGTTTGCCCTTGTTNTCCAATTCCGCGGTANCTTCCGCAATTTCGGTGTTACTCGAACGCCATACGAGGNTGTATTTCGAAAGGTCGTAATACCAGGGCGTCGCAATAACGTCAAGGGTGAAAGTCTTGCCAGCGCTCATCTTTACTGTGCCGGTAGCCTTNACAAGGCTTTCGAGACTGTTTTCAATCATACCGAACGATAACGAGTTGGGGAAGGTCAGCTTTTTGCCGTTGTCCACTACCGTTACGTTTATATTCTTGCTCACGCCGTTCGCGCCCGTTACGGTTACCGTTGCGGGCAACCCTTCGATTGTGGGTGCAACGCCGAAGATTTCGCCGTTGTATACCTTTATGAAACGCTCGGTATCGGTCGACCAGTTGAAGTTTGAANGGTTTGCGTTGCCGNCGTATTTTAAGCCGACTTTGTANGTTTNGTTTACGCCGACNGTTATATCGGTACCGCCGAGANTTTCAAANTNGGAAGGCAGTACGTTCGAAGCGGAAGTCGTAAAGTTCAGCTTGAATATCCTGTGGTTCAGCGCGTAGTCGTCAATCTGCAGGTACAGTCTGTCTTTGTACTTTTTGTACTGCGCCATCAGGTTGGTTATATCGATACTTTCTGTAGTCGTGCCGTTCTTCCTGGGGTTGTAAATGGGGGTTATATAGTCGGTTACAAGCCTCAACTCGTTCGCGTCGGTCGGATTTTCCATTTCCGAATAACACAGCATTATCGACTGCGCGTAAGTGTTGTCGTAAATATCCAGATCGAGGTAAACGCTCTGCCAGTCGTTAGCACTGTTCGTGCTGTCAACGTGGTCGATATATCTTATACGCGAGTCAACGAGTATAGGAGCTTCGTAGTCAACGTAGAAGGTCATCGAGAAGGTGTTATCCTCCGTCTTTGTGCCCTCGTTGTAAAGCTCTTCGTTGAAATAGAAGTAGAAATCAAGCGCGTACTTGCCGTTATTGACAAGTCCCAGCTCGTCGGGGTCGAATTCAAGAAGCACCTGCGCAGGGGTTGAAGAACCGCCGCCCGCGTACGCCTTACCTACACGGTAAACGTTGTCGTGTCTTATTATCTCGCCGGTTTCGGCGTCGGTCAGGTCGTAAGTTACGACCGCCGCGTTACGCAAAAGTCCCGCGTACAGCGCTTTAATCTGGTAAGTCGTCAGATAGTTCGAAGGNTCNNCATCGCCGTAANACCAGTTATAACGCGAGATTGCCNCGTACTCCNTATCCGCGTAAATCTGTTCGGCGCTCTCGTCCTGCAGGTACAGGAAGCCGCCCATAGGCACCGCGTACTGGTTGTTGTAATAGTTTGCGTAAGCCTGCGTTGCCCAGACTCTTTCCTTGATTTTATCCGCTTCAAGTATAGTTTTGTCTTTCTGGTCCGCGGCAACTTCGTAAACGTCGTAGTCGAGCATGGGAGCCGCCTCCCAGTCGCCGTAAAAGCCCATATAGGGAAGATTTAAGTCGCACTGTCCTTCGGTCTGAGATTTGAGGGTTATGAAGCCTTCGACAAACATACCGTTGGGGAAGCTTGAATTGATATAATCCTTTTCCGATTTCGAAAGCTCCAAAGTTACGGTAATTTTTGTGTCTGCGCCCGAGCTTACGGTAAACTTTTCGCCGTTTGCAAGCGCGCGCGAATTTGCTCCGTTTTCGTTTATAGTCCATACGGGAGCGATATCGTTGAGGAAGTAAGCCCTCTCCGCAACCGCGTTCTTGTCGGCGGAAAGCGTTTCGGTAAACAGCTGCGAGCTTGCGATAAATTCAAGGTCGCTGTCGCCGAAGTTTTTAACGTACAGACTGAACGTAAATTTGACTTTTCCGTCCCGGTCTTCTTCAAGCTCGTACAGCTCTACCTTGGGTCTGTTGTCTTCCGCGCTGCCGTACTCGCCGGCATCGTTGTTGGTCCAGAGATACGCGCCCGTCGCGCCTTTAATTACGCCGTTTTCGTCCTTTTCGCCGAAAATATTTTTAAGGGTTGCAAGTCCCGAACCCTGTTTACGGGGCGAATAGGGCAAACCGTTCTGGTCGTATACGGTGGTCGCCGTACTCATGACAATCTGATTTACAAGGCGGGTAATTGCTTTCGGGTCGCCCTGATGAATCTGTGAGAGAGCCCCGTCGTTCTTTACATACTCGCGGACGAGGGCAACGAATCCGGCAAGATTGGGCGATGCCATAGAAGTTCCGCTCTGTTCCGCATAACCGCCTGCAACGGTGGAAGTTATTTCGCCGCCGTGCGAGGTAACGTCGGGTTTTAATTTAAGATCGGGGGTCGCGCCCCAGGACGAATACTCGTTCATGAAGGGTCCCGCTTCGTAGCCCTTGTTTACCTCGACATAGCCGTACTGAATACTTTTGCCGTTTTTGTCGAAGCGCAGCTTGGTGCCTTCGTCAAGCGTAATCGAAACCGACGGAATGGGGTCGTCGATTTCGCCGACGGACATACCTATGCCGCCCGCAACGTTGTTGTAAATTATAATCGCGTCGGCGTACTTCATCGCCGTTTTTATCTTTGCTTCGAATGTGGTCGTACCGCGGCTGACAAGCGCGATAGTTCTGTACTCGGCGTCGTCAAAAAGTCGCTGTACGGACCTTGTATAGTCGCCTTCCTGTCCTGCGCCGCCGACGACGACATATTTGAAAACTTCGCTCGTTTTATCGCCTAAAAGCTGCTTTACGAAATTGAATTCAACCGAGTTCGCGTCGCGCGCTTCGGTGTAGAATATAGGAGCCGCGTAATCTTTTTTCGCGGGATCCGTGGTAGGATAAGCAACCATAAAGGGCGCTTTAAGACCGTTTACGCTGGCGACCGATACCGCGCCGTCGAAAGTCGAGGGCGAACCTACCGTACCCGAGTCGGGGTTTGTTGCAAGGTTGGTACCGAACGCACTGCCGTAACCCGAGCTGTACTCGTTGCTCGCCGCGCATATAAGGCTTATGCCCGCTTCCTTAACAGCGCTGTAAACGTCGTCCAGAAGTTTACCTTCATCGTCGCCGTCCATAAAGCCCGAAGAGAAGCCCGAAGCCGTACCGAGCGACATGTTGATAACATCGACGCCGAGTTTTACGCAGTCGTCAAGCGCGGCGACAATATCTTCCGTGGTCGCGCCGCCAAGGTCATGACTTTCAAAATCGTCGGTAAAAACTTTGCAGATAACGAGCTGCGCGTTTGGCGCAACGCCTGAAAATTCTTCGTCGACTCTGTTTCCGTCTTTGTCCTTGTAGTAGTCCGCGTGTCCCGCCACTATGCCGGCAACGTGCGTGCCGTGCTGCGAATAAGTGGGATAAACGTCTGCGTCGGAGTCAGCGTAGTCATACGCAAAGGGAACCTTTTTGTTTACGTACAAATCGTCCGCGGTAATATTTTTGCCGTTTACAGCCGAAAGGGTAACCGCGTTGAACTCTTTTTCGTTGAGTTTATCCGCAACGTCCTGCTTTGTCATGCCCACTTTTTCGGGCATAGTCGAAAACGCTTCGTGCGTGTAGTCGAGACCTGTATCGAGAATAGCTACCGTCATACCGCTTCCGTCAAAGCCCCTGTCTTCGATAACTTTCGAAGAGTTGTAAATACCGGTGGCGTAAACGTTGCTGTAATTGGTCGTCGCCGAGCTTACCACGTCGTCCGCGGAAAGAACTTCGGGACGGGAATAGGTTTTTGAAAAGTACGCCGATTTAACGCCGGTAACGCCTTTTATCAGGGAGATTTGCGAAGCGTCCACCTCTATCGCCACGGCGTTGGTAACCGTCGTGTATTGGTAGCGCACCTTGTAATCGATTCCGAGAGAGGACAGCGAATTCAGAAGATAAGACTGCTCCTCCTTTATCGCCTTAATCTTTTTACTGCCGGCGTAGGAAGAAATATAGTCCGCAACCGACTCGCCGTCGGGAATACTTTCGGTAACCGAGTCGGAGTCGAGCCTTACGATAACCGTCTGCGTACCGCTGACGTTACTTGTTACGCCCGCGTTTTTCAAAACGGACGGACTTAAATTTTGCAGCGCTACACCGCTTAAATCAACCTTGCCGGTAACGTCGGTAAAATTCACCGTGTCGAACCGTTCTACGGCAGTCGGATTAGAATTTTTAGTATCCGCCAAAGCAAGCAGCGTGCCGCCGGCGCAAGTCGCCGCCATTATTCCCGTAAGCAGAACGCTTGCCGCGCGTCTGAATTTAGTCATTTAAACCTCCGGATTCTCTTTTTTATCTCTCTTTAAACACTGCAAAAAGGGCAAGCGCTGCCCTTTCGCGTAATATTTGATTTTTTATAATTTGGTCAGAGTATAATACTCTTCGTTGTCGGGGTCGTAGTCCTTACTGCAATCAAGCGCGTAATCAGCCCCTTTGCCGGCAAAGTTGATTAAAGATAGTCTGTAAACTTTAAGTTCAGCGTCGTAACTGATAATAACATAGGTGTAAGGGCTTCCGTCCGAGCTTTCCGCCGCGCCGTTGCCGAGGAAGGTAATAACATTATCGCCGAGGGTCGCCTGTATTCTGTACAGCTCGTCGACAACGGTCATAACGTAGTAAATTTCCTCCGCCTCGTCGTAGTCCGAGTTATAGTCAAGCACGTAATCTTTGGTTTCGCCGCCTATTGTCATCGTCAGGAAGTACTCCATAAGAGTAGTATTCTGATCTTTGATTTCGTAAGCGTAAACGCTGCCGTCCGAAGCGACCGCCTTGCCGTTGCCGTAGAACGAAACCAAAACGCTTTCTTCGCCCACCGTTAAGTTAGCTTTCAGCGTGTACAGATTGTCGGGTAAAACCTTTGCGTAATGCTTNCCGTCTTTTTCGTAAACGCCTTCGGTTTCGTCGGTCTCGCCGAAGATATANTACTTNCCGTCCGTCAGGGACAGAAGCAGTACCTGGTTGAACTCGTCGACGACGTAGGTATACCTCTCNACNGTTTCGCCCTTGACGTATTTCGCCGANCCGTCGGTGAACGCGCACTTACCCAANCCGTCGAGCGTCAGCGTTCCGCCGTTGTAAGCGTAATCGCCTTCGTGTCCGTCCGAGTTGGTCTTTACGCAAACGCTTTCCAAATCCTGCGTGTTGTTTGCGTACGCGACCGCAAGTTCAACCACGTCGCCGCCGTCAAGAACGTTTATATACAGCGGCAGCAATTCGGGNTGAGCCGGATCNGCAAGAGTTACGTANTTGCCGTCGCGGTGATAAACGAANGTGTANGNCTGACCGAGATATGATCCCGCCGCGGTGTTGTCCGCGCCGAAGTTGCCTATCACGAGCGTCTGTCCGTAGGTACCCGAAACGTACCAGGTACCNGTGAACTGATTGTACAGGTAAAGGCTTGTTGCNCNGTATTTGTAGACNTTNCCCGAAACGNTTATCGTACTGCCGTTGTAACTATTGGTNGTAACCGTACCGTTAGGCGCNGTAACCGTCATAATACCGCCGCCCGAAAGGTTTCCTCTGCCGTCGAACGAGTAAACGTTGCCGCTTCCGTCAATCAGCTTTACGCCGTACCATTCGTCGCGTCTTTCAAGGTTGAACGAGCCTGCGCCCGTTACGTTTATTTTGCCGGACGCCTCGTCGTAGCTTATATTGTAAGTTCCGCCGTTGTATTCGAAGCTGCCGGTAAGTGTGTTGTTCACAAGCGTGTACGCGCCTGCGGAAACGCCGTTCACCTTAACCTCTCCCTTTACGGGAAGAATACCCGCAGCGCCCGCAACGTCGTAGTTGCCGAGGCCGTTAAAGGTTACGTCCATTCCCGCGCTTATCCAGTCGCCCCTGAAATCGTCGTACAGATAGAAAGTAGTTATCTCCATATCCGACGAGGTCAGACTGTACACACCGCCCCAGAGCGTTCTGCTTCCGGCGATGTAGGTGAGGGACGCGATTAACACGTCGCCGTTGTACATCGAAATTACGGGTACGTTTTCATAAAAAGTGGTATATACGTCATCGCCGTTTGCGTCGACGCCGGTCTTAAGCGTAAGATCGCTTATCTTGACGCCGTAAGTCAATNCGTAGCTGCCGTAGATTGAGCCGTAATTTATAGTAGCTTTGCCGTAGCCTTCGGTCNTTATACCGTCGAGAGCAATTTCAATAGCAAACTGTCTTGCCATGTTGCTCCATGANCCTGCGTAGCTGTACTGCTTGTAGTAGTAAACCTCGTTACCCTGCGAAAGTACGCCGTCTTTAACGGTGAACTTCGTTCCGTTATGAAGGTCTATTTCGTTGCCGCTGACCGTGTAAGTACCGGTTACAGGCGAGCCTACCGCAACGACGTTGCCGTTATTATCGTATCCGTAGTAAACGTACGACCAGCCGCCCTTGCCGTCGAAGGTATATTCCTTGTGCGAGCCTGCCGACTTTTCCCAAACGCCTGCGAACCAGTCGCAATGAGTGAGAGCAACGCCGTTCACCTCGGTTAACTTGCCGCCGGTAAGAGTTTCGTTTATAGTAGCGCCGTCCAGCTCGATTTTAACGCTGCCGCCGTTTACCGTAAATGTAAAGGGATGTCTGTTTTCGCCTACGGTATATACACCGGTGCCGTCGGTATTGAAAATGTATTCAACGCCCGCGCCGTAGTACTTGCCGTAGCCGAAGTTTGTCTCTTCCTTAATCGCTTTGACCGAATTGTCTGAAGGATAGTATTGATTATCCCATATGGTCATAACGCCGTTTTCAACGGTCGCCTTAAAGGACGTATACGCGCCCTCGGAAAGTCCATCGATAAGCGCGATATAGGTATTGCGCAGAGTCACGTACTCGCCGTCGTAGTAATAATAGGATTCGCTGGTAAGCGCGCCGTCGCGGTAGATAAGCGTACCGTCGTCTTTAAGTTCCAGATACTTGCCGCTTCCGTTCTGCGTCCACTGCAGATAGTATTTGCCCGAAACTTCGCTATAGTCGGCAAATGCCGCCCAGAGGGTAATTTCGTGTACGGGAACGTAGCTGTTGGGAACTTTTAAAGTTAAATTCTCGTCGAAGTAATAGCCGAACGAACGCAGGTCGTTATCGTCGGTAAGATATTCTTCCAGATTGCTGCCGGCGTAAACGTACCAGTAGCTCATGGGAATATACGCGTCGCTCACGTTCTGCTCTACCGCGGTTTTACCGCCTACCGTTCCGTTTTTCAGGTTTACGGTAATTTTGAAAAGGTTGCTTCCGTCTTCGGCGTTGACTGCGGGATAGCCCGAGTCGTTAAACGCCCAGTCGCCGTCGCTCCATTTGAGTACGGTCTTTATATAATTATTGTCTATATCATCAACGCTTACGCTTCCGTCCTCGTCGGGAGCGCAGTTATAAATAATTCCTCTTTCTGCGTGTACGTAAACGCCGCCTTCCATGCCGCCAGGCGCCACCGAGCCTGCGATATCGCCCGCTTTCGCGTAATTTTGTCCGGCCGAGGCTATCGCCAAAGTTTCGCCGGTGAAGAAGCAGTTTGCAATTATCGCGTCGCATTCAAGCTCGCCTGCGATACCGCCCGAATAAGCGTAACGGAAACCCTCGTACTCGGGGTCGTTGCCGAGACGGTTGTACGCGTCAACGTAGCCGGTCGCGTAGCAGTTGATAACCGAGCCGTACGAAGAGACCGCGCCGACGATACCGCCGGTACGCATTGCGCCCGAAACGTTGCCCGTCGCATAGCAGTTTATTATCATTGCGGTGGTCGATTCGTCGGAAGAGCCTATATTTCCGGCAATTCCGCCCGCGCCGTAAATGTAGCCCGCTCTGCCCACGATATTTACGTTAGTCGAACACGAGCGCACCGTCGCGTATAAACGCGTGTTACTGGGCTGGTCGTAAGCGGACATCATATAGCCGATAATACCGCCCGCGTAACCGAATCTGTTGGTGTCCGCAGTTAAGCGCATAACGCAGTTTACCGAGCAGTTCGTAATTTCCACGCCGACGCCGTAAGCGACTATGCCGCCCGCGAAGAAGCCTTCTTCCCAGGGCGCCGCGTCGATATCGTAAGAGAAGTCTGCAAGATTCAAATCGTAAATCTTCGCGCCCGCGGCAACGCCGAACAGTCCGATATTGGGCATAAAGCCTTTTTCGTAGCTGTCCTGGTCCACCGCGTTGGCGGAAATATAATAATTCGAAATGGTGTGTCCGTTGCCGTTGAAGTCGCCGCCAAAATAGAATTCGTTCGAAGCGCCTATTATAAACAGCTCTTCGCCCTTCAGGTCGATGTCGTTTTCAAGGCTGTAATAAGCGGTACCCGTCTGACTGTAAAAGAATTCGCTGTTGACAAGCGAAGCCATCACGTAAAGATCGATGGGTTTTCTTATTTTATAGGGGTTTTCGCGCGTACCGTTGCCGTCCACGTAGGTAGTATTGCCGTTCTTGCGTCCGACGAAAGAATCGTCAAGTTCGAGTCCTTGAATGGAAACGGTCACTCTCTTACTGATTGTTACGTGATACTTGCCGTCAGCCTCGGGCGTGATAATCTGCGTATTTTCAAGCACGTCGAATTTAGGGTTTTCGCCGTAGTAAACGCTTACGCCCACGGTGAAGGCAACTTCCGTGCCTTCCTTTAAGGGAGTACCTTCTTTCTCGTCGGTATCAATCTCTACAAGCTTGCCGTTCTCGTCCACGTATTCGGCTTTATATGTTACGCGGTATTCGTTTTTATCCTTATCGCCCTTGTCGAATATAACGGCGTGTCTGCCCGTAGCGTAAACGCCCGTAACGGTAACGGTCGTATCCTTTTTCATTTTGAAGGAGTAAAAACCGTTAGCGTCCGCTTCGATAGTATCGCCGTTCACTGCAACGGAAGGTGTGCCGTGCGCGTCGCCGTCAAGCTCAACCTGGAATACGACTCTGTACCCCTCCTTTACCTCGTAACCGGAGGGAATTTCGCAGACGACGTTCGCGCCCTCTGCTGCGTTAAAATAAAGAGTGTAATATTTAGCGTTGCCGCACGCTGCCGCCGCTATGCCCAGACAGGCAAAACAAACGAACGCAAGTAACGCCAGAAAAAATTTTTTCATCGCTCTCTCCTATATTTCACACGGATTGCCGCGGCAAAAATTGCGGCATTATTCAATATAAAGCCATTATACAATAATATTAATAAAAATTCAACTGATTTCACCCTTAAAACGAGAAAATCTGTAATTGATTTAAATACCCTTAAAAATCCCGTTTACAATCAAAAAAGGGCAATCCCGAGGTCTATTTCAGGGATAAACGGTAAAAAAATATCGTATTTTACCCTTTTAAAGATTATCAGCATGTCTCTTAATCCGCGCGCCCCGCCGCCGTTTTAAAAGCCGCCGGAAAAATCTTATACATTTATAATTGCATAAATGTATATTCACCCCTTTTTACCCCGCTTTGCGGACTTACTTTGCGGACCAAGTACGCTTGACAGTTTTTGCGGATTTGCTTATAATGTAATTAGACGCGCTTAATGCGCGGCAATCAAAAACTACGGGATGCGGCAATGAAGAAAAAAGCGCTTGACTATTTAAAAAGATATTCGTTAATCGTACTTGGTTGTATAATCTACTCGTTAGGCGTTTCGTTTTTTCTGGACGCAAGCAATATCGCCTCGGGCGGCGTAACGGGTATCGCGATAATCATAAGGTACCTTTTGAGCTTTACGCCTATCACCAACTATCTGGGCGAAGAGCTTTTAACCGGTATACTTATCGTTGTTATCAATATACCGCTGTTTATAGTAGGTTTTATATTTATCGGTAAGGGTTTCACGCTTTCGTCGCTGTTCGCAACGGTATTTTCTTCCGCATTAATAGAAGTTTGGAATATTTTACTGGAAAAATTCATTCAGAAGGCGCCTGCGGACTTACTTATTTCCGCCGTGGTCGGCGGCGCGCTGTTCGGCGCGGGGCTTGGACTTATTTTCAGAATGGGAGCCTCGACCGGCGGCACGGATATAATAGTTAAGCTGTTGCGTAAAAAATTCCGCTTTCTCAATACGGCAATTATTTCAATGGTAATCGATATAATTATCGTCTGCTGCTCGTTTGCGGCTTTCCGCGACTTCAATTTGCTCTGCTACACGATAATTGCGATAGTAATGTTTACGATAGGCTTNGATNGTGTTTCTGTACGGCGGAAACTCCGCAAAGCTGGTCTACATTATCTCGGTTGAAGACAAGGCGCAGGATATATGCGACAAAATTGTAAAAGAGCTTGAAATCAGCGCAACCATAACGGACGGCAAGGGCGCGTACACCGGCGACAATAAACGGATGATTTTGTGCGCGGTAAAGAGCTTCCTCTACCCCAAGCTTCGGGACGTCGTTAAAGAGTGCGACCCCGCCGCGTTTATGGTGGTGACTTCCGCAAAAGAAATTTACGGCGAGGGTTACAAAAACCACACCGACGAAGAATTATAATTTCACGGTTTTAAAACACGTAAAAGCCGTCCGACGGGTTTCCGTCGGACGGCGCTTTTATTTAAGTCTGATAAGCGATTAAATCTATCTTTTACGTTTGATTAGCGATAAAGTCAATCAAGTATATTAGTAATTAAGATACGAGTCAAGCATTGCTTGCAAGCAATGCTTGTTAAAGCAAGTGCTTTCTTATCGCTTTGATTGCTGTGTTCGCTATAAGACGCGAGCATCTGTGCGTGGGGTGTACTCCGTCCTCCGAATACTCGGTGTAAGGAATACTCTCCGCAAGCCCCTGAAACATTTCGTCGTAAGGCACAAACTCGTCCGCCTGCTCTTCNGCNACGCGGTCGATAATNTTCAACTCCTCTTCAAACAGCTTGCGCATTCTGCGCTTGTCGGGAGCCGGCAAAAGGAAAGGTTCAAGGAATATAACAACTATCCCCTCTTTTTTCAGGCGGGTGAAAAGAATTTTAAGGTCCTCTTCAAACTTGCTTAAATCAAGTTCCTTGCCCTCGCTGAATTTGTGCAGGGTGTTATTTATGNCGATCATTATAACGNCCGCGTCCGGTTTGAGGTCGATTACGTCCGGTTTGAGACGGTTCAAAACATCGNAANGNTCGTCGCCCGAAATACCTTTGTTAATAAGCTCCAAATCGGTGTCGGGATACAGCGGACGAAGCTTGTCCGAAAGCACTTTTACAAAACCGTTGCCCAGAGAGTTTGCGTCGTTTCTGTCACGACCGCAATCTGTTATCGAATCCCCTATAAAAACTATTCTCATTTTCACTCCTTATTAAGGCACAAGTAGCGCGCCCTTCGCGTTCGTTCAAGATAATTTTAACATATTCCCCCTCTCTTTTGCAAGCGCGCGGCGCAAAATTATTTTATCAAAAGCGAAATAATGCTTTGACAAAAATAATATTATATGTTATATTTATTTAGCTTTGAGCGGAAGTACCCAAGTGGCTCAAGGGGCTCCCCTGCTAAGGGAGTAGTACGGGAAACCGTAGCAAGGGTTCAAATCCCTTCTTCCGCGCCAAAACAGCCGACAGGTTTTATCCTGTCGGCTGTTTTTAATTATGTTTCACTATATATCAAAAATGGAAAACNGACTTGCGGAAGAGAGGAGAAAANTTTTCTGGTTGCCCTGAATTACCGTGNCCGACGGTTGCAACTCTCCNATTAAAAGGGGAGATTTAGGGTTATGCTTTTTATTGTTTTCCCTTACCCTTGCCATATCGTTATTGGCGTAGCAGTAACGGCACCCGTTGGGGCAGCTGTCGNACGCACCAACGTCGCGGCTNTCTATGCAATGGCAACCCTCGCGCAATCCNTTGTGTTTAACCTCTTTAANCTNGCNGCCGTTCGCCCTGCCCNGNNTTTCAANCGTGGCGCAACCNGACGCTCGAATTCCGTATTTTGAATAATCTCCGTTANTTCCGCAGGTNTGAATAAGTATGCNGTCTTTGCCCGCAATTTTGCCCAGTCCCTCCGCCAGTCTTAATTTATCCGCTTCGGTAAGCTGAATGAGTTCGGACATATTCCTTTCGAGTTTTTTGTACGGTTCCACAAAACTGAAAATACAACGGTCTATATAGGGTGCAAGCCGCTTCGCCATATATTCAAACGTTTCAAAGTGTTTTTCGACCGTGTATTTTTCTGTAAGCAAAACGGGGTCGTAGCGCCAGGCTACTCTTTGCCTGCCGACTGTTGACGAAAGTTTTATAAGCGTTTCAATGCTCGTATCTATATCGGGAACGTTCGGCTCTACGTCCCTGCCGTACGCAGTGATAGTGTAATGGAAATAAGTGCGGTACTTGTCCGTAATCTCTTTAAGGCGCGGAAGTATCGGCGCGTAATTTTTCGAGCAGAACATTACCAGATCTATTTTATCCGGCGAAAGCTCGTAGCGCGTAACCTTGTTCGGAAACAGCGGATTACGCGTTAAAACGTACCCTTCGGCAAACCTGTTCAAAAGCCATTCAGAATAATACTGGACCGTATCGGTCCTTGCGCCTGTATTTAATATCATCGTTTTTCCCTTTGCATTTTAATTATACAACAGTCGGCCGCAATTTGCAAACGGAACGCGTACGCAGGTATTATTCTATCGCTTTCAGACTTTCGTTCATGTCCACCTTCACTATTTTTCTGCGCAGCGCCAGCGCCACAAGTCCTGTGAACGCCATAACTATAAGCGGCGTGATAATCCACCAGAACCAGGTTATCCCCGCCAAAGTTCCGTAGCCAATCGTACTGAACACAAGCAGGTTTAAAAGGCAGGACAGCGGATACCCGAACAGCACTCCTATAAACGAGTTTATAAATATCTCGCGGTAAATATATCCGGTAACTTCGGCGTTCTGATAGCCGAGGACCATAAGGGTTGCAATTTCGCGGTTTCTTTCGCTGATATTTATATTCGTAAGCGTGTAAATTACAACGACGTTCAAAAGCCCTGCAAAGACGATAATCAACGCGGCTATTCCCATAATCGCCTCCGAGCCGAAATCGTGCAGAAGGCACAAATCAAGAAGCGCCAACCCGACGAGGACGAGCGCGGTAGAAAACGCGACCGCCGCCACCGTCATTAAAAATCTGCTTTTAAACCGCAATACGTTTCTTACCGTAGATTTGTATTTAAACGAAAGCCTCTTCCATAAAAAAGGTATCTTTTCCAGAATAACTTTTTTACCGGCTTTGGGCGGCTTGGGTCGAAGCAATCCGGCAGGGCTTTCACCCGTCATTTTAAATCCAGCGATTGCGGTGGTAATCAGAGTTCCCGCGACTATTACCGTCAGGGTAATTACGAAGAAAACTATTGCGACCTGCATCGAGATGGGCGGCATACTGAAGCTGTATTCGAATATGTAATATATCAGCCGCGTTAAGCCTATCCCAACGAAATACGAACCGAAGCCGCCCAGACCGGTTGCCGCCAGCGCAAATAAAAGATACTTGCCGACTATACTTACCGGCGAATATCCCAGTGTTTTTAAACAGGCGGTCTGGGAACGCTCTTCGTCTAAANGCCTGGTCATCGTCGAGAACACGACGAGNGCGNTTACAAGCAGAAAGGCTGTCATAATTACGTAGCCGATATCCGCAACCTTTCCGCCGTACGAGTACAGAGACTGAAAGGAATAATTGTCGTACAGCGTTAAAATTTTTACGCCGTCCGTCTGCGCCTGCATGAGCTTTGCGTTTACGAACGATTTGTAGTCGCTTGAAAAAGCCGAAAACATATTTCTGTTTTCAACGGCGATATACGCGGCGTTGTCCGGCAGAAGCTCCGCGCCAGTCACCGGATGCGCGATTAAGCTTTTGGGGATATACAGTATATCTTCAAGTACATCCAGATTTTTCGTCGCGGCGGTCGTATCGGGCGTTCCGTCCAATTCCGCGTAATCGCTCGGCTCTCCGTCGAGCGAAAATGTGAGCGGACTTTGAACGACGGCTGCAATCTCTGCTTTCAGATCGAGCATATCAAGAAGAATTTGCG
>WFLX010232323.1_pt1 | contig 20739 bp, 4 predicted proteins | sample 4967041 | NCBI WGS metagenome assembly WFLX01 (sample SAMN12857096, study PRJNA449069) | gut metagenome | isolation source: stool from male and female vole | host: Microtus ochrogaster | place: USA:Florida | collected 2017
CGGCAAGGAGCTCTGGATTGACGGCGCGGCGGCGCCCAATATGGGCAATCCGCTCTTAACCGCCTCCGACTTCGATTTTACGACCGGGCAGGGCCGCATTAAGACGCCCCTTTTAAAGTCGGGCGATTACACCTTCAGGGCGGAGCTTAAAAGCGGCAATTTCAGTATTATAGATTATGAGGACGGCATAGTAGACGGCACGGTTAAAGTTAATAAGTGCGCGGTAACCGTCACTTTAAACGCTCTTTCCAAGGAGTACGACGGCGAAGAGTTCGACTTGTCGCCCAAAAAGTCGGTCGTAATTATCGACGGCAAGGAGTTCACGCTTACGCAGTCGCCGATAGCTTCGGTTGAAAGCGACGTGTTCACGAAAGACGACTTCGTGCTTATATACGACGAGATAACTCCCTTAGACGACCACTCGAACTTCGGTACGTATAATCTTACGGCAAAGCTTGCCGAAAGTTACGATGAGTTCAACGGAGACGTGGAAATCACAGTCGAAAACGGGGAGGTAACCATCAGCAAGAAGAAAGTAACGCTGACCACGCAGACCAAGTCGTTCGAGTACAACGGCGAAAGGCAGAGCGCGACGGATGCGGAGCTTGTCGGTGCCGTTGCGGGGCATTATGCCAAGGCGGTGGACTATAACAGAGAAATCGTTTATGTAATTAACGTTACCGCAACGCCCGTTGACAACGATTCGGAGTACAGAATTTTCCNCAAAGNCGTCAACNANNATGACAGNNAAACGGAAATAGACGTNACAGAAAACTACGATATCGAAACGGTTTACGGCACGCTTACGGTAACGCCTCTGGCGGTAACGATAACCACGGAAGGCGCAAGCAGACCGTATAACGGCAGAGCGCTTTCCAATGCGGAAATNNCTGCCGNCNGACTNATTGCGGGACACNCGCTCGTCACTCCCNAAGAGGCTGATTTACCTTCGGTAACCGAAGTCGAAAAAATCAAGAACGAGTACGACATTTCCATAACCGCGACAGTAGACGGAAGCGCGACGGACGTTACGGGCAACTACGAAATAACTTTCGTGTACGGCGACCTCGAGGTTACGGCAATCGAGATTACCTTAAATCTCAAAGACAATATCAAAACGCCCTATAAGGGACTGAACGGAAATATAAGCCTTAACGGAAACGACGTAATAGACTCGGTTGACGGAGATAGCAGTCTGAGCTTAGCCGACTTTGCCGTTACGTTCGACGGCGAGGCGGTAAACGCGGGCGATTACACGTTCACGGTTTCGTTAAAGTCGGAAGAAAACGCAAAACACTACTCGATAATATCCGGCGATAGCGGCGTATGCACCGTCACCAAGGCTGACTTTACCGTAACCTTAAAGGCGTACACCGGCGCGACCGCGAAGGAGTATACGGGCAAAGTTCAGGAATCGAAGGCAAGCGATATTACTATCACCGCAAACGCGGCAAACAACCCCGACGGCTTAACGGCGGCGGATTTGGAGTTCAAGTATTTCGGCGGAATGCTCAACGTCGGCGAGTACGCCTACAACGTAGAGATAAAAGACAAGGAGCTTGCGGGCAACTACAATCTTTCGGCGGAGGATGCAAAGTACGACATTGTACCCGCACAGATAACCGTAACGTTGCAGAACTACGAAAAGACGTACAACGGCACGGCTTATACGGTAGACGTCCTGCTTGCAATCACGAACATAACCGATAAGAACGGCGATAAGTCGGAGCTCTTGGAAAAGAGCGACTTTAAGGCGGTGTACGAGCAGGAAATGCGCCTTGCAAACGGCATAATAAAGCCTTTGCCCGACGACGAAGCTTATACGGGCGAAATTAAATTAATAGATGATAAAGCGTATAAGGTTATAACGGGCGATAATTACACGTACGGCGTAGAGCTTATCGACCGTAATCTGCGCGGCAACTTCGATATAACGGTTGTCGGCGGCGAATTTAAAATCAACAAGCGCCTTTTAACCTTCACCGCGGTCAACGTCTATATGAGCAGGGNAGATTACGAAATGNGCGGATACGCCGACGAGCTCGAATTTGAGGTAACCGATTACGTTTCGATATCCTCGAACACGACGCTTGCGGGCGACGACCAGCTCAGAATTACAAAGGCGATAGCCGAGAAGGAGTACACCGACAGCACCGTGCTGTATCTGTACGCATTCGACGAATATACGTTAGACAACGAAGACTGCTACGAGTTTACAAACGTAAACGGCAAAGTACCCGTAAGCTTACAGCTTATATTCACTGATTAAACGGTTTTAAGGACAAAAAACAGGGCGGAAATTAAGGTATTTTATGATTTCATACGACAATTATAAAAACCGAATAGAAAAACTGGCAAAGGCGAAGCGCGTTCTGCACAAATTCAGGTTTCTGATTTGCGGCGTGCTTGCGCTGCTTGTCGGCACGTCAGTCGGACTCATGTGCGCAAAGGGTGCGTACATGTCCGACATGTCGTTGTCTGCCCAAACGGTCAAATTCAACGAGCCGTACGAGGTAACGGCGGCAAAGGCTTTCCTTGCCTCGCCTTCGGAACAGCATATAGAGTACCGCGGCGAAAGCGGCGACTGGACGAGAGAAAAGCCCGTTAAAGCGGGTAAATACTCGGCGCGCACGGTAACCAAAAAAATAATAGGTTACAGCTATTCGTCCGAGGTCAGTTTCGAAATCGAGAAGCTCGACGCCGACTTCAACGTCAAGAGCGGCAGCGTAACTTACGGCGAAATTCACGACTATTACTCCGTTCCGCAGCTTATTTCGGGGCACAGAGTGGACGAGAGCGTGCTCGTGTTCAACTACGGCGACTACGGCGCGGCGACCACGAGCGTGGAGGTCGATTTAGACACCGTAAAAATTATCGACGAAAACGGCGACGACTTCACCGACTGCTACAACATAACGCCGCATAGCAATACGCTTTCGATAAGGAAGAGAAATATTTCCGTAACGCCTTTGTCGTACGAATTTGAGTACGACGGACAGCCGCACTTTGCGGGCAACGGCGTTTCCGACAAAACTTCCGAAAGACTTGTCAACGGCGATACGGTAACGATTACGACGACCGTCGGCGATTTTATCACCACGTACGCAAACGGCGTTGAAAACGCGGGCGAGTATATCGTGCGCCCCGATACCGTTACGATTATGCACGGCGACAACGACGTCAGCGGTTGGTACTACGTAAGCTCGGGCACTTCGCGCCTGACGGTTTCTCCCCGCAAAATAACCGTATATACGGGCAATGCGCAAAAGGAGTACGACGGCGAACCCGCCGAGAACACTAACGTTATCGGAAATAACCTTGTGGAGGGGCATAAGGCGTACGCCGACAGGACGACGCTGCCCGATAACCCCAACGTGGGCACGTACGCAAACAAGTTTAGCGTTACGGTGCTTTCAGGAGACGGCGTAACCGACCTTTCGGACAATTACGAGGTAGACGAGGAAAATTCTAAGTACGGTACGTTGACGATAACCCCCGCAAAGCTGACGGTAACTACGGGCACTCCCGAAGCACACACCTACGACGGCAAACCCTTTAATTATTTCGATTTCGAAGTGGAGGAAATGCTTAATAATAAGTTCACCGTATCCGCGGTTGAGCGCTTATCCCTCGACACGACCGATGCGGGCGAGTACTTAAACGACTTCAAGGTTGCAGTAAAGCTGAACGGCGACGACGTAACGGGCAACTTCGATATCAAATATACCTACGGCAAACTGACGGTCAAAAAGCGCAATATGACGGTACTTACGGGCAGTGACCGCAAGGTTTATGACGGAACTCCGCTCGTCTGCGACGACCCCGTAATAAGCGGCATCGTGCCCGAACACAGTCGCAAAATAGCACAGCCTTTCTCGGTAATAAACGCAACGGGCGAGGACGGCGTTAAAAACGATATCAGATATACGGTTTACGACGAGCACGGCAAAGACGTCGGCTACAACTACGTAATCGAGCACACGAGCGGCACGCTCGTTATCGACGTTCTGCAGCTTTCGGTTGAAACGGCGACCGCAAGCCGCGAGTACGACGGTACGCCCTTCTCGAACGCGGACTACGTGGCAACCCGCCTCAACGCAGACGGAGAAGGGCTCTGCGGCACGGACGCGCTCGAACCGACTTTCGTGACCTCGCGCACCGACGCGGGCTCGGAGGACAACGTTTGCTCGTACCGCGTGCCCACGTACGACGGAGTGCGTTCCAATTATAAGATAGTCGGCGAGGTAAGCTACGGTACGCTTACGGTTGAACGCAAAGAGGTAAGCGTAATCATAGAAGATATCACCGCCGTTTACGGCGAGGATTTGGAATATCCCGGCTACAATTTCGAGCTGGCAAGCGGTCAATCGCTCGATTTCGATACGCACTTTGAGAACGCGGACGGCGTGACCTGTACGCCCGAAGAGTGGCAGGGCTACACGCTGTTGGACGTCGGCGAGTACTCCATAGTGCCCAACCCCGAAGATTGGGAGATTACGGGCGGAAGCTTATCCAACTACGATTTGAAGCTCGAAGTCGGCACGCTGACAATCACGCAGAGGGTAATCTACTACGTGACCGCCGACGATGCCAAGATTTACGACGGCACGGCGCTCGAAAACACCGGTTACAAAACCTATCTTTTGAGCGACAACACCAAGGCGGGACTTTTAAACGGCGACGAGCTTATCGTGCTTGCAAACGCCACGAGCATAGTGGACGTGCAAAAGCGCCTCAACGCCAACTCTTACAACGCGCCCAACGGCAACTATTACATAGATACCGACGCAACCGTTTTCGGCTGGCTGGAAGTAACTCACCGCCCGATAATCGTGTATACGGCAACCGACAGCAAAACTTACGACGCAACTCCGCTTACAAACACCGACTATACGGTTAAGTACGCGGTGGAAGCCGACGGCGATTGGCTCGCGGACGAAACGCAGGAAGGACTTGTGAACGACGACGAACTCGCCATGATAGGCAACGCCGCTTACATTATCGAGTCGGGCAAAATCAATAACGCAAACAGATACGAAAACGCAAACTACTCCGTAAAGAAATACGTTGAGGGTACGCTTACCGTTGAAAAAATCAAGCTCAGCGTAAAGTACAAATACGGCGATTTTACGCGCTCACGCGATTATTTCTCCGTGGGAATACGCCCTTACGACGTTTCAATCGGCGGTTTGTTTTCCGGTGACAAGCACATAGAGGAAATAGTCAATTCCGACGGCAGCAGTCTTGACCTTCCCGACAATCAGAATCTTGGTATATATTATAAAATCGTAGGGGTGGACGGCACGCCCGACGTCGGACAGTACACCGTAACGCCTTATTACTACAAAGTGTTTAAGATTAAGCCGTCAAGTATTTACAACGAAGACGTAGACGAGGGCGAAACGCTCAGAAACTACGAAATTACCTGCCCCGACGCACAGCTTGACGTAACGCCTATTCATTTAAGCGGCAGAGTTTTAAACCGTACGGCAATCTACGGCGATAAACTGCCAGAAAATTTATGTTTGCTAAACCATAGTGCTTACTTTGGCGAAACGGTGGAATTTGAGTACGGCTACGACCGTGACGTTAAGGACGTCGGCGATTACGTGATTTTCGTTGNGGGCATAAAGGCNGTCTACGATAAAGACGGCAACGTNCTGCCGAACGGCGCCAAGAACTACGATTACAGCCTTATACAAAACGGCAGACTTGCGGTCATTTCGAGGGAGATTACCGTACAGCTTAAACCGTCGAAAAATATTCATTACGGCGAGGAACTGCCCGAAATCGGCTTTGAAGTAACTTCGGGCTCGGTTGTAGAGGGCGACGAACTGCGCTTCGACCACGTTTATTACTTTAAAACCGAGGACAATATCGTTACGCCTAAGGACTACGGAGTTTACGGCATAGCCGCAACAGCCGCGTACCTTAACGGCGGTAAGTTTATTATCGGAAGCGATACCGAAAATTATAATATAACGGTACTCGACGGTCAGTTGGTAATAAGCCGCGTGTTAATCGGCGTTCAGATAGAAGATATCACCGTTGAATACGGCGACGATTGGACTTATCCCGCCAAGAACCCGAATATAATCGTAGGTCAGCTTTACTACGGCGAAACGCTCGAAGTTGCGGTCAAGTACGTATACGACGGCGCGGAGCATTCCGCAAAGCCCAGAAACGTCGGCAGTTACGAGATAGTTATCGATACGAAAAACTCGGTATTCTACAATGCTGACGGCAGTGTATGCCCGCCGGGCAACTCCAACTACGTGTTCGCAACAGGGGATATTAACGTGGAAACGGGCGAAGAATATCCTTACAACGGCACGCTGACCATAAACAAAAAGAAAGTACGAATCAAGTTAACGGACGTAACAAGGACGTACGGCTTTGTAAATGCGGTAGCTACGGAAAGCAACTATGAAAGGACGGACGGCTCGGACGAACCCGCACTCGCCTACGACGAAATACTTTGGGTACTGTTGGGATATAAAGACGGCGGCAAGGAATTAAACAAGACCGGCGACGAATGGCGCTTGTCTGTGGGCGACTATACAATGTACGCCGCAGAATACATAATAGGTATTAACGTTTCCGAAAACGCTCTCGTTCAGATTTACGGCGGCCTGGATAATTACGATATCGTATGCGAAGAGGGTAATTTGACCGTTGAAACTTTTGCCGTTACGGTTAAACCCAACGACCAGACATGCGTATACGGCACGCCCTTGGACGAAATCGAAGATAACGGCTTCGAATACACCTACAGGCAGGGACTGCGCGAGGGACTTCCCTACGGCGAAGACCTGATACTTTCNTATTCGTACGAACCTTNGCCTTTANACGGCGTAGGCGATTACGCGATTAAAGCCACGGCGGTGGGAGTAAAGGACGGCGACCTTAAAAACTATAACGTTTCTTACGAGGACGGCACGCTAACGGTAATNGNGAGAACGGTTNTNGTCATGCTCGACGACGACAACGAAACGACTTACGGCACCGCGCCCGAAGAGATAACCCACAAAATCTACGCCGACGTGTACGGCGAGGTCAAAGAATTTGCACTTTCTGACGGCGACAAGTTTGTCGCGGACTTCGGCTACTACAAGGTAGGCGACCCCGATAAGACCGAAGTTCCCGTCAAGAACGCGGGCGAGTACGGCATTACGGCTTTCAACGCGCGCGTCGAAAACTCGGCGGGCGAACCCTCGGATAACTATAACGTAGTTGTCGTCGACGGCAAGCTGACGGTCAACAAAAAGACCGTAATGGTAGAACTTAACACAATCAAAAACGTGAACTACGGCGAAACGTTTACTTACGCCGCGGGCGTGGATAACTACGCCAATTTTGACACAATAGAGCTTGCCCGCNTNTNACGAAAGGCTCGAAGTGGCTGTCGAATACTTAATCGACGGCGTAGTCGGTACGCCTAAAAATGCGAATTATTTGGATAACGGCGCCGCATATTCGGCGCGCCTTAAAACCGACGCGTGCGTAGTTTACGAGGCTGACGGCGAAACGGTAGTCGAAAAAGGCGCTGATAACTATAACTTTATCTGCGAAGACGTCGAAAATCTTCAAATTACGGCGCGCCTCGTCCGCATACGGCTTAATGATATCTTGGGCGTGCAGTACGGCGATGAGGTAAGCTATCCCGACGGATTGAACAACTTTAAGAGCATAGAAAACCTTGCAGAAGACGGCTTTGAAGGTATGCCCTACGGCGAACAGCTTGAGGTTTCGGTCTATTACCGTGATATAAATGACGAAGAGATTGTAAAACCCGTGGACGTAGGCACGTACACCGTACATTCGCATCTGACGGCAACAACCGTTTACGAAAGCGACGGAGTAACGGAAATCCCCGACGGCTACTTTAATTACCGCATTATCTTCGGTAGGGGTACAGTCGAAATCGTGCCGCGCGAAATAACCGTTAAATTGAGCGACTACGAAAAAGAGTACGGCGAGTTCGGCAATACCTTCGTTTATCCCACGGACGTAAACAATTACGATACGGATAATTCGGGCGAGCTTGCGTATAGCGAGCAAATCAAAGTAGATTTCAAATATCAGTTGGACGGCGAGGAAGTAGCGCCCCAAAACGTAGGCGTTTACGATATCGTAGGTGTTGGCTACACGGTTTACGACGGCGAAGAGCTCGCCGACAAAAATAATTATATTGTAAACTTTGAAAACGGCACGCTTACGATTACTGAGAAAACGATTTTCATCAAGATTGACGAAAAGTCGTGCACTTACGGTGACGAGCTTCCCGAAAATANGTACGTAATAATCGATAGTGAATTTAATGAGTACACTCTTCCTTACAACGACAAATTAGAGGTGTTGGAATACAGCTATTGGCAAGGAAACGACAAAGACGTAACGCCCCGAAATGCAGGAATATATGAAATTCACGTTGGAAAGTACAGTATTACGAACGGCGGGGACGACGTTAAGGGTAACTATACGGTCAACGCTTGCGTCGTTAACCTGACTATCGGAAAGGCCGACCTTAAATTGCAGTTGATTGACGTGGAAAACGCCGACTACGGCGATTATCGCGGCTATCCCTCGGGGGTAGGCAATTTCGATAAGGAAAACACCGTCGGAATTAAATACAACGACCAGCTTGAATTAACCGTTGAGTATGAAGTTTACAGAAATTACTATGAATCGGGTTTAGTAACTGAAGGGGATAAATCTTCCGAAATACCTACGAACGCGGCTTGGTATTACATAAANCTTGTCGCAAGAGATAGCGTTATTCACACANCCGATGGCAANCAATTTNATTTAGAGTTAAACTACAACGTTGAATGTGAACACGACGAATTTGNTATTTATCCGCGCGACGTCAATGTTATGTATACCCAGTCAACATATACGTACGGCGAAACTGTTTCCACCCCCGATTTCACTATATTGGTTCTCCGTTGTAATCTTGACCAAAGCGAAATTTCGACGACCGAACTGCCCTATAACGAGGGTATGCCCGACTTCGACTTTGCTTACGAGGACGAATACGGCAACGTTTACGATACCCCCGTAAACGCAGGCACGTATAACGTTAAACTTGCNAAANNGNACGTCAACGNCAGAGANGNNTTAGCGAAGAACTACCGATTCACTTNGCGTAGCGGCAACTNCCTTACCATAANCAAAAAGCAGGTAGAAATCACTCTTGACGATATGACCGCGCAGTACGGCGATTTCGTGCTCAATATGCCCGAAACGCATACGTTCGGCTTCACGGCGGGCGAGCTTGCGTACAGTGACGAGCTTACGGTATATATCGGCTTTACCGAGGTCGGCGGCGAAAGCTTGCTCACCTTTACCGAGCGTAAAAATATCGGTTTCTACTCTATCGTTGCAACCGAGTTCGGCGTAGACTACTCGGAAGAGGGCTGGGGCGAAACGGCGGCGGCAGACGACCTTTTGAACTACGAAATAGTTTGCAACCGCGGCACGCTCGAAATAATTCCCAAACAGTTGCACGTAGCAATTTCCAAGGACGTCAAGGTTGAGTACGGTCAGCCGTTGCCCGAGGAAATACCTTACACGGTAACTGCGTACGGCGAGGTTATAACAGAACTGCCTTACGGCGACAATCTTGCGGTTGCGTACTATTATCTTGAAACCCGTCAGCCTGTAAACGCGGGCACGTACACCATTGCGTACGACGGTGCGGCTATCAACCTTAAAGTCAACGACCCGAATTACGATATAAGCGGCGAAGACGGACTTTTAACCATAGAGCAAAAGAAAATAACCGTAACCGTTTACGGTGGCGAGGCTGATTACGGCGACGCTCAGTTGCCCGAGATAAGGCACGAAGTGACCGACGGCGAGCTTGCAAGCGGAGAAAATCTTGTCCCTGCATACAAGTTCAGCTTAAACGGCATAGAATGCAACCCTATAAACGCGGGCGAGTACGACATTTCGGTTGACGAGGTAAATACGACGGTAGAGGGCGGCAACGCGCTTTACGAAAACTATTCCGTAAATTACGTTTACGAGGGTAAGCTCGTAATTAACAAGAGCAAGCTTACGGTTGAAATTTCCGACGACAGCTTTACTTACGGCGAAAGGGATATAAACGTAACCTTTGAAATTACCTCTGGCGAGCTGTACTACGGCGACGAGCTCGAACTTACTTACACGTTTATTAATAAGGAAAGCGGCGACAAGAGTAGCGAGCCGACGGCGGCGGGCACGTACGCGATTACGGCTACGGCGGCGATATCTGGCGGCAACGCCCGCGTGGAAAACTACGATATAACGTTCAATGATAACGCCACGCTCGAAATTTTACAGCGCGCAATCGAAATCAGCTTTGACGTAAGCGTTAATACTTTCGGCTACGGCGACGACTACGACGGCGCAATCTGCGCGGCGGCAACGGTGGAAGGCGCGCTTTCTAACCATACGGTGGAAATCGCGGTTACGTATTCTGAAAAGACCGCGGCGGCAATGGCGCGTATGTTCCGCGCCCGCTCGTTCTTAGCGCGTGCGGCGGCGCAGGGCATAACCCCCAAGGACGCGGGCACTTATATCGCCTCGCTCGACTTTGAAAACTGCACGGTAACCGACGGGTCCGGCAACCCCGTCGACGGCGGCATAAACAACTACGTTCTCGCATTAAATTGCGACGATTTGGAATTTGTTATTCAACCCATGACCTTGACGGTCAACGTAAGCAATGCGGAGATAACCTACGGCGACGCTCTGCCGACCGCTCTCGATTACGGGGTTGAAGAGGAAATGCCCTACGGCGAAAGTCTGGAGCTCACGTTCTCGTTTGCTGGTGAAGACGGCAAACTGCCCGTGCACGCAGACACTTATCCCGTAGCGATTGTCGGAAAATCGGTCAACGGCGGCAGTATAGACAATTACACGCTTGAGTTCTCTAACGAAGAGCCTACGCTTACGATAGACAAAAAATCGGTCAGCATAAGGCTCAGCAACCTCAAAGGTCCCTACGGAACGGCGGTCGAGTACAGCGTATCGGTAAACAACTATAACGTTGGCGCTTCCGACCCGCTTGTAGACGGCGACGAGCTGACGGTTACGGAAGTAAGCTACGTAGGCGGCGACGGCACCAAGTATTCGGCGGCGAACGCACCCGTAAACGCGGGCTTGTACGATATAGTTTACGTAAGCTGTACGATAGTCAACGCGGAGGGCGACGACGCGACCGAAGATTACACGGTCGACGGCTTGAACGGCGTACTTTCGATAGACAGTAGCGTGATAATCATTTACACGGGCTCCGCTCGGAAGGAATACGACGGCAAGCCCCTTTCCACCGAAGATTACGACGGTATCGAGGGCGACCTTCACGGCTACCGCATAGTGGTGGATAAGGAAAGTATCTGCGAGCGTATCGACGCAACGACGGGCGACGGCGTAGACAATACCACAAGGTTTAAGATTGTCGACGAAAACGGCGTTGAAACGGATAATTTGGAATTGCGTTACGGCGCGGACGACAAGACGTACGGCAAGCTTAAGGTTCTGCCCAAGTACGTTGAAGTTACGATTGACAAGACTTCTGCGGTCTACGGCGTACAGCCGACGTTGACGAGCACGACTTCCGTGCCCCTTGCCGAGGGCGAATATCTCGAATTTGACGTCGAGTACTTCAAGGGCGCGGAAAAGAAAGAGCCCGACACGGACGGCGGCTTCTTCATACTGCCCGTCGGCAAGTACAGTATGTACTACCTGGACGGCACGGCGACAATTTCGGGCGGACGCGGCAAAGCTTCCAACTACGATTTCGATTTTGTTCCCGCGGCTCAGTTCGAGGTAACTCCCCGCCACATAGCCATAACTACGGCGGACGGCGAGAGAGAATACAGCGGAGAGGAGTTCTCCAAACCCGACGGCTACGCAACGGAATGGGTGCTTGACGGCGAGAGAACGGGCAAAGTCGGACTTATCGACGGCGAAGAGCTGGAAGTTGTGAGCTGTGCGAAGCTGACGGAAAAGGACAGTATCGAAAACGTGTGCGTATACAACGTTTCGGGCAACTACGTAATCGAAAGCGGTATGTACGATTACGGCACGCTGTCGGTCACCGAGCGCGCGATTAAGGTCAAGACGGCGGATATCGTCGCAACTTACGACGGCACTGCCAAATATAGCGGCGTTTGCACCGACGTGAACGGAAAGCTCGTCGAGGGTCACAGATTCGAAGTAGTAGGCGAGCTCGTATCCCGCACGGACGTTACCAAGGGTGTTGTAAACAAGCTTACGGTAGTAATCAAGGACGGCAACAAGGACGTTACCGCAAACTATAATTTAAACTACGATTACGGCACGATTATCATCAACCCGCGCCCGATATCTATCACAACGGGTAGCGTAAGCGGAGTTGTTTACGACGGCGAGGCTCACGGCAATACCGAATACGAAGAGGCGGACGGCTTACTTACCGAGCTTGACCACGAGCTTGTAGTCGATAACGCGTTTACGTACACCGACGCAACCGAGGGCGAGGGCACGGATAACAAAACCAGGTACAAGGTTTACAGCGGAACTACCGATATAACGCACAACTACGATATAACTTATATCTACGGCAAAATTAAAATCGCCAAAAAGCCCGTCACGGTAACGCTCAACGCGGGCGGCAAAACGCAGTTTGAGTACGGCGACGATTACGGCAAGGCAATCCGCACCGTCACCGTTGACAGTATGGTTGACGGCGAAACGCTCAACGCCGCGGTTATTTACAATGTACCCAATCCTAAGAACGTAGGCGACTACACTGCCGAACTGAATTGGGCGGGTTGCACGGTTACGGGCGGCAAAATAAGCAACTACANCTNACAGCTTNGTAGCNACNNAGCGTTCAANANCGTNCCCCNCANTANCACGGTNACGCTCAACGCGGGCGGCAAAACGCAGTTCGAGTACGGCGAGGATTACGGCGCGGCAATCTGCACTGCCACGGTTGACAGTATGGGTTACGGCGAAAAACTCAACGTTGCGGTTAGTTACGACGTGCCCGACCCTAAGAACGTAGGCAATTATACTGCCGAACTCGATTGGGCGGGTTGCACGGTAGAAGGCGGCGATAAAGCCAACTATAACTTACAGCTTTGCGACGAAGTAACGTTCAGAATAATTGAAAAAGAGCTTGTAATCGATATGGACGATATCGAGGTCGGCTTCGGCGAACCGCGCGTATATCCCTACGGCGCAAGCGGCTACAGGAAGGTAGAAGGGCTTGTGAACGGCGATACGCTCACGTCGGTTATTCCCGCGTTCGAAAAGGACGGCAAGGAAGTAACTTCGTTCGTTGCGGGCGAGTACGATATAGTCTGCGACGGCATAGTAATAAACGGCGGCGACGGCACGGCAAATTACACCTTTAAAACGGGCAAGGCGGGCACGCTTACCGTAACGGGTATAGGCATCGAAATCGTGCGCAAGACGGTTACGAAGATTTACGACGGCACGCCGATTGTTCTCGACGAAAACGCACCCGAAAGTGAAGTAACCTATATAACCGCGGACGGCAACCCTCTGCCCGCAGGCTACAGCCTCGTGCTCGACGGCGCGTTTGCAACCAAGGACGGCAACGTCAGCTCGTCTTGCGCAAACACCGCAATGTATAAAGTTTTAGACGTTAACGGCAACGAGGCGGGCGAATACGTCGTAAGTTATCAACCGAACGACGCGCGGCTGGAAATTTACAAAAAGGTTATAAACGTAACCACGGATACGCCCGAAGCGCGCCCGTACGACGGCACGCCGCTCACCGCGGGTTGCACTTACGACGAGGAAGAGCTCGTCGAAGGGCACGTGCTTAATATCAGCAATCAGGCACAGCTTACCGACGCAGACAGTATCCCCAACACGATGGATATAACAATTACCGCAAACGGAGTAAACGTTACGGCGAACTACGATATCCGCGTGACGGAGGGCACTTTGACGGTTGAGGCGTTGCCCTTCACCATTGAAATCTCGGATATGAGCCGAGTTTACGGCGAGGAGCTGAACGCGGCTAAGCTTTATCCGTACGCTCTTATAAACGGCGAAANGCTNCTTTCANGNTTGAAGTTNANCNAGGACNGCGAGCCTTGCGATATGACTAAGCTGTTGAACGTCGGCGAGTACGACATAACGGGCGATACAAACAATATGTCCGTCGCGGGCGGCAAGCTCTCCAATTACGTGATTTCGTTTAAGGACGGCGCAAAGCTGACTGTAACCGAAAGGCGCATAATAGTCACCACGGCAAGCGCGACTGCGGAATACAGCGGCAATCCTCTTACAAAGACGGACGACTATACAACCGAGTGGATAAAGGACGGCGTAAAGCAGGGCAAAACGGGACTTCTCGGCGACGACGTGCTCGAAGTAATCGAAGCCAGCATAAGCAGTCAGACCGAAATAGGCAGCACGACAAACGAGTGTAAGTACACCGTATCGCCTAACTACGTTATCGAGAGCTACGTTTACGGCACGCTTACCGTAACAAAAATAGCTATTACCGTAACGACCAACAGTATAAGCGGAGAATATTGCGGTACGGCTTACTCCGACGGCGGTTTCACCTACGACGACAAGCTACTCGAGGGACACGAGATTGCTATCTCGGGCAACCCCTTAGAGTTCCTTGACGCCGTTCAGGACGCGGACAACGAGTTCGAAGTGGTAATCACCGCTTCNGNCAGTGACGTAACNGAGTATTACGAGATTAANTANGTTTACNGCANAGTAAACATAGCAAAGCGNGCGATTACCATTATTCTGANCAGAGAAAAGACGGAATTTGAGTACGGCGAATCGTTCGACGGTGAGTTCAAACGGTATACCATAGACGGCGAGCTTGCAGGTAACGACGAGATTACGACTTTAGCGCTCAGATACGGCACGCAAGGCGGCAGTGCTCCCGTCAACGCTGGCGAGTACACTGTGAAGTTCGACCCTGTAAACAGCTTCATCAAGTACGCGGGCGAAGGCAACGGCATAGGTAACTACGATATTACGTGCGCGGCAGTCGATTTCGTAATCACCCGCAAGGTAATCACGGTTACGCTCGGCGATTGGGCGGACGAAGAGTACGACGGCAATACCCACGTATACGGCGCGGGTTACGAAATGGCGGAAGACGCGCTCGTCGAGGGTGAAAAAATCGCCAAGTTCGCAGTCAAGTACTGCCTTGACGACAAAGGGACGACGCCCGCAGGCACGCCCATTGACGCGGGCACGTACTACGTGTTCCTCGACCTTGACAAAACGCTGGTAAGAAGCTNGANCTTACAGACGCAGATTTCTACCAACTACGACGTGAAGTGCGAACCCGTAAAATTTNTAATTACGCCCAAGAAGCNTTTGATAACACTTTCNAAAGTAACTCACACCTACGACGGCAAGGAGTACGATTTTGCGAGCGGCGACGGCTTGACTGCCAACCTCTGCGACGGCGACGCAATAGAATACAGCGTTTCCTACGACAAGACGCCCGTAAACGTGGGCACTTACACGGTGACGCTCGATACCGAGAGTTTAACGTACCCTGATAATTACGTGCTCGACGACAACAGCACGTTTACCTGTACGCTCGAAATTACCGAGCGCGAAATTACGGTCAAGGTCAAGGACCGCAACGTCGAAAGGGGTAACGAGGAATACACGAAGGACGATTTGATTGCGGACTTCGTCGAAGGCGACCTCGAAAAGGCTACCGTAGAATTTACTTATACGGATAAACTTCCTCTGCCCGAGAACACTGTGGCTTACAAGACCGTAACGGTTGAGCTCGGCGGCGACGTAATGAAAAACTACAAGTGGGAAGTAGTCGACGGTACGCTGACCGTAACCGAAAGAAAGGTACTCGTAAAACCCGTATTCAACGGCACTAAGCCCTACGTTTACGACGGTAACGAGGTTGATGTAGGCAAGTTCGGTTACAGCCACGTTCACAACGTTACGGGTGCGGCGGCGGACGATAAGTACGGCTTTACCGCCGAGGACGAGGCAAAAATCACCGCAACGTACACGTTCAAGGATGAGTACGGCAACACGTTGGAGGAGGGCACGACGCCCGTCAAAGCAGGCGTATACACCGTTGAAGTAACGCTCTCGGGCGACGGTATTAACGGCTATCTGATAGATTACGGCGATTTAACGTTTACAATCGAACAGCGTCCGCTCAGCTACAAGGTTGAGGTAGAGGGCGCAGGCAGCTACGTTTACTCCAACTCGCGCCCCGCGTTCAGCGCACAGCTTACCGAATACAGCGGCTTTGTAAACGGACTTCCCGAAGAGTACTCGTTCGAGCTGTTCGACGGCGACAAGCCCGTAACGCGCTACAACGTGGGCACGTACACGGTAATGCTCAAGTTCGACGGAATGGATAACTACGATATCATCGCAACGAGCGCGGATATTAAGATAACCCGCCGCGTGCTTGTGGTAACGCCTTCCGACCCTTACGGCGGCGTGGCTCAGACATATAGCGGAAGCGACCTCACGCTCGGCGCCGAAGACTTCGTAATTGCAAGCAGGGCGCTTATAAACGGCGACCTTGCGGGCGGCGACGAGCTTACAATCACGAGCAACAAGGTTGCGCCCACTTCGATAAGCGGCAAGCTTACGATAGAGAGCGTAAGTATCACGAGCGGCGGTCAGGACGTTTCGCGCAACTATACGGTTTACTACACCTATGACAAGACCAACGCGACGATAACTTCGCTCGGACTGTACTCGGCAGACTTCCAGGTGCGCGTGTCGTACGAGCCGATTAAAATCAGCTATAAGCTCGGCGAAGTAGCCAAGACTATCCCTTACACGGGCGAAAAGTATACCTACGAGTTCAACAAAGACGGCAAAGCGGTAAGCCTTTCCGACGGCGTAACGCTCGGCTACGGACACAAAATAATCGTATCGCAAAGCAGCGTAACCGTTCCCGCGGAGGCGGACGTTTACGAAGACCTCATCACCAAACTCGTATGCGTGGTTGACGGAAACGGCAAAAAGCTTTCCATTTACACACTCGAGTGCGAAAACCCCGAAAACGGAATTATTAAGGTTGTGCAAAACGTTATAGAAAGCGTCGATTTGTCGGGAATTACGTTAAGCTCGCTTACAAGCGGTGAAAAGCTCAACCGCAACGTTACGTTCGACGAAGAGGCGACGGTCTGCAGTTACGAAGTGTTCGCGTTCAACGTTGACGGNGNGTGGCTGNTAGGCGTAACGCTGTTCAGCGAAAGCTCNTCGGGCAGAAAGANCGATTTGAGCGCAAACTACAAGCTTGGCGAAGGCTGTACTTTCGAGGGTGCGACGGTTAAGATTATCACGCTTGCCGAGGCGGAGGAATACGCCCGCCCCGCAATCGGAGTGAAAATAACCGTCACCGAAAGCGCGCTCGAAAGCGGCAGAGGCACGGTATATAGCNTCGACGGNGAAAGNNGATGGGTATTGAACGGCGGCTATACGGTAGACGGCGAGGAGAACTTGCAGGCGGCAGGTCACCAATTGCAGGTGCTCGTGTTCAGAGAGAACGGAAAGTACCTTCTCGGCGTAACCGTTTACAGAGTTGAAAGCGGCGCGCGCAAGGACGTCAGCACAACGTACAGACTGAGAGATTTGGTAAAATCGGACGTCGAGGCAAGGTACGTTACGACTTCCGAAGCGGTAAGTATGCAGCGCGAACTGTACGTAGATTTCAGCGGCGCGTTCAACGGGGACGGCACTCCCAAGACGGACGAAAACGGCTTGCTTTTAAGCGATGCTTACTCGGTAGAGGGGCTTGACGTTGCCGAAAGCCACGTGTTCGAAGTCACCGTGACGGAAAGCGAGGACGAGGACGGAAACGTAACTTACACTTTCGCCGTGGTTGTATATCAGTTAAGGCGTCAGGGCTCGTCGTACAGAAAGTACAATATGGCTTCAAGGTACGAGATGAATACCACCGCACCCGCGGGCGTAACCGTGGTAAGCGGCAGTTTAAATTAAGAAAAGCGGGGCGCAACTCGCGCTACACGTAGTTAACATGATTCAAGGTTTTGCCTATAATTTCAGGCATGTGTTCAAGATGTCCGCCCAGACGATATGGAAGAACAAGAACGTAATTAAAAGTATGTTGTACTTCTTTATGTCGCTTGTGGCGCGGCTGACGGTAATTTTAGGCGCAATGGTGGACTTAGCCGACGTGCGTCAGGCGAAAATCGCGAAATACCAGCGCACGGTCGACGTGCCGCAGTCGCTTAAAAGAGCTTCGCAAAAGCCGCTGTGGACCAAGATTATGGCAACAATAATCGAGGGGCTTATGTACCTCGGCGGACTGTTGCTCGTATCGGTAATCTGCGGCGCGGTGTTCGTGCTCGGGCTGACGGTAACGCAGTTCGTCGCTTCGTCGCAGGTATGGCTGATTTACGTTATTTTTGCCGTTCCCTGCTTGATAATTTACCTCGTTTACACTATAATAGTAGTCGCGGTGTTCTCGCCCACGGCGTACGTTATCGACAGCAACCCCGAGCTTTCGGCGGGCGAAGTCGTTTCGGTGTGCGTAAACTCGATGAAGAGCCGCGGCAAAATGACAGTGATTTTAAGCGTGTTCGTGCCCGCGCTCATTATGCTTCTGATAATGGGCGTGTGCGCGGGCGGCTTTGCGCTCATTTTAACGCTTGCGGGCGGGCAGAAATATACGCTGCTTTTGGTGCTGTTGTGGGCTATCGTGTCCATTCTCGTATTAGGGTTTACCATTCCCGTAATCAATATGACGAAGAATATATCGCTTGTGCTTCTTTTCGAGGATATCGCGCTCGACCCCGTAAACGCGCAGAAGCGTACGGCGGGCATAAATATCAAGAATATCAGCGGCGCAAGGGTGGACAGAGAGGAGATTGCGGACAACCTGAACGCGCTCTTCGACGAGGGCATAGAGGAAAAACTGCCCGACAAGGAAGAGCTTGTGCATAAGCACAAACCCAAGACCAAGGTGCAAAGAAACGCGCCGCAAGCGGCAACACAGTCCGCACCCGGACCTCAACCTGCGGCACAGCCCGAGGCGACGGCGCAACCCGCGCAAAAACCCGTAACGGCAACCAGACCGATAGCAAAGCCTATCAATCCGCCCGCACCCTCACCTGCCCCCGAACCCGAACCTGCGCCCGCCGCGGTCGCACCGCCGGAAGATAACGGCGAAGGATTTGAGGACGAGGACGATTACGCCGACGAGACCGTGGACTGGACGGAAGAAGAAGGCGGCGACGAAGAATTATAAATATACGGCAAAAACAGAGGTTTTTATGATAATGCTATGGTGGAGAGTATTGTGCCTTATATCGGCGGTAATATTTATCGCGGGCGTGATAACTCTCGTATGCACAAATCTGACAAAAAACAAATATTACCACAACTACCACGAGGACGAGCTGATAAAGAAGGAGAGGTCGGTCAATTCGATAAACTCCATATACCTCACCTCGGGCGAAACGCGGCGGTTTATAAAGAAGTACGTCGTGTGCAAGTCGGCGTATGAAAAGTATCTTGTATGCAACTTTACGGAAACGTTCAGACATATAAGGTTTTACGTCGTGCAGTTTTCGCGCCGTAAAAAGGTAATTTCCGTGTTGGAAGTTACCCAAAGGGACTTGACCGACTGTTCTTCGAGGATAATTGCGCTCAAAAAGAGCTGCGCGCACGTCAACGTAGTAATAGCCGAGGCGGACGGAACGGTCATCAACCAGAACTACGTGCGCCCCATTTCCATGCAGAGGCTGCGCATTTACGCATGCCTTAAAAGCGCGGTAATATTCACGGTGCTGTTCGTTTTGAGGCATATAATCGTGGAGCTTATGGGCGGAAGCGTAATATACGGCAAAAACGTNGCGTATNAGTATTCGAACAACTGGCTCAACTATATANCGATAGCCGCAAGCNTCGTGCTTTCGGTGTTCAGTTATCTGATAANGGTCNTGAGTTTCCGCCGCAAAAACGCAAAAGCAATGAACGGAGGTGCGCTGGAATATGAGTTCGTTTAATAACGTAACCAAGATAAAATACACCGACAAATCCTCCGACCCCGTAACGCTCGGCGAATACATAGTGTTTCAGGACGACAAGTCCAAACGCAAGTACATAGTANTNAGGTTNAACAACAAAGTAACCCAACAGCTTCNCGGAATNCAGTTCGANGTGTGCCAGTACGACGTCGACAACAATATGATTGAAAAGTCGGTGGTCGTATACAATCAGTTTCTCGCGGGCGCGGAGGAGGAGTTCGTACCCAAGGCAAAGCTGAGGGTAAGCTACAACTGCAAGACGATATCCGTGCGCTTGATTCAGGCGGCGTTCGACAGGTTCGTGTGGAAGGAGGGCGAGTTCGAGGACAATACCTACAAGTTCGGTATGTTCTATAGCGACGAAACCAACCCTCAGCCGGAAGAAGACGTGAACGCGCCCGGGAAAAAGGCGAAAAAGATTAAGGACAAAAAGGAAAAGCGCGAGAAGTACAAAAAGAGCAAGCACCCCTTTATAATGAGGGACGCAACGACGAGAAATCTTACGAAACTGCCCAAAGTATTCAACGTGCTCGTAATAATAGCGGTGCTCGCGTTCGTGTGCGTAACGCTGTTTATGTTCAAAAAGGACGCTAAAAAGTATACCGACGGCGACTATCTCGTAAGAATAATCAATTCCGAGGACGTTGCGATATACGGATATCTGGGCAGTGACAGCAACATAGTTATTCCCGCCGAAATA
>WFLX010032770.1_pt1 | contig 20714 bp, 15 predicted proteins | sample 4967041 | NCBI WGS metagenome assembly WFLX01 (sample SAMN12857096, study PRJNA449069) | gut metagenome | isolation source: stool from male and female vole | host: Microtus ochrogaster | place: USA:Florida | collected 2017
CGTAAGGGCACAACGGTTTTCGAGACCGCCCCGATCGACCACTCCGGCATCTTTCCAATTTTTTGGTGGTCTAATATGTCATGTCAGCGCCTTGCGGCACCGCGGAAAGACAGGGAGTCTTGCTCCACTACGTTTCGCAAGCGCTTCGCGGTTTCTTTCTCCGCTTCGCTTCGAAAGCGCTTCGCGGTTTCTTTCTCCGCTTCGCTTCGNAAGCGCTNCGCGATAACGAACCCTGGGTGCCCGTAAGGGCACAACGGTTTTCGAGACCGCCCCGATCGACCACTCCGGCATCTTTCCTTTGTGGGTGCAAAGTTAGGCATTTTTTTTCATTTATGCTACTTTGGCGCCCAAAAGTTACATCATCACGTTAAATTTTTTGAGCAGGAAGGCGGGGTGGTATGATTCTTTGGCGTAACGCAGACCGGGGTCGCCGGCGTCGTCCTCGCGGTTGATATACTTCAGTTCGGGACGCTGACGGAGCATCTCGGCTGCAAAGAGTTTGTTGATGCTCTCNCCGGCACCCGCAACATCGTGGCGCATTTTTTCGATGTGCAGAATGAGCGTGTCGCCATATACTTCGCCTATGGTGAAGGCCACGATGGCTCCGTGCTGGTCGCGCAGGATGCCGCCTACGAACGGGTAGCGGTGGTAGTTGTCGAGAACATCGGCCGTCTGCTCGCGTTCGTACTCTGCCATGGCCGGATCGGCTTTGGCTGACTCTATGTCGAGGTTGNGGAAGAAAGCGCGCAACTCGTCCAGGTTNGTNTCGTCAATCATGTCCAATCNCCAGTCGGGATTGTCGGTCATGAAGCGGTTCACATGGTTGCGNTTCTTGTTGTAGCGCTTGCCGGTGAGGGNGGCAAGGTCGGAGGCGTTATAGATATAATCAGCCCAATCGGTNAGTTCGGTAACAGTCTTAGCACCAAGCGCTTGCAGAGAGNCNACCATAGATTCCGGCACAGCGGAAAAGAGGGGCTCGAGGTCGTTTTGGCGGCAATATTCGCGCACTGTTTCAACGGCCTCGTCGAGCGGCATGCGACCCACAGGTACGGTGAACGAAGTCTGCCGGCTTGAGTCTTCGGACAGGCCTTTTATGAACAGCGTCCCATCGGCAATGGCATATTCATAGCCAAAATAGCCGATCCACATAAAGATGCCGCCGAGGGTGAAGTCGCACGACCGCGTGGTATTGTTGCGCAGAATGGCTTGGATGCGCGGAATATCGTTGAGGGTTATGGGTTTGAAATCAAGATTTGCAACTCGCTCAGCTACAGCAACTTGTATTGTAGGATTGGATTTGGGTTCCATAAGAATTTTGGTTGATGTTAGTATATTTACAAATATATAACACCTGCACCCCCACCGGGGTTCAATGCCTCGCGGCGCTCTTTTCGATAATAGTCTCAGTTCTTGTTCGGGATTAATCTCGATTTATCATGACAAATCTTGAATAAATCAGNTGTCGGCTTTGATTCCATNGTCCGAACTNTCGATGAGGGTGGGGCGTTGAGGTTGTGCGAGGCAATGAAGCCTCCGATTAACTAACTCTTTTACTATGCTCGAAACAGAATATAAATTTGGCCATGTGCATGAGCTTGCCGGTCAAGTGGAGGTCGCTCACGACTTATCCAAAGATATATAACATTGACCGTAACATAAATTTCATCATCGTTGGACGGTGCACTTCATGGGGCGAAAGCGACGACTTTTTTGCAAAAGCAGGCGAGCGGTACATAGGTGACACCAAACCATACCCGGTGGATTGAATAATCAGAGTGTGGGGGGACTATGAGGGATTGGTGGCGGAGCGGAGGATTTCGGGGAGGGCCGGATCTGGACAGGCGATGAGGAATTTTTCGCCGCTATGGAGCCGCACCAGGAGGCAGTCGGATGCACGGCCGTAGAAGGCGGTGTAGCGACCGATGTCGCCTTCGCTGAAGATGCCCCAATAGCCCCAGTACCCTCCCGAGCCGAACACTCGGATGGCACCCATGGTGGGCGCNAGGGGTTTGACGCTCTCAATGTCGGTCAAGGGGATGCGGCGCTTGCGCAGCACGCTNCCGAGGATGAGGGAGTCGTCATCGACGGCAATGTACCACGGCCCATACAGCAAAGCGCTGACCAGCAAGCCGGCGTCNACNACCAGCANAGTCACCCACGTGGGCGTGTTATCGCGGGTGTACCAGCACCCGAAGGCCAGAAGAATTGTTACGACAACTGTGAGGGTTATGGAAAAGGTACTGAACCTTATTCTTTCTTTATACTTGGGTTGCATATGATTCAGGATTCGGAGCCGAAGGATGATTTGAGGAGGTCGAGGCCGCGGCGGAAGTAGCGGCTGTGGGCGTCGCGTGGGCGGAGGGTGAGGTTGTCCCACACGACAATATCGATATCGATGCCCACCAGGCCCGGATAGCGCATGGATGATTCCGCACGCACGTCGCCCTCGTAGGCCTTGAGGGTTGACTGGAATTGGTCGTAGGGCGTTTCGATTTCCATCAGCAGAACCTCGTTCATATATAGCGGCACCCCCGGATGCTGGCCTTGAAATTCGGCTTCCGACTGGTACTGGCCCGAGGAATCCAGCACTCGCCCCAGGGGTACGATAAACTCCACTGCGTCGAAGAGTCGGCGCGCGCTGTCGGGCGTGTTAGCCCCGATGCAAATTGTTGCTTTATGGCTCATTTTCAAGTGTTAGGCTTATACGTTTTCGGGGAATATCGACGCTTTCAACGCGCACCTTAACCTGTTGGCCCACGCGCAGGCGCACGTTGCGCGGTATGCGTGTGTTATGAACCAGTCCGGTCTCCTTTATGCCGAGGTCCACAAACACGCCGAAGGCCGTGGTGTTGGTCACCACTCCGTTGAGAGTCATGCCCGGGTAAAGCTCCTCGAAGGAGCCAACCGAGCGCACGAAGGCCTCGGCNGAAGCATCGTCCAGNCGGGGGTNGNGGCCCGGGCGCTTGAGGTCGGCAATCAGGTCGCCGACTGTGGCCGCTTCGACGCCGAGCGTGGCTGCGATGGCTTCCGCATCGAGTGCGTCGAGGATTTCGACGGCGCCGGGGAGGTCGGTGGCTTTGCGGCCTAAAGTTGCGGCCATGCGCTCCACCAACGGGTATGATTCGGGATGTACTGCAGTGTCGTCCAGGCGGTTCGCACTGCCCGGCACGCGCAGGAAACCGGCCGAAAGTTCGAATGCCTTGGCACCCATACGCGGAACCCGCCGGAGGTCAGCGCGGGATGCGAACCTGCCCTCCTCCGCGCGATTGCGCACAATGTTGGCCGCNAGGGCGGGGCCTATGCCGGAAACATANCTCAACAGCTGCTCGGAGGCTGTANTTACGTNCACACCANCGGCATTGACGCAACTAAGCACCTCGAAATCAANCGCTNGTTTGAGTTCATCCTGGTCCACATCGTGTTGGTACTGCCCCACCCCGATGGCTTTGGGATCGATTTTCACCAGCTCGGCAAGCGGGTCGATGAGCCTCCGACCTATTGATACGGCGCCGCGCAGGGTCACGTCGCGGTCCGGGAACTCCTTGCGTGCCAGCTCCGATGCGGAGTATACGCTGGCCCCGTTCTCGCTCACGCCGAAAATAGCCTCTGCGGGCATAATCTTGCAGTCTACGAGGAAGTTGCGGGTTTCATTGGTGGCAGTACCTGTACCGAGAGCAATGGCATCGAGAGTATATTTTTCGATGAGTCCACGGAGCGTGCGCGCCGACTCCTTGAAGTCCGAGCGTGGAGGCGTGGGGTATATCACGCTGTCGTCCAGCAGGTTACCGGCCTCGTCGAGGGCCACGACTTTGCATCCGGTGCGGAATCCCGGGTCGATGGCCAGGATGCGCCTGCCGCGCAGAGGCGGGGCCATGAGCAGCTGGTGGAGATTGTCGGAAAAGATGGCAATGGAGGCGTGGTCGGCGGCATATTTCAGCTCGGAGGTGAGCTCAGTTTCCACCGACGGTTTGAGCAGACGCGAAAAAGCGTCCTTGACGGCGTCGCCGATGATTTGAGCTGTTTCGCCACGGGCCTCGCGGGGCATGAAGGCACGGCGCATGTCGTCGACGGTCTCGGCGTCCGAGCGGAGGGCATATTTCACACGCAGCATTCCAAGTGCTTCTCCTCGCCTGAGTGCCAGATAGTTATGAGCGGGAAGATGCTCAATCCGACGGGAAAAGCCATCATAGTCCTTGAACGGGGATGCCTCAAATTCGCTTTCGGCAACGTCAGGATGACGGGAGGCNGTGATTGTGCCACCGCGACGGTAGGCGCGNCGCAGGATGTTNCGCAGACGCCCCGATTCNGAGGCCCATTCGGCGATGATGTCCGACGCNCCTTNAAGGGCGGCTTCCTCCGTGGGTACGTCCTTNCCCACGANCCGCCGGGCGGCAGAATGGAGGTCGCGCGCGCGCGCGGACATAATTATTTTAGCAAGCGGTTCGAGGCCTTTTTCGCGGGCCATCTGCGCGCGCGTCCGGCGGCGGGGCTTGAAAGGCGCATACAGGTCATCGAGGTCGGTCATCGTTTCGGCTTTGGCGAGGCGTTCGGCCAGGACCTCGGTCATTGCACCGGCTTCAGTGATGGCATCGCGCACAAACTCGCGGCGTTTGAGGAACTGGCGGACCTGCTCCAGGGTGGTTTCGATGTTGCGCACGGCCACCTCGTCCAGGCGCCCGGTNCGCTCCTTGCGGTAGCGGCTGATAAATGGCNCGGTGNCNCCGTCGTCAAGGAGTTCGACCGTTGCCTTGACACCGGCCNGAGGCAGACCGAGACGACGGGCAATCAGTTCGCAAGCCTCAGTCATGATGGCGCAGGGTAAAGAGTGTTACTTCGGGGGTGGCACCGATGCGGGCCGGGATGCCGACCTCGCCGATGCCGATGTTGACATAGAGCGACTGGCCGGTGGAGTCGGCGTACATACCGCCCCAGGTGGGGTACTTGAACACGCCGGGTGACCATTTGCGGCCGAGGCTCATCTGCATGGCGTGCGTGTGGCCGGCCAGGGTCAGGGGAATCCGGCTGCCGCTGTTGCGGAGGTCGCCGGTCCAGTGGGCCGGGTTGTGCGACATCAGAATTTTGAATGTGGAGTCGCAGAGAGTCGGGTATGCCTCGCTGAGGCTTCCGTAGCGGGGGAACGGGGGGTCGCCGATGTTGTCCACGCCTATGAGGTTGATGCTGTCGGCGCCGCGGCGCAAAACTTCGGTGCGGTTGCGCAGCAGTTTCCAGCCCATCGACTCCTGGTCGGCAACCAACTGATTCATATTCTGCTGTTTAGTCTCGGGCGATGGCCAGTTGTAATAGTCGCCGTAGTCGTGATTACCGAGTACGGAGTAAACTCCGTGGCGGGCCTTCAGGCGGCTGAGAACGCTGCGGAATGGGGCCAGTTCGGAGGTCTGGCGGTTGACGATGTCGCCCGTGAAGAGGATTAGGTCGGGATTTAGCGCATTGACGCGGTCCACCAGCGCGCTCACAAACGTCGTATCCGTGCCGTATGAGCCTACGTGGAGGTCGGATAGCTGGACGATTCGGTAGCCGTCGAAGGCCTCCGGCACAAGGGGATGCGCAAATTCAACTTCCTCAACGTCAATGTTATAGCGGTTCACCAACGCTCCCCACCACATCAGGCCGAAAGTGACCACACCCACTGCAATTCCTGCCACACCGAATCCGCGCAAGCGCCGGCGTCCGAACAGGCAGGGTATTTTTCCTATAAGGTCCACAAGCACAAAGAGATACTTGGGCAAATAGATGGAAAAATAGGCGTAAAGTATCCACATTATCTCCAGCAGCGCCTCGTTTGAGCCGGCCCGCTTGGGAATGGCTATGAGCACCACCAGCGCCACCTGGAAAATGACGGCTGTGACAACGGAGAAGGGGTACCAGAAGCGGCGTCCGCGGGTGCACCGTCGGCTCACAGCGCGGCAGATGTACCAATCGACAAGGATGCCTATCAGCAGTACGGGGAGAATCAGGAGGAGAGGTAAGCGCATGGGTCAGAGAGTGTTAGCACATAGCCGAAGCGTCGCGGTAGTTTCGGACCGGGTTGGCGTACATGGCCAGGACCGTATGGCGCATGAAGGCGCGCTCNTCGGCCGTGATGTCGGGCACGTCCACCTTGTCCAGCTGCCCGTCGATGTATCGGTTGAACTCCTCAACGTCGGCGTCGGTGTACTCGGCGGCGTACTCATCGGTGCCCTCGATTTCGTCGAATGCTATGTAGTTGCACGGGTAGAGATAGTATCCACAATGGATTTCGCGGTCGATGAGCTCGCAGGTGTGTCGCACCACCTCGGCGCGGGCCTCGCCGTCGAAGTGCTCGAGTTCGCCGTTGATGGGCTTGCCCAGGCGGAAGTGGACGCGTCCTTTCTGGCGCAGAAGGCCGGTCTCCATGCTGAAGAGGTCGTCGTGCTGGGTCTTTTTATACTCGGGGTCGCGGCGTTTGAGCAGGAACTCGCGAGCCTTGAGGTAATCGTTGGGGTCGTACTCATAGCTTATGGCCACGGGCATGATGTTGAGCTGCAGCAAGTTGCCCTTGGAATTTTCCCCGCCGGCCAGCGAAAGCATCTTCACCACGGCGTCCTGGGTGCGGTCGCTGGAGTCCTTGGCGCGGCCTTCGCGCTGGGCAATCCACACGCTCTCGTTCATCTCGTTGATGGCATAGTGGATGTAGGCCGAAAGTTTCTTGGCGGCCTCGAGCGCCTCGCGCATGCCAGTGTCGCGCTTTACGATGAAGCTGCGGTTGATCTTCACCAGGTCCGTAATCCAGTCGAAGATGAGCAGGTTGTTNCCGATTGCCACCTGCGTCAGGGGCTTGTTGGCTCGGATGAAGCAGAGGTTGAGGAATGAAGCGTCCAGAACGATGTCGCGGTGGTTGGTGATGAAGGTGAAGCGCTTGGAGGGGTCATAATTCTCCAGGCCGTCGCAGCTCAGCCCATGGGTGGTGCGGGCCACGAGCAGCTCCAGGAAGGGCCCCATGACCTTTACCTGAAAGTCCATCTGCGTTTCGATGGTGGTCAGCTTGCGGGCGAAGTCGGCATAGTCCACATCCGGCATCACATACCGCACGGCATGCTCAAAACCGGGTTCGGCAATCAATTTTTCGATTTTCTCCTTGAANTGCCGGTCNTTATAGGGTTGTATTTCAGAGAAGTCGTTGCAGGCTTCGAGGGTTTTTATGTTAGAGTCATTCATTGGTAATCAATTTATCTAACGTGGCCTTCGGCCGCGGGTGTGACAAAGATACGCACAATTTACTAATTAGACAAACAATACGACAGCCATTTAAGTTCCCGGCTCGTCGAAAAATGCGCGGTAGCGGTAAATGAGCTTCTCGAACTGTATCTCGGGTATGGTCCGTCCCTGTTCGAGCATGAGCGACTCGCGGTCGGGGGCAACCTTGAAAATATCCTCGCGCGTGCGCGGGCGCCAGGCGTCGTACCATTTGAACTTGGGCAGATAGTACATGTTGGGGCGCGCCAGGAACAAAGGCACGGCGTTGCCGGATGTTTCGGGCCACATTTTTATGCGCTCGGTGGTCTGGCCCTTGAAGTAGGNCTGGAGGAAGCTGCTNTCGGCGTGCACGAGCTTGTTGACTGTGGAATCGGCCTCTTCGGGGTACATGATGATTTCCACCGAGCCGTTGATGTCCAGGCGGTGCATCTCGCCGTCGCGGAAATGGGCCACCATCTCCTTGCCGCTGAGCTGGTTATAATGCTCGCCCTCAATCAGTTGGGCAGTAAAACCCTGGTCGGGGAGCGTGGCGCGCTCCATNGTGGAGTCGTTAAGAAGAATTTCAATGACGTTGCCGAACACCTGCCGGTCCTCGCTCCATATCACGGGCGAAACGTACATGCGCAGGGTTGAATCGACCGAGGTGAACCGCAACGAGTCGCACACGCCCTGGAGGTCGGAGCGGTAGAACTGCACCCGCGGGTAGGCCACGGCCACGTTCGAGGTGTCAGTGCGCGTACATGCGTCCGTCCCGGCGATTGTGTCCTCGGGGATGTCCACATAGTCGAACTTACGGAAGCTCTCGATGTAGCGGGCGTGCAGGAAGAGAGTATCGTCGCCGGAGAACTCCTTCAGCACAGCATCACCGGTAACGAACACACTGTCGGTCAACTCGTTAAAGAACCCGTAGGCTCCGGTAAGGCAAAGGTTGCGGACCGTGTCGGTAGCCTCGATTGCGCCGATGGCCTCGCCGAAGCCTTCGGGGCGGTTGTAAAAAATGGTGTCGGCCACCAGGACGCGCCCCGTGTTGGCCACCACTACGCTGCGGTCGAAGAGGAAGGCTATGGAGCTGTCGGTCTGGTACACGCCGTTACGGGTGTAGATGGTGCCCTGGTCGTTGAGCACCTCGCTGGGCGAAGTCAGCAGGGCCAGGTGCGAGGTGGTGTTATAGTAGAGCGAGTCGGTGAAGATGTCCAGTGTGTCGGTGCCGTTGCCGCGGGAGTTCAGATGGACATCGTCGTAGAAATTGGCCTCCTTGGTGGTGGGGTTGTACTCTCCTTTCTGCGACGTGAGCGTGTTGGAGGGGTCGGTGAGCGTACCTCCGACCTCGTAGTAGCCCAGGTCGATGCCGAGGTTATAGACAAACTCGGTGGTGCGGAGCATCACGTCGCGGTTGATCAGGCGCACCTCCTTGCCGGGGTCGGCGTAGAGTGTGGCCGTCTGCACGTCCGGGTTGCCGTCGTAGATCATCTCGTCGGCATATATAAATAATGTGTCGCCCTGCTCCATGCTCACGTTGCCGTAGGCGTTCATGCTCTCGGTTTCGGGGTAATAGTGGGCGCTGTCGCACTTCATCACCATGCCACCCTTGGTGAACACCACGTCGCCCACCAGCACCATATACTCCTCGTCGGCGCTCTTGGTCAGGATGTTGGCGTGTTCGAGGAAGATTCGTCCGGGGGCGTTGCGGTCGGCCAGAGGAATCTGGGGTTTGATTTCGGGCTGCTCGTGTTGCGCAACAACCGATGCCAGCAGCGGGAGTGCCGGCAGCAGTAGTGAAGCTATGAAGCTCCTCCGACTGAGCATAGATTATTTTGTCGGGTTAGACTTGAGCCAACCTTGATGCTGGAAGTCGCAGCCACGCCAGCCCTCCTCAATCCGGACGTAGGTGTCCTGAATTTTCTTGGCGAGCCATTCGTTGATAATCTCCTCGCGGCGAGCGTTTTCGTACATATCCTTGATGGTCTGATAGTCGTCGCTGAGGTTGGCGGTGTGGGCGTCGNTGCNGTTGGTGAGCTTAACCATGGCCACGATTTCGCGGTCGTGCTTGGAGTCGCGCATCTTGAAGGGCTGGGNGATTTCGCCCGNCTGCATGTTTGCTNCCACCATGGCCACTTCCTGGGGCAGTTCGCTCATTTCGAAGCGTGTGGTGCCGGTGTTTTCATTCACCATCACGCCGTTGCTCATGCGGGTGTCCTTGTCCTGCGAAATCATGCGGACAGCCTCCTCGAAGGTTACGCGGTGGCGGTCGACGATGTCGGTGCGCACCGTGTCCAGGCGGTCTTTGGCGATGTCCAGGTCCTTCTGGGCCACTTTGGGTTTGAGCAGGATGTGGCGCACGTTGATGCGGTCGCCGCGCTTCTCGATGAGCTGGATGATGTGGAAGCCGTACTCGGTCTCAACGATTTTCGACACCTTCTTAGGGTCGCTCAGATTGAAGGCCACCGCTGCGAATTCGGGCACCAGCTGGCCGCGGCCCATGAATCCGAGCTCGCCGCCGCGCACGTTGGATCCGTCCTCGGAATAGAGGATGGCCAGGGTGCTGAACTCGCTCTCGCCGCGGTTGATGCGGTCGGAGAAGTCGCGCAGGCGGGCCTTGATGTCGTCGATTTCCTGGCGCGGAATGGTGGGGTTGATGGTCAGAATCTGCACCTCAACCTGCAGGGGTACGTAGGGAATTGAGTCGGCGGGCAGCTTGGAGAAATACTTGCGCACATCGCCCGGCGTAACCTTCAGATTCTTGCTCAGGGCACTGCGCACCTGCTGGATGCGGCTGCGGTTGCGGATGTTGGTGGCGTAGTATTCGCGGATGTCGGGCAGGCTCTTGCCGAAGTACTGCTCCAGCTTCTCGGTGGTGCCCAGGTTGTTGATCAGGAAGTTGATCTGTGCGTCCACCTGGCTTTGAACCATTGACTCCTGCACTTCGATGGTGTCCAGGTCGGCCTGGTGGAGGAAGAGGCGGTCAATGGCTATCTGTTCGGGGATGATGCAATAGGGGTCGCCGGCGATGGTCTGGCGGTCGTTCTGCATATCGATGTAGGTTTGCTCGATTTCCGACTTGTAGATAGGCTCATCGCCCACCATCCAGGCAACCTCTTCGATAACATTGGTAGGAGAAGCGGCAAAAACGGCTATGGTCGCCGCCAAAGCAGCCGCTGATATGATTGATTTCACTTTCATAATGGTCCGAAATGGGAATATCTGCAAAGGTACACCTTTTTTTTCACATAATCCACCCCACGCGCCCATATTAGCAATAAAATAAGTTAAACTATAACANANACAANGCAGGGCAAGCTATGTGCTCGCCCTGCGGGTATAGGAGGGGTTGGGGTTATGCTTTTTTGAGTTTGAAGCCCATGTAGATTCCATCGTAGGACTCGAGGAGCTTGGTGATGGAGTTCAGGCCCGAGTTCTTGGCTATTGAGGCAACCTTGCTCAGAATCTGAATCAGACGGGTGGCGTCGAAGGTTAGGTTGAGGGTGTTGCCGGCTTTGGTGGCCATGGCGCTTACCTTACCCAGGGGCACCTTGCCGAGGGCATTGAAGGAAAAGGTGAGTTTGCCGTCGTCGGCCTTTTCGATAGTGCCTTTGAGGTTTACCTTGCCGAAGCTCATGGTGAAGGAGTGGTCCTCGGCGATGACGAAGGTTACCTTGGTCAGGCCCAGCTTCTTATAGTAGGGTTCGAGTTTGCTTTCAACGGTTGCGGAAGCTGCGGCACCACCGATTTTCTTCAGCGCGTTGTCCGAAGCGAAGCCCACCGCAGGGCCGGTATAGTTCCAGGTGCCGACAATTTCATCGACGGAGAATTTATCGTTGGCCACGGCGTTGCTAACCATTCCGCCCAGGGTTCCGAGGATGTCCTTGGGGTCGGCGGCTTTGGCGGAGAAAGTGAGGCCCACGATGGCCAGCAGGATGAGGATAGTCTTTTTCATAATGGATGAATTGTGGAGTTTGCGAATTGTTTTTATTTCTAACCCGCAACCTCCCCAAAATGTTCAAGAAAAACCTAACCCTAACCCCTAAACCCTAACCCCTAAAGCCTAACCCCTAAAGTCTAAAACCTAATGCCTAAAACCTAAACCTCCACTTCGAGTCCGTCATAGGCAAACGACACATTCTCCGGCACCAGGCGCGAGGCCTGCTCATGCGGGGGCATGTCGTGGCTCATGTGGATGAGCCAACTGTGGCGGGGTTTGAGGCGGTCAATGATTGCCAGGGCATCGCTGAGCGACTGATGCGAAAAATGCGGCTTTTCGCGCAATGCGTTGATTACCAGTAACTCCACACCCTCGAGGGCCTTGACGGTCTCTTCGGGCATGGTGAGGCAGTCGGTAATAAATGCGAAGTCGCCGATTCGGTAGCCGAGGATGGGCAACTTGGCGTGCATCACCCTCACAGGCAATACGCTCACCGGCGGCAGCGCGTCGTGGAGGTCCACCTCGAAGGGCACGTAGGCCTCGATTTCGCGGAGGTCGAACGTAGGCACGCCCTTGTAGTGGTTCTTCAGGAACGCATATGGAATATGGGCGCGGAGGTCGGCGGCTACATCGGCCTGGCAGAAGAGCGGGAACTGNCCGTCGCCGGCTTCGTAGGTGTAGGGCCGGNGGTCGTCCACCCCNCCGGCATGGTCATAATGAATGTGGGTGAGCAGCACCGCCGCCAGATCGGGCGAACCGGCCGCGAGCAACTGCTGCCGCAGGTCGGGCCCGCAGTCGATGAGTATGGCCGGCGCACCCGGACGCACCCAAAGCAAGGCCGACACGCGCAGGCGCTTGTCGCGGGAATCGGCCGATCTGCAGGTGGCGCAGTGGCAGCGCAGGGCCGGGATGCCCGTGGAGGTGCCGGTGCCTAAGAATCGGAGTCGCACTTACTTATAAGTTATCTTATTGATTACCTGAATATTAAACCACAAAATGTAGGGACACTCGTTCTGAGCGTCCTAAGGGAATCTACTGCCGGAACCGCGTCAGCAGGCCGTCGTCGAACACGAGGAACACGCCGTCGGAGTAGGTCCACACCTCGCGCATGCCCCCGTAGGTGGGAATGCGGTTGAGCTCGGGCGGATTGCCCAGGGCCAGGCGGCACTCCTCGCGTGTCATGCCGTTGCGCACGCGCGAGTTGATGATCAGCGCCCAAACGTCGTCCTTGATGTCGGGGTAAGTCTTGCGCGGGTTCTCGAAGGCGAAAAGGGTGTCGAAATTGCGCGTTGATGTGCGCCCGCGCCCGAGGGTCATGAACACGGTCGCTCCGGGAGCCGGACCGGTGACCTTGGGGTCGGTGACAGTGAAAGACACCGCCAGCGGGTAGAGGTCGTTGCCAGGGGTGACGGTGTCGATGTGTACCGACACATGGCGCACGCCGTGGATGGCGTCGCGGGTGCGGGTGTCGTACCAGTGGGGAGTGCGCACATAGAAATCCTTGCCCTGGATGCGCTCACGCACACGCCCGACCACATCCAGCGGAATGGTGAAAGGCACGTTGAGCACCCGCGCCGTATCCACCTGCGCCTGCTGCATCTTGGTGCGGAAGGGGTACTCTGCCCCGCTCTCGCTGACAAACACAGCTTCAACCTCCGGCGTCACCAGCCCCTGGACGGGTCGGAATTCGCTGAAGGTGAGCACCTTGCCCTCAAGCCCATCGTAAGGGCCTGTAGCGTTGGGAAATACCAGCGGCAGGCGGTTGCCGCCCGTAACATAGATGCTGTACTGGCCCGGCACCCACTGCGACGGGGGCGTAGCCCGGATGTCGCTCAGGTAGTCCTGCTCGGGGGTGCGTACACCCGCCTGCTGCTTGCGCACGTCGTCGGCACTGATGCGCGGGGTCGACTCCACACCCGTGAAGCATCCCTGCAGCAACAGTGCCGCCGCGAGGCAAGTCAAAATCGGGAATTTCATTTGCCGGTTTTGGGTGTGCGGCCGAGGTTGTAGAATATGAACGAGTAGATGTCGGCGTACTCGTCGATGACTTTCGACACGGGCTTGCCGGCGCCATGACCGGCCTTGGAGTCGATGCGGATCAGCTTGGGTGCATCGCCGGTGTTGGCAGCCTGGAGGGTGGCGGCGTATTTGAACGAGTGCGCCGGAACCACGCGGTCGTCGTGGTCGGCCGTGGTCACCATAATGGCGGGATAGGGCGTGCCGTCGTTGCTGATGTTATGCACCGGCGAGTAGCTCAGCAGGTACTCGGCCATCTCTTTGGAGTCGTCGGCCGTGCCGTAGTCCGAGGCCCAGTTCCACCCGATGGTGAACAGGTGATAGCGCATCATGTCCATCACGCCCACGCGGGGAATGGCCACCTTGAACAGGTCGGGACGCAGGTTCACAGTCGCGCCCACCAGCAGGCCGCCGTTGGAGCCACCCTCGATGGTGATGAGTTCGGGATTGGTATAGTTTTCCTTCACCAGGTACTCAGCAGCGGCGATAAAATCGTTGAACACGTTCATTTTCTGCTGCTTGGTGCCGGCCATATGCCACTCTTCGCCGTACTCGGAGCCGCCGCGGAGGTTTGCCTGGGCGTAGATGCCGCCGTTCTCAAGCCAGAGCATGCGCTGGGCGCTGAAGGAGGGGTGCAGGGCGATGTTGAAGCCGCCGTAGCCGTAGAGGTACACGGGGTTGTCGCCGTCGCGCTTGAGGCCCTTCTTGTAGGTCAGGAACATGGGTACCTTCGTGCCGTCGGCCGAGGGGTAGAACACCTGCTCGGTGACATAGTCGTCGGGGTTCACACCGGCCACCTCAGTGGCGTGGTAGAGCTCGGTGGTGCCGTCGGCCATGTTGTAGGTGTAGATGTTGGTGGGGTATGTGAAGGAGTTGAATGCGTAGAACACTTCGTCGGAGTCGTCGGAAGTGGAGAAGCCCACGCTGCCGTAGGTGGGGAGCTCGACGTCGCGCACCTTCTTGCCATCGCGGGTGTAGACAGCGGCATGGTCGGAGGCATCGCGGTCGTAAACGGCGATCATATGGTCCTTACCGGCGAACTGCACCGACGAGAGCACGCCTCCATCGGCATCCTCGGGCAGGATTTCAACCCAAGCTTCGGGCGCCGGGTTGCGCAGGTCAACGCGCACCAGGCGGTTGCGCTGAGCGCCGTTGGAGGTGCGCATGTAAACCTGGCCGTCCACCACGTCGATAACGTCGGTGAGGTAGTCCTGCGTCGGTTCGATGGTCACCCATTTGGAGGCGGGGTTGCGGAGGTCCTTGACGATGATGCCGTCGCCGATGCCCTGACCGCCTACGGAGATGACGATATAGTTCTGGTCGTTGGAGGTACCCACGGCGTGGAAGTGCAGCGGTGCACGGGGGTCTTCGAAGATTACCTTATCCTCGCTCTGGGGAGTGCCCAGCTTGTGGTAGTACACCTTGTGGAACTCGTTGGCGTTGGAGAACTCCTTGCCGGCCTCGGGGCGGGCGTAGGCGCTGTAGTAGAAGCCGTCGCCGGCCCAGGCTGCGCCGGTGAACTTGGCCCATTCGATGTGGTCGGGCATCAGCTCGCCGGTGGCGGTGTCCAGCACGTAGATTTCGGTCCAGTCGGAGCCGGAGCGGCTTATGGTGTAGGCGGTGTACTTACCGTCCTTGCTCTGGTATACGCCGGTGAGGGCCACGGTGCCGTCGTCCGACAGCGTGTTGGGGTCCAGGAACACGGTCGGCTCGGCTCCGATGGAGTCCATGCGGTAGAGCACGCTCTGGTTCTTGGAGCCATCGTTGGCGTAGAAGTAGTACTTGCCGTCGTTCTCCTTCGAGGGCATTCCCTGGCGCGCATAGCGGAAAAGGGAGTCCAGGCGCTCGTGGATGGCGCCGCGGAAGGGAATCCGGCTCAGGTAGTTCTGGGTCACCTTGTTTTCGGCCTCAACCCAGGCGAGGGTTTCGGCTGCCGTATCGTTTTCAAGAGGACGGTAAAAATCGTTCACCGTCATGCCGAACACCTCGTAGGTGGTGCTGTCGGCAGGTGCTGCGGGATATTCCATTTTTTGCGATTTGCCGCACGAGCCCAGCATCAGGGCCGTCGCGGCGAGAACTAATATCTGAGTTGATTTCATATTGTGTGATGAATGATAATTCTTTTTGGTAGGGTTCTTTCGTCCGTGCAACATAGCGCAACAAATAAGAACCGCTTATTCTTATAATCCTATAATCTTATAATCTCAAAATCTCTTAATCCTATAATCTCTTAATCTTATAATCTCCTAATCTTATAATCTCTTAATCTTATAATCTTATAATCTTATAATCTTATAATCTTATAATCTCTTAATCTTCTATTCTCTTAATCTTCTAATCTCTTCATCTCATCCAGATGTACGTCCATCTGCGGGAAGGGGAAGCTTACGCCGCAGGAGGGCAGTTCGGTGTAGATGCGTTCGTTGATTTCGTAGAACACGCTCCAGTAGTCCGCCGTCTGCGTCCAGGCGCTCACCTTCAGAATCACGCTGGAGTCGGCCAGCTCCTTGACATATACCGTCGGGGAGCAGTCGCGCTTGGCCGTGAGGATGGATGCCATGGTGCGCGAGGTGGGCACGCCGGGAATCACCGGTTTGCGCTTGTGATGCTTGGAGAATACCCGCTTCCAGAAGCCGGGATTGTGCTCCGGGAGCGCATTGACCTCCTCGTAGAGCTGCGCCTGCAGGCGTTCTTTCTGCTCCTTGTAGCGGCGTATGCGGTCGTCCTCGACGTATTTTTCCACTATCCGGTGGTCGGATGTGAGGATTTCGAGAATTTTCTTGCGGGCCGTCTCGACGCTGTCGCCGTAGGAGATGCCCACGGGCCAGTCGATGCGCCGGTAGTCCTCGCGCGACCAGTTGTTGATGCTGCCCGTGGAGAGGCCGCCGTTGGGGATGATGATGGCTTTGTTGTCGGCCGTGTGGATAATGGTGTGGAAAATCTGTATCTCACGGACATAGCCCGCATAGCCCTGCGCCTCAATGTAATCGCCTATCTTGTAAGGCTTAAGCAATAGTATCAGCACCCCGCCGGCAAAGTTCTGCAGCGTGCCGCTCAGAGCCATACCGATGGCCACACCGGCCGAGGCAAAGATGGCGATGAACGACGACGTCTCGATGCCGAGGATGCCGATGACGGTCACGATGAGGATGAAGTAGAGCACGATGCGCACCATGCTCAGTATGAACGTGGTCAGCGACCGGTCCACATTCCGCCGCAGCATGATGTTGCCCACCAGCGTGGTGAGTTTCGTTATCAACAGCTTGCCCACATAGAACACCACGATGGCCAGCGCCAGGTTGATGGTAAACGTAACAACCCCTTTGACGATCTTATCTATCAGCTCGTCGAAGGGGAGGGACCGAAGCATCTGCAATTCCTCTTTCGGGGTGGGAATTGAGTCGGGTATGTTGACCGGGAATGTGGGAATCTGTAGCAGGGACATATTCTAAAAATTTAGCTTGGAGGCCACATCGGCGTACCAGCTCAGGGTGTCGTAGTTCTTATATGAGGCCGAGGCGGCATCGCGCAGGATGTATGTGCTCAGGCCGCAATGGTAGGTCAGCGGCAGGGAGTTCCAGAGCTTGGGAGTGGCGGCTTTGTAGATGATAGCCTCATCCATGGCGCCCTCAAACTCGGCGTAAGCGGCAGCCGCGCCCTCGAAGCGTTCTTCTCCGTCGTCGGTCAGGCACAGCGCCTTGAGGTAATTGCCCAGGTCATAGTAGCGGCAAGTGCTCATGGACACGTTTTCGAACCGCTGGGGGGCATAGTTGACGGGCAGCTTGGGGTCGGCNGCGGCGTAGATGGCNCNGACNGCGGCAGCCACGCGGTCCATNCCGGCGGTGCGGATGGCGCTCATGGTGCATGTGCGGTCCACACCGGCCATGGCGTCGAAATAGGCGAAGGTGTTCCGTCCGGCAGCCACGGGGTCGGAGCCTCCGGGGTGCAGGAACTCGCTGATATTATGCTGGTAAGGCATCCCTTCGGCGGGAAGTTCGGTGGCGCTCCCCACTATCAGGGGCACGGCTCTGCGCAGTTCGTAAGCCACCTCGACGGAATTCATGAAGCAGCAGTCGAAATAGAGCCAGTCGAAGTCGTAGCCCGACTCGAGCACGGCCGCCAGCGATGTTACATTCATCTTCATGTCGCCGTCCATGCCGTAGGAGCGCATGGGCGACCGGGCGGGTTCGACGCCGTCCTGGATCCAGCCCGTGCCGTGGCTCCACAGCACCAGGCCGTGCTCGGAGGTATGCACAAAGTCGCGCGAGTCGTTGAGCACGCGCTTCATGCCGCTCTCGGTCAGACACTTGAAGTCCGCCTCGGAGTAAACCACGAGGGTGTCGGGGTCCATGTTGGGGCGCATGCGCAGAAGCACGGGCGTATCCTGGTAGGGTGCGTGGAACACCAGCAGCTCGCCGTCGAGGGTGGTGATGCTGTCCATGGCGCGCTGCATTTCGGCCATGTCGCGGGCGTCGTAGCGGCTGTAGCTGTTGCCTAAGTTGTTGTTGGCCACCATGTAGACCAGCACCGACCGCGATGCCTCCCTGGGGTACTCGGGAACCGGTTCGGGGTCCGGCTCGTCGCCGTTGGTGCACCCTGCAAGCAGCGCTCCGAGGGTCAGCAGATATAATATGAGAGAGGTGATTCGTTTCATAACTTACAAAGTTACGCAAAATTCGCTCCATTATTGCTATCGTAAATAGTTTTTAACGTCCTAAGCATCCACACCGCGCTAAATTTTGTTAAAATACTCGCAATCTCCCACGTTTGTATTATATTTGTGTGTTGATTCAGTAAGGTGAACCCGCTTCACCCTAAACATTAAACTTTAACCCTTAAACATAGATTTTTGAGTTGAGCTTGCGAGACTCAAGTACTAAATCCTTATCATACCATAAGAAAATGAAGGTTACATTCCATGTTGACTATCGCACCATCTGGGGAGAGTCGCTCTTTATAGTGGGCACCCACCCCGCCCTCGGCGAAGGCCGCTACGAGGACGCCCTGAAGATGGAAATCGAAGGCAACGACCGCTGGCACGCCACCATCGAAGTGCCCGATGAAGCCTCCGAGCTGGACTACCGCTACTTTGTACGCAACGAACATGGCCACATCAAGCAGGAATGGGGCCCGGGCAACCATGTGGACCTCAATCCCGCTTCCGAATGCCATATACACGACCGCTGGCAGGACCAGCCGGCCGACAAACCCTTCTACTCCAGCGCATTCACCGACTGCATCTGCCGCCACTCCCACCGCGACAAGCCCCTGCAGGCAGCCGCCGGGATGGTCACCTTCGCCGTGGCCGCTCCAATGGTGCCCACGGACATGTCCCTGGCAATATGCGGCGACACCGACGCCCTCGGCAACTGGGACCCCGAGAAGGCCATACGCCTCAACGACGCCGACTTCCCCACCTGGAAGGTCAACATCCCAGCCGCCGACCTCACAGCCGACACGCAGTATAAATTCCTCATTGTACGCACCGAGAACGGCAACCCCGTGGCCTGGGAAGGCGGCGACAACCGCCGGGTAGCCATCAGCCCCGACCCCGACGGTGCTACAATCCTCGCCGGCATGCGCTTCTTCAACGCCATGACCCCCTGGAAGGGCGCCGGTACGGCAATTCCCGTTTTCTCCCTGCGCTCGGAGGAGGACTTCGGCGTGGGCGACTTCTTCGACCTGCTCCCGCTCATCGACTGGGCAGCTTCCACGGGCCAGACATTCATCCAGATCCTGCCCATCAACGACACCACCATGACGGGCACATGGACCGACTCATACCCCTACAACGCAAACTCCACCTTTGCCCTCCACCCCATGTTCCTGCGCCTCGAGGAACTCGGCGAGCTCAAGGACCCCGCCCGCATGGAGTACTTCCGAAACCTGGCCAAGGAGCTCAACGCACTGCCCGAAATCGACTACGAGCGCGCCAACAACGGCAAGATAGAGTATTTCCGCGAAATATTCGCACAGGAGGGCGCAAAGGTGCTTGCGTCTGAGGATTACAACGAGTTCGTGGCCCGCAACCGCCACTGGCTCATTCCCTACGCCGCCTTCTGCACCCTGCGCGACCGCTTCGGCACGCCCGACTTCACCCGCTGGGGCGAGTATGCCCACTACAGCCCCGAGGTGCGCGACAAGGTTGTGGCCGAGGACCCCTCCGCCATCGACTATGTGTGCTACCTCCAGTATAACCTCGACCGCCAGATGCGACGCGTACACGCTTACGCCAACGCCAAAGGAATCGCCCTCAAAGGCGACATACCCATCGGCATCTCACGCACCAGCGCCGACGCTTGGCAGGACACGCGCCTGTTCAACATGGATTGCCAGGCCGGTGCGCCGCCGGACGACTTCTCCGTGATGGGTCAGAACTGGGGATTCCCCACCTACAACTGGGAGGAAATGAACCGCGACGGCTTCGCCTGGTGGAAGGCCCGCTTCCGCAAGATGGCGGAGTACTTCGACGCCTACCGCATCGACCACGTGCTCGGCTTCTTCCGCATCTGGCAAATTCCTTTCGACGCACTCCACGGCCTGCTGGGCTACTTCAACCCCGCCCTGCCCTTCAGCCCCGACGAGATGCGCAACAGCTACGACTTCTGGATCGACACCGACCGCATGACGCGCCCCTACATCATGGACTACTTCCTGGGCGACTTCTTCGGCGAGTACACCGACGAGGTGAAGGCAACCTTCCTCACCGACGCCGGCGACGGCCGCTTCCACCTCAAGGAGGAGTTCAACACCCAGCGCAAAGTGGCCGACTATTTTGCAGGCCAGCCCAAGGACGACCGTTCGCACCGCATCTGCGAGGGACTCCTCGGCCTCATCGACGACGTGCTCTTCATCGAGGACCCATATGAAAAAGGTAAGTATCACCCCCGCATCTCGGCTCAGTTCACCTACATCTACCGCAGCCTCAACGACTACGAACGCTGGTGCTTCAACCGCCTGTACAACGACTTCTTCTACCGCCGCAACAACGACTTNTGGTACGGCAAGGCCATGTGGANGCNGCCTCCGCTGANCGACTCCACCAACATGCTCGTATGCNCCGAGGACCTCGNCATGATTCCCGCATGCGTCCCCNCNGNGNTGCACAACCNCGAAATCCTATCCCTCGAAANCCAGCGAATGCCCAAGGGCGAGGGCCACGACTTCGGCGACACATGGACCTACCCCTACTTCTCGGTGTGCACCACCTCCACCCACGACATGGGCGGCATCCGCCAATGGTGGGAGGAGAACCGCGACATGACGCAGAAGTTCTACAACAATGTGCTCCACGAGGGCGGCATCGCGCCCTTCTACGCCGAACCATGGATCTGCGACCGCATCGTTGACCTCCACCTCTACTCCCCCTCGATGCTCTGCATCCTGCCCTTGCAGGACTGGCTNNNCANCGACGGCAAGCTGCGTCGTGAGATACCGGCAGAAGAGCAGATCAACGAGCCCGCTAATCCGACCCACTACTGGCGTTACCGCATGCACCTGACAGTAGAGAAGCTCCTCAGCTGCACCGACTTCAACGACACCATCA
>WFLX010253714.1_pt1 | contig 20706 bp, 17 predicted proteins | sample 4967041 | NCBI WGS metagenome assembly WFLX01 (sample SAMN12857096, study PRJNA449069) | gut metagenome | isolation source: stool from male and female vole | host: Microtus ochrogaster | place: USA:Florida | collected 2017
ATTTAACAGAAGATCAAGAAAAACATCTTCAAGAATTATTGGACCAAATTGAGCAAGAAACCTATCGTTGGTATTGTCCTCTTTCTCGAGAAGCCATGACCAAAGAAAACTTTGAAAAGCTNCAAAGTGATTACACTTGTCGCTTGTATTGGCGAACGGGAAGTAAGTTTTATAAATTCCGGAAAGGAATTTGGAAAACGTATTGGGTTTTGGGTAANAACTGCTCTTTGTTTNCCTCTAGCTTGTTGCATGAACTGGATCGCAACCAATACGCTTTNCCAAAAGGCATCAACACTCCNGGTGAATTTTTTGAATTTTTCACCCAAGCNTATCAAGATCCCAAAAGCAATGTAGTGTATCAATCGTGGCATACGGCTGAATTGCCCAATACCCTTTTTGATGCGCCTCTTTGATGACGCCGACGGCGAACAATCAATCGTTCAAAACTCCCATTTTCAATAAATTCCGCTAGGGTAAATTGTTCTAGCATCGTAACGGTGCAGGCCAATTTCCCAGCGGTTTTTTCGTATTGTTCCACCAACGATTCTGGTAGCACCATGTAGCCTAGACGTAAGGAAGGGGAAAGAGACTTCGAAAAAGTATTCAGGTAAATGACTCGATTGGTGGAATCCATGGCATAGAGCGTTTGTAAAACTGGTCCATGTTGAAAAAATTCGGAATTGTAGTCGTCTTCAATTAAATACCCATTTTGTTTTTGAACCCAAGAAAGGTAAAGCCGTCTACGCGCAGCAGAGGCCATAATCCCTGCGGGAAAACTTGAAAAAGGCGATACATGAAGAAATCGACTTGTTGCTTGAAAAAGGGCATTGGGCTCAATGCCATCTTCATCTAGAGGTAAGCGTTCAATTTTGGCATTGGAAGAAGTATAAATGTGTTCAATTACGGGATAACCAGGATTTTCAATGGCTACATGAAAATCTTGTTTAAACATCCGACACAAAATGGCATACAACTCTTGGGCTCCAGAAGCAATGACAATTTGATGCGGTTGAACCATCATCTGACGATTTTCATGGAGGTATTGAGCAATGACATTGCGCAATCGAGCACTGCCCGCCGCTGGAGACGTTTGGGTTAAGAAATCTTGGTCGCGACTCATCACCAAACGCATGGTTTTAAACCAAAGCGATACTGGAAAATCGGGGTCAGGAGTGGGCACATCTTGAGCTAAAGCTTTAAGTTGAAAGCCATCACGCAGGCGTTGATTTCCTGGAACTACAAAATAGCCTTTTCGGAGTTTTGCCAAAATATATCCTTCTTGTTCTAAAACATCTAAAGCTTGTTCAACGGTCGAAAGGGAAAGATGTAAATCTAAGGCGTATTGGCGTTTGGAAGGCAATTTACTTCCAGCTGCCAAGACGCCTTTTTCAATGTCCTGCCGTATCGCTTGATAAAGCGATTGAAAGAGGGGAGAAGTAAGAGTATAGCTAATCATCTGGTCTGCTCCTTTTTCCTAAATTTGAATCTTTTTATCATATCAGATACGAGTATACTCTTATTCATACATAAAAAACCAAAATCATGGGCCCATAAAAAAAGCCCTCTATTTGAGTGGCTAGAAACAAAAGAAGACGAAAGGAATAAAAACTATGTTGATGACCTCTTCAAACCGGTCCAACTTGACCGTCCCTCGGCGTGATTCTGTATTGTGGATTACGGCTTGTGGTTTGTTCATGAGTTTAGTAATTTTGTTATCGAGCTTTGGTGTTCCAGTNCCTGGTGGAAAGCTTTATCTTTGTGATATTGCTATCGTGACCGCCTCCATTTTGCTTGATCCGATTGGCGCTATGCTTGTTGGAGGCCTTGGATCGTTTTTAGGGGATGCCTTATTTTATCCGACCCCTATGTATGTGTCTTTAGTCGTTCATGGATTACAAGCTTTTGTAATCAGTTGGTGTGCCCACAATACGTTTCAAAAGAAGCCCATTTATGGAGCAATTTTGGGTGCCGCTTTAGGATGCGTTATTTTAGTGGTTGGCTATACCCTCGGCAAAATCTTTATTTATTCCACTTTTGAATATGCTATGTTGAAGCTTCCCTATGAAATTGCTCAAGGATTAATTGGAGCCATTGCGGGGGTTTTATTGACTTACAAGTGTGGCTTACGAAAAATTTGGATCGAAATGATTCATCGCCAACGTTAGCCATAAGGTAAAAAGTTGTATGGATCTTCGGGATGTTTAGCTTGTTTGGCTAAAGATCCCTTTTTTTTCAGACTCAAAAGATAGTGAAAGAAAGCTTAGCCGATTACACTAAAGGCATGAACTATGCAGCTGTGATTGTGGCCGCGGGCAAAGGAAGTCGCAGTGGCCTTTCCTACAACAAAGTCCTTTTTCCTTATCAAGATAAACCTATTGTCCAACATTCCATTGAACGCTTTTTAGAGGATTCGGCCTGTCAACAAATCGTAGTGGTNTGTGCGGCATCCGAATTGGATATTTTTCAAACTCTTTTTCAATCCTTGGATACCAAGCGAATCACTTTTGCCATTGGAGGAAACACGCGAGCCGAATCGGTGGCTTCNGGTCTTTCCTTCGTGACTTTACCCTATGTATTCATTCACGATGGGGCTCGTCCTTTTTTTACTTCCGATTTAATAGAGCGTCTAAAAAATTCCCTAGCTCAGGACCAAGCTGTGGTGCCAGGAATTGAAGTGGTGGATACCATCAAAGAAATCAATGAAGAAGGGTATGTAGTCTATACTCCCAAACGCTCTCACTTGCGCGCCATTCAAACTCCACAAGCGTTTTCCACCCCTCTTATTCAAGAAGCTTTACAACACGTTTTAAACAAGAATTTGGAAGTAACCGATGATGCNATGGCCATCGAAACCGTCTTTGGCATTCCAAGTCGGTTAATTCCAGGGGAACTCACCAACCAAAAAATTACCTCTATTCAGGATATTGAATTTTTAAAACAAAATGGCTCTTAAAAATTTAAAAGAAAGACAAGAATATAAGCCAAAAGCAAAAGTAGGCGTTAATAAGTGCGTCCTTTGATTTTAAAGTGATGGAAAAGACCGTCACTTGTAGTTGTTACCAAGAAATTTGCTATTNNCGATTAGGAAAAGTAAGACGCTTGGAAGGTTGTTTTAGAATGGACTTATTACAATAAAATTATGACACCCATTCATTTACAAAAGGAAACCGATCTAGCAACCGGCTTGACCCAAGCCCAAGTGGCGGTTGCTCCCAAAAACACCATCGATTCCAATCCCCAAAAATCCATCGGTAGGCTTGTGGCCGAGGAATTTTTTTCATTTTTCAATATCGTTAACTATATTTTGGCCTTCTTAGTTATTTTGACAAGAAGCTATCGCAACTTATTGTTCATGCTGGTTGTGCTTTCCAATACGGTTATTGGTTTATACCAAAAAATCCATTCCCGACGCATTTTAAATCAATTGGCTTTGGTTCATGCTCAAAAGTATCCCGTTTTGCGCAATGGCCAGTATGAGGAATTGGCTTCAGATGACATTGTGGAAGGAGATTTGGTTAAGCTAAGTGCTGGAGCCCAAATTCCTTGCGATGGAGTCATTCGGGCGGGCGCTTGTCAGGTGAATGAAAGCCCCTTGACTGGAGAATCCGATGCCTTGGAACGCGATCCTGGCCAAACGATTTATGGTGGTTGCTTTGTCATGAGCGGCAGTTGTGTGATGCAAGCTGCTTTAGTGGGCAATGCCCAATACATGGCTTCAATTGTCAAAGAAGCCAAACGTGAAAAGCAGTTTCCTAGCCAATTGCGTGATACTCTAGATCGCTTGATTCAATTTTGTTCCATTATTATTTTTCCCGCCGGTATTCTCTTATTTTGTAAGCTTTACTTCTTTGGCCAAGCGACCTCGCTTAATGCAGCGCTTTTAAATGTTACGGCCTCCATGATTGGCATGATTCCCGAAGGACTTATTATTTTAACGTCCACAGCTCTAGCCACTGCAGCGGTAAAAATGGCTCGTAAGGCAGTATTGATTCATGAACTCTATTGCATTGAAAGTTTAGCCCGCGTCGATACGCTTTGTTTAGATAAAACAGGCACGATCACAAGTGGGGCGATGGATGTGTATGATTTTGTTCCCGTTTTGGGAGTCAGCAAAGAGGAAATGAAAGTGGATTTGGCCAATATCTTAAATGCTTTACAGGATGACAATTTGACCTCTCAAGCTATACGTAAAGCCATTGAAGGCACAAAACCCACCCAAAGCCCTGTCAAAACCTTTCCTTTTTCCTCAGAATGGAAAAGCTCAGGGGCTTCCTNTNAACACNAATNGNTTTTGATGNGAGCTTATCNATTTTTATTTCAAGATTTGNATCCAAAAGTACTCGCGCAAATCGANCAATGGGCNAACCAAGGATTGCGTGTGTTGGTGTNGGNNAAAAGTAAACCCCTCGAAAAACTTCAAAAGGGCAATTATGAACTGCGTGGCTTTGTTTTAATTGAAGACGAAATCCGACCCAATGCAGCGAAAATTTTAGACTACTTTCACCAACAAGATGTGGCTTTAAAAGTGATTTCCGGCGATATGACAGAAACGGTACAAGCTATCGCTCAAAAAGCAGGAGTCCATGGTCAAGCGATTGATATGTCAACCATTTCTGAGGCTCAAATTCCTCAAGTGGTGGAAAAGTATTCTATCTTTGGTCGCGTCACCCCCATTCAAAAAAAGCTCATGGTAGAAGCTCTTCAAAACCAAGGCCACATGGTGGCGATGACGGGAGACGGCGTCAATGATGTCATGGCTTTAAAACAAGCCGACTGCTCCATTGCGATGGGAAGTGGTGCCCAAGCGGCGATGGCAGTGNCTTNGATGNTGTTGTTGGAAGACCAATTTTCGGCTTTACCCCANNTTTTNTTNNAAGGCCGTCGNGTGNTTAATAATATCCAACGCACGGCTTNCTTATTCTTGGTTAAGACGTTATTTTCTTTCTTTGTCACCTTATTAACGGTTGTTTGGATGAAGGTATATCCTTTTGTTCCTATTCAGCTCACTTTAATTTCTTCCGCTGGTATTGGCNTTCCTGCCTTCTTTTTAACTTTCGAAAACGATACCAAACGGCCCAAGGGAAATTTTTTAATCAGTGTACTTTCCCGCGCCTTGCCTGGAGCCTTAGCCATTACCTTTGGCATTATGATGGCCTATGGTATTTTTATCCATGGTCCTTTTGATCTGAGCTTAGAACAATATCAAACCATTTGCACATGGCTAGCGGCTCTCAACAGTCTTGGGGTATTGGCCCTCATTTGTTTTCCTCCTTCGCCTTTGCGTTTAGGTGTGGTTCTTGGTTCNATAGGATTAATGGTCGGAGCGCTTTTACTTCTTCCTTCTGTTTTCTTACTCGAGAAGCTTTCATGGATGCTTTTTGCGGTATTGGCTTTATTGGCCATTTTAGAAGAAAGTGTTCTTTGGATTTTATGGCGCCTCAATTGGACTAAAATTTTGGCAAAGGTTGCTAAATTGGATCCTGGAATGGCGCGTCAAATTCAAGCGCATTCTAAAAAGAATTAAAAATCCTAAGGAATTTCTTTTCACTTTTTCCAAAAAACAAAAGCTCAAGACCGTTCTTGGGCTTTTTTATTTTTAAAAAGAGGTAAACTAAAAGCCAAAGACTTAAAAGGATCCAAAATAGAAAAAGTTTATCCCAATACAGCGCCCAAAATGGGCCAACATGGACCTATGGACATCAAAAGACAATCCAATCCTTCTTTTAAAGAGATCAAAAAAAAAGAAATCCAAACCTTATATGGTTGCTTATTTCGGCAAGTTCGTTTAGAGCGTGGTTATTCTCTTGAAGCCGTCGCTCAAGCTATTGGAGTTTCTAAAGGCACGATGTGGGAAGCGGAACAAGGTATACGCAAGTTTTCTTTAGCGGCTTTAAAAAAAGGAATGTATTTTATGAACGCTTCCTATCAGGAAACGTTTCAAAAAAACATTCCAGAAATTATAGCTCTTATTCAACGCTTCATTACCGCCTGTTATTTTTACGACATCAACGAACAAGAAGCGGTTTATCAAGAATTTTTAACCTATCACTTTGATCGTCATCAAACGTTTGATGACCGATATTATTATTTGCTCACCTTAGAAGTCTTAATCGATTTGCAAGCCGAAGACCCCACTTTACATGCTTCCATTTTTCAAGGTCAATCCTATTTAGAAAAGGCCTTTCCTTCTTTTCCTGAGGAATTAAAAGAAGTGTATTACTACGTACAAGTAGCATGGCTTGAATACAACGGACAACTCATGGCTATTGAATCTTACGTCAACAATCTTTTTTCCATGACGAGTCGTGAAGTATTTCGTCACTTGCATGGTTTAGTGGGTTATTTTTTAATTCGCTCCACTATTCATAATTGCCATTTATCCCATACTTATCGACTTATTGGCCTATTACGGGAAATTTTTCAANAAGATATGANCTATATTCGNATGATCTTTTTGGATNATTTGGAAGGAATTTTTTGGGTAATGTTGGAGGAATACGATGCAGCCCTTGAACGTTTTAAAGCGATTCTACACAATGTGGAACGATTTCAATTGTCCTCTCCACGAATTTCGGTTTATAACAGCATTCTTTGGTGCTATTTGATGAAAGAAGANTATGAACAAGTCCTAGAAGAGGCCGATCGCATTGAAGAACGTTTTGGCTGTGCTCATGAAGGGCGCAATCTTATTTTTTCGATTTATGCGAATTATCGTCTGGGGCAACTGGCTCAAGCCAAAGCGCGCTATCGAAAAATGAAAGACGCTTTAAGCGACTCCAAAGAGCGGGACCAATTTTTGCTCGAGGCTTTTCATGCCTTATTGTTTAAAAGCAAAGCGGATTTTGAAATGAAGTGTGAGGAAATTGTGAGTCATTTGATTTTAGAAGATCGTTTACAAGCTGAACTGGCTCATTTTTTACTCAAAGCGCTTCTTTATGAACACGAATGTCAAAACCATGACAAAGAAGCCTACTTTTTAAGAAAACGCATTGCGAAAGTGATCAAGATATAAAATTTAGTCAATAGAAGGATTCGCCAATCCTTGGCGAAGGGCCGCAAGCATCGCATGATGAGCAGGGTTTTCTGGGTGATCTAAGATTTCTTTGGCATCCTTAGCACAACACTCCATCATAGCTAAGTCTTTTGTGGCATCTCCTAAAATAAAAGCGGGAAGACCCGATTGACGGGTTCCCAGTAAATCCCCAGGACCGCGCATTTTTAAATCATAAGTGGCCAAGTCAAAGCCATTGTCTAATTCTTCTAATTTTTGAAGCCGCTGAATGGCTTCTTTATTTTTACTTGGCGATAACAAATAACATTCTCCTTGAACGCTTCCTCTTGCACATCGACCTCGTAATTGATGCAAGGCCGAAAGGCCAAAGCGATGGGCATCATAAATCACCATTACAGTGGCATTGGCTACATCGATACCCACTTCAATCACGGTAGTCGCTACTAAAATGTGGGTTTGCCCTTGGCTAAAGCGCGCCATAATTTCCTCTTTTTGCGTATTCTTCATCTTTCCGTGTAATAAATCAATTTGAAAGCGGCCGCCTAAAACTTGTTGCATGCCATCATAAATGCTTTGGGCCGCAGCCAATCCTTCTTCGGGATTGTCTTCAATGGCTGGACACACCACATACACTTGGCGGCCTTCTTGTTCAATGGCTTCTAAAATACGCCCTAACACAGGTTTCATGGAATTGCTTTGGATGTATTGCGTTTTAACCGGTTTTCGTCCAGGAGGAAGGGTATGAATCGCCGATAAATCTATATCGCCATACAAAAAATGCGCCGCAGTCCGCGGAATAGGGGTAGCACTCATTAACAACACATCACAATGGTAGCCCTTTTCAATCAAAGCGCGCCGTTGCAAAACGCCAAAGCGATGTTGCTCATCGGCAATGACCAAAGTTAAATGATCAAATTGCACTTCGGGTTGAAACAAAGCGTGGGTCCCCACGACCACTTGAATGGAACCATCTTGCAATCCTTGTAACACTTCTTTTTTTTCTTTGGCTTTGAGTGAACTACAAAGCAAAGCCGCTTGGACACCAAATTGCTTTAAACTGTTTACGTGTTGACGGGCTAAAATTTCGGTGGGGGCTAATAAAGCGCATTGGCCATGATCTAGGCTCGCGGCATACAAAGCGCAAGCCGCTACCGCCGTTTTGCCACATCCCACATCGCCTTGCAAAAGGCGATACATCGCTTGGTCTTGGCGCAAATCCGTTAAAATTTCATCCAAACTTTGGCGTTGATCGGCTGTTAAAGGATAGGGCAATTGCTCAATAAAAGCCTCTACGAGCGCTTGATCAAAGATACGCCCCTTTTTGGGTACATGAATGGATTGACATAGTCGAGCGCAATGAAAGCTGAGAAATTCTTCATATTTTAAAGCACGAATGCCTTGATACAAATCCTTCTCATTTTGCGGGCGATGAACGGCTTGTAAGGCTTTGGATAAAGGATATAAGCGATAGCGCTCGCGCAAGTAGTTTGGCACGCGATCGGGTAAACTCTCCACTTTTTGTAAAGCCTTTTTTTCCAAACGCAGCATAGTATCGCGTCTAGTTTTGAGGGGAAGAGAATAAATGGGATAAAGCTGCATTTGTGAGTCGAGAGGAATNAGACTGGTCCAAGACGCTCGTACCGCTTTGGCNCCTTGATAATATCCACACACCGTTAAAGANCGTCCTATCTCTAGTTTTGGAAAATAGCCATAGGTAAAAAGAGTGACTTCTAAAGGGGTATCGTTGACCATAACAATGGCCTTTGTGGCAATGCGTCCTTTGGAAATTCGCTGACTACTCGATACACTACACACGAGTCCTTCAAAGAGTACTTCTTGGCCAGAATGCCACTCTTCAAAAGGAAGAATTTGAATATACCGTAAGGGATAGGTATGAAGCAAAGCCTCTAATGAAGCAATATGACGCTGGTTTAAAAATTTTTTTTGGGTAGCTGTAAATGAAATTCCATGCCATGAATCCATAAACTCACCTCCAAATAGGCTTAATTTTTATACGTTAAGAATTGGAAAAAAAGAAAAAGAAAGTCTTTTGACCCAAATAAGACTTCCTTTTTTATTCTTTAAGCTTTATGAGTAACGTTGGACGATTGCCTCTTGATAGGCTTGGCCATACCAAGAAATAATATTGCATTCTAAAAAAATGGCGCCAAGGGCTTCCATTAAACCAAGCATAATCAGCTCATAGGTACCATCTGCTCCTAAGGAGAAGGATAAAATCAGTTCTAAATACACCGTAGGTTCCTTTAAAAACAACAACGTGGTAAAAAGAGATGGAGCATCAAAGCGAGTAGCGGTATATAAGGGACCACCTATGAGATTGTCCCAAAGAAACATTAAGCCAAATAACNAAAGCCANAAATTCAAAATCNCCCAAAATTTTTGGCNCCAAGNGGCTANGACGCTTTGNCATTGGGNTTGAAACGTTTTTTGATCCTCATAAATCGCCNTAAAAAATAAAATCAAAGTGGGTAAAGCCCCCAATAAACATCCCGTTCCTAACAAAGCTCCCAATAAGACGAGTGGTCCTTGGGCTAAAGAAAGGGGCGAAATACAATAGGTGGTAAACAAATTTAATCCTAAGCAAAGTCCCAAGACCTCAAGCACCTTAGGCCAAGCCAACGTTTGCCGCTTTTTACCCCAAATTAAGGTACAAACAAAATATAGGCCGAGNCCAAAAATCGCTAACCAAATGCACTCTATCCATCTTGGCGCATCGTATTGCAATAAGTAAAGTTCACCAAGCCCATACCCCAGTGAAAAGAAAAAGAAGTAAATCATGGGGCGCAAGAGGCTTGTAAACCGAAAGGGAAATGTTTTCATCCCTATATCCTAATCTCCTATTTTGGATAACGGAAAATTTTTCCAACTTTTCGTTAAAACGTATAGAAAGAAGTCTTTTTATGGAATTTGATCTGCCATTAATGCAGCGACTCGTGTTTCGCTGGATTCGTCAATCCAAAGGCTATTCCATTGAAAATGTAGCTTGTGCCATTTCTATCTCGAAAAGTTCGCTTTCCAACATGGAAAATGGTAAACGCACCTTTTCCCCTTTTGCGTTTGAAAAGGGCTTACTGCACATGAATAGCCATTTTAAAATTCTTGAGCCCGATAAGCGCGAAGAAATTCTAGATATGATAGCCAATTTTATTCAAGGAATGTATTACTTGGATTCACGTCAAAAACAAGCGGTTCGCCGCCGCTTTGCAAAATGGCATTTCGATGCGACCAAAGATTTTTGTGATGGCTATTTTTATTTGGTCTTTTTGGACATTTTAATAAAACTCGATCAAATGCCTTTAACCATGGCTACAGAAGCCTTACAAGAGCCTCTTATCCATCGCTTACGATGCCTTGAACGAATGATCATGGATTGTACTAGTGATTTACAAACCATTTATGCTCTCGCTGTTTTGATGTGGTTGACTCGTTCACGCCAATGGCAAATCAGTCAGCGCTTTTTTAACAGTCTCAATTTAAATGAAGAGATNANTCGNTTTCCAGNGCTGATCTCTTTGNTCGCCTATTATCAAATGAAAGCCTTAGTGGTCTGTCCGGATTCAAGAGTCGAAGTGCGTGAACTTCTTCATCATCTGCAATCCGTGGCTCATCGCCAACACAATTACTTGCGCTTGNTTCATCTTGACTTTGATGAAGGGGTNTATTTGATGTCGATTGGCAATTATAAACAAGCTCGTAAATTGNTCCATNAACTTCAACGNACCGTTTTTCCCTTTGAATTGGATCATTTGCCGCAGGCCATTCAAGACAATTTAATCTGGTGCTATTTAATGGCCCAAGATTTCCAACAAAGTCTTCAAGAAGCAAACGCTTTAGAAGCCAAATTTGGTATCTCCACCAATTCCAATTTGGTTTTTCAAGTGTATTGTTTTTATCGCTTGGGTCAAATCCAAAAAGGAAAAGAGGCATTGACTCGCTTAGAGCAAAGTTTAGCCAACTGTCCAAGCGATTTAGAAATTTTAAAGATATTTGAACCCCTTTTCGATTTAGCCGAAAAGAAAAAAGAGGAACAAGATCCATTTTTAAAACTGTTTTGTAGACGTTGTGAACATTTTTGGCGTAAACAATTGACGACTTTACCTGCCACTCGAGAACTTGCGATCTTTTTTTTACGCATTCAACTGTATGAAATGGAACGTTTTGAAAAGTATAGCGAAGCCAATCGCTTATGCCGAGTATTGGATACGTTACGCCAAACCCGACCTAAAATCGATCATCTTCCCCTTGCCACTACAAATTCTTCAAAGGATATCGACTTTTCTCTCTTTTCCCTTTCATAAAAAAAAGGCCGAAGCCTTTTTCTTTTCAAGATCGCTTTAAAATCAGCTCTTTTTAGAAAATAGAGCTAAGTTTGGCAAGCGTTTTGTATCGTTTATTTTTTTGTTACAATTGGTCTGTTACAGCCTTAAAACCATTTTAAATCTATCCTTCTACTCGAATAGAACGAATAACTTGATCCTTTAAGGGTTTGTCCATGGCATTGGTTTTGACTTGAGCCACTTTATCGACCCCTTCGATACCGGAAGTCACTTTTCCAAACGCGGCATATTGTCCATCAAGCCATGGTGAATCGCCATGCATAATGAAAAATTGGCTACCCGCCGAATTGGGGTTTTGGGAACGAGCCATAGACAAAACGCCNCGAACATGTTTGAGNTCNTTTTGTTTAAAGCCATTNGCNGAAAATTCTCCTGGAATNGTGTGNCCAGGACCGCCCATNCCNGTTCCTAAAGGATCGCCTCCTTGAATCATAAAGCCAGGAATAACCCGATGAAATTTTAAGCCATCGTAAAATCCTTGATTGGCGAGGGTTTCGAAATTTTCCACGGTTTTTGGGGCTTTTTCAGGATACAGTTCCCCTTTAATGACATCGCCATTTTCCATCGTAATTGTAAATGTTTTAGCCATTGTTTTTACCTCCACAAACGGTTTAAAGACCGCTTGTTGTAGGTATTGTATCGGCTTATTTTTTCTCTTTCGTACAATAAGCCCCTTAAATCGCTTGGACGCATTGTAAAACTAAAAAGGAGGAAGTGCTATGGCATCCATTCGTGTTTATTTAGTGGCTTTATCCAATCCCATTGCGGATCGCACCAAATACGAACGACTTGTTTCCATTTTTGCCCAAGCCAACATTGAACTCGAGCTTTCTCCTTATCTCGAGCAAGACTTATCCCCTTTAAAAAAAGCGGCTGATTTTAATAAAGCCGTGCGCAGTGGTCGCTATGCCTGGATTGCCGATGTTTCAGGAGGGGATTTGGCCAATTTGGTATTGCCTTATTTGGATTATGAAGCCTATGCCCACAGTCGAACCATTTATTGTGCCTTCAGTGATGGAACGTGTATTGTAAACGCGTTGGCCGTGAAAGCCAAACGTCGTGCTTTGTTGTTTCCTCTTTGGAATCAAATTTCCATGCAACAAGCCATTCGGATTTTTCAAGGAAATCCCTTGGAGATTCCAATGCAAAGTTTAAATGGCCATGTTCCTTGGCCTAAACACGCAAGACTGGCCGGTGGGAATATTCGTTGCTTTTTAAAGCTAGCTGGAACGCCCTATATGCCTTGTTGCAAAGGGGGATACTTAGTTCTTGAATCGATGTCAGCCGATTGGAACGCATTTCGTTCTATGAGTGCCCATCTCAGTCAAGCGGGGGTTTTTCAAGAATTGCAAGGCATTGTCTTAGGCCGCTTTAACGCTTTAGAAACGCAATTTGGCTCTAGACAAGCCACTTTAGAGGCGATCGTATCCTTTTTAGAACCCCTTTGCGAGCAATATACCGATTGGTTTTCTTTGGAAACGTTTGGTCATATTCCAAACAGTACCGCCTTATGGATCAGTCCACCTTCTCTTGAACAAAAAGAAGCCTCTTTAGAAGAAATACCCAAGACTTCTCAAGAAGCCCATGGACCTGCCAATTGGATACAATTAAAAAAGGCCCATAAAAAAAGTAGATAAAAAAGGCGTTACTAAACAAATAGAAAAAACTGACAAAAGTGTTTAAAGGTTATATTACATACCTATAGGGAAGTGCGCTTATGAGGATGTATAAACCGAAAGAATTTACAGCCTATTGCACACCAAAAGGTAGAAGAGCCTATACAGATAAACAATATTCTGAGTATAGGAAATACGAAAGTCTAAAAAAGTTACCAAATAAAATTAGGAAAGGAGAAGCTACTCGACAAACAAAAACAAAAGCTGAAAGTACAAAAACTTTATCCCAANNTAGACTGTATCAGAACGGATCCATAAAGTAATATCCGAATTGGTGAAAANCAAGCTAGCTTAACACTTGAAGACCTGAATAACACAGGAATGATAAAGACATCTTTCAAAGGCCCCAATAGAAATTGTTCGAGTTTAGAACAAAGATAACTACAAAATGGAAAGAATAAAGACTATGGTATTGAACTACGGCTTGTTGATCGATTTTATCCATCAAACAAAACATGCCTTGTGGTTGTATCAAGCCTTGAAGTTATCAGATCGAACCTATGGGATCAATGTGGGTATAGTCACCGGGATTTCAATGCAAGTCTTGAGGGATTGTTTGACTTAGCAGAGGGCCTAAAAAAGCCAAGTCTGTATTGTAGGCTATACGGGACACCTGTGGACGGTTCATGATTGTGAGTAGGACTCGTTATAAAAGCCGACAGGATGAAGCCGGAATTCTCTTAGAGTATTTTTGTCTATATTTTGAGTAGCAGATTTTATGAACGATTGTCTTTTTTGTCGCATTGCTGCAGGGGAAATTCCCTCTTCGACTCTTTATGAAGATGAAGACTTACGCGTGATTTTGGATATTAATCCTACTAGTGTTGGTCATGCGCTCATTTTGCCTAAAGACCATGCGAGCAGTTTGTTGGACTATCCCGCTTCAAAACTTGGTCACGTATTTGAAGTCGCCCAAAAAGTTGGCCAAGCCATGCAACAAAGCTTAGGGTGTGAAGGAATCAATGTGGTGGCCAACTGTGGAGAAGTCGCCGGCCAAACGGTGGATCACTTTCACGTCCATGTTATTCCTCGTTATCAAGATAAAACCAAAGATCGCTTTGTCTTAGAACACGGCTCAATTGATCCGGTCGATTTCAATCAAATTGTGCAAACGCTACAAGAAGGGCTAAAAAACGACTAAAAACGCCAAAGAGGCACGGTTTGTGTCTCTTTTTTTTATTTATCCTTCAAGCTAAAAGAGCAAAAAAAAGAAAAGTCAGGCTAAGGGGAGGCCAGACTTTTCGTCTAAGGGGATAAAACATTCGAAACGAAAAACCATTTCGCACAAAGTTCATGGGAGCTTTGCACTTCAATTGTACCATAAGTGGCAGGTAAAACCGAAAAATAGGGGATATTTTTATTAGATTTCCCTATTTAAGGGGAAATAAAACGATAAAGTGGGGAAATTTCCCTATTTACATTCCTTTAAATGATTCATTTTTAAAGCCTATCTTCTTTTCTTTTGAAAAGTTAAAAATCAAAGGCAAGTCGTTAAAGAAGAGTGTCAAAAAAGTTTAGGGGACTTTTGCCTTTTTTTGAGAATGCTATAATGGCAAAGATTCTTAAGGATGATTTTTATGATTACAATGACCTTTCAACAAGCGGCCACTTTAATGAAGGGCCAGCTTTTCAATGGCCAGAAAGATCAAGTCTTTTCTGGTGTAAGTACGGATTCTCGAGCCATTCAAGAGGGCATGTTGTTTGTGCCCATTGTAGGAAGTCGGGTGGATGGCCATGAGTTTGCCAAGCAAGTTTGCCAAGCCAACGCCGCAGCGATGGTGTGGAAAGCAGATCATGTTCCTTTTCCTACTGATTTTCCCATTATTGTGGTAGACGATCCGATTTTAGCCATGGGGCGCTTAGCAGCGGGATGGCTCAAAGACCTTTCCCCTTTTACCATTGGCATTACGGGAAGCAATGGTAAAACCTCTACCAAAGATTTTTGTGCAAGTCTATTTTCCTTGCAAGAAAAAACTTGGAAAACTCAAGGGAACCACAATAATGAAATCGGCCTTCCCTTAACGATTTTTGAAGCAAGTCGTGAGGATCGGGTGTTGATTTTGGAAATGGGAATGGAAAATGCGGGCGAAATTGAATACCTGTGTTCCATTGCGCCTTTGGACATTGCCATTATTACTTCAATTGGAAGTGCTCATATGGAAAATTTAGGCAGTAAGTTAAACATTGCCAAAGCCAAGTGCGAAATTTTATCCTCTTTAAAACCTGGAGGAACCTTTATTTACCACGCGGATAGTCCAGAAATACAAGAAGCTTTAGCCACTTGTAAAATGGATCCCTCTTGGACCATTTTACCTTATGGAAAAGATACCCAGTATGCGCCGTGTGATTTTGACCATACCCGACAAGGAGTATCCTTTAGGCTTCCAGCTCTTTCCAATACGCCTTTTTTAGTGCCTAGTGCTTCCAAAGTACAAGCATTGAACGCCACTGCCGCTTTACTTGCTGCCAAGGCGGGAGGCGTCAATCCCACTTTGTGGCACGAAGGGCTGGCTACCGCCAAACTCACTCCGATGCGTGGCGATTTGCATCCTTGGAAACAAAGTATTTTATTGGATGATACGTATAAATCCAATCCCGAAGCCGTGTATGAAGCGCTTCATGCCTTGATCGATATTCCCGCTACCAAGCACATCGCGGTTTTAAGCGATATGTTGGATTTAGGAAAAGAAGAAAAAGAACTGCATGCCCAAGTAGGAAAATGGGCCCAAGAATTAGGAGTCGACGTGCTTTTTACTTGGGGTTCTTTAAGTGAAGAAACAAGCCGTGCGTTTGATCAAACCAAAACGCATTTTCAAACCAAACAAGATCTCATTGCTGCCCTTCAACCTTTTGCTTTTGATGATACGGTGATTTTAGTAAAAGGGAGTCGGGCTATGAAAATGGATGAAGTCGTACAAGCTTGCCTGAAAGGAGACTTTTAGTTTATGGATAAACTTCGTTTAGGTGTTATTTTTGGGGGACAGAGTAGCGAATACAGTGTTTCATTGCATTCCGCTGCCTCCTTTTTACGCTCGATTCATCCCGATCGTTATGAAGTGGTAATGATTGGGATTTCACTCGATGGAGGATTTTACCATTACACAGGCGATTTAGAAGCGCTTGAACATGATCATTGGCAAGAAAAGGCCAAACCGATTGCCTGGGTCCATAAAGGCATTGTGGAATTGGAAAGCCAAACCAAAATCGATTTGGATTGTGTCTTTCCTATTTTGCATGGCAAAAATGGGGAAGATGGTTCTATTCAAGGAATGATGAACATCTTAGATTTGCCGGTGGCNGGTTGTGATGTTTTGGGTTCCGCGATTTGTATGGACAAAGAAATCATGCACCGCTTAATGGATTTGAGTGGTTTGCCAGCCGCCAAATACATTTGCTTGCATGAAAACGAACCGTTGCCTTCCTTTGAAAGTCTTTGTCAACAAATTCCCTTGCCTTGGGTCATTAAACCTTGTAATGCGGGAAGTTCCTATGGAGTGAGCTTTGTTGATAAGGAAGACCAATTTGAAAATGCCGTAAAAGAAGCCTTTCATTACGATGGACGAGGCAAAATTTTAATTGAAGAAGCCATCGATGGCTTTGAAATTGGCTGTGCTGTTTTAGGGGATGCGACTCTTTTCACTGGAGAAATCGATGAAATCGAAATGGCTGGCAAAGTTTTCGATTTTGAAGGCAAATACGAAATGAAAGACTCCGCAATTTATTGCCCAGCTCGCATTTCTCAAGCCAAAGCAAAAGAAGCTAAGGAATTAGCCAAGAAAATATTTCGCGTTTTAGAATGCCGAGATATGGCTCGTGTCGATATGTTTATCAAAGAAAATGGTCAAATTGTCTTAAATGAAGTCAATACCATTCCAGGCTTTACCGCGACCAGTCGATATCCCACAATGATGAAAGAAGCGGGCATCTCTTTTGGAGATTTGATCGATCGCTTAGTGAACTTGGCGATGGAAAAGCAGGCAGCTCTCTAGTTGGAGTCCACTATGAAAGAACGCAAAACGCTTTCTTCTCCAGCCTCCAATGCCCAGCCAAATCCCAGCAAAGCCCCTCATGATCCTATCGCTACGCAACGCGCTTGGGTGGAAGTAGATTATCAAGCCATTGCCCATAATGTAGACCAAATCCAAAAACTCATTGGAAACACCAAAATTATGGGCATTGTCAAAGCGGATGCCTATGGTCATGGAGCGATTGCTTGTGCTAAAGCTTTACAAGCCTGTGGTGTCGATTTTTTTGCGGTAGCGTGTTTACAAGAAGCCCAAGAATTACGGCAGGCAGGGTTAGACGCCCCCATCCTAATTCTTGGCTATACGCCTCCCGCCAACTTTGCTGAATTGGCTCGTTTGGATTTGATCCAATCGTTGTTATCCAAAGAGTATGCTCAAAAGCTTTCCGCTTTTGGGCAAGAATACGATGTCAAAATGAAGGGGCATGTCAAAGTGGATACGGGAATGAATCGCACTGGTATTTTGTACCAAGATGGGGCCAAAGAATATGAGGATATTTTGGCTCTCTATCGTTTACCTGGATTGCAAGTAGAGGGAATTTTCTCTCATTTTCCCGTCAGTGACGATTTAGGTTCAGAAAGTACGACCTTTACCCAGCATCAAATTGATCTGTTTAACGAAGTATGCTCTCGTTTAAAAAAAGATGGTCTTGATGTCGGCTTGCGCCACATTCAAAATTCGTATGGAATTTTAAATTACCAAGATCTTGGAATGGATTATTGTCGCCCTGGCCTTTTATATATGGGGGTAACAAGTGATGATGCCATTCCGATTTTGACCCATCCCCACTTTATTCCAATTTTGGCTTTAAAAGCCAAAGTCACCTTAGTAAAAACCATTCCAAATGGAGCCAGCGTATCCTATGGACGCCACTATACAGCCCAAGGAGAACGAAAAATTGCTTCTCTTTCTATTGGTTATGCTGATGGTTTATCGCGCGCTTGTTCCAATCAAAATTTGATGGTATCCATTCGTGGCCACTTAGTACCCCTTGTGGGCAACATTTGTATGGATCAATGCATGGCGGATATTACTGGCTTTGACGATATTCAAGAAGGCGATGTGGTGACCATTATTGGACAAGATGGAAAAAATGTGTGCAGTGTCGATCAAATCAGTCGCCTTTCGCATACGATCAATAATGAAACGTTATCCTGTTTAACCAAGCGTGTAGTGCGTCTCGCTAAGTAGGATGTGTGTAGTATTTTAAAGCGCTTTGCCGTGTCTAGAATTTGGCTAGGCGCTTTTTCTTTGACATCAGAAAATTTGGTAATATATGCTTAGATTCGCTTTGGGCTATTTTTAGAAAGCCAATTCCACTTTAAAAGCCTAAAGGCGTTTCATAATACAGATAAATCCTTTTTATATGGAAAGGGGGCCTTTCATTGACCAAATCGAAGGGAACCGGCTTAAAACCAAGGCAATATTCAGCGATTGACTTGGCTAAATACATTTGCGCCTTGTTAGTAGTAGCAATTCATACCTTTCCCTTTGAAGACATCTCCCCATCTTTCAACTTGTATTTTATCTCGACAGTGTGTCGTATTGCGGTGCCATTTTTCTTTGTGGCGAGCAGCTTTTTTCTCTTTCGAAAAATTAAAAACGATGCTCCTGTCGCCAATCAACAAGTGATTGTGCATTATTTGCGCCGGCTTGGAATCTTGTATTTGGCTTGGACCATTATTTATTTGCCCTATACCATTTGGAATTATGCGCAAGCGGGCTTTAGTGTGGCAGGCTTTCTAGGTTGGATTCGAGACTTTTTTTTAAATGGTTCCTACTATCATCTCTGGTTTTTACCCGCTTTAATCCTCGGTACGGTGATCGTATGGCTTTTGTATGAAAGAAAAGGTGCAATCTACGCTTTAGAAGTGTCTTTAGCCTTATATGTCGTGGGGTATATCATCAATATTTACGGGCCTTTTTGGGAAACGCTTAAAGGGGTTTCCGTGGTGTATGGCTTTTTTGTAAAAACCTTGGTGACGGCTCGTGATGGTTTTTTCTTTGCGCCCATTTTCATTTCCATTGGTGCTTTTATCGCCAAACGCCCACGCCTTCCCTTGAAAATCAGTGCCCTTGGCTTTGCGATTTCCTTTATTTGCTTAATACTAGAAGTGACCTTGTATGCGGCTCTTGGAGTGTTAAATGATAAAAGCTGTATGTTTTTGATGCTCTTGCCCGCCTTGTATTTCTTGATGAGTATGCTTTTAAAAATCAAGATGGTGCGCAAGCCGATTTACAAGATCATGCGGCAAGACTCCACACTCATCTATGTCAGCCATATCTTATTTGCGCGTTTGTTATTGCTGGCTTTGCCAACAATGCATCTGGTGGTCTATCTTGGAACTTTGGCCTGTTCGCAGTTGTTTGCGAGCATCATTGTTCGTTTAAGTACGCGGTTTAAATGGTTGCATTGGATTATGTAGCTTGCTCTTTCATGTCAATCATCCTTTTCGAACTTTAGACTTTTACTTTAGGATAAAAGTCCTAAGGAGTAGGGAACCCATGAAGTCTTTGGCCAATCATGACCATGGGATTTTGCTTCGAAAGGAGCTTTTTGGAGGAAATTAGCCTTAGGTTAAGGGATACGTTACTGGAAGGAGCGGATTTTCCTCCCCTTATAAGTATCCAATCCGCTATTTTTATGATTAGAGTCCATCAGGTGAAATGCACCGATCCTAAAAAGATCGAGGAAAGTCTTCTCAAAAAACTCAATATGCCAAAACAGGATCTTTTGAGCTGGTCAATCCATCGTAAAAGCATGGATGCTAGAGGACAAAAGGTCCTTTTTTCCTTTGTAGTGGATGTAGAAGCTAAACATGAAAAAAAATACTTAAAAAATAAAGATGTCATCGTCGCTCCCGATGAGCGCTTTTTCTTTACCCCTAAACAGGAAACACCGCTTCAAAACCGCCCTGTAGTGGTCGGCTTTGGACCCGCGGGAATGTTTGCCGCCTTATTATTGGCCCAATATGGCTATAAGCCGCTCATCATTGAGCGGGGGAGTGCCATTGAAAAACGTTCCCAAGATGTTCAAACCTTCTGGAAGGATGGTCAACTTAATCCTGAAAGCAATGTGCAATTTGGTATGGGAGGCGCAGGAGCCTTTAGCGATGGCAAATTAACGACACGTTCGAAAAATCTCAAAGTCCGCAAAGTCTTTGAAGAACTCGTCAATCTTGGTGCCAATCCCAATATCTTATACGAACAACATCCTCATGTGGGCACCGATGGTTTCGTACAGATTTTGCAAAACTTACGCCAAGAAATTGAAAAACTGGGTGGTGAATTTTTATTCGATCATCGCTTAGACGATATCCAAGTGGAGGAGGGAAAACTAAAAGCCATTGGCCTTGTTTCCACGCTTGACCAAAGCCAAACGTGGATCAACTGCCAAGCTCTCATCTTAGCCATTGGCCATTCCGCTTGCGATACCATTCAAATGTTGTATGAAAAGGGATTGGATATGGAAGCCAAACCCTTTGCCATTGGGATACGCATTGAGCATTTGCAAGAGTTCATCAATAAAGCGATGCTCAAAACCCAATATCAAAATCCCTATTTTATTCCAGCCCGTTATCAATTGAGTCAAACCGTCTCCACCGGAAAAGGTGTCTATAGCGTTTGTATGTGCC